>Ga0169931_10012998_pt1 | contig 11443 bp, 6 predicted proteins | sample Kivu_15m_20L_FD_129675 | JGI IMG/M metagenome (GOLD analysis project Ga0169931, IMG submission 129675) | Freshwater microbial communities from Lake Kivu, Western Province, Rwanda to study Microbial Dark Matter (Phase II) - Kivu_15m_20L... | ecosystem: Environmental > Aquatic > Freshwater > Lake ... | reverse complement strand
GTCTTCGATCTCCCCGAGCCCCGTGTGTGGCAGCAATCGCTGCCACAAGCCTGGAATCAGGTTTACGGTGGGGCCATGCCAGCCAAGAAGTCGGGTAGACCAGCCCTACGCACGGGTGAAGGGATTCGTCGCGGCGGAGCTCAGTATGAGGCGATCCACAACGCCCTTGCCCATGGCGCAGCTCAGGAACTGGCCGACGTCGGCTATGGAGAGTTCTCACCCGAAGGAGTTGCCGCGCGCGTCGGGGTATCCGCGCGCACGGCTTTCCGCCACTACGAGACGAAACTCGCCCTTGCACTTGCTGGGATTCAGAGCCTCCCCACGTACAAAGGGTGGCTGGATGCGTCGCATCCAGGGGAGTCTTTGGCCGATCGGCTTCGCAATGGTCTGCGGACCGGCGCGGACCATATCGAGCTGGTCGCGTACATAACCTCGACTGTGCTGTCCTACCGAGAGACCCAGCCGGAACTCGTGAAGGCTCTCAGGCGACATGTGCTGAATCCACGTGAGAGGGCTATCGAATCCTTCCTGCACGAGGGCCAGAGGAAAGGTGTGTTTCGCACGGAGGTCCATGCCTCTGCGCTCGCTGCGGCTGATTTGGGAGTTTTCACGATGGCAGCGCTCGGCCAGCTTCATTTGGGTCGAGGAGAGACCAGGGTGAACCGGATGTTCCAGACGTACTGGCCCCTGATGGCGACGAACGCGCACATCCACGATTGACATGGCTTTACCAGAACCTTACACAATCTGGCCCACATTCTGACAGTAATTACTGTCAAAATGTGGAAAATTCGCCTACCCTGGTCCCATGAACACACGTCACACGCAGCGATGGCTGCGATATGCCGGCACCTCCCTCGTGGTTTCGATGGCTGCTGCCGCGGTTGGTATCCCTGCGGCCGCCACCGTGGCCGCAACACCACGTTCGACCGGAGCAGCCGGAGTTGCTTTGGGAGTCCCCGCCCAGTGGGACAGACCTGAGGGGTCCGTTTCCGCCTCAGCGACGGAGATCCTCGAAGGGGTGAAAACGCAGGACAAGCCGACTCTCGTCGCCGTGTATGAAGTCGATGGCAAGCCCGTTGTAAAGACCGCCGCCACCACGAGTCGGCTCGATGCAGTTCAGGAGATCAAGCGTCGACAGAATGACCCTGATCTTCTGAGTATCGAGGTGGACGTCCCCGTGAGCCTCGTGGATGAGTCGCAGCAACCCCTCGCCCTCAATGACACTCGGCGAAGTGAACTCTGGGGGCTGGATAAGGTCCAGGCCGAAGCAGTCTGGAATCTCAGTCGTGGCGAAGGCATCACCGTCGCAGTGATCGATACCGGTGTTGCACCTCACGAGGATCTTCAAGGTTTCTTCGTCCCGGGCATTGACGTGGTCGACAGGCTGGATCCGCGACGTGATGGACACGGTCACGGCACCCACGTGGCAGGGACCATCGCGGCCACGGCCAACAACAGTCTGGGCATCGCGGGTGTGGCTCCGGACGCACGAATCATGCCTGTCAGAGTCCTGAATGATCGGGGTTCCGGATACGCGAGTGATGTTGCTGAAGGCTTGATCTGGGCTGCCAACAATGGCGCCCAGGTGGTCAACCTGTCACTGGGAAGCTCCCAGCAGTCCGAAGCCATGTCCAAGGCCGTCGAGTATGCGATTGCCCGCGGCGTGACGGTGATCGCCGCGAATGGAAATGACGGCTCGAATGCTGCGCTTTCCTATCCCGCCGCGTATCCCGGCGTTGTTGCTGTGGGAGCAACGACAAAATCGAACACGCGAGCCTTCTTCAGTTCGCAGAATTCGAGTGTCGATATCGCCGCACCTGGTGCGGCCATCCTGTCCACGCTCCCCAACAACCGCTATGCGTCGTGGAATGGCACCTCTATGGCGGCCCCCCACGTGGCCGGTGTTGCGGCCTTGGTCGCCTCGTATGCGCAGAAAACCGGTAAGAGCGTTTCTGTCCCCGGTGTCCTGACAAGCACCTCTGAGGATCTGGGCGCACCAGGTTGGGACAACGAATTCGGTCTGGGTGCAGTCAACGCACTTCTTGCGATGCGGTCCTTGATCACGGACGACACGGCTCCTGCGGCACCCGTGAATGTGCGGGTGAGTTCGCAGTGGTGGAGCAGAGCGACCGTCTCATGGGAACTGCCGACTCAGGGTCCGACCGTCTCGCAGATCCGGGTGAATTTCGCCAATGGCTCACCCGCCTGCCTCGTTGCGGCTCCAGCCACAACCTGTGAGATCAGTGCGTTGGAAGCTGACACGGAATACACCATTACGGCCACCGCACTTGGGGTGCTCCGGGGTTCGCAACCAAGCAAAGCGGTGACCTTCCGCACCGCACAGCGCGTGGACCTCGCGGGTGACACACGTGCCAACGCCACGCAGATGCCCACGTCCCTCATCGCGAGCGACGTCCTCGACTACAACAAGGATCAGGACTGGTGGACGTTCACGCTCGATGCGCGGGTCAACTCTCCGGATGTTGTGCTCTCGAATTTGCCAAGTGAGTACGGCGTGGAAGTGACCTTGCTGCGCAACGGCTCGCTATCCCCGATCTGGAAGAGCCTGCCCAACACTGGGTCGAAGGACAAGCGCATGGGGCCCCGCTACCAGTACTGGGAGCCTGGGCAGTACTTCGTCAGGGTGTACGTCGACATCTACGGAACTGCGAGCGAGACGCAGCCTTATCGCCTGCAGATCTTCACCGGGCAGGCAGTACCCACTCCGACACCGACACCGACACCCACACCAACACCCACACCGACACCCACACCCACACCCGGAGATCCCACTCCGGCGCCGGGAGTTCCGGGAGATGGGCGGTCAACAGCCGGTGTTCTGCCGGAGTCTCTCGCGGTGAGTTCCGTCATGCGATCGGCCACCGACGCGCAATGGTGGACACACACGGCGAAAGTGGCAGGCACGTACACCGTTCGCCTGCACAACCTGCCGAGTCCTTACGGGCTCACCGTGTACTCGTCTAGTGGGAGCTCAAGCACGAGCAGTACTCGGCTCACCGAGCGCGTGCTCACTCGCACTCTCGCGAAAGGTGAGAAGCTCGATGTGTTGGTCGATGTTCGAAATGGGGCATTCAGTTCCTCTGTCCCGTATTCGTTGACGGTCACTGCTCCGGCATCAACGCCGACGCCTACGCCGACGCCGACACCGACGCCGACGCCGACGCCGACGCCTACCCCTACGCCGACGCCTACGCCGACGCCGACGCCTACGCCGACGCCGACGCCTACGCCGACGCCTACGCCTACGCCGACGCCGACGCCTACGCCTACGCCGACGCCGACGCCGGTGTATCCGACACCGGGTGACAGCCAAGCGGATGCTGCCCCGCTCCCGGATGAGGGAACGGTGCAGTCGGTGATGCGGTCGGGATCAGATGCGCAGTGGTGGGCATACCGCGTGCCCACTGACGGCACCTACGAAGTGCGGCTGTCGCAACTTCCCAATAATTACGGATTGACGGTCTTCTACCCGGGTGGCAGTGCCAGCACCACGAGTACGAGCACGACCGATCGCGTGAGATCCCTTCAACTCCGTGCAGGTGACAGGGTTTCCATCAAGGTGACTGTCGAATCAGGTGGCTTCTCCAGCTCGGCTCCGTACCGAGTCACGGTGAGCAAGGCCGGCGGGTAGGCGATGAGGATTTCCTGGGTTGACTTTCCTGCCGCGACGAGTCCTACGGGGGCGCCAACGGTCACTCGAGTTCCCCGGATGCAGGGTTCGCCAGCCATGACCGACGGGTCTCGAGAGATTCGATCAAACTCATTCACACACCGACGCTACGGCGGGGGCTGAGTGCTGCAGGGGCTTTGTGGCCAGGGGCGGGGTCGAACCGCCGACCTTCCGATTTTCAGTCGGACGCTCGTACCAACTGAGCTACCTGGCCGTTGTGCTCGGAGAGATTATCGGAAGAGTCCCATGCCCCCCTATCGCCCCTAGGCTTCCGCGCGTGACAGCGGCCATCGAGGTGACTCGCTCACGAACACTCGTGGGTCTGTGCATCGCGATGGGTGTGTCCCTCACGGTCGCCGCCTCCTTCAACTTCCTGCTCACTCCAATGCTCGATGAATTGGGTCTATCCCAGGACAACGTCAGTGTTGCTCTCACCATCCCGTCGTTGGCCTCGCTCCTCGTCGTGTTTGTCGCGGGTCTCGTGGGAGAGCGGCGGGGTCATCGCACGGTCATCACGTGGATGAGCGTTCTCTTCGTTGTGGGATCAGTGCTGGTGGCGATCACGCCGGGGATCGCGCTCCTCGTGACGGGACTGTTGTTCGCGGGAATCGCGGCGACCGCGATTCAGATCGTGGTCTTCGGGCTGCTGTCGAACGAGTTTCAGGATCCTGGTCCGCGTGCACGGGCCTTCGGCACCTTCGGGATGGTGTCACCCTTCATCTGGCTCGTACTCCCCGTGATCACCGGGGTGCTCGTCGCGGAGTTCCCTTGGCGGGCGGTCCCGTGGATGTGGGCTATCGGTGGAGTGGGGATGCTCGTCGCGTCGCGAACGCTGCTGCCCGCGCCATCACAGGTGCGACCGACGGGATCCCTGTGGGCGCCGATGTTCGCAGGCCTGACCGTGGTTCTCGCCGTCCAGACGTTGGCCCTTGTGGACATCGACGATCCGCTCAACGCCCCGTTCCTCGTGACGGCTGTCGCCACGGTCGTGTCCGCGATGATCGTGATGGTCCTGCTGCGTCGGCAGGCGTCCCCGAACTTCTCGCTACGCACACTGCGCCATCGCCGCGCACGTTCACTTTTGCTCGTGGTCGTGCTCATCCCGCTGATCAACACCGTGTTCCTCATGACCATTGCGTTCCAGTACCTGTTTGGGCTCACGGTGCTGGAAACGGCTCTTGTGATGGTTCCCGCACAGATAGCCGCTGTGCTCGGCACACGATTGATTGCTGCTCCCCTGATGGCTCGTTTCGGAGTCACGCGCACCGCGGCGTCGTTCTTCCTGCTACTGGCTGCTGCGATGCTCTGCTCGTTCGCGGTGACCCCAGAGTCCTCACTGTGGGTCCCGATGACGTACGTCGCGGTCTACAACGTCCTGACGGTCGCAGCCTCCATCACGGTGACCAGTGGGTTGATGTCCACGTCGGATTCCAGTAATTCGGGTGAGGTTTCCGCGTACCGCGGCTCCGGAGTCGCACTGGGTCAGATGCTGGCCGTCGTCCTCATGAACAGCCTGGTCTTTCGGCTGGGAATCGTCGTCCTCGACGATGAACTCATAGCCAACGGCCTCGGTGCCGATGAAGCAGCGGATCTGGTGAATCAGATCGAGTCGGCATCGAAGTCCGTCCACGTGATGTCCCATTTCAGCCAGCCGTTACCCAGCGGGATTCCCGTCGAGGATGTGATGAAGGACGCGATTGCCGCAGGCCTGCACATCAACGGTGTCGCCGGCGCTTGTTTGGCATTGATCAGCGTCGTGCTGATCCTGAGGTCGGCTCGGCGAGAGCGGACAACACAGGAGGCCGCTCCACAGCATTGACCGGACGCGAGGTCCACGTAAGCCCGTGTTCTCCGCGCACGGGGTGCGCGATCTCCGAGGCAACGTACGCGACTCCCGTGGACATCCGTGTGGTTGCAGCGCTCAGGATCTCTGTGGCCATGGCACTCAGGGCGAGCAGATCCTGGTGACGGTGCTCCCGCGAACCCAGATCGACCTGGGCGATGGCCGCGAGCCCCATCGTGTGGAACGTGTCGACAAGCACCGCGAACTCCACGCCGTAACCACTGGGGATCGGCAGTGTTTCGATCAGTGAACGGCGAATAGCCCACTCGCCCGCGAGTGGCTGCGCCACACCGGACAGGTGCGGCCACCACAATTCAATGAGGGGACGTGCCAGGAGTTCCGTTACACGACCACCCTGCCCAGACCGGCGTTCGGATGCATCTGCCAGGTCTCGGTCGTAGAACCCTTTGACCAGGGCGACGCTTGGATCCAGGACGAGCGGTGCAATGAGCCGCGTCACGTAGTCGGGCGTCATGGTGGTGACGTCGGCATCGAGGAAGACAAGAAGGTCACCAGAGGTTACGAATAGGGATTTCCAGATTGCCTCGCCCTTGCCCGAGCGCGATCCGAGATCCGGGCGGATGTCCGCGGCTGCGATCACGGTGGCCCCTGCGGTGCGGGCGATCGTCGTCGTCGCGTCGGTGGAGTCGGAGTCGATCACGACGATCTCATCGACGATGGGATTCGATCCGTGGGTGAGGGTCTGGACCGTGCGCACGATCGATGCGATCGTCGCGGATTCATCCCGCGCGGGGACGACCACCGAGACTCGTAGACCGAAATTCGTCTTCGCCGTGGTGATCGCGTCCTGCTCAATCGCGTCCGCGGTCCAGGTGCGGGTGTCTGCCCATTCGCGTGCCTCTGGATGCATGGACTCTCCGGGAGGGATAAGCGCTCCGCCCGGAGCTTGGGACTCCGGGCCATATGGCGACCCCGACGGGACTTGAACCCGCGACCTCCGCCGTGACAGGGCGGCGCGCTAACCAACTGCGCTACGGGGCCTCTGGTGAGGCCGAGCATCCCCAACGGGATTCGAACCCGTGTTACCGCCGTGAAAGGGCGGTGTCCTAGGCCTCTAGACGATGGGGACCTGGTCTCCGTCGACCGATACGCCGTTGGCGACCGGGAAAGCATAGGACGTCTCGGAGGTGGTGGGGGAGTCGCCCCTGGGTGTGCGGGGGCGCTGGCCGTGGGACACGATGGACGAATGGTCGAGGTCGCCCCGGAGCGGTTCGAGGAGCTGGTCTCCGACGCCCTGGACACCCTTCCTCCGGAGCTGGCCAGCCTGATGGACAACGTGGTGGTCCTGGTCGAGGACATGAAGCCCGGGCGTCCCTTCCTCCTCGGGCTCTATCACGGTGTGCCGCTGACCAGCCGCGGTCATTACTACGCCGGTCACCTGCCCGATCGGATCACGATCTATCGGCTTCCCATCACGCGCCGCTGCCGCTCGGAGGAGGATGTGGTCGAGCAGGTGCGCGTCACGGTGGTCCACGAGGTCGCGCACCACTTCGGAATCAGTGACGAGCGTCTGCACGAATTGGGATACGGGTAGGAGAAGCGCATGCAGTGGTCAGGGTCGGTTGTGTTGGTGTCGGGCGGCGCGTCCGGCTTGGGCGAGGGAGTTGTGCGTGCGGCCGCCGCAGGTGGTGCGGCCGGAGTGCTGGTCGTGGATGTCAACGGCGATCGGGCGTCGGCACTCGCCAAGGAACTGGGCGATCACGTCATTGCTGTTCCCACGGACGTGCGGGACACCGCTGCCGTGGAGCGCGCCGTGGCCGCAGCCGAGACCACATTCGGCCGATTGGACGTGACCGCGTGCTGCGCGGGTGTCGGGTTCGTGCACCGCGTGATGGACCGCGAGGGAACTCCGATGAACATCGATGACTATCGGCGTGTCATCGACATCAACCTCAACGGCACTTTTGACATCGTGCGCAGGTCGGCATCGCTCATGTCGCGCAATCAACCCGATGCGGACAACCAGCGCGGTGTGATCGTGATGACTGCGTCCCTGGCCGCCTACGACGGCCAAGTGGGTCAGTCCGCGTACAGCGCCAGCAAGGGCGGCATCGTCGGAATGACATTGCCCCTTGCCCGTGACCTTGCCCCCGTGGGAATCCGGGTGATGACGATCGCCCCGGGAATCATGGACACTCCGATCTACGAATTCCTGCCACGCGAAACCTTCGAGGTGCTATCGAAGTTGCCGCTCAATCCGCGGCGTATGGGCACAGCGCAGGAATTCGCGCACCTGGTCGGCGCCATCGTCGAGAACCCGTACCTCAACGGTGAAGTGATCCGACTCGACGCGGGGGTTCGGCTCCCACCTAAGTAGTGCTGTGGGCTGCGCGCTCGAGCCGGTCGCGAATCGCTGCTTCGATGCCGTCGCCCTGGGGCGGGATCGCGTAGACAGTTTCGAGGTTCAACGCATCGGCTTCGCGAAGGGCGCGGTAGAGGCTCGCTGCGTAGTGAGCAGCGGTGTCCGGTGCGGTCAGGCGCACCATCCCGGGTGGGGTCGGGATCGAGGCCAGGGCGATCAGTCCCGCATCCGCTGTGTTGCGGGGAATCGAGTCGGTGTCGACCAGGTGAACGCGCGCCGCGGGTGAGTAGTGGGCGGCGAGGGTGCCCGGGGCCCGCACCTCGCTGCGTTCCCCGCACGTGAGTCCCGTGCAATCCTCGATCTCCTCACGCCCGATCTGTCCCGGGCGCAGGATCACCGGCCGCTCCCCGGAGCAGTCCACGATGGTCGACTCCACCCCCACCGTGCATGGACCACCGTCCAGAACGAGTTCGTCGTCGAGGAAGTCCCCAAGCTCGGTGACCACGTCCTGAGCGCTCGTGGGACTCACACTGCCGAAACGGTTCGCACTTGGCGCCGCCAACCCCACACTCGGATCACCGAGGATCTCGCCAACGCGACGAATCACCTCGCGCGTCAATGCACTCCCGGGCACGCGCACGGCCACGGTGTCCTGGGTTCCGGTCACGAAGTCCTTGGCGCGTTCGCTGCGGCGTAGAACGAGAGTGAGGGGTCCCGGCCACAACGTCGCGGCCAGGGCCTGCGCATACGGCGGCATCGATGAGGTCCACGCGGCGACGGCAGCAGTGCTGGCGAGGTGCACGATCAGTGGGTGATCCGCGGGGCGTCCCTTTGCCGCGTAGACCCGAGCCACCGCCGAGGGGGAGTCCGCGAGGGCCGCGAGGCCGTAGACCGTCTCCGTCGGAATCGCCACCACTCTGGCGTCGGCGAGATCCCGCGCCGCTTCGCTCGGATCGGTGGTGATGCGCACCGGCGCAATCTAGAGGCTTGCGGGTCTACCCCTGGTCACCATGGTCGTGACACGTGCATCGGGTTCGGCGAACTCGACCGATCGATTCGAGGAAAGGGACGCAGCCGCTGCGATTGCCGCATCCTCGGACACGGGTGTTGTGAAGTCGACCCGGAACATCCGGAAGCCGAGTGACTTCCGCACGGTCAGGTTCGACGCCAGCACATCGCCGATCTCGGGTTCCTGACCCGGCGTGAACCGCACGATCAGCGAGGACACGCCCGCCGGCGAACTCGCAGGGGGAGTGGACGTCACGATGAGAACCCCCGCAGGTCCAGACGATCGAGGGCTCATCGCTGGCCGCGTACTCACCCGTGCGCCCTGCGATTGCAGGTAACGACCCACAGCCGCGGTCCGCTTCGCCGACAGATCCGCTCCTGCAGCGCCCGGTAATCCGACAACCGAGATCTCAACGGTGGACGCCTGGGCGGACTTCGCTATTCGCCGCAACTTGCCCTTGGCGCTGGGCGTCAGCGACGAGCTGGAGCGCGGGAATGCAATGAAGTTCGCACTCTCGGATGGTTGTGTTGCTGCAGGCGCACGCGCAGGTGCTGCGGATCCCAGCGTGAACCCGACCCCGAGGCTCATGGGTAGTTGCCCCTGCCGCACCGCATTGATCTGCAGGGTGTGTTGTCCCGGCGGCAGAGCCGGAATCTGGAACTCGACCGTGAACTCGTTCTCGTAGCTGACCACACCGGCGGCCACCCACACCGGGGTGGACAGTACGTACACCCCGGTGGTGGTCAACCGCTGGAGTCCCTTGCCCGTGATGCGGATTATCTGACCCGGCGCCAGAGTCGTGTTCTGTGACGTGAGAGCTCCGCGTGAAGCGATCTCCCACCCGTTCCCGACGATCTCGAATCCGCTGGCCGTGAGCCCGGCGCGCTGGAGTGCGAGCGGCTGACCGCTGCTGTCCACCGCGGCGAATGCACCCGGACGCGTGACCTGATTGGTCGCGACGGCCGGACGGGTCACCTGAATCTCATCCTCGGCACCGCCGCCACCGCCCTTGTCCGATGACGAACTTCCGCCACCACCGGAACTTCCGCCGCCACCACCGGAACTTCCGCCACCACCACCGGAGCCCCCGCCACCGGAGCTTCCGCCCCCGCTGGAGCCGCCGCCAGTGAACGCACGGACGTAGAGCAGTTTGTTCGGCGAACCGGTGCCGGGATCGGTGATGACATTTTCGGTTGCCGAATCCGTCAATGCTGTGGCGACCTGGGCTGATGTGGCAGTGGGATTCAGCGCGAGGTACACCGCTGCCGCCCCTGCCACGTGGGGGCTGGCCATAGATGTCCCGCTGATGGTGGCACTCGCGTTGTTGGACGTGTACCAGGCGCCGATGATCGACGACCCCGGTGCGAAGAGGTCGATGATGCTGCCGAAGTTGGAGAAGGAGGAGCGAGCGTCCGTCGATGTCATCGACGCCACCGTGATCGCCTTCGGTTCCCGGGCCGGACTGAAATCGGCGGCGTTGGCGTTGGAGTTACCACCCGCGACCACGACCGGGATGTTTGCGTCATGGAGAGCAGCGACGGCGTCATCGAGGGCCTTGGATCCCGATCCACCAAGGCTCATGTTGACCACAGCGCGGCCACCGCTGTGGTTGGTCCTGACCCAGTTGAGCCCGGCCACGACTCCAGAAGTCGTTCCAGAACCGGAACATCCGAGGACTCGGACGGGGACCACGGTCGCGGCTTTCGCCACCCCGTACGTCGTTCCCGCGACCGTCGAGGCAACGTGTGTGCCGTGACCGTTGCAGTCGGTCGTTCCGTATCCGTCTCCTATTTCGTCGCGTCCGGCAGCGGTGCGGCCACCGAACTCAACGTGTGTCGTGCGAATCCCGGTGTCGACTACGTACACCATCACTCCGCTCCCCACACCCGCCGCTTCGTATGTGGTGCTCAGGGGCAGCGCACGCTGGTCGATGCGATCCAGACCCCACGGTGCTCCCGTCTGGATCCCCTCCGTGGGTGAGGGTGTGGGTGCGGGCGTGGGAGTGCCACCCGAATCGATCAGGTAGCGCCAGATCCCCGGCGTTGATGTCGGGTTGCCGCTTGTTGTCAGGCGCGTGGCGACGGTGGCGGGGGCTTCTCCGCTGTTGGCGATCCGCACGGTGCCACCGGTTTGTGATGGATTCGCGAAGCCGACTTCGAAAGTCGGGTTCGTCGACGACGCAGCCGTGCCCACGGTCGTGTAGGTGTATTCGATGCCGACCTTGCCTGCGCCCTCGTCAATGACGAGCATCTGGAAGGTGTACTTGCCCGTGGAGCTCGGGTATTCGCCGTAGTTGCTCCACTCCGCCCAGAAGACACTCTTGGTAGTGCTGGATTCGACGATCGTCCCCTGCCCGAATTGCAGAGTGCCCGACGTTGTTCCGTCGAGGTCGGTGAACAGCGGCAAGACGTAGGGGCGGGTGGCGGTGGAGAGATTGATGCCGCGCCATGCATTGAACGGTCCCAGTCCATCATCGAAGACGGCACCACCGTTGCTGTTGATGAGGATGCGGTCGTAGTTGACGCCGAACCAGTTGATCGTGAAGCCGAGATTCTGCGGTGCTGAGCTCGCATC
>Ga0169931_10012997_pt1 | contig 11443 bp, 6 predicted proteins | sample Kivu_15m_20L_FD_129675 | JGI IMG/M metagenome (GOLD analysis project Ga0169931, IMG submission 129675) | Freshwater microbial communities from Lake Kivu, Western Province, Rwanda to study Microbial Dark Matter (Phase II) - Kivu_15m_20L... | ecosystem: Environmental > Aquatic > Freshwater > Lake ... | reverse complement strand
GCTTGGGGTTTGGGTTGGGAAATTTGGCTAGATGGCATGGAAGTCACCCAATTCACTTATTTTCAGCAAATCGGCGGATTGCCGTGCAAGCCTGTTTCAGGTGAAATCACCTATGGTTTGGAACGCTTAGCCATGAGCCTACAAGGAGTAAACAGTGTTTTTGATTTGGTCTGGACAGAAAATCAAAATGGCCGTGTGACTTACCGCGACGTGTTTCATCAAAATGAAGTAGAAATGTCTGCTTATAACTTTGAAAGCGCTAATACCCAAAAATTATTTCAAGATTTCGATCAAGCAGAAAATGAATGTCAGAAGCTACTCGAAAAAGATTTAGTGTTACCTGCTTACGAAATGGTACTGAAGGCTTCACATTTTTTTAATTTACTTGATGCCAGACGCGCCATTTCTGTTACAGAAAGACAAAGTTATATTTTACGTGTCCGAACACTTGCAAAAATTGTTGCGAGCAAATATTACGCAAGCCGTGAAAAGCTTGGTTTTCCATTATTATACGGCGTAGGTGACTCTTTAAAATGAAAATTGAAAGAAAAGATTTTTTATTTGAAATCGGCACAGAAGAACTGCCTGCAAAACAACTGGAAAAATTACAAGACAGCTTATACAGCGAATTACTTGCGCAACTCAAACAAGCACAACTTAGTTTTGCAGGTACCGCCGAGGTCTTTGCCACACCAAGACGCTTAGCAATTTTGCTTCCTAATTTACAAATGCAGCAACAAGATCAACTCATCGAGCGCAAAGGCCCAAGCAAGGCCAGCGCTTATGATGCTTCTGGCATGAAAAGCAAAGCCTATGAAGGTTTTATTCGGTCTTTTGCAAGTGCAGACTCTGCAGAATTTGAAGAACGCAACACAGAACAAGGTACATTTATTTTCGCCAAGAAAAAAGTTCCGGGCAAATCTGCAAAAGAATTATTACCAGGTCTTATCGCTAACGTGCTGGATGCTTTACCTATCAGCAAACCCATGCATTGGGGTAATCATCCACAGCCTTTTTTAAGACCTGTGCGTTGGATTATTTTATTATTAGATGATGAAATAATTCCCGCAGATTTTTTTGGCTTGTCTGCACAAAAATTCACTCGCGGCAACCGTTTTATGTTACCCGAACCGATTGCCGTGACCGCAGCGAAAAATTATCCTGCTTTGATGAAACAATCTTATGTCATGGCAAATTTTTCTGAACGTAAAGCTTATATCTTGCAAGCGTTAAATCAAGCCGCCGCTCAATTAGGCGCACGGGTGCGCATGAATGAAGCGCTGCTCACCGAAGTTGCCGGGCTGGTTGAATGGCCAGTGGTGTTAACCGGAAATTTTGCCACAGATTTTTTATCAGTGCCCAATAATGCCTTAATTGCTGCAATGGAATCGCATCAAAAAAGTTTTGCTTTAGTAGATCAAACAGGAAAGCTTTTACCCCATTTTTTAATTGTTGCGAATTTAGCAAGTAAAGAGCCAAGCAAAATCATTGAGGGCAATGAACGGGTCATCCATGCACGGTTAAATGATGCGCAATTTTTTTATGAAAAAGATTGTGCCACACCGCTGCACAATCATTATGCCGATTTGGCGCGCGTGACTTTTCAAACGCAATTAGGTTCTTTGCAGGCCAAATCAAACGCTCTTGCTGCTTTAGCTGCTGTTATAGCCGATGCGCTAGGCTATGACAAAAATGCCGCGCAAGAAGCAGGGCGCTTAGCCAAATGTGATTTACGCACCAACATGGTCGGTGAATTTCCAGAATTACAAGGCGAGATGGGTGAAATCTATGCGCGCCAACAAGGTGTCGCTGAAGAAATTGCCTGCGCTTTATCCGAACAATACTTACCGCGCTTTGCAGAAGATAAACTGCCTTCTTCTCAAACAGGCACAGTTGTTGCATTAGCAGATAGATTGCTGAATCTAGTGGGTTTGTTTGGCGTCGGACAAATGCCAACGGGTAGTAAGGATCCTTTTGCTTTAAGGCGTGCGGCAGCGGGGATTTACCGCATCATCATAGAAAAACAATTGGCGCTCGATCTTAAATCATTGTTGATTGCTGCCCTAGACATTTGGGCTAAGCAAGGCGTGCAATTTGATGGTGAAGCTATACAAAATCGTGTGTACGATTTTATTATTGAACGGTTACGTCAATATTATCTTGAAAAAAATATGCTACCGCAAATAATCGAATCTGTTTTATGCTTAAACCTGGCAAACCTAATCGACATTGATCAGCGCATGCAAGCTATTAATGATTTTGTTGCGTTACCTGAGGCCAAAAGCCTTGCTGCCGCTGAAAAACGTGTGCGTCATTTATTGCAAAAAGAACAAGTATTACCTGAGGCATTGACCACACCTGATCCGATACTCTTTACCGAGCCAGCAGAACATGCTTTATTGGAAGCACTACTGGCATGGCAAGTTGAAACAGCTGAAGCACGCTCTGAAGAAAATTATGCTTTCATTTTGCAAAAAACCGCAGCATTAAAAAAACCCATTGATGATTTTTTTGATCAAGTAATGGTGATGGTGGAAGACCAAGCTGTGCGTCATAATCGTTTGGCGTTGCTCGCACAATTTTCACGGTTTGCAAATCAGGTGGCGGATATCAGCAAGCTTGTGGTGTAAAAAATTACCATAAAAAATCCGTCATCCTGGGCAGAGCTGTCCGAAAAGCGAAAAAAGCCGTCATTGCGAGGAGCGTTAGCGACGAAGCAAACCAGGTTTTAAGTTTTTTCATAGGGTTAAAAACCTGGGTTGCTTCGCTGCGCTCGCAATGACGGCTTTTTTCGCTTTTCGAACAGCCCGGCCATCCCTGGCCGGGATGACGAGGAGTTTTTTACGAACTTTTTAATGTTTTTTATTTTAAGGAAAACTTATGAAAGCAATTAAATGGCTGATTGGTGTTTTAGTCGCTGTCTTTACTTTACTCGTCATTGGCGTTGTCATTTTGGTAAATTTCGTTAATCCCAACGATTACCGAGAACAAATCAATCATGTCATCAGTGACAAAATTCATAAGCCCTTTGCTATCAATGGTGAGATTAGTTGGGTGCTTTTTCCAAGCCTTGGATTTAAAGCACAAAATATGACGATAGGAGATCGTCATACTCAAGATTTATATGTTGAGCTGAGCACATTAGAACTCAATTTACAATTACTGCCGCTGCTACATAAAAATATTGCCTTAAATGCTTTGCATATTGATGGCGCACAAATTATTTTACCGAGCGATGCACATGACGTTAATACCGCGACCCAGACAAACGGTAGCGACAATCTTGCTGCGGCAATGCTTGCCTTACCTGATCTTTCGTTAAAAGCATTTTCCATAAAAAACGCAAATCTCACCAAACAAAAACCTAATGGCGCAGTGCTTTGGCAAATAAAAAATCTTGCAGAAGAGATTACTGAACTGTCGTGGGACAAGCCTTTTACAGAAACTGCAGATTTTAATTTTAGCTATCCAGATAAAAATATCTCCGCCAAAATTAATTTTAAAACAGACATGGAAATTAATACACACACGCAAACCATCCGTTTGTTTTCACCCAAATTGGTTGTTGAAAACAGTGGCAGTGAATTATTTACAGGCACCATACGTATCAACATGCATCAACTCACCGCAGATCTTGGCCGCGAAAATTTATTGTTAGAAAAACTTTCGGGCAATTTGAATCAACTGAATTTTGCTGGTGAAGCAAGCGTCAATCATTTTTTAAACAACCCTGCGGCACAAGGTCAGCTCGCTTTAAAAAGTGATCAATTAAAATCGTTTTTACAAAGCGTTCATATTACGCTACCGCAAATGCAATCTGCATCCGCTTTATCGCATTTTGCTTTAACCACTCACTTTCAATATGCTAATAATCAATTGCAGGCAAACCCACTAACAATCGAATTAGATCAAGCAACCATCAACGGATCAATCACAAGCAGCGATGTAAAAAATCTTGCATTAGAAGTCAAGTTAAGCACTCCTCATTTTGATTTAGGTAATTATCTCAAAGCAAGCAATCCTGCTGATGCAAAAAAAATGACTCTGGAAAACAGTCAATGCAATGTAAAATTACTGCCCCCGGTCGGTAATGAACAAAGCTTACTCGCCAGCACCGCATCAGGCTTTTTAACCATTAAAAAATTAACCATCAACGATCAAAGCCTTGGCAACCTATCTTTACTTGTAGATGCAAAAAATCAAATGATCAAAATTATTAAATTGCATAGTGAACTTTGGCAAGGTGCAGTCGATGCTTCCGGCTTCATCAATCTACAACATGGTGCAACAGAATTTACCCTAAATCCACAAATTCAACATATGGAAATTAAAAATTTAATGGCATTGCTTGAGCCCAAATTTAAAATATCTGGCTCTGTTAATTTAAATGGCAGCATAAATTCTGTGGGTAGCAGTCTCGGCATGATCAAACAAAATTTAACTGGCCACTTAAACCTGCGCGTCAATAATGGCATACTGCACGGCATCGATATTAGCTATTGGCTGAAAGCAGCAGATAATGTTTTACGTAAACAAAGTCTTCCTCAGCAACCGAGTAATCCTGAAACTAATTTTGGCACCCTGACCGCATCTCTCTCTATGAACCGTGGGTTAATCAGCAATCCCGATTTATTAATGGCAGGCCCCACTTTGTATGTTACCGGCCAAGGTTCTGTTAATCTGCCAAGTGAAACTTTGAACTATCATTTGTTCTTAGCAAAAACCAATACTGATACCGGCGCCGCACATCATGATGTGATTCCACTGCTCATTAGTGGCAGCTTTGATCATCCGAGCATTGATCTTGATTTGGCGGCATTAACCAAAAAAATTATCGGCAAAGAATTAGACAAGCAAAAAGATAAATTACTCGAAAAAGCTTTAGGCAGTCAGCTTGCGCAAAGCCAGGTAGGGCAACAGTTAGGTGATGCGCTAGGCAAATTATTTCATTAGTCATGGTAATGGATTTATTTGCCAAAAAATTACTCGCTTGGTTTGCGCTGCATGGTCGAAAACAATTGCCCTGGCAAAATCCGCGCTCAGCGTATTTTGTCTGGGTCTCTGAAATTATGTTGCAACAAACTCAAGTGACAACAGTGATTGATTACTTCAACAAATTTATCAGACGTTTTCCTCATATCAAAGCATTAGCAGAATCTTCATTGGATGAAATATTACTCTATTGGGCGGGTCTTGGTTATTACAGTCGTGCAAAAAATTTACACCGCTGTGCGCAAATCATTCATCACGATTACAATGGCCAATTTCCTAATGAAGTATCAATATTACAAACATTACCAGGGATTGGCCCATCAACTGCGGGCGCCTTGGTAGCGCAGGCTTTTGATCAATTCGCAGTCATTTTAGATGGCAATGTCAAGCGCGTCTTATGTCGCTATCATGCCGTGGCAGGGGATTTAAATAATCGCGATACAGTTAACACATTATGGCAATATGCAACCCAACATACGCCGCACCAACAACTTGCCGATTACACTCAAGCGATCATGGATTTAGGCGCATTAATTTGCACGCGCAGCAAACCAAAATGCACAGACTGTCCGTTAGCAAAATCTTGCATTGCCTGGCAAACCAAGCGTGTAGTGGATTTTCCACAAAAAAAACCAACCCGTATATTACCGAAGCGCACGGGTATTTTTTTATTATTCATTCATGCAAACCGAGAAATTTTAATGGAACAACAAGCAGCGCGCGGCATCTGGGCAAACCTATGGAGCCTACCAAGCATCACTTCGATAAAAGAACTCAGGGAAAACTACTCAAAACAGCTGACCAACAAAAAAACTTTACCTACGATACAACATCGCTTTACCCATTTTCAATTAACACTCAATCCCATTTTAATAAATGTGCACACTAAAAAAAGTATCTCCAGCAAAGCCAATCAGCGCTGGGTAGCCCTAGATCAGTTGCATACATTAGGGCTGCCCGCACCCATTAAAAAATTGCTGATGTCTTTAGAATAGACTTGTTGCATAACTGACAGTGATGCAACAAGTCTAAGAGCCATCATTAAAAACTGCTATTGCACAACTCTAATTTTTTAAGTTTTTTTTCTTGCTTTTCTTTTTAGCTTTTTTCTCTAGCGCTTTTTTCTTACTCGGTTTGCTTGTCTTTTTCTTACTGGTTGCAAGCAATTCAAAATCGATTCTTTTTTGCTCGACATCAACTTGCGCAACCAAAATTTTTACTTTATCTCCTAAGTGAAACGCTTTGCCAGTACGCTCGCCACATAATCTTTGATGGGCTGCATCGAATAAATAATAATCATTTGGCAAACTGGTAATATGAATCAACCCTTCTACATAAATGTTTTGCAGCGCTACAAATACACCAAAACTTGTCACATGACTGATGATGCCAAAAAATTCTTGACCTACTTTGTCTTTTAAAAATTGACATTTCAAACTGAGTAAAGCGTCTCGTGTGGCATCATCAGCGCGTCTTTCAGTTAAAGAACAATGTTCGCCTAGTTGAATAATTTGTTGTGCTGAAAAAGCATAATCTGATTTTTGTTTGCTTGCTTGCCCGATTGCGTATTTTAACGCACGGTGAATCATAAGATCTGGGTATCTGCGAATCGGTGAAGTAAAATGGGTGTAAACCTCATAAGCCAAACCAAAATGACCCGCATTCTCTTCTGTGTATACCGCTTGAGATAAGGAGCGCAGCAACATGGTTTGAATGATATGCGCATCCGGTCTATCCGGGATTTGCGCAAGCAGCGTCGCGTAATCTTTGGATGTAGGCTTGTCTTTTCCTGGCAACGATAAGCCGAGCTCTGCTAAAAATTGCCGGAGGTTTTGCAAACGATCGGCTTTGGGGCCATTATGAACACGGTATAAAATCGGCAAATCTTTTTGCTTGGATAAAAATTCAGCAACTGCAACATTAGCAGCCAGCATACATTCTTCAATCAATTTATGCGCCTCTACTCGCGTACGTGGAACAATTTTTTCAATTTTTCGCTCAGGGCCAAAAATAATTTGCGTTTCAATCGTTTCAAAATCTAGTGCACCGCGTTTTTTTCGCGCTTCTAATAAAATGTGATACACCTCGTTTAATGTTTGTAACATCGGCCAAACATGCTGATGGCGCTTGCGCTCTGCTTGATCGCCATCAAGCATCGCCTGAACTTGATTGTAGATAAGTCTCGCATGCGAATGCATCACGGCATTAAAAAATTCACTGCTTAAAATCTTTCCCTTTGGGCTAATAGTTAACGCGCAACCCATGCATAATCGATCCACATGAGGTTTAAGCGAACATAATTCGTTGGATAAAATTTCTGGCAACATGGGAATCACTTTGCCAGGAAAATAAACCGAAGTACCACGCTGCATCGCCTCATGATCTAAGGGGCTGCCGACTTCAACATAGTGACTGACATCAGCAATGGTTACAATTAAACGATAATTTTTTCCTTGCTTTTCAGCAAACACTGCGTCATCAAAATCTTGCGCATCTTCTCCATCAATGGTGACCATCGGCAGATCGGTCAAATCCAAACGATTTTTTCTTGCCGCAGCAGGAATTTCTAAACCAATTTTTTTAACTGCTGCAGTGACTTCTTTCGGCCAACGATGAGGAATTTGATGCGCACGCAACGCAATATCAATTTCGGCCCCTGCGGCTAAATGATCACCAAGCACTTCGGAAATAAAGCCTGTTGCTTGATGTGCTTGACTGGGTTGGGTGATGAGGGTTACTTCAACGATTTGACCAGATTTGGCTTTTTTACCTTTACCTTTTTCTGCACTGATAAAAATATTTTGGGCAATGCGCTTATTTTCTGGTGTGACATACGCAACATTTTCTTCGACAAAATAACGGCCCACAACAGTTTGCGTATTATATTCTAAAACCTCGACTATAGTTGCTTCACGGCGATTTTTATAATCGTGACCACTGACACGCACCAATACACGATCACCATCAAAAACCCGCCGCATTTGCCTTGGGTTTAATATTAAATCACCTGACGCATCATCGGGAATAATGAAACCAAAACCATCTCTATGACCCAAAACTCTGCCAGCAATTAAATTCATTTTATCGATTGGGCCGAAACCTTCTCGCCGATTCAAAGTCAATTGGCCATCACGACACATGGCATTCAGGCGACGGCGCAATGCTTCTAAATCTTCTTCTGTCTGCAGCCCAAGATCTTCTGCGATCACTTTAAAATTAGCAAGTTTGCCGTGCGTTTTTAGATAGTCAAGAATATATTCCCGACTGGCAATGGGTTTTGCATATTTTTGCGCCTCACGTTCAGCATAGGGATCTTGATGTGGCTTCTTGCTTATGGTTTTTTTACGCGGTGTCATACAATTCCTTGCTATGGTTATCCTAGGGCGTATCCCCAAAATTATTCTGCTAGCGTTTTTAATAAATCAACCAATTGATTAGCATACCGGTGCATTTTTTCTGAGTCTTCGCTTTCAATCATGACACGAATCAATGGTTCTGTGCCAGACGCACGAACCAAACAACGCCCTTTATCACCAAGCTGCTGATTAATTTGCTTAATCTCTTGTTGCACCAATGGATGATGTAACATTTCTTTCGCCTGAGAACAAGGCACATTGATTAATACTTGTGGCACTTTTTCCCAAGCTTGGCTCAATGCATGCAGTGTTTTTTCTTGAGTAATCATTGCCGCTAACACTTGCAAAGCAGAAACAATACCATCGCCTGTGCTGGTTAAATTCAAACAAACAATATGCCCAGAAGCTTCGCCCCCCAAGCGCCATTGCAATTTTTTTAACTGCTCCATGACATAACGATCACCAACAGACGCTCGAATAAAATCAATTTTTTGCTTTTTAAATGCGCGCTCTAAGCCAAAATTACTCATTTCCGTGCCGACCACACCACCTTGCAAAGTTTGCATATACTTTGCTTGCATCGCAATAATGTAAAGCAATTGATCGCCGTCTATGAGATTTCCTTGGTTGTCCACCATAATCACTCGATCACCATCACCATCTAATGCAATGCCTAAATCTGCTTGCTCTGCAACCACAATTTTTTGTAACGCATGAGGATGGGTAGAGCCACATTGTTGATTGATATTAAAACCATCCGGATTGTTGTTCATGGTAATGACTTCTGCGCCAAGCTCAGAAAAAACATGGGGCGCGACATGATACGTTGCACCATTAGCGCAATCTAAAATGATTTTTAAGCCATATAAATTGATGTGATTGGGGAAAGTGCTTTTGCAAAATTCAATATAACGGCCTGCGGCATCATCGATACGAGAAGCTTTACCAATATCATAAGGGTCTACCATGGTTAAAGGAAGTGCACACTGCCATTCAATTTCTTTTTCCCATTCGTCAGAAATTTTAAGCCCTTGGCTATTAAAAAATTTAAAGCCATTATCCATGAACGCATTGTGCGAAGCGCTGATGACGATACCAATATCGGCGCGAAAAGCGCGCGTTAAATAAGCTACTGCAGCAGTAGGCATAGGTCCAAGTAAGCTAATATTGATTCCTGCAGCACAAAGCCCGGCTTCGAGCGCCGATTCAAATAAATAACCTGAAACACGTGTATCCTTGCCAATCAATACTTTTATTGGCCCTTCTGCATGAGCGCTGAGTACACGACCAACCGCCCAACCCAGCTTTAAAATAAATTCTGGCGTGATAGGGCCCGCGCCGACCTGGCCACGAATCCCATCTGTACCAAAATATTTTTTCATAAGAACTTAAGATTAGCGTTGATCAATGGGGACGAAATTGCGCTCTTTGGAGCCGGTATAAAGCTGACGGGGTCTGGCAATCTTATGGCCTGGCTGGCTGATCATTTCACTCCAATGAGAAATCCAACCAGAAGTGCGTGCTAATGCAAAAATAACAGTAAACATACTGGCAGGAATCCCCAGTGCGCTCAGGGTAATCCCTGAATAAAAATCCACATTCGGATAAAGCTTACGTTGAATAAAATATTCATCTTGTAACGCGATTTTTTCTAATTCTTTCGCGACCTTAAACAAAGGACTGTCTCCTTGACCGGTCGCTTCCAATACTTCGTGACAGGTTTGCCGCATCACTTTTGCGCGTGGATCAAAACTTTTATAAACACGATGGCCAAAACCCATCAATCGGAAACAATCATTGGGATCTTTTGCCCGAGCAATAAATTCTGGGATACGATCTACGCTACCAATTTGTTTCAGCATACTTAACGCCGCTTCATTCGCACCACCATGCGCAGGCCCCCACAATGCAGCAATGCCTGCAGAAATACAAGCAAAGGGATTCGCTCCAGTAGAACCTGCAATACGCACAGTTGAAGTCGAGGCATTTTGCTCATGATCGGCATGGATCATAAAGATGCGATCCATAGCACGCACTAAAATGGGATCAAAAGTTTTTTTCTCACAGGGCGTTGCAAACATCATGTGTAAAAAGTTTTCCGCGTAACCTAGATTATTTTGCGGATACATAAAAGGCTGACCAATGGAATATTTATAGCAAATAGCCGCTAAGGTCGGCATTTTAGCAATTAGGCGAATAGCAGAAATATAGCGATGTTGCGGATTGTTGATATCGAGAGAATCATGATAAAAAGCAGAAAGTGCGCCGACTACACCCACTAAAATGGCCATAGGATGCGCATCACGGCGGAACCCGTTAAAAAACGTACGTAATTGTTCATGGACCATCGTATGGTTATTAATTTCCGCACTAAAGTGATTGTATTGATCTTCGGTCGGTAATTCGCCGTAAAGCAGTAAGTAAGCCACTTCCAGAAAGTTCGACTGTTCACATAGTTGTTGAATCGGATAACCTCGGTGCAATAAAACACCTGCTTCACCATCGATGAAAGTAATCTTCGACTCACAGGCCGCAGTAGACATAAAGCCGGGATCAAAAGTAAATTTTTTATGTTTTTGAATTGTAGTGACATCAATCACTTCAGGCCCAAGGGTTCCCTGATAAATAGGCAATGTTATATTTTGGTCTGCAAAACTTAATTCAGCATTTTTATTTGTATCAATCGCCATTTGGGGCTCTCAACTAGATTTAAAAGGTTATTGTTGATCAATTTGCTCAAAGCGTCAACCCGCCCTTTCGCTACCTTGGCAAGACTTTATTTTTTATTTATTCAACCACAACAGATTTGCTAATTAATTTAAGGTTTCGATCGCCACGGTATGAAGCCATGGGGTATTCGTGAATCAATAGTGACTAATCAGATAAAAAATTTCTTTTCGGCGACAAAACATGAGATAATCACACGTTAAATAAACTCAATTTTAAGGTAAGAATATTATGTCCGAAGACCGCACTAAAGCCTTGTCTGCCGCATTAAGTATGATTGAAAAAACCTTTGGCAAAGGTTCTGTTATGCGCTTAGGCGATGATATTGCCGAACCTATTGAAGCAATTTCCACCGGCTCATTAAGTTT
>Ga0169931_10012995_pt1 | contig 11444 bp, 9 predicted proteins | sample Kivu_15m_20L_FD_129675 | JGI IMG/M metagenome (GOLD analysis project Ga0169931, IMG submission 129675) | Freshwater microbial communities from Lake Kivu, Western Province, Rwanda to study Microbial Dark Matter (Phase II) - Kivu_15m_20L... | ecosystem: Environmental > Aquatic > Freshwater > Lake ... | reverse complement strand
GCACAACGCTTACGTACCTACTCCACCCGCTCGAGTTGTCAACAACATAACGAAGGACGACTCCATAGAACCTTGAGCCTGGAATCGGTCTATTGCTTTCTGACGCTCTCGGCCTGTTATTGAGCCGTCAATCCGATCTGCCTTGAAACCTCGTAATTTAAGGTAGTCTTCTAGAATATCGAGCATTATTTTGAATTGAGAAAATATAAGGACCCGATGGCCCCCTTCTTTCAACTTGGGAAGGAGTTTATCAAGTAAAACTAATTTCCCTGACGATTGAACCAAAAAATTGGCTTCGGAAATACTGTCAGTAAACTGCGTACCAAGCGACTTTCTGGATTCGCGCTCAACACCTTCCAAGAGAAACGGGTGGTTGCAGCATTTCCTTAGTTGCATCGCAATATTATTTAGGCTGGGACCTACATCCATAGATTCATTACTCTTCCGCGACAAAAATTTGATGTTTTTTTCGTATAACGCTCTATAATACTGTTTCTGAAGCACAGTCATCTCGACTTCAATCAAAGTTTCTTCCTTAAGAGGCACACTTTTTTCTACATCTTCTTTTAATCTTCGAAGAATGTAAGGACGAAGAGTTTCATGTAATTCGTCAATCTTTTCTTTAGACTTTATATCACCGTATTCGTTGATAAATACCTGAGAGTCTGAAAATCGTCTGGAATCGATGAGGTTCATCAATGTCCAAAGTTCATTTATATTATTCTAATGACGTGGAATTCGATATTTACTTGTTGAAAAAAGAGGTTTAGAGACAAAAGGTCAAAACGAATTAAATTAAACACGCACTTGAATAGGAGTACCGGTTAGCAATACCGTGTGTTTGAAAGTGAAGCGATCATCACGCAGGCTGGTTGCGAACTTAGAAGTGTAATTCTTGAGACGATGGGCCTCATCGACGACTAAAGCCTCCCATTCTAAAACTGCTAGTTCCGCAGCGTCGTCGGAGCATAAAACTTCAGGGGTTGTCAATACAACTTGTACCATCCATGTCCTTTGCCACTTTGGAGAGGAGCGTTCGTGACAGTTTGCTAAAAACAAAGCATTCATGTTAAGGTAAGGAGGTCTATCGACTTCATACGCGAACTCCCATTCTCTTATATATTCCCTGTCTTTGGCAGATCCATGATAGACGATAATATTTAAATGAGTCCAACTTGAAAATTCACGTCTCCAATGTTGTATAGTTGAGAGCGGAGCGATGACTAGAAATGGGCCACGAATACTGAGCATAGAATTTAACATACTAATGAAAACGGTGGTTTGAATTGTCTTGCCAAGACCCATATCATCACTTAAGAGCGAATTGCGGCCATTAATGTAATTACTCATGAGCCACGTCACGCCCTCAGCCTGATAATCACGGAGTCTACTATCACTTGGGAAGGGATACATTTGAAGCTTTTCACTAAAGCTTTTCATATTTTCCTGGATCCTCGTTAGATGATCACCCAGTAATTTTCGGCAACGGCTTTTCACCTCGTTATGTGCACTCAATCCTTGAATAATAAATGTCTTCGTTGGTTTTTGATTACGTAGGACGAACTCTTGGAGTTGATTTTCATACTCTATTTCATGCTTTTGTAGATCCTTTTCAAATTCATAGGTCGAATTAGAGTAGGGTAGGTTCCACCACTTTATCAGGAGCTGTCTCCATGATGAATGCGGTTGCGTTTTAGAATCATATTTTTCCTTTCGTCGTCTATCAGATGATGTCACAATATCATCAGAAACATCTAGAATACGCTCGATTTGTAGCCAACAAGGATCGAAATACTCTCCATCTGCACGCTCGTCAGCATTAAAGAAATATCCATCCTGATTCCCCCGTGCAAACATAGTGAAGCAAAGTTTAGCATTTGGAACCTGCTCTTCCAGATCTACCTTAGTCTCCCATGAACAATGAAGATAGCTCAGGTCAGCCCACTTGACTAAATATCTCTCTTCAGTGTCATGGTTTTCCAAATCTTGCGTTCGTTGAAACCACCTACTACCGTTATGAATCTCGGACGTATTCATTTGTTTAAGACGATCCTCCCAGTTTTTCCGTGAATCATGTCGAACAGCTATAATACGTTCGGCTTTCAGTTCCTCACTATCATTCTCACATGAATCGGAGGATATTGTACTCTCGTCATCATCTGATAAATCTTGATAACGATGAGACCTCATTTTATTGAGATTGATCATCCAGAGGGGATGATGGATAATGTGGTACGGTGGTACGGCGAACAACTGCAAATGCATCAACGTACAGTACAGTACTGTGTTTAGTAACCCTAGCTAGAGTACATAGTGACTGTTTTTACATAGAACGTACATACCCAGTACAGTATGAACAGTATTGTATTTAGTAACCCTATAGATACTTTTGATCAAGAAAAGCAAAAATAGTTACAGAGTACAGAGTACAACAGTACGAGTACAGATTGCAACGATGTGAACAACCAGAGGGCAGGCAGAGTGTAATCGATGTCGGCAGAGTCGGTAGAAAGTCGAAATACATAGACTACTACAGTATTTATTGCGCCAAGGCAATCTGACAGCAGCAGAGAAAAGAGATTCTGGTGGATACGATACTCCCTTAAGTTATTGGCTAGTCGGCTCTACTGTATGCAATAACAACAATATTTCAAGTTCTTGAATACCACTCTTGTATCTTTTATTCGGTTAGTAATAGGAAAGCCCTAAACACCATGGCACCTGTTGTACCGAAAGCCAAAACGGCATTTTTATATTATCAGACTGAGATGATTGGAGAAGTTAAAAACAGTCTTGGGCCTGGTGCGTCCATGGGCGCTGCAATGACAGAGGTGTGTATTGTATACCTTTCTTGGTCTTGTTTATACTCGTGTTTTCTCCAAATGATAATATATAATTCCCTTATGGCTACTTTAGTTGTCGCAAAGATGGAGAGCTATGACTCAAGAGCAGAAGATGCAGTACGTTCAACTTGAACTACAAGATCGTGAACGATTTCAGAAAGAGTCAGCTGAGGCTGATGCTGTCGCTGCCCGTGAACAGGAAGCAAAACGTAACGCTCTCGTCGTACAAGAAGGAGAAGATGCTGCAGCACGAGGTGCACGAGCGAGAATTGAACGTGAACGAGCTGAGGTGGAAGAGGAACGAAGGAAAAGGCGAGAAGCGAGGGATGCAGAAACAGATCCTGAGATCCTTGAGGAACGTCGCTTACTTAAAGAACAAAAGCAAGCGGAGGCTTTGGAAAGGCAACGTGTGCGTGAGGAAGAAGAGCGTATGCTAAAAGAGCGTAAGAAGAAGCTGAATAAGGAAGAAAGCAAGAACGCCAATAAGAGACTAGAGTATCTCCTACAACAGAGTTCCATTTTCGGCCGGTTAAAAACTGGGGGGAAAGATTCTCTCCCACTTGATCACGATGACAAAAAAATCGAAGGCAAGGAGGGTGACAAATACATTCCTCATCATAGGCAGGATACATCATCTACGGGAAAGAAGGGTATCGTCTCGAAGAAACCTGCTGACGAAGAAGTCGAAGAGGAGGAGGTTGGCTCACAGGAAGATCATATTTTCTTGACTAAGCAACCTACTTGTATTAAATTTGGGACATTGAAGCCATATCAGGTTGAAGGCCTTAATTGGATGATTCACTTGAGCGAGAAAGGCTTGAATGGGATTCTAGCTGATGAAATGGTCCGTTCGCCTTAATGATGCATCATATTTTTCCGTTACTGCATCCTCTCATTGCTTCATTTATTTCATTTTCTGTGTGACTTATGAAAGGGACTTGGCAAAACAGTGAGTTTCATCAATGAATCGCAATGTATCGGATGCAAATTTGTCGCACTAATTAATCCGCTTTACTTTAATGTCTAGGTTCAAAGCATTTCCATACTCGCCTATCACTATGAATACCAAAATACTCAAGGCCCTCATTTGGTTGTTGTTCCTAAATCGACTCTTTCCAACTGGATGAATGAACTAGATCGTTGGTGCCCCTCACTTCGTGCAATTAAATTTCATGGAAGCAAAGAAGAACGAAATCATATTGCAACAACATACTTTACGAACGAGGCTGCATGCCATGACGGAAAGCGGCCAATGAAAAAAATAAGAAATAAGGAGACCGGTGTGCTAGAAGATGACAACAGTGAAAATCCTCGTGCATGGGATGTCTGCGTTACGACGTATGAAGTGTGCAATTTTGAGAAACAAGCTTTATCAAAGTTTGCATGGAAGTATCTCGTTATCGATGAGGCTCATCGATTGAAAAATGAGTCATCGCTTTTCAGTCAAATAGTCCGTGGATTCAGTACATCGCATCGTTTGTTACTTACAGGAACTCCGTGAGTAAACTCAATTTTTATTAATTTTTACAACACTAGTCCCTATGCTTTGATGTTGACGAATTCTTGCTATTGCCGTTGCGGTTTATGTCCAGGTTGCAAAATAATTTGCATGAGTTGTGGGCGCTGCTAAACTTTCTCCTTCCTGATATTTTTAGCTCGTCGCAGCAGTTTGACGAATGGTTCAATTTGGAAATAGAGGACGAGGATGCAAAAAAGACTATGATATCGCAATTGCATAAGATTTTGCGCCCTTTCATGCTAAGACGATTGAAAGCGGATGTCGCAAAAGGCCTCCCTCCTAAAACCGAGACATTAATCATGGTTGGAATGAGCAAGATGCAGAAAAAATTGTACAAGAAGCTTCTTCTACGGGATCTTGACGCTATTACATCTGGTAGTTCAAAGAATAAAACCACAATTCTAAATATCGTCATGCAGCTACGGAAATGTTGCGCTCACCCTTACCTCTTTGAGGGCATTGAGGACCGAACTCTTGATCCGCTTGGTGAACATTTAGTTGAAAATTGTGGAAAACTGCACGTGCTAGATAAGCTGCTCAAGAAGCTCAAGGAGCGTGGTAGTCGAGTCCTCATCTTTACTCAGATGACAAGATTACTTGACATACTTGAAGACTTCATGCATATGAGAGGATATAAATACTGCAGAATCGATGGAAATACAGAGTACGAAGATCGCGAGTCGTCAATTGAATCTTTTAATGCACCGAACAGTGATAAGTTCTGCTTCATTCTCTCAACACGGGCAGGTGGACTTGGTATAAACCTTCAAACGGCGGATATATGCGTGCTGTATGATAGTGATTGGAACCCTCGTAAGTGGCTGAAAATATATTTTATTTCATTTTGCTTGCCTTTATTTCCGCTCACACGAAAGTATTACTTGCTTCTTACAATAAATACAGAAGCCGATTTACAGGCGCAAGATCGCTGCCATCGTCTCGGTCAAACCAAACCCGTCAGCGTATACAGGCTAGTCACTGAAAACACGATTGAAGAAAAGATTGTTGAACGAGCTCAACAGAAGCTGAAACTAGACGCCATGGTAGTCCAACAAGGACGTTTGAAGGATAAAGACAAGGTCACAAAGGAAGAAATCATGGCTGCAGTTCGATTCGGTGCTGATACAGTGTTTCGTTCAGAGGAAAGTACAATTACCGACGATGACATCGATATTATTTTAGAGCGCGGCGCAGCGAAGACAAAAGAGCTTGCAGAGAAATTGAAAGCTGCTGAAAAGGGAGACTTGCTAGACTTTAAAATGGATGGAGGTATGTCGGCCCAAACCTTCGAGGGCATTGACTACAGGTGGGTGCCATGGTATTTTTTTGATAAGCCGGTTGTACATATGTTTGGTAGTCAATAGACCTAATATAATGTTCTCATGAAACGCACAGTGACATCGAACTTCGGAACCAGTTGCGTCTTCTAGCTGCCGATTCTATGGGTAAGCGCGATAGACGGCCTCCGCCGGTAACATTCAATCCTGTTATGCAACCGACCAAGTCCATGATCGTGAACAATACAAAGATCAGACTACCTACGGCTCTCCGCCTTCCGAGTATGGAAGACCATCAATTCTATAACCGAGAGAGGCTTCTTGAACTTAGTAAGCTTGAGTTTGAGACATATGCTGCTCTGAAAGAGTCTGGTCAATTATCTCGCGAATCCCTGGAAACCAGAAGAACTATTCTTCCAGACGAATTAGGAGCCGAAAAGCTTGAACTTTTGGAAGAAGGTTTCGGTAACTGGACCCGCAGTCAGTATTTTCTTTTCGTCAAGGCAGCAGCTAAATACGGTCGGGATGATATCCAGTCTATCGCTATCGAAATGGATCTTCCTGTTGAAAATGTTAGAGCTTACAGCAAGGCCTTCTGGCTTTATGGTCCGACCGAATTGAAAAAAGATGAATGGGAACGAAACGTTTCCAATATCGAACGAGGCGAGGCGGTAAGATCTTAAAGAAATCTATAGCAATTGCTTATGAAATAATTGTTGTCTTATGTTAGCTTTGTATTGATTTCCGATAGCGTATAGCGAAAAGACGAAAACTTAGTGATCTTTTGAAGCAGTTCATAAGAACATTCAACAATCCTAGGACGGATATGACCTTTGCAAACAAAGGAACGATGCCCTTCGCGATTGAGCAAGATCGAGCGCTTTTGTGCTCAGTGGACAAATATGGGTACGGTTGCTGGGATGAAGTCCGGGAAGAGCTAAGGCGAGATGGAAATCTAACTTTTCAACACGCCGTTCATGGCATGAACGCTGATGCAATCGCTAAGCGAACAGATTATAGAATGAGGCAACTTGAAAAAGAGTTAGAAGCTAGGGAAAAGAGGCTTCGAAGCGAAAAACCATCAAATGTTATCGCTGCTGAAAACGCAATAAAAGCAATAAAGCAAATGGAAGAATATGAAAACGAGTCGCTTGATTTGCAACTTCTAGGACAGGAGCCTGGGTCACTTTCTTCGCTTCCTGATGATGTGCGTATTATCGTAGAAGAGCGTGTTAAAGAGCGTCAACAGGCTATTGACAAATTACGCGAGGTCGAAATACAGCTGATGGGTTGTCATGAATTAGCGAATCATACGAAAGAGTCGATCATGAGGGGTGATCAATATGTCAACTATAGTCACATATCTCTTAAATCCGGTGGACAACTAATAGCTGTGGACGGCAAACTACCCCTTGTCAATGGTTCAGATATTGAGGCGTATGTAAATGCGAGGGTACTATCCGTGCCTGTCTGTGGAGAATGTTTATCCTGTCGTGACAGTAAATCGAGGAGGCTTTGTATTCATCGAATGCGTATCCGCAATAAACTAATAGCGGAATTCGGAAGAAAGGTCAAAGAGTCGAAGCCGTCGGCTAAACTTCAGCTGAATGTTGAATCCTATCTTGACCCTTCTGAAAAGATAAGTTTGAAAACAAGTAAACGTAAGCGCGAGTCCTCTGTGCATCCTGATTTGCTAGGGACCGCCAACGAACAAACGACGGCGATTGATGTCCCTATAGTATCACATGGCAACAAACGAATGGCTATTCCGGAAGATTTGCTACCTCATTTATGCCGAAAAATAGGGGCTCACGGAACTCGCAAGCGGATGCAGACGATTGAAGATTTCTGCAAAGCCTATCCTACCGTCTCTGTTCGCCAAGCGACTTTCAAATTCGCTGACATAACAACGCTTACCCGCCCGGCATGTATCCCTGAGCCTCCCAAACCAAAGGGGAAAGGTAGAGCTTTTCTATTTTTGCTCCGACCACGCTTCTATCATCTTTTGCCGGAAAATGAACGGCCCCTGGATTGGGAGAAATATGCCGCCGAGGATGAAATTTTGTGGAAGGATGAGTGCAAAAAAGCGATAAAGGAGAAAACCAGCAATATGGAGAAAAAAGTAAATGTTCATTCGGAAGAAATTGAAGGCATGTCTTTTGATGGTGATAGTGTAGAGGAGATGTATTTTTCCGACCAGCGCGGTGACGACGATAATGATGAAGGTAATAAGAAAATTAGAGTTGATTGACACCTGTGTACCGATGCAGTCAGATTTAATAGTATGAAGTAAATTTCTCAAACGTAATATGAAGTTACACTCCTAATGCATTACTACATCATTGAGAAATGCTAATAATTATCTAGTTACCTTTAATGGCGGATGATAAACTACCAAATAAGCATGATGGGATTTCTTTGGTAACCACGTCGTGAACAAATGTTTCACTATTACTTTTGTTGTCAGCAATATCCTCGTCAATATTGATTTCTTCATTTTCAGATGTCACCGTTAGCTTCCGTGATTTCACAGCGCGGTTTTCAGCTTCCTCTAAACTTTGTATATCCGATGATCGTTTGCTTTGAACAAATCCTTGAATACGTTTTATTTCATCAGTATCGATACCCTCTCTGCTTGCAATCATCTCGAATGCTTGGTCATCTGTTAGATGCTGTGTGACAGGAGATACCGCTCCAGTGCCGGCAGCGTTGTAATTCACAGTGGAGAACGCTGCCTGAACCGACCGCTTTATTCGTAACATCTCTCTAAACGTCTCCTCGTTACCATTCAAAACTTCAAACTCATGCCACTCTTTCCAGTATTCTGGTTTTCGCCTGGGATCCGCCATTTGCGATCCATATGCAAAGACCGCTCGCGCTCTATCAGTCTCTTGTAATGATGCTTCCAATTTGGCGTAATCACAACACATATCGGCAGCATAGTTGTCTTCTAAAGCAGCGATGGCTTGTTCATAGAGCGGTCGGCTTGCTGTAGTACCGAGATATTTTATAGTCTTGATGATGAAGATTTTGTAAGCGATGAATTTCTCATCACTTTGAACAACAGTACACATGCGTTCATAGACTCGCAAAGCGCGCTTTGTAAGACCGTATTCTTCCTCGAAAGCCCCATTGAGAAGAAAAAATTCAGCTGCAGTTTCAGGCGGACATGCCTCTAAGCAACGGTCGAACAACTCTCGCATTCGACTGATCTTTGTACCTCCATAACGGTTTTGAAACGATTCCAGATATTTCTTCCAGATTAGCCGCCCACCTTCATGGGGAAAAGGAAATAGTTCAAGGCCTCGCTCGAAAGCGCTAAAGCTGTCTTCGAAGTATTTATTTTCTTCTAAAAAGGAAGTATAATTTAGTATATGCAACGGAGTAACGACTTTCAACTCCATGGCTCTGTTGTATGCATCTTTAGTAGTCTGCAACGTCCCGAAGGACTCTTCCATATCCAAAAGAAGATTCCACAATCTTATGGATCGATTTAGGATACGGGCTGCTTTAGACGACGACTTCGTAAAGGAGTTTGCACAAAATTGTCGAGCGACCGATAAAGCTTCCGCCCAGTTTTGGGACCGTAGCTCCATTTCCACCCAAGACGTGAAACACTGCGCCAAATCGTCCATCTCCGAAAAGGTATACTCGGGAACCGGACAACATACTCTTTTATAGACAGCTCTTGCACCATCCAAATCTTTTAGCTCGATTTCATACAATGTGGCAAGTCGTATGTAAAGCGAGGATGGTGAGCCGTTCACTGCATACCGAGAGTTGACATTCTGAACAGCCATATCCAATGTTCGTATCGCTCGATGCAGTTCATCGGACTTCATAAACAAATCAACGCGCTTCAGCCACTCTCCGACATTATTCGGGTTTTGACGAAGTAATACTCTATTCAGTAGCAACGGTCTACGGTTCATCAAGTTTTCAGCTCTAGCTAATGCTAATTCTACTTCTATTTCCACATTGTCTCCTCCGTCGTCATCGTTTGTTGAATCGTATTGGCTTGAACTACTCCCGAGAATAATGTTCCAATCAACCTTATCACCATATTCGCTACTAGTATTTTCTGTTGTAGGTCTATCAGTTGGATTCTCAGAATCACCCATCAACTCGACTAATGCTTCAACGATACCCTCCTCAAACCTTACGTAGGCGTCAAAGATAAGGCTAAAATCTCGTACTCGTGATACCCTTTCCATGGCTTCCTCATAAATACTTCGAGCCATATCAAAGTCTCCCCTCGCCACATAATATTGTGCAAGCTTGGACCACAACGATCCTTCCATTTCTCCAAGTGAGGCTTGTAATTGTTCTTGTTCGGCTTTTAAACGCTTCAATTTTTCAGCTTCATCTTCCTCTAAGGATTGTGTATTATTCGCATCACTTTCGGTGGAGGATCGATCGGTTGTTTGCTCGGATGTTTTGGATGGCTTTGTAGATTTTTGTTTATCATGTATGATAGGATGTAGAGCTGCTCTAACAATAGAATGAAAATCAATACCACAACTTTCCACCTCCTCGGGATGAATGGTACATATATCTGCAAGATTCATCCATAAATCATGTCTGGAAGTACCCTGAAAGCTATGAAAATGAACTTCATTTAACATTTCTACCAGGATAGATGCTGCCTCCCCATACCTTTCATATTTTAAAGCTATTTCCACCAAGAGCTCTCTAGCTAGGGGATTGTAAAACCGTGCATATCGTCTCAATACAGATAATGTAGTTTCCTTAGGAACTTGTAAGGGAAAGGTTGTTGGAGAAAGGATATCCATCTTACACATGTTTACAATAGGACCATCCTTGGAGGTATTACTATGAGATTTGGAGACAAATAAATTTGTTGGTGGGACTTTACCCAAAATATAACATAAATATTCACTCCATATACAATCATGTTGTGTTGCAGGTAACGACATGAGTGCTCTATTAAATAATTGACGCACAGTCGTCACATCACAAGATGGATCATATCGAACTACAAACGCAATATAAGACAACCATATACGTGGATATTTATTCATACGTATTAAAGATCGTTCATACGCGGATATGGTTGATTTGTATCGACTCTTTCGATGTGAAGATTGTTGTGGATACGATATAGATATTACTTCATCCCCACCGCCTCCTCTCTCTCCATTATGATTCATATGACAATTCAGTAATATAAATTTTTCAGAACGAAAATCTAAATAATTCTTCCACAATTTGTATGAACCGGGTAAGACAAGTAGAGCCCGTTCAGATAAAAGTATTCGTACACGATGTAACAATTGACAATGCCTTGGAAGGCCTGTAAAAAGAATAGTACGACCTCCTAACGAAATAGATGCTGTCTTTGTGGATCGAGTCGATTTCTTTGTGGTGATTGATGCCTCAACCATGGCTTCAATTAACGCATCCACCTCCTCGAAATATACCATCCAAGTGGATACATCATACATACCAGCCTCACCTCGCTTATTTAATGAGTCTTCATGTTGTAAGAGTATGGGATATGAGGCTAATTCCTTAAGGAGAGTGTCTATTTGGTCTAATTCATCTTCTTTGGATGAACTTGACATTTCTCTGTCGATATTTCTTTTGCTATGGAAGGTACAATAAGGCTGCTGGTTCTTTGGATGTCCACCGAATTTATTGTGCTTGATGCTGTTTTGTCTTTGTCTGGTCTAGATTCTACTACATAGATGGCATGAGCTCGTCTGTTGATTGTAAGTAGGCTACGTACGGCTACCGTACAGTCGTGCAGCAATCAAGTTTCTGCACGACTGACGACTAATGACT
>Ga0169931_10012993_pt1 | contig 11447 bp, 9 predicted proteins | sample Kivu_15m_20L_FD_129675 | JGI IMG/M metagenome (GOLD analysis project Ga0169931, IMG submission 129675) | Freshwater microbial communities from Lake Kivu, Western Province, Rwanda to study Microbial Dark Matter (Phase II) - Kivu_15m_20L... | ecosystem: Environmental > Aquatic > Freshwater > Lake ... | reverse complement strand
ATGTGGACCCTGCCACATACTTGAAAGCTATGAAGTTCGTCATTGACAATGGTGGTGTAGTTATTCGTCTTGGAAATAGTGATATGACACCTCTTGCTGCTTTAGGTTTACGACATCCTCGAGTTATCGATTATGCGCACGAAGATTTACGAGACTCCGCACTAGATATCTATTTCCTAAGTCAAGCAAAGTTCCTAGTTGGCACAGGATCAGGGCCAATTCTCGTACCGAATGAATTCGGGAAGCCAGTTTTATATACAAACGTCCCTGCAATCGGTCGGACTCGCAGGCTTCGTGGTTCGTGCTTACCTCAGATTATTGCAGATTCGGATTCCGGCCGAAGGCTCAACATTCATGAGTTGCTCTCCATACCATTAGGTTGGAACGTCGCAGAACGATATAAGGGTTTGTATAGAATAAAAAATTCATCAGAAGAAATTAGAATCGCTGTTGAAGAAATGTTGAAGTGGACAAATGAAGAAGAAAATTTCTGGCAAGATCCTAATGTGCAAATTATTCAAAGACAGTTTGGAAATGAAGGTCAAGTCGCTAATTGGAGCATTGGAATACCAATTTCAAGGAGTTTTCTTGACAAGTATGCAGAATTGTACAAGTCAAATGTCTAGTATCGTTTTCGGTGGCCACTCGCCAATCGCTATTGCCATTACTAAGGAATTAAGTGCTCTTAACACAGTCCACCACATCACAAGAAATCCAGACGTTGAATTATCCAAGCAATTAAATAATTTGGATAAAATTGTGCTTCATCAACTTCCATTTGATTATGATAATCGATTGGACCTTAGTCTGACGATAAAGTTAGTTTTAGATTTGAATCCAAAGACAATTGTATTTGCCTCACGATATCGGAATCAGGTTTTTGACGTTATGGATGCTTTTCGATTCGAAATAATGCTTCCAATCGAAATTCTCACTCAAGTAAGCAGTAACCTCTCTCAAAGTGATTTGAAGAGTGTGGTCTTTCTTACTTCTCCAGCCGGTAGCAAAGTGGTACGAAATCAGGAAATTTATTACCATACAAACAAGGCAGCTTTAGAACAAATCGTTCGTTACTTCTCCCTGCATATGGGAGGAGTACGAGTTAATGGAGTGTCCCCCGGGAGTTTTGTGATGAAGCCACGGTCGGAAGAATTTTATAAGAGCAATCCAGAGTTAATGAATAAAATAAAAGAATTCATTCCGACCAGCGACTTTGTCCACGTGCATGATATTTCTAAGCTTGTTAAGTTTCTTACTTCAGATGAATCCAAACAAATCAATGGACAAATAATTGGAATTGATGGAGGGTACCGAAATTGGGAAGAATCCTCTTATTTGCTTCAATAAATCAATTTTGCTTTTCCTTCGATTAATTCAAAGACGCGTAAGTAGGGTAGGGGGACAATGATACGACCGGTATAAGCCAATTGTTCTAGTCTAAACAAGAAACGATCGGTGTGTTGCCAAGCAAGAAGTAATGCCGATTCCTGATTCGACTTGGGTAAATTCCCCAAATCAAGAACTTTTAATCCAACTCTTGGCGAGAAACGATTGTGCTTCAAACTGTCATCATCGTATAGATTGTTTAGAAAGTGACCAATTTCCAAGAATTCAATCAAGTAAGAAGTGCTAATTGACGCGCCCAGTCCCGCTATCGATTTTTCTTCGTATTTCATAGACTCTACGTACTCCAACAAACTTGATTTAACTCTCTCTATTCTAGTGCTCAATTCGTCTACAAAATCAACGGTATCTGCCCTCATCCATTTTTCTCTCTGCATTAATTGATGTACACTGCTTTTCGACCGATAACTTGAATTCTCCCAAGAGAGAAAAGCTACAATTGATCCCCCTTTATGCTCAACCCGTTTCACATCCAAGATTTTTAATCCGAACTCTGCAAAAAATCGTTTTAAATTTGCAATAGTGAAATAGGTGAGATGATCATGGCCCACGTAATCAAACATATTTACATTAAACTGATCTGGATGGTACCCAGTTACAATTGATACTATTCCATCTTTTTTTAATACCTCGGCTATACCCGCGATAAAATCTTTTAAGTTGGGGATATTCGCAAGAGTGTAGTTTACTGAAATAATATCAAACATTTTTTGTGACTTTCTTAATTCCTGTCCAAAGTTATGATTGAAATATCTGTGAAATGTGAAAACTCCATTCTCGTTTGCCACACGCGAAGGGGTTTCTGAGGGCTCTATACCTGTGACCGCAGCACCACGCTCTTGAAAGTATCGCAAAAAACTTCCGTCATTGCTTCCAATATCTAAAACTTGAGGATTCTCAGATATAATTGTGGATAATAATTCATTCACGACACCTTTATAGAACTCGTTCAATCCAAATGTAATCTTTGTCTGATACAGATAATCATCATATTGAACTTGGATATCGGTATCTTCGGCCAACTGAAGGAGTCTACACTCAAGACAATAAGCTAAAGTTAAATCATAAGTAGGAGCCGATATTGCAACTTCCTTTTTTGTTGCAAACAAGTCTCCATAAGCGCTTTCGCTAATTTTCCATATGCTTAGTAGATTCCCAATGTTACAAAAGCGACAAGATGCTAGTTTGCTTTCAAAATACTTTGCATTCATACTATATTTTCTCCCATAAGAACTTGGATGTCAACGCTCAAGACTTCTGGTTCTAAACTTGAATTCTGGAAATAGTGAAAATCCATGTAGACTACTGCGAGTTATTTTTTTGCATGATCTGAGGTGGGTCTTGATGTTTCTTTTCGTCCAAATCCACTCTAGAGCTATTGGGCATGCCGTACGTGATTTTGAATCGATACAAAGAAAAGTTGATTTACTAAATTCAAAAACTGGTTCAAAAAAAATTCATATTGTTTATTATCCGATGCCAACGATCGCAAATTACGCATGGATTGATTTAATTAAAACAAATTATTGTGTTATTCCTTTTCTAATTGGATTAGTACTACACAAAATTTTTAGTGCGCTTTCTACTTCATACTCGACAATGTATCAACAGGTCGTGTCTTACTCAAATACTGATGGGGAATTTGCAGAATCCTTTTCTCAACCTCTCTTTTACTCGGGTGTTTCTGAAAAAGATATTCAAGACTCTGTAGGAAGTCGATTCTTCGATAGTAAATATGTCTGTCTCATAATTAGGGATAGTGGGTATGATGAGTTACGAGACCCTGAAGGAGTTATGCGGCAAAGATATCGAATTACTCCAACTTCGCATTTTGTTAACACTATCAAGATCCTAATTGATGGTGGATTCAATGTGATTCGCATGGGCCGACATACAAAAGAGCGGATTCCCTTTGAGTCAGAGAATTTCTCAGAGTTAAATGAGTTTGTTCCTCGGATTTCAGAAAAAATTGAGTTGGCGATATTTCAATATTGTTCGTTTGCGATCTCTACTGGTTCTGGACCCGACTGCCTAGTAAGTTTCTTTAGACGGCCACTTTTTCGTGTAAATGTCGCACCAATTCACCATTTACTATCGGGCGATCTCTACCCTTTTACATTAATCGCAGACTACATACACGAGCCGTCTGGCAAAAAAATCAGTTTTAATGACTTGTTTAAGGATTCAAAGTACCATATTGAACCTGAAATATTGCAACGTAAATATTCCATTGCTATTAAACCAAAGAGTGCTCATGTAATTGAAGACTTAATCTCATGTGCCTTATTATTGACACACGAAGGAGAAGAAGTCTATTCCGATAAAATTGTGCAGGTTCTTCACAAGCATCAACTTCATATGGATTCGCGTCGTTTCATCTATTAATCGCCACAAAGATTAAGTCATTATTTGTTGAGAATCACACCCAATAAGATATAATCACCTTATGAATTCGAGTAAGGTCTTTCGAGTCTTTCCAAATTCTGGTTCACTGCTGCAAGCGGATTTTGCTTCGGGGTCATACATTCATTCCAGGGGTAAAAAGTACCTTGATTTGACCGCAGGTGGAACGTCATTCGCAATTTTGGGCTGGTCCGACGAACTAGTTAATGAGTGCATACGTGCACAGCTTCATAGATATGCACACATTGATTACAAGATATGGAACGATCCAAATTTAGAAGTTCTTGCTTCTTTAATTCTGGGTAATAACCTTAAGACTTTGAATAAGGTTTACTTCTCGGGTAATTCGGGCGCAGAGGCTTGTGAAGCTGCGATGAAGATTAGTTTTCAGGTGAATAAGCAGTTAGGTTTTAAAAACAAGAAGTGGTTTATTTCTCGTAAGCAGTCTTACCATGGTTCAACAGCTGACGCTTTAGTCTTAGGCGATAGACCGAATCTTGAATTTTATAAAGAAATGTTATCTCCATTCCGCAAGCAAATACCAATGCATCATTTCAAAAAATTAGCACATCCAGAAGAAACAGGGCAGGAATATGCAATTCGAAGTGCCAATGAGCTGGAAACCATGATTTTACAGTTAGGTCCTGAGAACGTCTCTGGATTTGTAGCCGAGACTATGATGGGAGGGCTCATTGGAGATGTACCTCCTGTAGCGGGTTATTGGAGACGAGTCCGAGAAATTTGTGATGAATACAAAGTTCATTTGATTCTCGATGAAGTGTATTGTGGGACTGGAACTTCTGGGCGCTATTTTTGTTTTGAGTATGACTTCATCGAACCTGACATGGTTTTCATCGGTAAAACATTGGCTGCCGGCTACGGCGCTATCAGTGCTGTCATTACCTCAGACCAAATTCATGATTTTATAAGAAAAAGTCTTGACTCTCGATTACAGCACACCACTACCCACCAAGGTCACTCACTAGCTGTAGCTGCTGCGATCGCCGTGCAATCTAGGATTAGAGAGGGGGCCTTTGTTGAGGAAGTGTATGAAAAGGGTATTCATTTCCGTAAATTACTTGAAAATAGATTGAATAAATTCACAAATATTGTTGATATTAGAGGACGTGGGCTTCGATTTTCAATTGAACATAACATCAATCCTAGAGACCAAGTTGATTTTGGGAGTGCTTTTGAATCGATAATGAAGGATGAGTATGGAATGTTAACAAATGCTAAATGGCATCGTGTGTGTTTTACACCAGCCCTCATTGTTTCTTATGAGGAAATAGAGCGGTCTGTTAACGCAATAGAAAAAACATTCGATTATCTCTTTTCGAAAAAGCAATTCTCTTTCGAACCTAATTAGTATTTCTGCTTCAATAGATTTTTTATTTCTAAAATACTCACTAGTGAACTAGGATTATGTCTTTTTTTCTAATCTGGAAATCAACTTCTTTCTTCACTTTTAACTCAAATACTTTTGTTTAAAGCTGAGAACTACACTAACCGAATTCGCACTAGCAGTTAACAGATAATGGACTTTGTGTCATTTAAATCTTATAAAGCCATAGTTGCATCAATGAATCAATTTAGCCCACTAATAATCCAAGAAAGATCTCCTATGAGAGTCACCATTACACATTTCGCCGCTCATCCAAATCTTAATTGATTCAGAAGGACACTCTTCATAAAGTTTTCTATCTAAACGCCTTTTTTGATACTATGCCTTAATGTCAATTCTGATTGCAGGCGCTGATTACGATTTACTCTTGGAAGTACTCCAGCAATTTTCTCGAGAAGAAATTCTTGGTTATACATCAAATGTTGATCATTTTTATAAGGAGCTGCCATATATTGGCGACCTTCGTGACCGAAACCAATTAGATCCCCAAACAAAGTTAATTATGGCTTCTTCTGACATAGCATTTAGGAAATTCTTGGCAAGCCGATGGAGTAACTTCATGACAGAATTCGTATCAACTACCGCTACATTTCTTACACAAGTAGAACTGCGTATGGGAACAACTATTGGCATGCACGCTCTCGTGTCGGGAAATTGTTATATCGGAATGATGTCAAGTATAGGTGCGTTCGCACGCTTACATCATGGATCAGTGGTCGAAGACTATTCAGTAATATCTCCTGGCTCAACACTCCTAGGAGATTCAAGGGTATCCTTTCAATGTATTGTGGGAGCTAACGCAACAGTCTTACCAAAAGTAACAGTTGCTAATAACTGTATTGTCGGAGCTGGCGCAGTTGTTGTTAAAAACACTCAACCTTTTGGCGTATATGCTGGAAATCCTGCTCGATTGATTAGGATGACTAGCTAAACTAAAATACGAACAAAACATAAAAGGTAATCTGCATCATCATCTATGGAAGAATTCGGCTCCTAAATAGATTTTATACAGTTTAAGCAGGGAAGTCCAAAAGCTGAGTTTTCCAAGAACTTATTAAACTTACATTTTTTAAGAATCTCATTACTAAATTATCTTTGAATCGAAATGTGAGAATGTGGACAAGCTTGCAGAAGTAAAGTCTGTTCCGGCAAAAACCTTTCATTCAATTTCTTACCGGGTTTGCACAATTTTGTATCAAGTTTTAATAATGTAAGCAATTGCAAGGAATATTTCGAAACGATTAAATCTTGACTTACACCGGTTTGTTTCCCTTCAACAAGTATCTGGAATTTCGTCACCTTGTCCATATTTTCCAACAGACCTAAAACTGCGTTGACCCGCTCTTCTAGAACCTCATTTGCAATCGCAAGGACTCGTTGATTTTCTACATTACTAGAGGGGAAGATTGCGGGAATCACATACGGAAATACCGCCCATCCATTATCTCGCGCCAATAGCCAGCCGTCTTGTCTACCAGTCAAATCAATAAACAGGAAATCTTCTCTCCCATTACTCACCGAGAGCGAATTAGATGATAAAGGCATTTCTTTACTAACTATATGGGCCTGAACTAAAAGTAATGTTAGGCTAATTACAGTTATCATTGGACCTAACAGCAAATTAATTTTTTTAGAATTACGAACAATTACCATTGCGTCGTCATGCGCTAAGTAATAAATAAGAAGTGTAAAGCTTAACAGGCCAACCTGAATGCTCTGAAAATCCCGTATTGCATTGTACGATCCAAAAAGGAAACTAGACATTAGAATATTAAGGAGTAGGGCAATCTTCAAAACCCCGATTGATGGGTTTAATCTTATGGCAAGTATAAGAAATGACATTGCAATGGCAATATTCTCCAAGAAGCTAGAGCTAATCCTAAAATATAACAGGTTGTATCCAATAATCATTGAAATTGCAACAAATGTGATAACTCCTTGGCGCCCTTTTAATATTGTCTGGATGAGTGGAAAAACTGTGATTAAGCTTGTGTAAAGAATATTGGTTATAGGTCTTTCGATGGGCATACTTGAGAATGCAAACGAGTCAATAACAAACCTATATAGATTTTCAAGTTGTCGCCCACTTGTAAAGTCAAGTACGATTAATATTGTTAATGCGACTAGAACATATCTAAAAATTGCTACCCTGGGTTGTATTCCACCTTGCTTGGAATTACCTAATAATGCAGCAACAAAAGCGATACCAACAAAGAGGGATTGAGGGAAGCGAACCAATGAAGCAAATAGTGTCAAACAAGCGAAACTTATAATATAGAAATTTGTGATTTGCTTTCTCGCCTTAAGGAATAAGAGAGAGGAAGCTAACGCTACAAAAAAACTTAAGAATTGATATGTAGGAAAACTATAGTACTTAAATAAACCGTGAGTGAGCGTTAGGAATATGGTGCTTGATATGCCCAATCGAACAAATCTTGTAAGTGCTATTTTACTATCTAGCGCTGAAATCAAGTGATATAAAATAATTATTAAAAACAAAGAAAATGCTAAAGAAGACAGAATTTGATTTTTAATTTGAAACTTTAGGATGCCGTTAGATAGAAATACAAAGGGCCAAAAAGGAAGATCTAATCCTGAGCTATAATCCCTTATCCACAATATTTGGAGCAGAAAGTCATCGTTTTTGATCATCTTGATAGTTTAGCTTTCATTCCTCGGAAATTTCTTTTATAGACGATACCATATAAAGACTCACAAGTATAGATTCAAAAATTGTGCTGTTGTTAAAGCATAAACAGATTTCAAGGTAACTTTAATTCTTCATGCAAGCAAAGGGGCACAAATTGACTTCCGAAAAATGTTTTTAGACTTCCATAATTTCGTTTATGAAAACTTACAATAGTTTACACGGTTTATTTTACTAGGAAAATAATCTATGATAATTTTTCAAGGTTAGTTTTGAGTATTTTTCTGTTTCTATTCCAAATTGGATGAGTTCGTCTTTTGTGAAGTTATTTAGTAAGCTGCTCTCGAACCACCCACGTCTCCTTCTTTTAAGATAATTTACAACAAGTTTGAATTGCTTTATAAGCATAAGAATAACTCCAGCAGTTGATGACAAGAAAGGCTTTTCCTTTGCTACTTTCATTAATTCGATTGAAAATTTCTCACGCACTCGCTGTTGTAGGCTAATTTTTTCATGTGACTTAAATCCTAGATTAGGTTCACGTTCTTCGTACAACTTGAGAAGGAAATCTAGATCCCCTAAAGTTATCCGTTCCTTCGACTCTAATTGTTCGTTTATACCATCAAGAAGTCTAGTCCTCCATAAATCGAACATTCTTTGATTTTTAGGGTCATTGCGATCAATCCCGAATGGGCTTTTCACTGATCTAGCAATTTTAAGAGTTTCATCTATTGGTGCAAGCCAGTGACGAGAAAGATGCAAGGGTCCACTTAATGACTGACCAGATGTAAGTGCGGCACCCGCCAGGTAAAGGCTAGTGGTGTGTAAAGCAGTTTCAAAAGGGACGATTTTCATTGATTCCCCCCAAATCTTCAATGCTTTTCTCAAATGATTGCTGCGCCACAACGCTCCCCACATCAAGTCGTTTGGCTTCTCAGCCCAATAAATCATTCGGTCAAAAGAACTTTCTCCGCTCATTTTATCTGAATATTCCCATGATGAATTTTCAAACCACCAAGAAGTGAAATTTCCGGGTCCATATAGATAGCCAATTTCCCTGTTCTTTTCAAGGACTGTAATGCCCTCTCTTACTGTACTTGGAAATACCAAACTGTCATCAGAGTGAATGAGTGAGTATAAAGTTCCTATATTGTTCGAGGCGAATAAAGCTCTTTCCCAAAAACTATTTCCTCTAAAGTAGACCACATTTTTTTCCATGGCGAATTCTTCCTTTAAATCAGAATTCGTCGATGCATCCAATAGAAGAACTTGCGATCCATGTCGTAGCCAAAATCGGACAACTACTGACGCTTTTGCAAATCGATTTCTCGTAAAAATAATGATGGTTACATTTTTAAGCACTGTGTGCCTCGCATATCTAAAGTATACCGAAGAAATTCACCTCTCCAGAAATCAATAAATCACACTAAGTGCGAACCTTTATAGTATCTTTGGTACATTTTAGGACTGAGTAGGAGGTTTGTTGTGAAGCAAGTTTTCTGGATTTCTGGGGCTTGTGGTTTTGTTGGGTCTAGCTTGATTCAAGCCCTTAAAAAACAAAATTCAACAGTTTATGAAATGAGAATTTTGCAATTGGGACTTCAAATAATTGACCCTTTTAGTAAGCAGGTTTATAGTATCTCTTATTCATCACATAGAATTCCGAAGATTCTGATACCAACACACATTCTTCACTTTGGAGCAAAAGGAGTCGGAGAACCAAGTCACACAGACTTTCATCAGGGCAACTATGAAATGTCTCTAAAAGTTGCGAATTACGTTTCAGATCTAAATATTGATTGTTCTTTCATTTTTGCAGGAAGTATTGACGAATATGCTGGAATTGAATTTCCAACTGAGAACATCAATATATCGAAGTTGACCCATTCTCCTTATGCATACTGGAAAATGAGGACTGGGAATGATTTGTACAAACTCTTTCTGAATAATCCAAGAATAAAGTTCTCTCATTTACGTATTTCTAACCTGTTTGGTTTGAATCAGCGGCGTGATACCTTACTACCTTTACTGATTAATAATAAATTGCGTCATCACACCATCAATCATTCTGAATTTATGCGAGATCTCATGTACGTTAACGATTTCTCAAGTAACTTAGTTTCCTTTTTGAAATTGAGCTACGTCCCACCAATAATTAATTTTGGCCGAGGAGAAAGTATTTATTGGAGAAACTTTGTTAGTCAAGCATGGTTAGCTGCTGGTAAGAAAATAGGTGATTTGAACTTCAAAGAATCACCTAGAAGTATTGGGACTCTTGTCAAACCCCATATGAATATTGATCTAATTAGAGAATTATTAGGAGAACGTTATTTGGTTTCACCAATCAAGTTGGCCTTGAAGTTAGTAGTTTCCGATGGCAAATATTAGTTTACGCAGATTCCAAACACTTAACTTAAAATCATTTAATTTTCCTTTACTCTAATTTCAGCAAGAAACCACCTTTGGCTGCACCTGGAAAACTTCGACTATCCATTTTTTTATCTATGACAAAAACTTCAGGATTTTCATTCAAGAATCTGCTAACTGCCGTCATGGGACTATTCCCCCTTCCCCACGGTTTATCTTTGGAAATTACGTTGGGATCAATATATTCAATTGCAGTATCCATAACAATTAGATACGATCCTTTAGTTACGATTTTGCTATATAGATTCAGTTCATTGTATACATGAGACATCGTGTGGTTTGAATCCAATATAACCATTACCCGATCATTTGAGTTGATATGTTTCATGACTTTTTGGAAAGTTGAATCTGATATTGAGTTGCCTTCGACTAATTCGATTCTTTCCTTGAACTTGGAATTCTCTATGGCCTCGGATGTATGTTTTGAAATAGAAACATCTACACCAATTACATTTGGGAATGACGTACTTCCCAGTAAATCTAGTATTGAAGCCAAGAAATTTGTTGTTCCTCCTCGAGCAATGCCGACTTCAATCACCTTATCCACTCTTGCTGTCACAATTGCTTCTTGAATTAACAGGAGGTCACCTGGAAATTGAATAACTGGAATTCCAAGCCACTCAAACATATATGAATAGTCAAGCCGAACCGCATTATTCATCCAATTTTTTCCAGATGTTAGATACTTTTCGTCGCTCTCATATTCCTCTGCTCTTTCTTTTCTCCAGCTTAGAAACTCCTCTGCATTGTGCATTTCTAGCCCCTTTGACTAATTGATGAATAGAATTTGATTAGCCTCATTATTCCTTCTCGGCAGTCTATTTCTGGCCTCCAATTGAATTGTTTGAAAAATTCATCAGATACTGGATTGCGAATACTAGGTGTTTGATTATTATCAGACTTAATCAATTCGTATCCTAATAGTCTCTCGGCTTCTTCTAAGATTTTCCCCAAAGAAAGTAACTCAATCCCAGCTAAATTAAGGATTTTTCTCGGAGATGAATTCTGCACACATTGAAGAATTCCTAAGCAAAGATCTTGAACATGAATAAAACGCCGAGCAGTAGAAAAGCTCCCGACATCAATTCTAGATTGATTTACTGCATCAAACACAATTTGCTCTATGGCGCTTTGAGGTGGATTTCGCTCACCATAAACTAT
>Ga0169931_10012992_pt1 | contig 11447 bp, 23 predicted proteins | sample Kivu_15m_20L_FD_129675 | JGI IMG/M metagenome (GOLD analysis project Ga0169931, IMG submission 129675) | Freshwater microbial communities from Lake Kivu, Western Province, Rwanda to study Microbial Dark Matter (Phase II) - Kivu_15m_20L... | ecosystem: Environmental > Aquatic > Freshwater > Lake... | reverse complement strand
CGCTTATTTCAATCAACAATGCTCTTTAAATGCACTCTACAATTCTAGTTGTCCTGGTTATCAACAAGCATATGTTACACAGCAGCTATTAAATCAACAGAATAGTTCCACGCAAACAGCATCAGCACCCGTTAAAACTACTGAACCAGAAATTCAAGTAAAAGAGGATGGTAAGGTTTCTACAGATGTTCCACTTATTGCTGATCCAGTTGTGAATTCTGTGCTGACAAAAAACACTGAAGCAAAAAAGGAAGACAAGAAAGAAGAAAAGAAAGAATCTGCTCTAGCTGAAAAGCCAAAAGCAACAACAGCAAGACAGGCTGCAATTGCTGCTGCAACTAAACCTGATCCAGCAACACAAACTCAGAGCGAAAAGGAGTTTGAACAAACCGTTGCATCACAAAATGCAGCTGTCAATGCAATCTCATTTGTACCAGGATTTTCTGCATATCAAAATGCAATTCTACCAGATACAAATGCTTTACTGATGAGAAGACAGTATGACAAACCAGTAGTTGATAATGCGAGAGGGATGAGACAATTAAACGGTGCAAGTGATAAAATGCATCAGGAGATGATTAATGAACAATACAGAACCAGATAAAAAAATAAGTTGGTATCATAGTATATTTACAGATGGTACAGACGATGGAATTAGTAGTAAAAGATTAGTTACATTCATTGCATTTGTTCTTTGTGGAATAGCATTTGTTGCCAATTTATTTTGGAACTTTGACATTAAAGATTCTATCTTTGAAGGTATGATGTACATTGCTATTGCAGGATTAGGTTTTACCGCATCAGAAAAATTTACCAAAAAATAAGAGGAAGAGATGTCAAAAGATTTAGACCAAAAAGTAGATAAGTTAGAAGCCGCCGTTGATCCTAACACTGTCATTAGTATTGGAGGATATAATTTTACCCCAGCCAAGCTTATGATTGCCGGTGGTATTGTGTCAACGGTACTGGGAGGCTTGTACGGGGCATTTGAAGTATATAAAGATTATCAAGATATGAAGGCAGCTATTCAACAATATGTAACCCCTGATCTTTCTGAAATAAATAAGAAGATAGCTGTTTTAGAACAAAATTCAGATAAATCAACTGAATACGTTAGGGATATAAACACCAATCTTAAACAGGATATTAGAAGAATTGAAAAAATTGTAGAGCAAGTTGAACGAGATGCTAAAGTTTCCCAGCGTGAGGTGGATAAAGATCTTCGTGAAATAAGAAAAGAAGTAGATGATAAAATTAAGAAAGCAGTAGATAATCCATTGGCTAATTAAAAGAAAGATAAATGTTATGGATGATAAAAAATTATTTAAATGGTTGACTCTTATAATTTTATTTCCTATAGGATTAGCAGTATTTGGAGGAGATAGATTTAGATATCCATGTCAAGACCCTGAGAACTGGGGTAAGAAAGAATGTTCTAAGCCTACTTGTGAGGTAACTAGAACTTGCCCTGAACATATTTTTAAAGGTGAACAAAATGGTACAAATATTCAAGCAAATAAACCAAATGCTCCCATCATTGAAAAAGGAGTTGAATGTGTCAGAAAATAATAAAGAAGTAATGATGTATACCGAAGACCAGTTAATGGCCAGACTTAGATTTTTTATTGGAATATGTCTTGCATTAACCCTAACAGGCATCGTATTTGTAGTTTTGTATTCGCTTATTTTTGTAACTCAACCAATGAATGCCATCTCGCCAATGGACCAAAAGTTTTTTGAGCTTATCATTCCTATTGCTACATTTTTAACTGGTACGCTATCTGGTATTATGCTTGCCGGTAACGATAAAGATGCCAAACTTAAAGCAATTGATGCAGCTACAAGGCCAACAACGGTAAGTCCAATGCCTCAAACAACTCCTACGTCGATGTCTAGTCCTATAAAGACATTTACTCCTCCTTCTTCACCTCCAGGGGCCGTACAGACTCCTCCTCCACTTCCTTCATCATCAGGAAGACCTCCTCTTCCTCCTGGAGCCGTTAATACTTCTGAAACATAAAAAATGCCCCTAAGGGGCATTTTTTTTAATGGCTCTTATTCTTAAAGCCTCTCTAGCATAGTCTTTTGACTCCGGGGATCTTCCCCACACCATTCCTTCTTCTAATTCTTCCCCTCTTTTTTCTTTTCCAGTCAAAGGATCATGCATCCATTTTTTATTCTTAATAGTATTAATTTTTTTTTGTTTTTTAATAAACGACATTAGCTTTTTTGTATGTTCGGAGTGAGGAGTTGTTCTTCCTCCTTTTCCCATTCTTCCCTTAGAAACATTCTCATTATGTTCTTTGGTCTTAACATACCTTTTAAGAGCTATTCTACTTGAAATTCGAATTCTTTCCTGTATATCTTCTGTAAAATATTTCCATCCAAATTTCTTTTTTATCCTACACTCTTTAATAATTTCTTCGGCATTGTATTGTAACTGTAATTTATTACAAACTACATCTATATTATCCTGATCTTTTATAACCGAAATTTGTTCGAAATTTGATCCATATTTCTGTCTAAATTCTTTTTCAGATTTATCAAATACGTAAAGTTTATTATTAAATAAAATTATTCTAAACATTGTTTAAATTGCCTTTGTAACAAATGCATATCTAAATACTTATATGGAAAAAAAATATAAATCAATTTTTGTCTCCGATGTTCATTTAGGTACAAAAGACTCAAAAGCCGAAGAATTAAATAATTTTCTTAAAAATAACTCATGTGAAATATTATTCTTAGTTGGAGATATTATTGATGGATGGAAAATACAACAGAATAGACTTAGATGGAAACAAAGTCATACAAATGTTATTAGAAGGGTGTTAGGTTATGCAAAGAGAGGAACACGAGTCATATACATTGCGGGAAATCACGATGAATTTCTCCGACCAATGTTGCCGTACGGCCTCAGTTTTGGAAACGTGGAAATATACAATCAGTTTGAATACACTGGTATTGACGGTAAAAAGTATTTGGTCACTCATGGTGACTTATTCGATGGTATTACGCGCCTTGCACCGTGGTTATCCTTTTTAGGAGACAAGGCCTATGATACCATTCTTTCATTTAATACTACTTTTAACCGTGTCAGGCATCGTTGTGGTTTGGGTTATTGGAGCCTTAGTAAGTATCTTAAACATAAGGTCAAAAAAGCTGTAGACTTTATTTTTCAGTTTGAAAAAAATTTAGTAAGCTATTGCAAAAGAAAAAATTACGACGGAGTTATTTGCGGGCATATTCATACACCTGAAATAAAAAATATTGACGGTATTGTATACATGAATGATGGAGATTGGGTTGAATCAATGACCGCTTTAGTTGAGCATTTTAACGGAAGTTGGGAATTAATAACCTGGACAAAAAAAGAAAACAATGTGGATCTTAATTCTTCTAGCAGTGCATATTAATAATCCTAACGATGTTCCTGGCATAATTAAAATTGAATTTAACGAGCTCAAAGAGTGTGAAAGAGCTGCTGCATCTCTTCAATATTGGTTAAAATTTGAATCATTTAAAATAACAGCACAATGTCAAAAAAAATCTTAATAGTAACTGATAATCTTAAAGATCAAATAAATGGAGTTGTTACCACCTTTAAAAATATTGAGAAGAGGGCTGTTTTGGATGGGTATAGCTTTTTATACCTTGATCCCGGGGAGTTCATACATTTTAATTGCCCTGGCTACCCTGAAGTTAAACTTTCAATTCCTTGGCAGATCGGCAAAAAGGTTAAGGCGATGGCTCCGGATTATATACACATCGCCACCGAAGGTCCTATTGGTGCTGGTTGTAGATTTTATCTTAACCAACACGGTATTAATTATAATACTTCTTACCACACTAAATTTCCTGAATTTGTAAACAAACTCTACGGTATCCCTATTTCATTAAGTTATGAATACTTAAAATGGTTTCATAAAAAATCAAAAGTAGTTCTTACAACTTCTAAGACTATGACTGAGGAATTAAAACAAAAAGGATTTAAAAATAAGTTTGTAGAATGGACAAGAGGGGTTGAAGTTGTAGGAAATAATTTTAATTATGATCATAAATTTTCAAACACTGTTCTTTACGTAGGAAGAGTTTCCAAAGAAAAGAATCTTGAAGCGCTTCTATGTCTACAAAAACAGTACAATATTATTATTGTTGGGGATGGTCCAGAGAAAAAAAATCTAGAAAAAAAATATCCTTTGGTAAATTTTGTAGGTTATAAGCAGGGATATGAACTGTTTGAATATTACAAAAAAGCCGATGTATTTTGTTTTCCATCTCTTTTAGATACTTTTGGAGTTGTTATTATAGAGGCTATGTCTCAAGGTACCCCTGTTGCCGCATTTAATGTTACTGGGCCTAAAGATATAGTTAAACAAGGGGTAACAGGATATCTCGGAAATAATCTTAATGAAAATATACAGAAATGTATATCCTTAGATAGAAAAACAATTTATGAAAATTCTAAAAGTTGGACATGGGAAAGATCGTGGCAGACATTTAGGAATAACCTTACATTGTGTACGGAATAAGTTGATTTAATTTTCCGTTCTCGTCATAATAAAGAATAATTAAGGAGAACTGTATGGGTTATTTTAAGTCTGTAGCTATAGATATACATGAAGCTATTGAAGAAGAAGTCAAAAAAGGCTTTGAATCTTATGATGAAATGAAAGAGGTATTTCTTGAAATAGCTGATGAATATGATGTTTCCCCAGACTATGTCTGGACGATTTACAAAGGGGCTGACTTTGATCATAGCTAAAGAAGTATCTTTATGGTCTGAATCATATGACCTTAATCACATCTATATTTTAAATGATACCATGTCAAAGGTATATGGTTACGTTCGTAATCGTGATTTGAGCTTGAACATGTTTAAGCAGCCGAGAGATTTTAATACTAAATATAGAAAATTTGAAGTGCTCGAAAAAATTAAAGAAGAAAGCGATTCTATTGAAGTTATCGGGTCAACAGGAACGATTTATTATATTACTTCTGATAAAGGTAAACTAAGTTGTTCTTGTACTGGGTTTAAATACCATGGAATTTGCAAGCACATTAAAGGACTTAAAAACTATGAATAAATTTCCAGAAACATGGCTCACAGAAAAAGATATGGAAAGAATTTGGAGAGTGGTTCATGATGAGCTTTCTGAGTGTTTTGTATCTGAAGATGAGTGTATTGAATTTTCTAGAGTGATAGACCTTATAGGAAAACAGAAGTTTACTTTTTCTTCTACATCAAATAGCACTCTACAATAAAATATAAATAAAAGAAAATGGGGGAGTTATGTTTTCTTTTTTAAAGTATTCAATTATAAATGAGGCTGTTTCCGTAAAGAAACAAAATTATTCATGGGGAAAAATGATCACAGTACATCATGGCTCTGATACATCATACCCTCTTCATCCAGAACATCAAGCTAAAATTAAAGCACTCGGTGATGGAGAAAAGACTTCTTTTAAAGACGAAACCAAACGCACTGTATCAGCCCAGCGAGTAGGTGATCAGATTCATTTGTCTAGCCTCGGTTCTCTTAAAAAGGCGTCTGTAGCTAGAAGTCACTTTACAGAAGAAGTTGAAATTGAAGAAGCCCAGGACATTAATTATCATAGAGCAGAGTTGAAAAAAACTAGTGATAAGATTGACTCTATTGTAAAGGGTGGAGGCAAAGTAGGATTAAATGATCCTCTTTCTAAAAAGCTTAAACTACATTCAGCTCAAATTAAAAAGTTAAAAGAAGAAATAAATCAAATTGATGAAGAGAGCTTGACTGCTGGCAAGCGTCTTATTTCCAAGCACGGTGAGGGCTCTCATACAGTTAGAGTATACAAAGATACAGAATACAATGAATATCAGGTTCATCATTATAAAGATGGTAAGCATATGGGTGAAGGCCCTATATCTTATCATGATGATAAAGAAGATGCTGAAGATACTGCTAAAATGTCATTACGTAAACGAATGAAAGAAGAAGTTGAAATTACTGAAATATCAAAAGAGCTTCTTTCCCGTTATAAAGAGAAAGCTGGTGCCCAGGCATCTAATTTAAATAGAGCTGTAGATGCTGTTGCAACTTCCTCTGCTGCCCCTGAGCATAAAAAGGCTGCCATTGACGCATTAGTTAAAAAGGGTAACAAGCGCTTTTCTGGTATTATTAAAGCAACTAACAAACAGTTTGCTAAAGAAGAAAAAGATAAGGATGACATTCCATTCACCCCTGACAAGCCCAAAACACCTTCGGCTAAAGCAGGTAAATATGGTCTTGGATATTCAACAGCCAAACATCTGGCTCGAATGGCTTTATCACAACAAGTTAAGAAAAAACAAGATAAGACAAGTTGATTTTTTACCTAGTATAGTTCATAATGTAAATATGATGAGGAGCCTATGAATATAACATCTTACGACTATAATATTGATTTGCTTGAATACAAAAATAACTATCTTAGCACGATAAAATTTTACTATGTTGCAACAAGCGATCTAGGATCGTCCTATAGTAAATATTTTGTAGTAAATGTGGATGAAGAAATTCCAAAAGATCCCCCCCTTAGTAAAAATCAAATTATTAACATAATTGAATTAAGTTTAGGACTGGATCAGATAGATCATATGAAAAAAACATTGAAAGATATGTTTAGTGAGCAGTTTACATCTTTTAAACCTGTTTATAGTGACTAATTATGAAAACCTATAAAATTACCTCCGATCAAATTTCACAACTTCACAATGCATCATGCTACTTAAAGTATGCAATGGAAAATGCTGACGAATTATTGAAGAGTGACTCACAGATAGTAAAAAATCTTAAAGCAGCCTTATCTTATCTAGAACCTATTCGTAAAGATTTAGTAGATAAAAAAGATATTGATCATGATAAAATTTACGAGCAGGCAAAAAAATTGGCTTCTGACAATAACATCAAGCATACTATATGGTCAATTTATGATATTGACTCATTACTAGATGAGTCTGAAATTCCGTTGGGGGCAATTATTACCGCCCCCCTTGAAACAAATGATTCGATAATGCTAACTTCCGAACATGATGAAAGAGGCAATAAATTTGCATACTGGATTGATCTTTGGAAAGCTGTCGATAAATTAGCTGCTGATTCAGGATTTGGAAATCATGTTTTTATTGAGGGATTTCATAAAGTAAAAAAATCAGATAATGTTTACGCTGTATCACTTGGAAGTTAAGAAAGGATTATAATGACTAAAAATACCAATGATGTTATTAAAGAGCTTTTTGAGTCTTACTTAAAAGAGAACGAAAGATTTACGGTTAATAAAATTAAATCCGCAGCCCCTAAAGCCCGTAAAGCACTCCAGCTCCTCTCCAAAGCAATGAAAGATCGACGGGCTGAAATTATGGTCGAAAAGAAGGCTATGGATGAGCACAAATTTAAATAATTAAAGGAAAAAAATGAATACATCTCTTTCGGCAGCAGAAAGTCTAAACCTGGCAGTAGGGGGAGTTTTCTCTAGAATGACTGCCGGCATCTTTTTTACCATGCTTATGGCCTCGCTAATTGTTTCTGTCGGGCTTGTTCCAGTTCTATTTTCCTCATTTTTAGGTTACTTAATTATTTTTGCCCCTCTTGGGATGAGTTTGTTTTTGGCATGGAAGGGAAGTACTATGTCAACAAATGCCCTTAAACTCTGGTTTTTTGCTTTTGCCGGAGTCATGGGGGTAAGTCTTAGTTTAATGTTTGCATTATTTACAACAGCATCTATTGTAATGGCCCTAGTCGGGACAACAGTATCTTTTGGAGCATTAGCTTTTTATGGATACTTTACAAAGAAAGACATTTCTGGATGGGGCCCATTTCTTTTTGCCGGAGTAATTGGACTAATTGTGGCCGGAATTGTAAATATTTTTATTGCATCTACAGCCTTACAAATGACTCTGAATGTTCTTACTATTCTAATTTTCTTAGGGTTGACAGCCTATGATATGAATCGTATTAGAGATATGTTTTGGGGTGCTGGAGAGGGAGAAATAAAAAATATGCAGTGGATGGCTGCACTATCTCTCTACATCAATTTTATCAATATCTTTATCTCAATTCTACAGCTTTTTGGAAATAAAGAATAAGAATTGCTCTTATTTAGAGAGAAATTTACCGAAAAATATGTGAAATTCACATGAAATACTTGACTTTTTTAGTCAAGTATTGCTAACTCATTGATTTTAAAGAAAAAAATAGGTTGATCTAATTTCTACCGATCGTTACAATAAGACTTATGATGAATAAGGAGATTGTGATGCAGAAATCGCTAGAATTTGTTAACGGTAAGTGGGTAGGAAAGTTCAATGGTAAGACTGTTGTAAATACCTCCTCCAAGTACTATGCCGAGAAGAAGATGGCTGAATTTTATCAAGCTGAGGCAAAAGTGGCCGAAGTAAATAATAAGCTTAACGATGAATTTCCTATCGACCAGCGGTTCCAATTTGTATCGGATATCGTAAAGATGGTAGCCGGACGGAAAACTCCCTCAGCTATCATTACCGGAGATGGAGGACTTGGTAAGACTTATTCCGTAGTTAAGGCGCTCAAAGAGTGTGGGCTTAAGGATATGACCGAATTCTTGTCTGAATCCGATATTGGCGCCGTTACTATGACTTCGCAAATGTTTACCGTTATTAAAGGTTACTCTACGGCTAAAGCCCTTTATCGGGTGCTGTATGAGAATCGTAACTCTACAGTCGTATTCGATGACTGTGATTCCGTACTTAAAGATCCTGATGCTTTAAACCTACTTAAAGGTGCTCTGGATTCATTTGATAAGCGCTTTATTACCTGGAATGCCGAAATGAGAGACGACCAGCTCCCTCGTCTGTTCCAATTCAAAGGCGGAATCATTTTCATATCGAATATGTCTCCCGAAAAGCTTGACCAAGCGCTTAAGACCCGCTCCATGTGTATGGACGTCTCTATGACGTTGGAACAGAAAATCCAACGTATGCGTACTATCATGAAGTGTGACGAGTTTCTCCCCGGGGTTCCGATGTCCTATAAGGAAGAGGCTTTAGAAGTTATTGACCAGTTCAAGGGTCAAGCCAAGGAAGTGTCGCTTCGTACTCTGATTTCAACGACTAAGATTCGTGCAAACGACTCTGGTAATTGGAAACAGCTGGCCAAGTATATGTTGATTGCTGCTTAAGTGAAAGGAAATATAATGTTAGAGCAAATTAGTAACGATCCTGTTTACATGAGTAAGTATAGTTATGATCGTCGGCATGGCGGTCCTTTTGATCGTGGGTCATGTGATAGTTATTATAGAAGAGAATTTGATCCTCATTTCTATATTGGTGATACATACAAAACCGAGCGTGTAGAACAACAAGACATGTCTCCAGAAGATATTGCAGCCTATACCGCAGGATTTAACTTTAATGAGCGGTATGGTGACTTTAAGGACTGGGGGGAGGAGTAATTGTATCTTCTAGTTGGAATAGGAATATTTTTGCTTATAAATTTTATTTTTACTCTTTTAATGCGAAAATATTCCATTCATCGTTATACAATTGACGAAAGATTTAAGGAAAAATAGTGATAATATTTGCCCTTGTAGCGATAGCAGTATCCGGCCCTATGGCTAATTACAGCTTGCAAACAATTGGTTATTACTCTATAATATCAGAATGTCAAAAAGATAAAAACAAGATCGAGCCAACCGTAGACAAGAGTTATGTCAGGCTGGATTGTATTCCTGTAAAGGTAAGCAATGATGACGTACATCCCTGATGGATGGGTAGTAGTTAAACTATCCGGAACCGATCCTCACTATAAAATCTTTGGTTCATGGCGAGGTAATTGGTTTACTGAGCCTGATAGATGGAAATTTAATTCTGGAATTGTAAAATGCAGCTACGGTCCTTGGAATGAAATGTCTGAGGCATATAAATTTGATGGCTACTCCGGTTCAATCTACTATTGCAACAAGAGCAGTTACGGAAATCTAGGACTTTACAATCAATCGATGTTGAATAATTTTATCGTAAAGAGCGATAATCTAATGGAGGTGTTAAATGATCGTGATGACTGGACAACTATGGATTGGATTATAAAATGAAGATTAATTTACCTACAACCCCTATTGCTATTTTTTTTATGTTTGTGGCTATATTTGCCTTGCTTCTTATTGGGCCTCTTCTTACGATTTGGTCATTAAACGCACTGTTCCCATTACTGGCCATTCCATATAATTTCTTTACATGGGTTGCTGCCCTATGGTTGGGGGCTGTATTGTCTGGTGGACTTGTTAGAAGGAATAAAGAATGAAGATTGTAATTAATCAGGACTTTGGAGGCTTTAGTCTTTCGGATAAAGCTATGGAACGGTATTGTGAAATTGCCTGTATGGAGTATGAAAAGGTCGATACTTCATATGGTAGTTCTCTCTTCTACAAAGCCGGCCATGTTGGCAAAGACGACCAGATTATTGACGCATATGAGTTTCATCGTGACGATAAGATTCTAGTCCATGTGGTTGAACAGCTTAAAGAGGAAGCTAACGGCAAGTACGCCAGTCTAAAGGTTGTAGAGATTCCAGACGGAGTAGAATGGTTTGTAGATGAATATGATGGTAGAGAATGCATTCGTGAATCTCATAGGGTGTGGTCATAATGATGGAGGGTTAGTGGTTAATGATTGTAAATGGTATAAATTTTTATAGACAAACAAATGTTTTATCTATAGATGACCAAAAAGAAGTTTTTAAAGATGTTAGCCAAGAATTTTTAAATAATCCATGTTCTTGTCCAACTGTTCCTCCTATTCAGACATATTCAGATTTGTTAATAAAATTTGGACACAAACCTTCTTGGAAAAATTTAATAAGACAGGTTCATTTAAGTGTAGAAAGTTACTATTCTAAACACTTTTTATCTATTGAAATAATTAAAGGGTGGGCCAATCATTCTTCCAAAAATAATAATTACAGTTTTCACAATCATTACTCAGATTGTTCAGTTGTCTATTATCTAGAAAGTAAGTTTCCAGAATACGGAACAAATATACTTAATGAATTTATTATTACTGCTAATGAAAATTCTATGGTTGTTTTTAATGGAAAAATTTTACATAGTATAACTAACATGCCCGACTTTGTAGGTAAAGATACTAACAGAATTTCACTTGCTTTTGATGTAAATGTTGAAAATTTTAGTAATACTAACAATAATTCCTTTTACAGCAATTTAGAAAGTAGATAAGATGCTTACAAAGCAAGATGCTTACGACATAATTGAGAGTCTTAATCAGACTGCCTACGACCATACCTTCCGACAGTGGATGGAGGCAGATGAGGATGAAGAACTTAGAGAGGAAGCTTCATCAGCTCAGCAGGAAATATTTAAAGAGCTCTACCGCAAACTTAATATTCCAACTCGCCGGGCAATTCAATACTATGTGGATACTGATGAGGATTTTG
>Ga0169931_10012990_pt1 | contig 11449 bp, 9 predicted proteins | sample Kivu_15m_20L_FD_129675 | JGI IMG/M metagenome (GOLD analysis project Ga0169931, IMG submission 129675) | Freshwater microbial communities from Lake Kivu, Western Province, Rwanda to study Microbial Dark Matter (Phase II) - Kivu_15m_20L... | ecosystem: Environmental > Aquatic > Freshwater > Lake ... | reverse complement strand
TACGCTGAGTATTTATTAACGACGACCTGCGTTTTATTCCATGAACTTCATACCCCTTTTTTAATAGAAACTCCGCCAAATAAGCTCCGTCTTGACCAGTAATTCCCGTAATAATTGCTTTTTTCAATGTACTTATATTTAATAATTAGTTGCGTAGTAAACTGCGCACCAACAAATTTTATTTTAGATAATTTGAGTTAAACTGAAATTTTAAATAAAACTATATAACGCCGAAAATATATGAATTAGTGATTTAAGAAAGCTACGAATAGGATTTAGCCGTCTATGTAAGTATAAAATTTTAAATGAAAATCAACTCACACTTTCAGATAGAAACTATTCAATTTTAAAATAAAATTATTATACAAAATCCTGGATAAAACAAAAAGAATTCCCACAAAGAGGCCAGCTATAAAACCTAAAATTGATAACCACCAGCTATAACCTGACTTGTAAACATTTGGAATAGTGGGGGGATCAATGACTGAAAAAACAGGAGAGATTTTTGCAATTTGAATTTTTTGATTTTCTAAATTTCTTGCAACCTCTGAAAATAATCCAAATTTCAATTTATAATCAGCCTCTAAAATTTCTAATTTATTATTAATTTCGGGTGAAATTTGGTTTTGATTTTTCTCTTTAAACTTACCAAGAACATATTGTGACTCTTCAAATTCCCTCTTCTTTTTTAAAAATTGGCTTTCAGTAAATGATATTTCATTTCTTACTTGAGACAACTTAAAGTTTATTATTTCGTTTTGGAGCAACAAGAAAGTGTTATTCGCCATCTGAGCTGAAACTAATGGGTCAGGAGAAAAAAACTTAATATACAATAAACCATTTTTAGAACCGACTTCAATTTGATTTTCAACTCTTGTAAAATGGGATTGTTCATCTTCATTAATTCTAACCACCCCATATAATGAATCAACAAAAGAAATTTGTACATCAGAACTGTGTGATTCCTTTTTGCTTACAGGATTATATGATGAATTTATTGTAGATAAATTCATCATATTGAGTAAATAATTTGGAGTAATAAAATTTTTAAAATTTCTTAACATGTCTTTATCAGGATGGTAGAATTTATCATAAAATTCAGAATAAGAGATATATCTGTCTAATCCGGTTATTCTGATTTTACTTTTAATCAATGATCTCTTGAAATTAATTGACTTGATTATTTCGGGATACAAAGCAGGCGTGACTTCAGAGCCATTGATCAATGATGGTGATTTTGATACTCCACCAGCAATTGTCGCCAATTGTGATAAATTTTCAGATGTAGACTGATTATCAGTTTTAACCATAAAATTTATTGTCGCTTCAAAGCCTTTAGGCGATTTGAAATAAATGATTAAAATAGAAACCAGAAATGTAAAAAGTGAAATTGATAAAATTGTTTTTTTTCTTGAATAAATTAGCTTAATGATGAACAAATAATCTACCTCTTCAGGAACTATTCTTTCAGCAGGCGTAATTTTTTTTTCATCCATAAATTTCATTTTAGGTATAATTATTTCCATAATTTACTTTAAAACTGAATTAACTAGTAAAAACAATGTTAATGCACTTGAAATTGTAGAAGTAATTGTGTTGATATAAGATTGTGCGTTAAATTTGCTGTTTGCTGGTATTTCTGGAACAACAATTTCACTGCCCGGCAACACTTTTGGATATTGATTGAAAATGAAAATTTTTCTTGTTCGATTAATTTTGCCATTAGGATATATTATGTAGGAAAGATTCTTTTTAGAGTTAATATTAAATCCGCCAGAACTATTTATATAATATTTAAATCCCCGCCCATTATCATACTTAACAGAAGTTGGATTTAAAACTTCGCCACGTATTCGAACTGTTTCTAATTTTTTTGGAATAAAAAGTAAGTCACCATCCTGCAATAATAGATCTTCTTTTGCATTGTTTTTAAACAAAATACTTTCTAAATCAATACCTATAATATCGAAAATTTTTATGCCTTCATTAATATTTTCAAAACCTTTTAGAGTATCTGATTTCAAACCCCTAGTGCTCTTGATTAAATCCAACGGATCTCGACTATCATTAGACTGCATATTTTCCATATATAGTTTTTGTATCATTTGATCGATTTTCCCATTTAATACTAAAGGATTTGAAGAATCAAGCATCAAATTGGCTTTCAAAGATCTAAGAATCTTGAGTTTTCGGTCCTGCTCATTCTCTTTCGGGTAATTCTCATTCCTTCGAATTAGAGTTGCTCCATTTGCAAATGAAAAATTTGTAAGCCCCCCAGATCGTTTTATTAAATCAGATAACACTTCTCCATTAGATACCAAAATATATTCGCCAGGATATTTAACTTCTCCTTCTACCTTTGCATATTCATAACTTTTAAAAAAAGGATTAGAGCGAACGTATATCTGATCAAATGGTTTTAAGATTGGTGAAAAATCATGCGACGAATTACTGGTATCAACTTGGAAGTTGAGTATTTTCAATTCGTACTTATTGTTAGATTGCATTTCCCTTCTAACAACCTCTATATTCGTTAAATCGGCATTCTGTTTGAACCCTCCAGACATTTGAACAAGGTCGAGCAAACTTGTATTATCACCATAAATAAAAGTACTTGGGTTATTAATTTCACCAGAAATTTTTAGGTAGCTATGTTCTCGAATATCGAATCGACTAGAGACATAAACCAAGTCTTCACTTTTTAGAGTTATATCTTTGGCCTCACCACTCAATATCTTATGAAAATCAACTGAATTGATTGCTAGACTGAAATCATCATTAGTTCTATAGATTATGATTTTTTTGCTAAACGCATCTGGTCTTAACCCTTGAGCCTTTGAAATTAAATTTGCTAGAGAAGAGTTTGACTCTAATGAATAAGTACCAGGCCGGTTTACGGCTCCTGAAACTTGGACACGGTTTCTGTATTTGTCTAATATTTTTCCAATAGTAAAAATATCACCATCTATGGGTGCAAAATTTGAGAATTCATTAGATTCAATTTCCTCTATTTTCAAATCTATATTACTATTCCGTCTTACCGTAATGATAGATGAGTATGCATCAGAGGAAAATCCGCCAGCATATTTTATAAGATCATTTAGTTTTTCTCCGGATTTAAGCTCAAAAAGGCCCTCACGCTTTACACCACCCAATACTTCGATTCTAGAGCCATAGGGAGGAACAACAATCACATCATTATCTTGTAGCGCTATGCTTGAGGTGCTCTCGCCTTTTGTTAAAAAATCATAAATATCAACTTCGGTTAGTAATTTATTACTCCTGTAAACTTGTATTTTTCTGAAAGAGCCGTTTTCATTTGGACCTCCAGCTGCAAATAATGCATTAAAAGGTGTGGCGAATGATGGCAGTGTATAATTTCCCGGATTATTCAATTCTCCAACCATTGATACTTTTACTGTTCTAATTTCTCCCAACCTCAACTCCATAAAAGTGGTTCCAGTTTGCAAACCTGAATAAATTTTAGAAAGATTATTTTTAATCCTTGAAGATGCGGCAGAAATTGTTAAGCCACCAACATCAATTGGACCTATATTCGGAACAAAAATTTTACCATCAGAAGATAATTTTAAATTAAATGATTTTTGAGATGCTCCATATATGTCAATTAATAATTCATCTTCTGAACCTAATATATAGCCTGGGGGAGTTGGCAGATTTATAACTGGATTAAAATTCAATTCAGAGTTAAAAAAAAGTGAAAAACCAAAAATTCGTTTTTGTAAGACAGTCAATGATTCATTTTTAGATCTCACTTTACTTAACCCGTTGAGTTCTGAATCAGACTTATTTTTAAGTAAATTAAATTTTCCCTTTTCTGTTTGCTGGGGAAGGTTATCGATTCTTATTTTCAATTTTTCTATTTCATCTGGCTGCATTCCACGCTCTTTAGCGTAATCGATAAATTTTGACCCTCCAATTCCAGCGAGTTCTGCGTCTTTAATCAACTTTGAAATTTGGGCATCGCTTAAATTATCAACTTTCATAGTTGCTATGTCTGAAATTGATTGTGCGAATGTTAGAAAATTAAAGAATGTTGAAAGTATTATGAGAACAAATTTTCTTGGTACTACCTTAAAAAAATTACTTTTATTCATAAAACACTAATTAAATTTGTGCAACTACCATAAAGCTTCGCCAAGTTGGTCACATGACCAAATAAATGTAATTAACATATGGCTTAAAAATTTAACAACCCAAATGCTCTATTTGGGGGGGGTTAAATTTTATTATTAATTACAGAAGATAATGAGAAATAACCTATATAATTCAATTTTTAAAAAATTGATTATAAATACGTTACAAATCAAAGACTAAGAAATAATAATAATCACGTAAAGTTAGAATAAGTTAAATAAAATTAGAGCGATTTCTTTTCTTTAATATGAAATTTAAGTATTAATCGCTAGGGATAATTAAACCATGAAAAATGTAAAATAAAAATGAAAACTAAATTTGTCATACATAATTATGTACTACTTAAAAAACTATTCAAAATATATTTTTATAGTTTGATAATATTTATGTCTCTGATTTAAGTTTGAAAAGCTAAATTCTCCCATTCCGAATAGCGGCCCTGCGAAACCCTTGTTAATTGCTATTTCAAGGAAGCCAGATTCATTGAACCTAGCAAGTTTTTCACCCTCTTCAACATCTGAGTAATTTGATGAGATGTTCGAAATAAATGTATCCCTCAATAGTGCTATCTTAAACTTACGACCTTTTCGAGCTTGCTCAAACTCATGCCTAGTAATATTTATCAATATGTTATTAAATCTGTCAATCCTAAGTATTTGACCTTCAATGTATTGTGAGGTAATATATGATTTCATAAAGGATCGTTGAACTATATTCTCAATCTTTAGTCCAATTTCCTCAATTGATTTACCACTGTCAATACCAGAAAAAGCTTTGATCCAAACATTAACTAGTTCACAAACTTTATGGTTTTTGGGGGTGGCTGAGATGGGCAACTTTACAACATCATGGGGCAATTCATCTAATATCATGGTTATCAATCCATTATCGGGAATTCCAATAAATTGATTGCAATGTTTTACCAACAATAAATGCTCAACTGGAGCATCGTATAAATTCACCAAAATAAGGTGAAAACTCTCTAGAGGATAGTTTTGAAAGAAGGATCTGCAGATGAAGGCTGCCTGAACTAAATTGAAGGGTTCAATTTCGTGTGTAATATCTATGATGTTGAATCTCTCATTAACTTTTAATATCTCCCCTTTCACCGCACCCACCATAGGATCTGACATACCGAAATCTGAAGTAATGGTGAGAAGAGGCATATAAGAAATTATAAATTGTTAGCTGTTGATAATGAATTGGCACAATTATTCAAAGTTATTGAAATAATAAAAAACTAAATGAGAAAAGCCTGTATTCTAAATATAACTTGCGACTTGCAACTGGATCTTTCAAAATATTGTATAAAACATTCGGCCAATTAATTCCCTAATCCCCATCTCAGATTTCTTAAAACTGTCTGCCTCAGGTAAATAGTCTAAAATAGTTGTTGTTTCAAATGACACCTTTGAATCAACTGGAAAGGTGATGACGCAAAATCCCTGTCTTTCGAATAGTGATTTTGAACGAGCCATATGAAAAGCAGATGTGACAAGTATGACTTTATTTGTTTGCGGCAGTAATTTTCTTACTTCCCTTGCTTCATCCTCAGTTGTTGTAACGAGTCCGGATATTTTGATTACTGAATCAGGCACGCCAAATTCAAGTGCATATTTTTTCAAAATCTCTCCTTCTATTTCCTGGTCTTTTTCTGCCCATGGCATTTTCGCACCTGCGAAAATCAACTTTTTTGCTTTCCCAGCATTAAACAATTCTAATCCCCCAAAAAAACGATCTGGATCAGACCATTCATTTTTAGCTCCTGATGCAGTCTTTACATAATTGAACATCCCTCCCAGTACTACTATGGCATCAGCATTGGGAATTATGCTGACATCCTTTCTCAATTGTCCTTTCTCAACATACTTTAAAATTTTCTCTGATAAAATAGGCGTTGCAAACAGGTAAAATAAAATCATTGAAAACAATATTAAGAATGGTTTTCGTTTGACTAAGCCAATTAATATCAAGAATATAATTAACCCAGAGGGTAAAAAAATAATGGGCAGTATTTTATGTAAGTAGATGCTCATTAATCACTTGATTAAAACACCATTCTTGAAAAAGAATTTTCTAACCAGAATATCTGTAAGGTTAGGCAAAATTTTATTCAGGAAAACAGTTTGCCTACCTTTGAATGTCATCACTATTGTTCGTTTTCTTTTTGTAATGGCTTTAATTATAATTCTTCCACATGTATCTGAATCCATCAATTGCGATTCATTCAAAGGGGATTCTCCTTGTTTCTCTCCCTTGCAGTTTAATGCAACATTCCTGATATTTGATGCTGTAAAACCAGGACTCACCCACATTACATGAACATCATGCTCAACTAATTCAGTTTTTAGTGCTTCCAAAAATCCTTGCAATGCAAACTTCGAAGCTGAATATCCACTCCTACCAGGTAGTCCACGGTAACCAGCTATTGAAGAAATACCCACTATAACCCCTTTTGATTTAATCAAATAAGGAATTGCATAAGTAGTACAATATAATAAACCATTGAAATTAACATCCATCACTTTCTTTACTACAGGAATGATTCCCAACCCTTCTTCAACCAATCCCCTCATAGAAATACCCGCATTGTTAATCAAAACATCGATACCTCCAAAAATCTTCACTGCATGATTTACCAAACGTTCACAATCTGCCTCAATGCTAACATCGGCATTCAATACACATAGTTTACCAATGGGTGCTTCTGCCTCTAATGCTAAAATTTTTTGATTGTCTCTTCCACAAGTTACCACATTAGCCCCTAAGTCTAAATACTGTAAAACAAGTGAGCGGCCGATTCCGCTGGTTCCACCACTTATTAGCACTGTAAAATTTGAACTTCTTTTTATTTCATGCAATAGTTTATGAACGCGTTTAAATACCATAATGCATTATTTTAAATAACATTCAATTGATATCAATAACTATTATTTAAATACTACTAATTCTTGAAAAAAAGGACACTTTCAGTAATAGATATAAATTTAGTTAAATATCATTGATAATAAATGATATAAATTTGATAGAATCGCATATTTTTTTCTTAAATAACATAATCAAATTTCTATAAAAACTTATAAATCTTCTATAATAACCTTACAAATTGATTGTACTGAGGTGAGTTTACTCAATGAAATACTATTAAAATTTAAAAAAGCAGCAAATGTTTTTTTAGGATCAAATCTAACTTCGCCACGTTTCCCATGATCACCCATTATAATTATTCTGATATCATTACCCACAATAATTTTATTTATTAAGTGGGAGAACTTTGTATTAACAAAAGAATAATATTTTTCATAATCTTCAGCCCCTTTATATTCACTATTGAATTTGAAAGGCGGGTGTGGCATACAGAAATGATATAAATAAACTGTGTTTTCCTTAAACCCAGAATTAGAAATTTGATATTGAAGATCACGAAAAAGCGACATGTTATAAATGACAAAAGAATTTTCACCTAAAATATTTCGCTCAATTCTTGGTATGAATGACTTATATAAAAGAACACCAGCAAAATTTCTAGGACACATGAAATAATTAGGAAAATACAAAAGGCTTTCATCAACCCTATAGTAATTTTTCATAACTAATTCAAATCCATAATTATTTAAATCCCTTTCAAATTGTGAGTTTACTATTAATTCAAATCGATCTATTTCTTGAAGATTATTCCTAAAAGAATTATCACTTGAAATATCATAATTTAACATTGAAGCTACTGAATTGATAGTAAATATTTCAGTTGTATAGATCGGGTCAATGATATCAAAGTTATTATTATTCAGGAAAGTAATCAAAGAATTATTTTTTGAAACTTCGCTAGGAGAAGAATACTCATCTAAGATAATAATCAAAATTGGTGTAGAATTAACTCTCTCCTTAAAATTAACCTTGGAGTAAGATGATGTATTAATTGTATTAAAATTATTTCGATTTGAAATTAAAATAACAATGCAAAGAATTAAACAAAATGTATTCAAAAATGAGGCAAAATATGAGCTCAATAAAAAGAAAGATATAAAAATAAATGCTATCATTATGAAAGAAAGAATATTTCTTTCAATATGAAAAGATCCAATAATTATTTCTACATAAAATAAAAATATCACAAATCCAGCCAAGCACCTTGAAACCTTTCTTTTGAGAGTAATATAATGATCGAAGATAAATAATGAGACAAAAAATAAAAAAAGATAAAATAAATTAAATTTAGAATGAGACTGAAATTCTAAAAATGTAAGAATTAAATATGGAGATAAAAGAATTGTTAATCTAAGTTTTTTCATTTTAATATTTTTAAAAATATAATACCAATTTTAGATAAATATGTTTACGATTTAAGAATAATTGATAGCACCTTTTATGCTCATTTTGACCCTATCCCATTTGTCAGACACACATAATTTAAGTTTCCGGACTTGTGACCCTATCCCATATTTCAGACACGCATAATTTAAGTTTCCGGGCTTGTTGATTGACATATTTCTATGTATTCCATGGGTGTCAGATTGTTTAAAGAACTATGTGGTCTGAAGTGATTGTATTCATGTCTCCAGTTTTCAATTTTCTCTTCTGCATCTTCAAGTGACATGAACCAGTTCACATTTAAGCATTCGTCTCTGAAACCACCATTGAACGATTCGATTTATGGATTATCCGTTGGTTTTCCAGGTCTTGAGAAATCTAAGGTAACATTATTTTCATATGCCCACTTATCAAAATCCTTGCTGATAAATTCTGACCCATTGTCTACTTGGATACGCTGGGGAGTTATTCCGTGATATTGTTTGACATCATTCATGATCCTCACAACATCTATTCCTTTGATAGATTGTCCGACACGTGTTGCAAGACACTGCCGACTAAAATTATCAACTAAAGTTAGCACCCTGAACTTTCTGCCATTGAACAGCTGGTCAGCAACAAAATCCATCGACCAACACTGGTGTAGGTTAACCTGTTTAGGTCGTTCCATTCGGTGAGCAGCCACTTTGCTTCGTCGAGGTCTTTTACTGCGTAGATTGAGTCCTTCTTCCTTATAGATGCGATGCACACGTTTTTTATTGTCCTTCCATCCCTCGCGTCTTAAAAGCACATGAATACGATTTACGCCATATCTGATCCTTGTATTTGCAATCTCTACAATACGACTTCTAACAGCCTTATCAGAACGTTTGGTAGATTTATAATACCATGCTGCTCTGTTCAGCATCATCGCCTGACAGGCTTTTTGCGTAGAAACTTTGTATTGTTCTTTAAGCTTTTGAACCAAAACCTTCAATTGACTGATCTTCAGACATTTTTTTTAAAACATCTTGTAGCATTTGCTTATCCAAAGTGAGATCAGCTACAATTTGCTTTAATCTGGCATTTTCATCTTCGAGTTGCCTTAAACGACGTATCTTAGAAGTGCCTAACCCACCAAACTTTTTCTTCCAATTGTAAAAAGTGACTTCAGAAATGCCAAGCTTTCTCGTCACTTCTGCTACGGAAGTTCCTGTTTCTGCCTGCTTGAGTGCAAATGCAATTTGTTGCTCTGTGAATTTTGACTTTTTCATGTCAATTTTCTGTTTTAAAAGTTATTGAAAATTGCCCAGATTTTTAAATTCTAACTGTCTGATTTTCTGGGAGAAGGTCAAACTTTTAAACGATAAAAATGAATAAACACGACATTCAGGGCTGCAGATTATATCAAACGTAAAAAATACAAGTCCGTTATTCCTATTTTAGATATTTACATATATTGTTTTCATAGGTAACTTTTTTTGCAACTGGAATTGCAAGTACGTATGAACAGCGGATTCTGATTTCAAATGACTCTAGGGCAACTAGGAAGAAAACTTACATAATAATGCCCGTGTTTAAAAAACTCAGCACTTATTATGACATTTTAAAAATGTGATCCCAGAAAAGGATGTGGCCCTGAATAAGAAGGAAGCTGACAGAATCGATTTTTCAGGAGGATGATATTTCTGACAGCAAGAAATATAAGTTGCCTTCGTTACCTCAAAAATATATCACTAGATATCTCAAAAGGATGATTCAGTAATAATATAAGCACTGAAGAATTAGGCTTTTAAACATCATCAATACTTTTCGTAAATTTTTAACTATTTCATAAGATCCTATAAAATGTAGTATTATAAAAGAATTTATCTCTGATCTATTCTGGATACAAACCTATTATTCAAACTTAAACAAACCAGATTTATTACTAATAATGAATGAAAAATAAAAAAAGAAAATCAAAATTATAATCATTTATAGAGAAAGGAATACAAGTTTTTGCAGCTAACAAGAGTCTGAGAAATTGAAGCAAAGTACTGGAAAACTTGTGAACCCGCTGGGACTCGAACCCAGGACCCATACATTAAAAGTGTATTGCTCTACCAACTGAGCTACGAGTTCATTTTTTTAATTTATTAATTTGCAAAGGTAGAATGACAAATTTGATTTTCCAAATTTGAATAAAAATTAATGTGCAATTCCTTTTCGAAAAATTACAATATAGATTGTTTTTAAAATTATATATAAATTAAGCCTTAAGCCTTTATGAATTTGATAATACTTATCATATTTGACTTTCTCGTGTATTGTGACATGATCCCTGCCCTGAACTTGAGCCAAACCAGTTAATCCTGGCTTTAAGTTTATTTTATATAGTTCTCTTAAATAATGGAGCTCTTCTTCTGACTTAAGTATTGGACGCGGCCCTATGAAATTAAGGTCGCCATTAATGATGTTGGCAAGATTCAATAATTCATCTATACTTGATTTTCTTATAAACTTACCCACCGAAGTAACATATTTTTCAGGATTACCTAGATCTTTCGTTGCAACAACTGGGGTATTTTTCTTCATCGATCGAAATTTAAAAAGAAAGAATTCCTCCCCGTGCATTCCAACTCTTTTTTGAATATAAAAAAAAGGTAGTCCGTCTTCGATTATTATTAGAATAGAAATTAATAAAAATAAAGGGGAAAAAAATATAAATAGTATTAAAGCGAAAAGTCTTGCCATTCTTCATAAATTACAATAACAAATATATTGAATAAAAACTACTCTAGTTTTAAGTATATTTGAATCAAAATAAACAAAGTATTATATTATGTCTTTCAACAAGATCAACAATATTGTAGGGTGGATCGTGACGGTCATCGCTTGTTCGGTGTATATCATGACTGCGGAAGCAGGTGGAAGTCTCTGGGATTGCGGTGAATTCGTGAGCTCCTGCTTCAAACTGCAGATTCCACATCCGCCTGGAGCACCTTTGTTTGTGTTCTTG
>Ga0169931_10012989_pt1 | contig 11449 bp, 9 predicted proteins | sample Kivu_15m_20L_FD_129675 | JGI IMG/M metagenome (GOLD analysis project Ga0169931, IMG submission 129675) | Freshwater microbial communities from Lake Kivu, Western Province, Rwanda to study Microbial Dark Matter (Phase II) - Kivu_15m_20L... | ecosystem: Environmental > Aquatic > Freshwater > Lake ... | reverse complement strand
ATACCTGGAATACCGTAGTCTCCTACGTTTGGCAGCTTGACCATCACAGGCAGGCTTAAAATACGAGATACTGCAATCGCGAAGAGCCCAAACGCACTATACTGATGTACGTGGACCACATCAATCTTTTTCTTCGCTTTCCAAATTACGTTCGCTATCTGAAAAGGTAATACTGCAAACCTAAACCATTGACTGTTTGACCATCTCAAACGAATGATAGATATGCCTTCAATAGTATCCTGCTTTTTGTGGGATGGGTCAAAAGCTGTTGACAAAACTCTAACTTCAACACTAGGATTAAGTGCTAACGTTCGAGACAACTCAAATGCTTGCCTTTCAAGTCCACCAACTACCGGCTGTGGATATTTTGGCACGACCATCAAAACCCTAAGCATGCAATTCGTATTTATTGATTAGTTATAGGAATAATTCCTCATGATTAAGGAATAGTTCTCCGTTTTCACTTTAACTGCTGCCTAAACCACAGCTCCAACCACATCAGTGACCAAAGTCGGGTTTCTTCACCCCCCATTCGTTTGTGACGACTTAATGCCTTCTGAAAGGAATTTTCCTTGATATACCCTTTCTCAACAGCATGGCTCTTTTGGAACATTGAGCCCGCAAAATCACCTAGGCGCCCTGAAAACCACTCCGACAAAGGCATTGCAAAACCCATTTTTGGGCGATATATGATTTCCCTTGGCACATGAGTAGCAGCAAGTCGTTTCAAAAGGTATTTTCTGCGTCCCCAATTTAACTTGGTATTATCAGGCATTGCCCATGCTAATTCCATTAGTGTGTAATCTAGAAACGGTGCGCGTACTTCCAATGAAGCAGCCATACTAGCAACATCAACCTTGGTTAGGTATGCATCAGGCAATTGGACTTGAAAATCATCATACAAGATTTTTTGAATCGTGCTGGCCTCAGGCCGTTGACCTGGGTTACCAACTCTCAACGAAAATAATTCTGAAATGGACAAATCTTTCAATTCATGCCCAGCCACCTCTGACAAATTGGAAAGCCAACTCATTGAATTTGTATATCCCCTTCCTGGTTTTGATAGTGAAAGCTCATTCATCGCCAAAAAACGTCTTCCAACCCGCCCCATATTTTTTATTATAGGTGGCACCAAATATTCTCTAATCCATTTTGGCACCACTGAGCCATATCTAGCAGCATAAACCCCTGACTGCATACGCCAATAGCCCCCAAACAACTCATCGCCTCCATCTCCACTCAAGCACACCTTAACGTGTTCGCGGGCTAAACGTGAAACCAGAAAAGTAGGTACCGCAGATGCGTCACCAAATGGTTGTCCATATTGCGAAACCAAGTGCGGTAAGCAATCAATTACATCATCTACACCAATTTCTAATGTGTAATGCTCAATTCCTAGATGTTCAGCTACTCTGCGCGCAAATGGTAGTTCACTGAACTCAGACTCCTCAAATCCTAAAGAGAATGCTTTAATTTCTGGCTTATGTCGTACCGCTAACGCTGCTATCAAAGATGAATCAACCCCTCCACTAAGGAAAACGCCTACAGGCACATCTGCATCCAAACAACGCGAAACACTATCATTGAGGGCAGTTTCAATTTCTAGAGTACAACAAGCCATTGTTTTTGTGGATGGCCCGACTCTTGGAAAATCCCAATAGCGATGAACTTGCGGCAATTCACCTGGACGTATTTTTAGCAAATGGCCAGGCGGAACCACATTAATGCCTTTCCATGCTGTATAACGTGCTGGGATAAAATTGTGTCATAGGTGACTCGCGATAGCGATTGGATCGATTTCAAGTTTGTGATTGGACGGTTCCAGAGCCGCAAGGGAGGAAGCAAACGCCAAGCCAATTTCAGTATTTTGATAGAAAAGGGGCTTTTCTCCTGCTCTATCCCGAGCAATAAATAAACTCTTTTTCGTTACATCCCAAATTGCTATTGCAAACATACCTCGCAGCCGTGAAATTAAGTCTTCACCCCAAGTTTGATATCCTTTAACAATTACCTCAGTATCGGATTGACTTATAAAATGACAATTCAAGGCTTCAAGTTCTAACCTCAATTCACGCCAATTATATATTTCACCATTGAATACTACCTGGACTAAATTATCGCTTGATGGCATTGGACAATGTCCCGCAGAACTAAGATCCCTGATGCTTAACCGGCGATTAACTAGTCCTACGTGTACATCAAAAAAATATCCTGTGTCATCAGGCCCCCTATATCGCATTGCATCCGACATAGCAGATAAATGCTCCTTGTTGGGCAATACTTTAGCATGAAAAAGCACCCCACCTATACCACACATGATTACAGTCTTTTAGTATTCAAAATTGCTTGCTGAGCCTGTAAATCTGAATATACTCGTTCGTACTCATCAGCTACAAAACTGAGACTATATTTACTCTCAATTACTTTACGCGCATTGCTCCCCATTCGCTGGCGCATTTCTTCAGATTTAAATAAAGTCAATAAAGCATTTGAATAGCTCAGTGTATCATTCACATCAACAACAAATCCACTTTCGGTTTCTTTAATGAGCTCCACACTTCCCGAGACAGAGGTAACCACTGCTGGTAAACCAGAAGCCATAGCTTCCAATAATGTGTTCGAAAGACCCTCGATAAATGATGACAACACATAAACATCAGACGCTCCTAACCATTCCGAAACATTGGTTTGCATGCCCACAAAAAAAACAGAATCCGCTATATTCAATTTCATTGCATTATTTTCAAGCTCCCTTCTCTCAGGGCCATCGCCTACAATCACCAATTTCCAGTCCCCTAGACTAGCAGAATATGCTTGATGCCAAGAATGTAATAAACTAGATATGTTCTTTACCTTTGCCAAACGCCCTACAAACACAACAGTTCGGTTTTTGGTTAAGCCTAATTTATCCTTCATAAGTTGTTTCTCATTTTCAGTTCTTGGACGAAATACATTGATATCAACCCCATTTCCTAAGAGCTTAATACTTCCCTGTTTATAACCAAATGCAACAGCTTCAGCCGCAGTCTCGCGAGTAGTAACAAAAATAGCATCAAATTGATGATGCAGAAATTTCATCAAGGAGGGCATCTTGCCAGACGCTAAAGTTGCCTCTAAACCCTGTTGCCCTGAGCTCGTAACCTTCAAAACCAAGCAACGACGTTGATATCTACCCAATAAAACGGCAACAGCTGCATGAGCACCATATTGATGAACATGCCAAATTTCAAATTTTTTGCCATTTTTAAAAAGCCAAAATGCTAAACCGAAAAGAGATGTTATCATATGTACACCCCTACGATAGATGCACGACCAGCGATAAATACTAACCTTTTGAAGTATCTCGCTTTTGGGCCATTCATTACTTCGCCTCTCAGCAATGATTGTTACTTGATGACCTTTTTGTGCTAATGCAACAGAAAGCCTTTCTGCCGCTCTCTCATAACCACCAACTAACGGGCGGAATTGAGGGGAAATCATTAAAATATTCATGTTATTAAACAAATATTGTTAAGAGCGCCTTTCAACCATCAGCCTCTATATGCATAAAAAAAGGTGAAGAATATGGATACTAAGATTAACCATACAAGCATAATCTTCTGACTGACCCGTTTCCCTGAATACATCCATCCATACAATGCAATGGCAATCACCATAGGAAAATCAGGAATTCGCCAACGCGTAGTATCTCCTACAATCCAAGAAATGACAATTGAGGAAATGATGAAAACAAATAATAAGCTCCACGGTGTAGAAACAGCTTTGCTTTGTTGTAAACTTGAAATAATCCCGGGTCTTACTCTTGCACCTTCTAGAGGTTTGAGTAAAATCCAAAATCCTACGACAAAAAAAGGAACTCCAAAAAGAATCCAGGGAATCGCCAAAACACTCCTGAGCCATGCTGCATCTAGCAATAACCAAGTCTGTGAGTTAAACCCCGCGACTTCGCTGAATAGATAAATAATAAGGAAAAGTGGCGTGTTCAATTGCTGTTCTAGATACATTTTAGCATTCTCACCAAAATCAACTGAACTGATTACACGATATTCAGAATATATTCCAAGCGAATTCATGATTTGAGGATTAGTCGAAATCAGGTATAAAGGTATAACTAAAATGATTGAAAATACAAAAGGTAACCATCGATATGAATCCACACGGCTCCCTAAGCTCTTTATTGAATATCCACCGAGCATTACAGCCATATTCTGAATTATTAAGGCAGAACGAAATAAAATCAATAAAAAACTCGTAGTCAAGGCTAAAAAAACAGGACGAAATTGCGCCCTATGCCAAATTTGAATTGCTGCAAGAATAAACAAAGATTGTAACAAAGTAATAGTCATATCCTTTAAAAGAACAAAAACATAAAACCAAAGTGGGGTAAATACCAAAATCAAAATCACCAAACGTCTTGCATACCTAGGCCCCACAAGTATTAAACCAATTCGATACCACGTGAATGCAAGTATAAGGAGAAAGAAAAAGTTTAAACTTTTATAAACTAACAAATCATGACCTGTCAAAGCATTCAATATTGATAAAAGCCATGGATAACCTGGTTGTTCCATTTCACCAATGAAACGCGTCAAATCAAAGACATCACCTAGGCTCTGTACAGGTGGATCAGCGAGTTGATAATAAGACAAGTCATCACCACCATCCGAAAAAGGCATCCATTCGTTCATCAGAGTAAGCATAGGTAGAAAAACAAACCAAGCAAAAACTGTAACTTTAAATAAAAAAAGTCTATCACTTCTGTAGCCTACCAAGCCAGAAAGCCAAAGACTGAGTGGAAAAAAAATAAAAATGAACTGAAGCAAAACAGTAAACTTATTGCACTTTTACGGCGACTAAATCTAATCCTGTAGTTAGAAGATCCAGTTCATCAAGTGCGCGAAATTCTCTAGCAAGGATCCGTCGAGGGATTGGCAAAGCCTGCCTCATGTCTCCCTTTTGTTGAAGCACTTTGAATCCTATTGATTCAAGTTTGTTAACGTGATTAGATGCACGCCATCGGTTAAGTGCGCCTAGAACAAAACGTTGAGTGAGCCAATACGACCATTCAGACCACTGCAATAGCTCGAGGTAATTGGTCTCACGCCTACCATGGTCTGTCAAATCAATCCGATGCGAGCACCATCCTCCTGGCTCTGTTAGAAAGCCCATTGAATTCCAAAAGTCGTCAATAAACCATACATTATATGATGTCAAAACTGTATCGCAACCAAGGTGTTATACTCAGCTTAAACCTAATTATGGCGCGCCGAGGCGAGTGAGAATCTTGTGGAACCGTTTTATGTAGCAGTCAATTGTTAAGTAACTTTTTATACAAGCCGAGGTATCGGCCTGCCACCGCGTCAATTCCGTAGTGCTGTGCAGCTCGCATAAATGCGGCGAGGCGCATGGCTTGCGCATGAAAATCATCGTTTGCAATACATTGCATTGCATTATACAATTCCTCAATATCTCCAACGGGGACCAGAACTCCTGCAGCGCCGTCTGCCAGGACCTCGCGGTTAGGAGGTATATCGTTTGCTATGCATGGCAGACCCGCTGCCATTGCTTCTAGTAAAGCATTGGACAACCCCTCACGCCTGGATGGCAATACGAAGCAGTCGGCCCATGAGAGCCATTGATCCGGTACATCAAAACCCGGGACATGTATGCGATGACGCCCTGTGCAACCCGCAGCCAGCATGCGTGTTTCTTCCAAGAGGTCGCCCCCCCCCACCAATGCGAGTTCAGCATCTGGTAAATGCTCAGCTAGTCTGTCGAATGCCACGATCAGGGTAGGAACATCTCTATGAATATTTGTAGAGAGACGACCTAGGTATAGAAAACGACGTATCGGATCTTTGCGCATTTGTCTTTTTGCAGGTAGCACTATCCCGTTTGGAATCTGCACAATGCGGTCAGGCTTTACGCCGGCGCGAACAAGTGCCTCTTCTACCGCTCGAGTAGTAGCTATCCAGCATGGAGTGAATTGTCGAGTAACCCAGGCCATCATTATTCCCCCAAGCCCTTGTTTTTCCATTTCTCCAAGATCGCTGCGTTTATCTGCCATCGCTGCCTTGCACAAGGCCGGTTTGCCAGAAAGACGCGCTGCGATTATGGCGCCAAGCGTTTGAAGAGATGCTAAATGAGTATGAAGCAAATCAGCGTGCGATAGGCGTTTTCTAACGGCTCGAATGACTTGCCAAAGGATAATTGGTACATTAAGCAGTGCGATGCCCGGCAAGGGATAGCGACGAGAAAGATCCGTCATAGGAAAACGCTCGATACGTACACCCTGAATCTCTTCGACATCTGGCGACGTAAGGTCAATGCGTGGCGTAATTAAGATTACCTCACAGCCCGCTGCAGCCAAGGAAATTGCTAGCTTCTCTGCCTGACGCTCCGCGCCGCCAATCAAGGGTCGGAACTGCGGGCAAAACATCAAAACTCTCAACTTAACCATCATCGCTCTCCCCAGCAGTTTTTACGCCAATTGCCATACATAAGCAAGGTCCACAGCCTAGATCCCTGTTCATCATCCCCCCGATAAAAAGCTTCGAGAGTTGCATCAATTACCAGCGGATTCAAAGGCTGCATCAGTTCATTGTTACGCAGAGTACGCTCCAAGGCCAGCCGTAGCGGTCCGCGTAACCAGCGAACGAGGGGTATCCCAAATCCCATCTTGCGCCTATGGACAAAGTCGTTTGGGAAATACCGTTCAGCTAGGCGCTTCAACAAATACTTACCTACACCGTTCATAACTTTATATTCCAGAGGCAGGGCCGCGCAGTATTCAATCAATTCGTGATCTAGCAAGGGCGAGCGAGTCTCCAGACCGCAATGCATTGAGGCAATGTCCATTTTAACAAGCAAATCTCCTGGTAAATAGGTGCGGTTGTCATACCACAGCATCCGATCCACTGGGTTTTCGGCATTTTTCATTGCGCCTAAAAGCCATTTCGCCCGCCAGCTAGGCAGAAGACTGAGCGTAGAGGATGCGCCAAGAAGTTGGGCTCGAATCGCATCGTCCCAGAAGCCAGAATACATATTGACAGAGCGAAGCTCCGGCCAACCGTACTCTGTCACCAGTTTGCGAAAGGCTCGTGCCGGAATACTAGTAGCAGTAGACAGCTGTGTCGACAACTTCTCTAAATTGCTTGCCGATAACAAATCTGGCATTAGGCGTGCTGCCATCAACTTGTTAGCGGTCAACCAATAACGCGGATAGCCTCCTAGCAGCTCATCTCCGCCATCGCCATTCATAGCTACGGTGACATGCTGCCGTGCGAACTGCGAAACGAAAAAGGAGGGAACGGCCGAGGAGTCGGCAAATGGTTCGCCATAATGCCGTGCCAGTTGAGGAAGCAGGTGTTCCACGTCGCCTTCGATGACCTCAGGCTGATGCGTCGTCTTACAGACATCGGCCGCCTTCTGAGCGTAAATTAGCTCGTTGAAGGCCTCTTCGCGAAAACCAATACTAAAGGTCCGGATCGGCTCGCCGCTTAGCTTTGCCATCAGCGCGACTACCACGCTGCTGTCTACACCGCCACTCAACAAAGCGCCAAGTGGCACATCGGTGATCATGCGCAACCTTACCGCTTCGGTGAGCTTCTCTTCGAGTCCATCGAGGGCATCTTTCTCGGAAATGCGTAGCTTTTGGGTGTAATTAACATTCCAATACTGCTCTATGTGCAAGCCATTATGGTCAAAAAGTCCGTAGTGCGCTGGTGGAAGCTTGCGGATGGATTGATAAATCGTCCAAGGCGCCGGAATATATTGGCATTGCAAATAAAGTTCCAGCCCCTCCATGTCCATGGCCCTCGAAACGTTAGGATAACGAGAAAGCGGATCAATTTCGGAACAAAAAACTAGACTGTTTTCTTGCAATACGTAGTTGAATGGTTTTTTTCCTACTCGATCACGAGCGAAAAAGAGTCTTTGCTGTCGCTCATCCCAAATGGCAAAGGAAAACATGCCGCGCAGATGTCTTAGACAATCTACTCCATGCCGGCGATAGAGAGCAAGTATAACCTCGGTATCGGACTGGGAACGAAAATGATCTCCTTTCGCTTCGCATTGTTGGCGTAATAACTTGAAGTTGTAAATCTCGCCGTTGAACACAATGCAGTTTCCAGTCACGGGATCTACCATCGGCTGGTGCCCCAAAGGGCTGAGATCGATGATGCTCAGCCGGGCATGGCCTAAGACGCAGAAACCGCCGGGCGATTGCCACACACCCTGATCGTCCGGGCCCCGGTGGCGGATTGAATGGATCAGGGATTTGACGTTTTCCTCCGAAGGAAGCGTCGAAAAGCTAATATGTCCTGCTAATCCACACATGGTCTTGTTTAAGTAATTATGTTAAAGGCCGCAACGCCTAAATGCAGGCAATGGACCTTTAAATTTTATATCTTTAGGAACTTTGGATTAAATTTCTGAATTGCTGCCTATCGCAGTGACTGAATGTTAATTACCTGTTTTCAGCATTTTCCGCAAACGTTTTTTAGCCATTAAAAAAAGCATTGGAAGAGTGATCTGGGCAATCAAAGCAAGTACAAATATTAGAACAGGGACTTTATATAAGATGCTGTTTAAGGGTGATATATTCCAGGCTTTTTGCAAAAAACCAACAGCAACCAATGCCAGTGTGGCACATGTAACGATACGCCACCAGTTCAAACGGAGTGGATAATATTTCTGTGCAGCGTATAGAATTCCAGTTGCAATAATGCCTAGTGTAAGGGCCTGAGTTACTGCGGCGCCTAATCTTCCGAAGGATGGAATGAGTAAAATATTTAACGCAATGCTGATTATTCCGCCTATTAACCACCACCTTATAGCATAAACTAAACGATTGATAAGCAATAAACTAGTATTAAATAAATGAATTATTCCATGAAAAAGGACAGCCCCCGCAATAAATGGTATTAGTTCCGCGGCATCATGGAAAGCAGAGGAGGCCAGCAAACGGACGATTTCCCCACCTAATGCTGATACAACCACCCAGACGCATATATAGGCCGCCACAATATAATTTACAGTTTTACCCAGTTCATTCCTCGCATTATCTGGATTGTATTCGAATTCCTTGGCAGCCTCCGTTGTCCACACCGACAACAATGCATTATTAACCATCATTCCGAAGATTCCCACACTGTAAGCCATTGAGTAAATACCCACCGAGCTGCTATCCATCAAATAACCAAGAAACCATCGATCTGAAGATGAGATCAGCCAATAAGCTGGCGCTGTAATAGTTCCGGCAAGGCCAATCTTCACAAAACTCACCTTCTCAGATGGGCTCAAATAAGATGACTGGCACAGCTTATTTGGCAATGGGATACCAAGAATTATTATCGGTATCCCATATCCTGCGAGCATAGCAAGTATCAAGGGCAATTCATTCTGCTTCCAGCTATATGCAACTAGAATACTGATTACAATTACTCCTATACTTGATGCAAAAAGTGCCACCGACATTTCCCGATATCGATTGTTGAGCCGTGCACGGGCTTGAGACATAGTATTAACAAGGCTTAAAATGATTCCGCCGCCTAGCAAGCCGCCAAGGTAATTTGGAAGATTAAGCAACCGCGCTATCGGTTGCCAACACAAAAATAAGACTGCCCCAAACAAAGCACCTACAATCAATATCCATTGCCAAGCAAAAACCTCAACCTTTGAACCACTTGGTCCCGATTTTGAGTGATAAGAACGTACATATGACATATCAATCCCTGCAAGACCAATTACCGAAATCAATGCAACAAAATTACCAGACATAGCTGCGATGCCGTAAGCCGACGGGGTCAGTAAACGGGTCAGTATTGGCATAGTCAAAATCGAAGCCATCCGCACCAATCCATTGCTTAATGTTAATTGCATTGATGCGGAAGTGGTTCGCTTTGTTAGACTCATACTATTATTTTTTATAAATCGTCTTTATAGTATTTTTTTCGCCTTCAATTCTTTTGTGCCTTAATTGTAAGGGTATATAGCAACTTTAGATAAACTCAACCTTATGGTGCATATATAAATGACGATTTAATAAAATCTCCTTATTAATTGAATTAAACCATTATTCGTTTGCATTAGACTTACAATGGTTGTTAAGATTACTTGTATGAGTGTAATGCCAAAATTTTTCGCTAAAGTTGTTTGCTCTCTTATGGGTCTATATTTTTATAAATCAACGGGTTAAGGCCTTAATAGCTTCTCTCCATATACCACGCTACAAATTTCTTTACACCTTCTTCTACACTAGTTTGTGGTTTAAACTCAATGAATTCTTCTAAAGCCGTTGTATCTGCATGTGTCGCTGGAACATCACCCGGTTGAATGTCCATCATGTTTTTGACTGCGGCTTTACCTAGGGCTTTTTCCAAGGCTTCGATGTAGGTAATTAATGCTACTGGATTATTATTGCCTATATTAAAAATACGATATGGTGCTGAACTGCTATCCGACTCAGGAACATCACTGTTCCAATTTTCATTATTGGTTACATGTTTAAATACTAAACGCTTAATGGATTCAACAATATCTCCTACATAAGTGAAATCACGTATCATCTTCCCGTGATTAAATACATTAATGGGAGTACCTTTAATTAGAGCATCAGCAAAAAGAAATAGAGCCATATCGGGTCTGCCCCAAGGCCCATAAACCGTGAAAAAGCGTAGGCCAGTTGTTGGCAAACGAAACAAGTGCGAATAGGTATGCGCCATCAATTCGTTGGCCTTCTTCGTGGCGGAGTATAGAGAAATAGGGTGTTGAGTTGGCTGTTTTTCTGAAAGTGGCATTTTGGTATTGAGTCCATAAACGCTGCTCGTGCTAGCATAAACCAAATGTTTTACGTTACTGTGTCGGCTACCTTCTAAGATACTCAAAAAGCCATCGATGTTGGAATGGGTGTAGGCCCTCGGATTGTCTATGCTGTATCGAACACCTGCTTGAGCCGCTAGATTAACAACATAATCAAATTTCTCTTGCAGCATAAAATTCACTACAAATTCGAAGTCCGCTAAATCAGCTTTTAGGAAGCGGTAATTCCTATATTTTGAGGAGGTTTGAATGTCACGTTCCATCATCGCGCGGGCCTCAATGCCGTGTTGCTCTAACCGAGCATACTTCAGGTTGATGTCGTAGTAGTCGTTGATAATGTCGAGGCCTACGATGTTGAGGTTGCCTTCTTCGAGGAGGCGGTTAACAAGGTGAAAGCCTATAAAGCCTGCAGTGCCAGTGATTAAAATTTTACTCATTTTAATTTATAAATTATAAGCCATCTCCTATCCTAAGTAATAGGGCTACAAATAGAGGTCAGGATTGAACATCGAATTAAAATATTTTTTTGTTAACCTTCGTTACAAACGCCAATCCGATGCCCCTTTGGGGAGCAAGCCCTTGACATCATAAACCAAGCCCTGAGGGGTCAGGGCCCTGAGATCCAGGT
>Ga0169931_10012987_pt1 | contig 11452 bp, 7 predicted proteins | sample Kivu_15m_20L_FD_129675 | JGI IMG/M metagenome (GOLD analysis project Ga0169931, IMG submission 129675) | Freshwater microbial communities from Lake Kivu, Western Province, Rwanda to study Microbial Dark Matter (Phase II) - Kivu_15m_20L... | ecosystem: Environmental > Aquatic > Freshwater > Lake ... | reverse complement strand
CTTTGCGAGAGCAGTAAACTCTTCCCCTTTCGTAATGCGTTCTCGGATCGCCAAGATCTTAGCGTACGCCTTGGCTGTATCAGAGGGAGATGCATTAGCATCAACTTTCACCAGGATATGTGCAGCGTGCACCTCTTGCTTGTAATTCTCATACGCCTCTTTGATGAGGTCATTCAGTTTGTCGGAGTCCGTTAAATAGGGACGAGCAAGTTGAGCGCGATAACCATCGAGTTCGGTCTTAAACTTCTTAACGGTGTCCAAACCCGCCTCTCTTGCTTCTTTGACCTTCAGCTTAAAGTTGATGAAAAGTTCCATGTATTCATCAAGCGATTGAACTGTGATGACAGAGTCACGATTGTTTTTTCGGAAAATGTTTTCAAACTCCTCCAGGGAAGTTGGCTCGCCGTCCACGACTAATACTGCCGCGTTTTTATCTTGAGCAAAAGCTGAAAAAGAAAAAAAGAATGCGAATACAAAAGCAATTGATTTCACCTTCATGATCGGGTTAATTAAATTCATTAGTAATGGTTCCGCCATGGCAGAACGGCCGCAAATGTAAGGCCCCCACGGGTGAAATCAACACTATGAGCCGCTGTGAAAGAGCGTTAAACAAAAACGAGATATGGATGCTACTTCAGGCTGTAATTCGGGGCTTCGCGACTGATAAACACATCGTGCGGGTGGCTTTCCTTCACTCCGGCACTGGTGATGCGAATAAACTTGGCCAGGCGAAGGGCATTAAGGTCGGCTGCGCCGCAATAACCCATGCCCGCACGCAAGCCCCCGACAATCTGATACATAATCTCCTGAACAGTTCCTTTGTAAGGAACTCGGCCCGAAATTCCTTCCGGCACAAGCTTCTTAATATCGTCTTCAGCATCCTGAAAATAGCGATCCTTCGATCCCTGTTGCATCGCCTCAACGGAGCCCATGCCGCGGTATGACTTGAAACGACGACCTTCGTAAATGATCGTATCACCCGGACTTTCCTCCGTGCCAGCCAGCATTGAACCCACCATGATAGAAGAAGCACCACCGGCCAACGCCTTAACTATATCACCGGTAAAACGAATACCGCCATCGGCTATTACGGGCACGTCCTTGTTGGATATTCCGTGCGCAACATCCATTACAGCGGTTAATTGTGGCACACCTACACCGGCAATGACTCGTGTGGTACAAATCGACCCGGGACCAATACCGACCTTTACTGCATCGGCGCCGGCAGCAACAAGTGCATTGGCAGCCTCGACAGTCGCAATATTGCCTACAACAACATCCACGCGATCACCATACGTTTTCTTCACTTCTTTCAGCATGTTGATGACACCCTTTGAGTGACCATGCGCTGTGTCAATGATAATGGCGTCGACACCTGCCTTCACCAGTGCTTCGGCGCGCTGGAGTGTGTCAGCTGTTACTCCTACTGCAGCCGCTACTCGCAATCGACCTAGCTTATCCTTACACGAATTTGGATACTTCTTCAATTTTAAGATATCCTTATAGGTTATGAGGCCGATGAGTTTTCCAGCTACATCAACCACAGGTAGTTTCTCAATTTTGCTCTGCTGTAAAATGGCTTCTGCCGATACAAGATCGTTGGGTTTGTCGGTGGTAATCAAACCCTCCTTAGTCATGATTTGTGCGATAGGCTTAACCATATCCTTCTCAAATCGAAGATCACGGTTCGTTACAATTCCTATCAACTTACCGTCACTATTGATAACCGGAATTCCCCCAATACGATGTTCTGCCATGAGCTTGAGAGCATCAGAAACGAGGGCATGTTCATCGAGTGTTACCGGGTCTTGAATCATTCCACTTTCCGAACGCTTCACCTTGCGAACCAGAGCTGCTTGCGCTTCGATACTCATATTCTTATGAATAACGCCTATTCCGCCCTCGCGAGCCATGGCAATAGCCATTTCAGATTCAGTGACGGTGTCCATAGCAGCCGAAACCACCGGTGCATTGAGCACTATATTCCTGGAAAAACGAGAGCGAACGGATACTTCACGCGGAAGTATTTCGGAGTAAGCCGGGACAAGGAGGACATCATCGTAAGTAAGACCTTCACCTACGAATTTCTCTTGGAAATAAGACATGTACAAGGAATTTATCGTTAATAAATTCGCGCAAATGTAGGTTAGAAAGAGGAAACTACTCCGGACAAAAAGTTCCGTACAGACTATTAAACAATTGCAAATCGGAAACCCCAACAACTTCGTCGTCATCGAGATCCGCAAAACAACCATCGCCCACGCAAGCAAACTGGCCAATCAAAATAAGAAGGTCAGCTACACTGATAGCGCCATCGCAGTTTAAGTCGCCCAGACAACAGCCTTCTAAGGGCGCCACGACAGAAACCAAAACAGAGCACTCAGCAGCATTACCGGAAGCGTCTGTAGCTGTGTAAACAACCATTGTATTTCCAATCGGAAATACGCTGCTCACAGGGTCACTGCCATTCACACTATTCGTTAGAATAGGCAAACCGCAGTTATCGGTTACGATTGGATTATCGAGTGCTACAGCTGCTTGCACTTCTGCCGGTAAAACCTCCACAGTAATTGCCGGCGGACATTCAAACACAGGAGCATCGTCATCAATCAAAGTCAAATTAAAACTGCACGAGGTGCTGTTACCCGAATAGTCAGTTGCAGTGACGGTAATGACGTGCAGCCCGGGCGATATAACTGTTTCAACAAGTGGCGATTGAACAATTTCCGGAAATAAATCCAAGTTGTCTTCTGCAATCGTAAGGCTTTCAAAATCGCCGAGGAAGTAGCAATAGTCTTCGGTGTAAATCGTGGTGTCATTGGGGCAGATAATGGTTGGAGGCGTGGCGTCTTCGCCGTACTCCCCTGAAATGCTGATATCATCAACTGCAAAGCTCGGATCGAGAGCTTCGCCGTCATCGTTGTTCTGCCAGCGAAATCCGAATCGGACGTTTGGGTTGTTATTGGAACTTTGCGGAAGCGGGAAAGAATAAGAGGTCCATTGCCCTTGCCCATTCGGGCATAACGGTGTTTTAGGCAAATCGCTTAACAACGACCAGCTACTTCCGTCAAAATACCAAAGTGTGGCATTGTCGAGTGCGTTTCCGCCCTCGATGTACAGAAACGAAATGGTGTTGTTGATGAAAATGCTGCAATCCACTACGCCCGATTCAATCCGTTTATCGGTAGCGCCACAGCCCAGGATATCACAAAAAATCTCCAAGCCCTCGAAATACGCTGCGCCTAAATCAGTTCCCAGAAAAGAATTGAAGGCCCCAATGTGTAGAGTTGGATCGCTTCCACAACCGGTACCGCATTGCCCGGCTGCATTGCCATTTTCCGCCGCCGAAACAAACCATGCATTGGCAACATCTGCGTTGGAGCCAGTTTCTGTTACAGTCCAGACACCATTGGTAAAGGAGAAATAATCGCTTGCCAGAGTTCCCGTGTTACATCCTGAGCCGAAGTTTTCAGACCAGAATTCTACGACTTGGGCCTGCGCAGCCATTGAGCAAACGCATAATAAACAAAGAAACAATCTCATGGTTAAGCAATTTGGATGCAGCAAGATATAAAAAATCCGATTCCACCCGAAAAAACGACCGCTTATAAATTCAATCCGAGAGTCATCGTAATGGAGCGACCATTTCCGGGAAGTAAACCCGGGCCCGGATATCCTCCGGAGCGCCTGGTGGCATAGCGGGTATCGAGCAGATTATTGACGGATGACTGCAGGAAAAATGACTTCGAAAATTCGAACTTGACAGAAATATCCCAAACGTCATAAGCTTCGATTTTTCCGGCCTGGGCATTTGTAGTTGGTAATTCTGTGTTATAAGCATCGGTGTATACGGCATCAACAAAACTCCATTGGGCTGAAGCGCTGAGCCCTTTGAATTTATAGGTTACACCTGCACGCCACGTTTGTTTCGGAGCATATTCCACTCGCTTGTTTTCGATAGACTTCAATGGATCCTCAGCAATGGAAGGATTGTCCCAGCGAACATATCGGGCATCCAACAGAGACCCTGAAATAAACACGCTGACGGACCCGCGCCGAGGCTGTGCAACCAAAATCTTAATCGGGTCAATCTCTGTAAATAACTCCAACCCCTTGCTTTCGCTCGTTCCAATGTTTGTTTTAAAGTTTACTCCATCTTTTTGGACAGTACCAATACGATTGTCATACATCAGATAGAACAATCCCACATCGAAGTTCAACCAATTTCTATGTATGCCACGAAAACCAAATTCTGCATTGTAACCGGAGGCATCCTTCAGGTTAGGGTCTATAATATCCGTTGTTGATCCCGGTGTAAAATCGCTATAGGTTACAGGGCGATACGCTTGGCTAGCGTTCATGTATACATTCATAGAATTCCATTCATACTGCAATCCTAATCCTGCGATCGCAAATGAACGCATTCGTTGCATCGATTCGAATTCACCTTGGGCAAGAGAAATATAGCCTCGGGTAGTACTTGCTACATTTTCAAAACGCACAGCGGGAGTAATCGTGAATCGGGTTCCAAGGTGAAAAATATTCTCCAGAAACGCCGCAGCATTCACGTTATCAAAAAAGAGGTTCTTTCCAAATTCTCCGACAGTCAGGGCATCATCGAACTGAACTCCGGCCGAGCCCGTTCCATCATTTTGGCGATGTGTATGAGCATCGGAATAACGACCCCCGGCTACCAACTGATGCTCCGAACCAAAGAAAGTGTATTCAAATAACCAGCGCAGTTCAGCTCCCCATGTTTGATAGTGATCGATGTCCAGTTTACGATTATTGTAGGAGTCCGTTTCCGAATTTATCGTATCCGAAATGTTGATGGCCTTCATGTATCCGATACTCGACCTGTCTGCCAATAATCCGAAGAGTTTAACATCCAGTAAGGAGTGATTGGATGTTCGGATTTTAGCATAAGCAGAAGCGACGTTCCAGGGAACCTGAAGCCAATTGCGTGAGCGAGAACTACCCCTCCAATCAAGCTCATACTGCTCTTCAGTGAGGCCACCGGGCTGCTGGCTGAGGAATTGGGAGTGGGTAATATTCAAGCCAATTAGCAACTTGGAATTGTGTCTGTATTCGAGGCTGCCGTAAACTGATTTTGTATCAAACGCGCTATTCTTTCTCCATCCATTTCCTCTGCGCTGCTGCGCAAACGCATAGTAACTCCACTTGTTTTTGGTTCCACCAATAGCATTGTAAGTTGAGAACAAACCGAAACTTCCTGCCGACTGTCTTGATTCATAAAAAAATGGTTTGTTACCATGCCCCGACTTCAACACGTAATTGACCATTCCTCCGAACTGCGGTCCGAACTGAAGAGAGGCAGCACCTCGCAATATCTCGACACGTTCGACTGCTTCCATGGGAGGTGTATAGTATGACTCGGGATAACCGAATACATCCGGCGAAATATCATAGCCGTTTTGACGCGTATTAAACTCCCATGATCGGTTGGGGCTGAGCCCACGTGCGGCGATACCTATTTGAATTCCACTGCCATCATTTTCCCAAATCATCAATCCAGGCACGCGAGCAAAGATTTGACGTTGGTTGACTGATGCGAGATCGGCCGTTGATTTCGACAACTCAATAACTTCATTCTTTTTACCTGCCACCAATATATTTCCATGCACGTTCGGTAATCGATGCATGGGCAGAGTGATGCGTTCCGTGGAAATTTCAACGCCTGAAATTTCAAGCGGTGGAATCGTATCCGAATCATTCGTAAACGCATGTAAACCGAATGAACCGGCAACAATAAAAATGACAACCAATAGCAACTTCATACACATCCTTTGAAGGGCGCAAATAGAATACACCCCAACCGAAATGACCATACCTTAAGAAAGGTATAGCACCCCAGATCGCGCTGAATACCGCATTTAGGGTATAAAAAAAAGAGCCGCAAAAAGCGGCTCTTAGATGTATTTCAGTCAGAATAATTACACGACACCTTGGTCAAGCATGGCATCGGCAACCTTCACGAATCCGGCTATGTTGGCGCCTTTCACATAGTTGATGTGATCACCCTCCTTTCCGAATTTCACACAAGCTTCATGAATGCTCTTCATGATGTTGTGCAAGCGCTGGTCAACCTCCTCACGTGTCCAGGACAAGCGAAGCGAGTTTTGCGACATTTCCAACCCTGAAGTTGCAACACCACCGGCATTGGATGCCTTACCGGGGGCAAACAATACCTTGCCGTGCAAGAAAGCCTCCACCGCCTCGGGGGTAGATGGCATATTGGCACCTTCTGCAATAGCAGTGACACCATTCGCGATCAGAGCTTTGGCGTCCTCGCCGTTTAATTCGTTTTGTGTAGCGCATGGAAGTGCTATGTCGCACTTCACGCCCCAAGGGGTTTTGCCTGCTACATACTCGCACTTGTATTTGTCTGCATACTCCTTGATGCGTCCGCGCTTTACGTTTTTCAATTCCATGATAAACGCAAGTTTCTCCGCATCGATGCCGTCTTTATCAAACACATATCCGTCGCTATCCGAAGCCGTGACCACTTTAGCTCCTAATTGTGTTGCTTTCTCAATGGCAAATTGCGCCACATTTCCGGAACCGGAAACAACGACTGTCTTGCCTTTGAAATCCATGCCCTTCGTTCCGAGCATTTCAGCCGCGAAGTAAACGCAGCCGTAACCGGTAGCTTCCGGACGAATGAGCGAACCGCCCCACGTACGACCCTTTCCTGTGAACACACCGGTAAACTCATTGCGAAGGCGCTTGTATTGACCGAACATAAAACCAATTTCACGTCCGCCAACACCGATATCTCCTGCAGGAACGTCGGTATCAGCACCTATGTGACGCGAGAGTTCGTTCATGAAGCTCTGGCAAAACGCCATGACCTCACGATCGCTCTTTCCCTTTGGGTCAAAGTCAGAACCACCTTTACCACCACCCATAGGCAGCGTAGTCAGGGAGTTCTTGAATATTTGCTCGAATCCGAGGAACTTCAGAACGGATAGATTCACCGTTGGGTGAAAACGTAAACCGCCTTTGTATGGACCAATTGCAGAGTTGAACTCAACGCGGTATCCGCGGTTTACCTGCACCTCACCCTTATCGTCTACCCAAGGCACACGAAACATGATGGTGCGCTCAGGCTCAGCAATGCGCTGAAGCACTTTTGCTGTTTTGTACTTCGGGTTTTCTTCGATGTAAGGAATGACCGTTTCGGCCACTTCGTGCACCGCTTGCAAAAACTCAGGTTCATTAGGGTTCTTGCTTTTAACCTCCGCCATGAAGGCGTCGATTTGTGCTTGATACTTGTTTGCCATTATGCAATATGATTTGTTTTGAATTGAAAAAATCGGGTCGAAATTAACATAGTTGTACCTTTGAAGCGCGAAGAGAAAGAAAAAGAACCATCTCTCGCGCCAACCACACACTTATGCTTACCAACTCCTTACCAGTACGATTCATCATAACCGTTGTAGGTCTTTGTTTGTTCGCTTCGTGTCAGAAAGACACCGACACGACAAACTGGTCGCCGACTCAAGCACTACCCACTGATACGCTGGATAACGGAGGCAATCCGAGTGACACCAACCAAATCCAGACGATTACCATGCAATGGCAGGCCGTGCTTATTGGTGATGAGGCCTTTTATGGCGACACCTCAACCATTCAGTATGTCTATGACACTCTTGCCGCCATGCACGAATTCTCCTGTCTGGATTCCTATGGCAGACAAATGATTTTGCGTTTACCTGACCTCGATGTAGCGGAGGACACTATTTCTTTTTCTAGCTCAACCACCATCACACTCATTGACGGCCCTCTCATTTTTGACACGAGCTTCAACCCGAATGGCTACATCACCATATACGCAAATTCCAATGGGCGCATATCTGCGCTATTTGAATCAGACTTGAATGACAACGGGGGTTCCGGTCAGGAAAAAGAGCTGGTGAATGGAATCATCCAAAACATTCCCTATCAATAAGGGATTCAATTAGAATGTAAAGTCAACACCAATGGTTGGAAGCAGCGGCAGTTGGTCGATGCGCTCACCCGTTACACGATCAATGTAAAACACGTTGGCGCGATTGTACGCATTGGTAACACCGGCATTCAATTCCAGTCCCGACTTATTGCTGAGCTTAATGGTCTTCTTCACGTTGATATCCAAACGATGATAGAACGGCAAGCGACCACCATTCAGCGCAGCGTATTGCACGCTCAAATACTGACTGTTGTTGGTTACGTAATCTAAGCTAATGCCTTGCGCCACGCTTTGTCCGTTGTAGAAGCCTTGTGTTTGAGTGAATGGCAGGCCACTACCCAGGTTCCAGCGCATCGAAAGTTCAAACGATTTTTCCTTTCCGAATAAATATGTTCCAATGAGGTTGAGGTTGTGACGACGGTCAAACACCGGTGCATAGTATTGAAAACCGTCCCAGCGCTGAACTTTAGCCAGAGAGTATACGATGTTCAAATAATACGATTTGTCTTCATACTTCAGAACGACATCCGTACCATATGCATTACCCGTTTCAATTACGTAATCACGCGTGAGTTCCTCTGGCTTGTCGTTATTCTGTCCGAAGTCATTTTCGAAAACCTTGTTACGGTTGATGTTCGTCTGCTGATTGAAGCGCTTGTAATAGCTTTCTACATTCAGGTTCCAGCGCTCTGACAAGTCAAACTCAAAACCGACTACAACGTGCTTCGCGGTTTGCAATACATTTTTCACTTGCTGATTGGTCGGAGTTCTGCCGAATGATAATCCATCGTTGATTCCTCCCACTAACTCACCCAACGAAGTAACTGCTTGTCCACCGGCCTGTATTGCAGGATCTCCGGTGAATTCGTTTTGCAAATCCTCCGGACTAGCGAGGAAGCCGTAAAACAGGTTTACAACATCACGATCACTGTTGGTCGCCATGAGGTTTTGGGTGTATTTACCTGTGGCACCTTTCACACGGAAACGCTCGTTGACTTTGAACTTCATTCCGAGGCGCGGCTCCGGAGAGAATACGCTCAACGTGCCGTAGTACTGGAATCGGACACTGGGCTCAACGACCCACCTACCGCGGTTAATCTTGTAGTCAAAAAAGGTATTGAGTTCGGTTGTGTTTTGGGTGACCTGAACTATCTGCTGATTATCGAGAAGCGCAAATGTTTTATAGTCTGTTGAGAAACCTACTACCTCAACACCGTATTTCAGCACATCGTTTTTGATGGCGTATTTAAAATCGAGACCAAAGTTGAAGCTGTTGATTTTGCTAATGCGATCGGGGTTGTTCTCCTCGCTCATCACAATTTCATATTGGCTGCGAGCGAAGTTACCGCTAATCAACACCGCTGAACTCGAAGGCACAACAACGAAATTACCTCCGCCACCGGTGTTCTTCCAGTTCAACGAAGCAAGCTTTTTGTAGCTCGTTACACCGTCGTTGAAACTGAAACCAAAGGCGTTGAACTTCGATCCGTTGGATCCACTGAACGACATCTTTCCATAAATATCGGTATAGTTGAACGGAAGTCCGTTTCCTTCATTGACGTATGGATAAAGGAGCTTGGAACTTCGATCGAGGTATGAGTTCTTGGCGGATAGCACGTATGAAATTCCGCTGCCATTATCGTGCAACTTGCGAAGCGGGCCTTCTATTTGAACCTTGGCGCCGAAAGGATTCAACCCTACGTGGCCATCAATTTCGCGCTTGTTGCCATCGCGCGTGGTGATGTCCATGATAGAAGAAATGCGCCCGCCGAATTGCGCGCTGTAACCGCCCGTATAAACATCAGCATTGGCAATGATATCGGTATCAAACACAGAGAAAAGTCCAATTGAGTGAAACGCGTTGTAGACAATCATACCATCGAGCAGCACTTTGTTTTGCACCGGTGAGCCACCGCGCACATATATCTGTCCACCCTGGTCACCTGTGCTGATGAAACCCGGAAGCGTAGTCAAAGCCTGAGCTAAGTCGGGAGCCCCGCCAACACTTGGTATGCGCTTAATGTCTTTGGTGCGCATAGACTCTACCGAAATATTCACGTTGTTTTTTTGAGCACTTCCTTTGTCTGAAATCTCCACCTCGTTCATCACTAAATCATCCTTCTCAAGGAAATAATTTCGCGCTACTACCTTCGCTCCGGCAATGTCAATTGCGTCACGTACTTCTTTAAACCCAAACTGATTAATAACGAGTGTGTAATTGCCGTCCGGAATTTTTGTAAGTGTGTAGTAGCCATTCTCATCCGTTTGTGTCCCGAACGCGGTACCATCCAATCCAACTAAAATGAAAATAACAGGCTGCCCTGTTTCTTGATCCTTTACAAAGCCGCGAATAGTTCCTTGTTGTGCATGAGCCGCTACAACGGAAATCAGGAAGAAGAAAAAAAACAGAACGCGAGCTGGTGTCGGAGTCTTCATGTTATAAAAATGAGAATGCGAAAGTAAGGAAGTGTACAAATGAACGCGCAAAAGCCCTATCCGGCTACCTTCGTGCAAATGAACAACGAGGTCATACCCTATCTGAACCAACTCCCTGAGCTGAGCCATAACGAGTTTCTTCGTAAACTGGAAGCTCAGCTCGCGAAAGATCTTCATCCGGCAGAATGGGACGAAATCTCTGATAACCCTACCGCACATGGTATTGTCGACAGTTTACACCGGGTAGTTTCGAGCTTAATACAGGAGCACAGCAAGAGCCTGGGGCAAGTGCTTTATCGCATTGATATTTCGGAAGGAAAAATCCGAAATCTGATGTCGGCAACAGATGCTGAGGAAAGAGCTTCCGTTTTAGCAGCTGAAATACTGGAAAGAGAAGCCAAGAAAGTGTGGCTTCGTATGCATTTCAGCCAAAACAGGTGAACCCGGAGCGAGTAAACCATCAAGCAAAAAAAATGGTTTATTGAAAGGTGCGCGCTACCTTCGCAAGCCAATTCAATTTCCAAGTCAGAATGGACCCACATTCATACCTCGCCAATAGCGATATCAACGCAATCGAATCGCTTTATCAGCAATACAAAAGCAACCCCCAATCGGTCGACGGCTCCTGGCAGCGTTTCTTCGAAGGTTTCGAATTTCAGCGCGCTGAGTTTGCTCCACTTCCTTCGGGCGATGGGTTTAGTGGTGCTGTAAGCTCTGAGGTTATCAAAGAATTTAAAGTCATTAATCTGATTAACGGATATCGCCAGCGCGGACACTTATTCACCGAAACCAATCCGGTTCGCGAACGAAGAAAACACCAACCCACGCTTGCTTTAGAGAATTTCGGATTGAGTGAACAAGATTTGGATACCGTTTTTCAAGCAGGCAATGAGGTTGGATTGGGACCTTCCAAACTGCGCGATATTTTGGCGCATCTCACGAATAGTTACTGCAAACACATAGGAATTGAATACATGTATGTGCGCAACCCGGAGCGCATACAATGGTTGAGAGAGCGCATCGAGGCGGTGAAAAAGCCGTCTT
>Ga0169931_10012986_pt1 | contig 11452 bp, 16 predicted proteins | sample Kivu_15m_20L_FD_129675 | JGI IMG/M metagenome (GOLD analysis project Ga0169931, IMG submission 129675) | Freshwater microbial communities from Lake Kivu, Western Province, Rwanda to study Microbial Dark Matter (Phase II) - Kivu_15m_20L... | ecosystem: Environmental > Aquatic > Freshwater > Lake... | reverse complement strand
CGCTGTGGTGATGTCGCTCGACACCTACAACAGCCTGATGGAAACGGTGCACCTACTCCGCTCTCCTGCAAACGCCGCCCACCTGCAGCGCTCCCTGGCGCAGGCCGAACGCGGGGAGCTGCTGTCGCACCCACTCATCGAAACCGATCAGCTCGATGCCGGCAGCTGAGCGGCTGGCGTGGACTGCCGCCGCCTGGGAGGACTATCTCTACTGGCAGGGCCAGGACCGCAGACAGCTCAAGCGGATCAACCAGCTGATCCAGGCCTGTCTGCGCGACGCGTTTGTGGGAATCGGCAAGCCGGAACCGCTGCGGGAGAACCTCTCAGGCTGTTGGTCGCGCCGGATCGACGACGAGCATCGGCTCATCTACCGGCTTAAGGGAACCACGCTTGTGATCCTGGCCTGCCGTTACCACTACCGCTGAACGGAGCACTGAAGAGACCCAAGCTTGAACCTTCTCACATCCAAGCCTGAGGGCATAGGAGACTCACCGCGGCACAGCGGATTCAGCCAATCAACCGAGAAGCTTCCGAAGCTGAACGTCGCCGGTTCGAGCCCGGTCACCCGCTTATCAGTTCAAGGATCAGATTTATTGCGCCTCAAGCAATCATCTTGCCTGGCACTTGCTGGCAGAAGGCTTCTCACAGCTGGGGCATTCCAAGGCCTGAATTGACCGTCCTTGATCGATCCGTTCCTCCACCGTGCTGCCCGAGACCACCGTCAGCATCGCGGAGCACACAAAGAACCCGATGGCCACCGCGCCAGCCTTCTCGTGCGTGCCGCCCAAGGCCTACAAGGAACTGATGAACCTGGTCGATCCGAGGAGATCTGCCGCGTCACCGCGTGCATGACAAAATGAAGTACGACTTGTCAACGCATCGGGTATGGCTGCGTTCAGCTTGCGCTTGCCGGAAGGCCTCGAGCGCCGGCTGGGTGAAGAGGCCCGTCACTGCGGTCAGCCACGCTCGGAACTGATCCGCGAAGCCCTGGAGGAGCTTCTGCGCCGCCGGGAGCAGGAGCGCTTCATGGCCGGCCTGGGCTGCGGCCGGTGGTGATCCTCCAGGCCGATCCGATCACGCAGGCCGGCCTGGCCACGGTGGTGGTGGTGCCTCTCACCACCCAGGAGCGCCGCGGCACCCGGGCCCTGCGGGTGCCGATCCACGCCCGCGGCCGGATGCTCTGCGACTCCTTCGCGATGGCCGATCAGCCACGCTCTCTGGATCGTTCCCGCCTGGGTGATGGCCCCCTGACAGCCCTCACCACCGAAGAACTGGAGGAACTGGAGCGGGCGCTCCTGGGGGTGCTGGGGATCAGCCTTGACTGATTGCACTGCTGAAGCGATTCACCTCAATTCCCGATGCCCAGTACCTATGCCCAGCTGTTGGGCCTGGGCTGGCTACGAAGCTGATGGATCACGTCGGCAGGGCTAAGGCAGGGCTCGATCAGCCTCTGGGTTTGATCAATTGCAGAATCTGGGGACCACGGCTGGCCAACCGACGCTCACGGTCCAGACCCTTGAGAATCAAGCGTGCAGCTTCGGCAATGTCGCCGGCTTCGGCAGCGGCCCGAGCACGGCGATCGAGCTGGGCCTGCTCCTGTTCCAGCCGTTGCCCATCGTCGACGGGGGCAGCATCACGAGCCAATGAAGAGCCCGGTCGTTTCGGTGTCGGCACCATCAAAGGGCTGTAGGCCGTCATTGCGCCAGGACCAATGTGTTGTTCAAACCCCTGTAGCTGGACAGATCGACGATGCTGACCAGATACATGATGCCAGAAGTCTGCCGCGACAGATTAGCGATTGCCTGAGCAATGCCAGTGCCAAACAACGACCAACGATGCATTCGGCAAGCAAATGCTCACTGGGCCTGGGACCTGCTGTCCATCAGGTTCCAGGCTCCTCGTGGTTACCCCCGAGGTCATCAATCTGACGCCGCAGTTCGCTGGAACGGGCCTGATCACCGCGGGTGAGGGCGACCGCAAGGGCAAATTCGAGCTTCTCGAGCTGATGCTCACCCGAGCTGCCACCGCCCTGGACAACGGCGTTGGGCCGGCACTGGGGGGCACGACCGGAACGCGTTAACGCCGCGGCATGACCCGACGCGGATGCAGTGGCTGTTGTGTGAAGGGCTGCTTCAGATCCAGGGGTCTGATGCAGCGATTGGGGGTAGGCCATGGTTGGCTTTCTTCCCATTCTGCCACCGCTGGCCAGGGGCGGGCAGCTTCAGGCAGCCAGGGGCTGGTCGCTGTCCTGGTCAACCGGGGTCAGGGAGGGGCTCATCAGCGTGTCGGCATCGAGGGCCAGCAGGCTGCGGCAGTCCTGAAGCAAGCGTTCCACATGGCTCAGGCTGGTGCTCTCCTCCTCACTGACGGAGGGCTGGGTTTCGAGGCCCTGCACAGACAGCTCGAGCGTGGCAAACCGTTGCTCCAACCGCACCAACCGATGGGACAGCGCATGGATGGTCTGGGCCAGATCCTCGGTGCTGCGGGTGATGCGAAAGGAGACCGAATCCTGCGACATGGGTGAGACAGTGTCCGTGGATGAACCGATGACAACACATGCCGCAAGCCGGCTCAAGTCACCTGTTGCAGCTGCTGCTTTACACCCTGGCTGGGTTAGGCGGCGGACTGCTGGCCCTGCGCACGGGCATCCCGGCCGCTCCCCTGGCCGGAGCCCTGCTGGGGGCAGCCCTGGTCAGCCTCAGCGGCCGGCTCGAGGCCGCCAGCTGGCCGCCCGGAACACGCACCGCCCTTGAGATTGCCATCGGCACCGTGATCGGCACCTCCCTGACCGCTCCAGCGCTAGTGGAGCTGCAGCGGCTGTGGAAACCGGCCCTGCTGATCACCCTGACGCTGGTGCTGACCGGCATCGTCGTGGGCCTGTGGTGCGGGCGATTGCTGGGCATCGATCCCGTCGTGGCCCTGCTGGGCGCGGCCCCGGGAGGCATCAGCGGCATGAGCCTGGTGGGGGCCGAATTCGGCGTTGGTGCGGCCGTTGCCGCCCTGCACGCGGTGCGCCTGATCACGGTGCTGCTGGTGTTGCCCCTGGTGGTGAGGCTGCTGCCCCGGACCTGATCGGTCCCCACACCGGTTTGAGGCCTCGACAGATCAGCCTGGATCGATACGGTTGACCGTGATCCCGTAGAACCCCGCCGTGGTCTCCCCCCTGCCCGCCGCTGCCGGCCCGGCGCTGCTTGCCCTGCTGCTGAGCGCACCGCTTGGGCTGCAGGCCCCGGCCTGGGCCCAGGCCGGCAACGAGCCGGCCGGCACCAGTCAGGTGGCGACCCCCGACAGCATCGCCGGCGCCAAGGGGGCCAAGATCTACTGCTACATGCGCAACGCCGGCAACACCCACAAGGTCAGCTGGGAGGCGGCCTACGCCCTGATCAAGCGGCAGAACCCATCACTGTTCAAGACCTCGCCCGAGCATGCTGCAGTGATGATTACCGAAGCGGTGGTCAACAATCCCAGCGCCTATCCCGACTGCGGCAAATTCCTTGGCGACCTCTTCGTCAAATGATCGGCGGCCGGCCCGACGAACCGGCAGCATCCTGGTGTTGCTGACCGGCACCCTGCTGTTGCAGGCGTGTGGCGAAGCGGATCTGCCTCAGCGTGGGGTGCAGGTCGATGACTGTCTGCGGGATGTGAACGTGCAACAGATCCCCCAGGCCATCAGGCGCTGCGACCAGGTGGTGGCCCACTTTCCACGGGATCCCGCCCCCCGCAACGAGCGGGCCCTGCTGTTGAGTCTGAACGGCCAGGATCAGGCCGCGTGCCAGGAGAGCGCGGCCGCGCTGTCCCTGGCCCGCCAGGCCCGACCTGGCACGGTGGATCCGTTGCTGAGCTCGGAACTCACGATGCGGCATCAGAACTGCCTGGCGAACCGCTGAACAGCTGGTCGACCATGGCGGCCAGCCGCTGACGCCGCACCTGTCGGGTCCGTCCCTGCAGCACCAGTTCGATGCGCTCGGCCTTGCTGGCGATGAGGCTGTCCACCAACTGATCGGCCACTCCCAATTGCAGCCAGTGGGTCTGCAGGGGAGCAGCCATGCCAATGCGGTGACAACGGTCCTCAGCCTGCTCGGCATCACCAGGCGTCCAGGGCCGCTCCAGCAGGACCACATGGCGGGCCCGGTGAAGGGTGAACCCCAGGCCTCCCGTGCCATAGGTGGCCACCAGCAGGGGAACGGCCCCCTGCTGAAACGCGTCGACCTGACGTTGACGCTGCCGGGCCGGCAGGGCCCCGGTCAACAACCCCGGCGCGTCAGGGCCAGCCAGCCGCACGTGCAAGGCCCGGGCCGAATCGAGAAAGGCGGTGAACACCACCACCGGTTCGCCCCGCTCCAGCAGTGCGGCGATGAGCGTGTGAGCCGCCGGCAGCTTGTACCGCGATCCCAGTTGGCGCACGGCCGTCAGCGCAGCCAGGGCTTCGGCATCCCGGCGCACCAGACCCTGCTGGGCGCGGTTGCGGTAGGCCTGCAGCCGGGAGTCCAGATCCTGATCGAACCGCTCGGCCAGCTCGGGGCAGAGCTGCACCGGATGCAGCTGCCGCTGCTTGGGTGGCAGATCGAGACAATCCTGCTTGCGGCGATGCAACAACAGGGGACGCACCAACCGTTGCAACTCCTCGAGCTCGCTCGCCCCCTGCGCCTGCCAGACGCGCCGGCCACCCCGCTCCTGCCAGTGGCCGGCGCAATAGCGCAGCTCAAAGGCCCGCTGATCGCGGGCCAGGGGATGGCCGATCGCCGCCAGCAACGGAAACAACTGGGCGGGGCGCCCGTTCTTCATCGGCGTGCCGGTCAACAGCCAGCAGGCCCGCAGGCGGGGATGACGCGCCAACCGCAACAGGGCCGCCGAGCGGCGGGTGTGCCCGTTCTGGGCGAAGTGGGCTTCATCAACCACCAGCACGCAACCGGCAGCCGGCAGCTCGCTGGGCACGGCAGCCCAGCTGTGCAAGGTCAACTGCAGCTGCAGCGCCAAGGCTTCACGCTGCCAATGGGCATGCAAGCCCACCGGAGCCAGCACGACTATGCGGCAGTCAGCCCGACGCACGAAGGCGCGGGCGGCCGCAAGGGCCGTGAGGGTCTTGCCCAGGCCCATGGCATCCGCCAGCACCGCACCACGGCGGGCCAACAACCACCGAGCAGCCGAACGTTGATGGGCGAACAGGCGTCGCCCGTCGGGGAGCTCATGCTGCAGTTCGGCAGCGGCCACCAGCTCGCGATGGGGCGGCAGGGGCGGCAGGGGGCTGTCAAACCAATCGAACCAACGCTGGAGCTCCGGCTCGATCGCAAAGCGGCTGCCCAGCAGGTCCCGCAGGCATTGGGCGGCCTCCAGCGGGAACTCCCAGCAGCAGCGCTGGGCACGCCAGATGCCCCGGGGCCGCACCCCCCGCAACTGGGACTGGGTGACGGCGTCGTAGGGACTGAACACCTCGATGGCCCCGGTGGCAGCCAGACGCAGCACGCAGCGATCGGACACCGGGCAATTCGCGAAAGTGCAGTCCCCGACACATTGACACCCCTGGCACCAGCGTCAAACTGCCGCCAACCGAGACGCAGGCATGCAGGCCAGAGATGCGGTTTTTCTCGAAGATCTCTGCCCCAAACTGCGCGTGCGCCGCTGGCGCCAGACCATTCACCGCTTCACCAATCACTCCTGCATCTATTGCGGCAAACCGTCCGAATCGATCGACCATGTGCTGCCCCAGAGCCGGGGTGGCCTAAGCGTCACTGAAAACTGCGTGCCGGCCTGCCTGGCCTGCAATGGCCACAAAGGCGATGCTGATGCCTTCGGTTGGTACCGCCGACAGAGCTTTTACGACCCCCGCAGGGCCATGGCGATCAAGGCCTGGATGGATGGGGACCTGAAACTGGCGATGCGCCTGCTGCAATGGGCCGAGCCGCGCACTGCTGAACGCCCACAGTCAGCGGCTCACCAGACCCGGCAGGCATCGGCACCGTTGTGGCGCTGGCAGATGGCCGCCTGATCCTGGGGGTGCTCAGGGGCCACCAGCACAGCAGCGCCGAACAACACCAGCACCAGCACCAAGGGCGCCAGGATCGGCTCGAGTGCACGCCGGCCAGCGCCGCCGACAGCCGGTCGAAGTGGACGTGGTGAAAACGCACGGGAGCCCGAGCGAAGCTGATCCCAGGCGGGGGCGGCCAGCGGAGAGGATGCAACCATGGTCACGACTGCTGATAGTACAAGCGTACTGAATCCGGGTCGCCCGGTCAAGTTGCTGGTCCTGGGGGGCGGTTACAGCGGTCGTCGCCTGGCTTCCCAGGCCGCCCGCCTGGGGATTCCGGGTGTGCTGAGCCATCGCCAGCCCGCCACCGCGCCGCCGCCACCGCCTGGCTGGCGCCGGATCGGCTTTGACAGCGCCTGCGGGCTGCAACCAGACCCTGATGCGCTGTCGGGCGTCACGCACCTGATCAGCACCATCGCCCCCGACAGGGAAGGACGCGATCCGGTGCTGCACCAGCTGGGGGATCTGCTGCAGGCACTGCCCCTCCAATGGTTGGGCTATCTGTCGACAACCGGCGTCTACGGCGACACCGGCGGCGCCTGGGTCGATGAGCACAGCCCCTGCCAGGCCCGGCCGGGCCGGAGCGCCAACCGCTTGGCCTGTGAACAAGCCTGGCTGGCCACGGGGCTGCCGGTGCAGGTGTTCCGGCTGCCGGGCATCTATGGCCCTGGCCGGACACCGTTTGCAGCACTGCGCAGTGGCAGCAGCAGGCTGCTGCATCGCCCCAGCCAGGTCTTCTGCCGGATCCATGTCGACGACATCGGCGGCGCCCTGCTGCACTGCCTGGCCCTGCCCGACCAGCAACGCCCAGCCCTGGTCAATGTGAGCGATGACTTGCCCTGCCCGGCCAGCGAAGTGCTGGGCTATGCCGCCCACCTGCTCAACTGCAAACTGCCGCCCCTGCAGCGCTATGACGACGCATCCAGTGAGCTCAGCCCGATGGCACGCAGCTTCTGGAGCGAATGCCGCCGGGTTCGCAACGACCGGCTGACCCGCCAGCTCGGGTACCGATTGCGGTATCCCACCTATCGGGAGGGATTGCGGGCCTCCCTGGCCGAAGAAGACGGCACGGCGCTACCGCTGGAAGGGCAGCCCGCCGCCGAGGGGTCAGGATCAGCGACATAGGGCACTCCCAGGTCCTGCAACAGGCGTCCCCAGCGCAATTCGATCCATCCCTTGCTGACCCCGGTCACGAGGCTGAACCCGATTCCCAGCAGCAACAACCAACGCAGCATGGCCACTGCCAGCGACAGCCAGGCCCCATCCAACCCCAGACGCGCTCCACTGGCCATCGCCCTGGGCGACCCAGCCGGAATCGGAGCCGAAGTGACCCTCAAGGCCCTGGCCAGCGCCCGTTGGTCTGACGCCGATCGTCAGCCCCTGCTGGTGACCTGCCGCCGCTGGCTGGAACTGAGCTATCAGGCGCTGCGACGCTGCAGCGATCGCCCGCTGCGCGATCCGGCCACGCTGGAGATCATTGATCTGCCCCTGGACGCAGCGGTCAGCCCAGGGGTGAGCGGCGCCGCCTGCGGCGAGGCCTCCTTTGCCTGGTTGACCCGGGCCTGGGAGCTGGTGGAGAACGGCCGCTGTGGAGCCCTGGTCACCGCCCCGATCGCCAAAACAAGCTGGCACGCAGCAGGCCATGCCTACCCAGGCCAGACCGAACGGCTGGCCGAACTGGCGGGTGTGGACCAGGCGGCAATGCTGTTCACCGCCCGTTCACCCCAGGGAACCTGGCGCTTCAACACGTTGCTGGCCACCACCCACATCCCCCTGGAGGCGGTGCCAACCGCGCTGAATGCGGCACTGATCAGCAACAAGCTCGACATGCTGCTGGCGTTTTGTGAACGCTTCAGCAGCACACCGCATCTGGTGGTGGCCGGTCTCAATCCCCATGCCGGCGAAGGCGGCCGGATCGGTCACCAGGAACGGGACTGGCTGAATGCCTGCCTGCTGGACTGGCAGCAGCGCCATCCCCAGGTGCGCCTGGACGGCCCTGTGGCCCCGGACACCTGCTGGCTGGGAGCGGCAGCTGCCTGGCAGGGTCAACACCGGGGCCCCGATGGCTATCTGGCCCTGTACCACGATCAGGGCTTGATTCCGGTCAAGCTGCTGGCCTTCGACGCCGCCGTCAACACCACCCTGGGGTTGCCATGTCTGCGCACCTCACCGGATCACGGCACCGGGTTCGACATCGCCGGGCTCGGCGTCGCCCGAGCCGCCAGCATGGAGGCAGCCCTGGAGACTGCCCTGGAGCTGGGCTGAACCCCGCTGTCGGATTGTTCAGCCCGGCTTGACCCGCATCAACACCTGGCCGAACTCGACCGGTGTGCCGTTCTCGACCAGGATCTCGACGACCTCGCCGCTGACCTCGGACTCCAGCTCATTCATCAGCTTCATCGCCTCCAGAATGCAGACGGTCTGTCCTGCAGTGATGCGGGCACCCACCTCGACGAAAGGACCCTCACCGGGAGCTGGCGAGCGATAAAACGTCGCCACCATCGGTGCGGTGATCTCCAGCAGATCGCTGCGCACCGCCGGGGCCGCCGGGGGTGGCGCAGAAGGAGCGCCAGCGGCAGGCACCGCCGCCACTGGCGGCAGCGGCGCCACCATCGGCGCCTGGATCACCTGGCTGGTGACCCCGGGCAGATTGCGACGCACCTCAAGCCGGAAGTCATCCCCTTCCAACCTGAGCTCCTGGATGTCGCTCTCGCCGAGCAGAGCCAGAAGCTTGTGAAGTTGATCGTGATCGAGCTGCATGGCGCTCAGTTCTCCCTGCCGAGGTAGCTGTCCGTCCTGGTGTCAATCTTGATCTTCTCGCCGATCGATAGAAACAAGGGCACCATCACCTGGGCTCCGGTCTCGACGATCGCCGGCTTGGTGCCGCCGGTGGCCGTGTCGCCCTTGACCCCCGGATCGGTCTGGGTGATCTCAAGCACCACGGAGTTGGGCAGTTCCACCTCGAGGGGCTTGCCGTTCCAGGCGACGACATTGACCTCCATGCCCTCTTTGAGGTACTTGCGACTGTCGCCGATCTGTTTGGCGGTGAGCCGGGTCTCCTCGTAGGTGCCCATATCCATGAAGACGTAGTCGTCGCCTTCCATGTAGGTGTGCTGCAGGGTGCTCTTCTCGAGCACCGCCTGGGGCACCGTCTCGCCAGCGCGGAAGGTCTTCTCGACCACGTTGCCGCTCTGAACCGCCTTGAGCTTGGTGCGCACAAACGCGGAGCCCTTGCCAGGCTTCACATGGAGGAACTCAACGACGCGCCAGACCTGTCCATCCAGCTCGATCGAAGTCCCGGTACGAAAGTCGTTGCTGGAGATCATTCCGGCGGATCGGATCGGGCGGATTGTACGGCTGGCTACCGGAGCCGCCATGCGCGTGAACGATCCAGCTGCGGTCCGGCTGTGCCAAAGTCCGCTCAGCGACTACAAAACCATGGCTCAGGGCAGCGGCCGACTCGTCTGTCGGCGGTTTGTTGACCGCACTGTTGCCTTGCTGCTGGGGCCACTGCTGGGCCTGGCTCTGTTCGCTGGCCTGCTGCCCGCTGAACCCAGCTGGGCGGCCCTGCCCCAGGGCAATGCAGTCAAGGACCCAAATGCGATCCTGCGCAACGCCCTGCCGATCGACGCCCCCGATCTGCAGGAGCTGCAGCACCGCCTGGAAAGCACCAGCGATGACCTGCGGGCCAAGCGCTGGAGCGCCCTGGCCAGCACTGCGCGGCGCAGTCAATCGTTGCTCGCCAGCCGCCGTGAGGCCATGCTCGCGGCCGTACCTGAAGCCAGCCGGGCCCGGGCCGAGATCCTGCTCGATCAGCTGAAACCCGACTTGGATGCGCTGGACGAAGCCAGTCAGAGCGAACAGCGGGATGGGTTCCTGGAAGCCCGACGCAACGCCCTAGACACGATCGGCGCCCTCGAAGAACTGCAGGTGCAGGGGTTTCCGTTTGCGATTCCGGATGAATTCGATGCCCTGCCGCGGCTGATGGGGCGCGCCACCGTGGCGTTCCAGACCAACAAGGGCACGCTCACGGCCGTGATCGACGGGTACAACGCCCCAATCACCGGCGGCGCATTCATCGACCTGGTCCGGCGGGGTTTCTATGACGGACTGCCGTTCATCCGCGCTGAAGATTTCTACGTGCTTCAGACCGGCGATCCCAAGGGCCCCGACGAGGGGTTCATCGATCCGACCAGCAAGCAGGAGCGCACCGTCCCGCTGGAGATCCGCATCAAGGGGGATGCCGCACCGATCTACAACGAAACCTTTGAAGACGTCGGTCGCTTCAAGGCTGAAGCCGTGCTGCCGTTCGCGACCTACGGAACTCTGGGCTGGGCCCACTCCGATGAGCAGCTCGATGACGGCTCCTCCCAGTTCTTCTTTTTCCTCTACGAGCCCGAGCTGACCCCGGCCGGCCTGAACCTGGTGGACGGGCGCTACGCCGCCTTCGGCTACGTGGTCGACGGCATGGATGTGCTCGAAGAACTGACGGTGGACGACACCATTACCAAGGCGACCGTGATCAGCGGCGGCGACAACCTCAAGCCCCACGCCTGAGCCAAAAAGCCGCCCTCAGGGGGCGGCTGGGTTGTCTCTACCGAGACGGGGTTGGCGAGCAGCCGATCAGCGGGTGACCGGAACCACCCGCCCGACCCGAATCACTTCCAGTTCTTCGCCACGATCTCAGCGAGATCGACAACACGCTGGCTGTAGCCCCACTCGTTGTCGTACCAGCAGATCACCTTGACCATGTTGCCGCCCATCACCAGGGTGAGGTCGGAGTCGACGATGGTGCTCTCGTCGGTGCCGGCGTGGTCGCTCGACACCAGGGGCAGATCGCTGTACTTGATGATGCCCTTCATGCCGTTCTCGGATGCGGCCTTGAGCACGGCGTTGACCTCCTCCTTGGTGGTGTCGCGGCTCATCTCGAGCACCATGTCAACCACCGACACGTTGGGGGTGGGCACCCGCAGGGCGATGCCGCTGAGCTTGCCCTTCATCGGGGGGTAGACCAGGGCCACGGCCTTGGCGGCACCGGTGCTGGTGGGAACGATGTTGACGGCGGCAGCGCGGGCGCGGCGCAGGTCGCGGTGGGCGGCGTCCAGGATGCGCTGGTCACCCGTGTAGCTGTGGGTGGTGGTCATCGTGCCCTTGACGATGCCGAAGGCCTGGTCGAGGACCTTGACCACCGGGGCCATGCAGTTGGTGGTGCAGCTGGCGTTGCTGAGGATGTCCCAGTCCTCGTGGCGGTACTGATCGGCGTTGACGCCGACCACGAAGGTGCCCACCTTGTCGCCCTTGCCGGGGGCGGTGAGGATCACCTTCCTGGCGCCGGCGGTGAGGTGCTTGCTGGCGCCGACATCATCATTGAAAACGCCGGTGGATTCGATGACCAGATCGATGCCCCACTCCTTCCAGGGGAGATTG
>Ga0169931_10012985_pt1 | contig 11453 bp, 11 predicted proteins | sample Kivu_15m_20L_FD_129675 | JGI IMG/M metagenome (GOLD analysis project Ga0169931, IMG submission 129675) | Freshwater microbial communities from Lake Kivu, Western Province, Rwanda to study Microbial Dark Matter (Phase II) - Kivu_15m_20L... | ecosystem: Environmental > Aquatic > Freshwater > Lake... | reverse complement strand
TGCCCGTACTGATGGCTGACGCCACCCTCGATGAAACCCTGGTGGAGGCCGGCATCCACCGTTGCCGTTCCCTGGTGGCGGCGCTGCCCAGCAATGCCGCCAATCTTTATGTGGTGCTCAGCGTCCGCGGCCTGGCTCCCCGCTGTCGCCTGATCGCCCGTTCCGACAGCGATGAGGCGGCCCGCAAGTTGCGCCAGGCCGGTGCTGACCAGGTGGTCAGTCCCTATGTGGCGGGCGGGCGCACCATGGCGGCCACCGCCCTGCGGCCCCTGGCGGTCACCTTCATGGAGTTGCTAGCCGGCACCGACTGTGAGGTTGAGGAGTTCAGGCTCTCAGCGGATCCTGAGCGCTTGGGCGAGCTCAACGGTCGCAGCCTGACGGAGCTGGAGTTGCGGCGCCGCACCGGGGCCCTGGTGCTGGCGATCCGCAACCCCGAACCCGATCTGCTCAACCCCTATACCTACCGGGGCAGCTCGTACACGCCCGATGAACCGAGCCTGCTGGCCAATCCCGGCGGCGAGGTCACCCTGGCGCCGGGGCAGCTGTTGGTGGTGATGGGCAGCCAGGCCCAACTGGCGGCGTTTGCCGCGTTGCTGGGCCGGGCCCTGGTCAGCATCGACCCCATGCGCGAGTAGGGCGCACGGGGTCTGTGGCCGCGCCGGCGGCATACGATCGCCGCCAGATCCGATCCGCCGTGTGCCATGACTACCAGCGCCCCATCATTGTTGGGTCAGGTCGCCCTGGTCACCGGTGCCAGCCGCGGCATCGGAGCGGCCATCGCCGCTGAGCTTGCAGCAGCCGGCGCCACGGTAGTGGTCAACTACGCCAGTTCGCCTGAGGCGGCGGCGGCCGTCGTCAGCCAGATCGAGGCGGCTGGCGGCAAAGCCTGGAGCCATCAGGCCAACGTCGCTGACGAAACCCAGGTCGAGGCCATGGTCAAGGCGGTGCTGGAGCGCGAAGGCCGCCTGGATGTGCTGGTTAACAACGCCGGCATCACCCGCGACGGTCTGCTGATGCGCATGAAGACCCGCGACTGGCAGAGCGTCATCGACCTCAACCTCACCGGCGTGTTTCTGTGCACCCGTGCCGTGAGTCGCGGCATGCTCAAGGCGCGGGCCGGCCGCATCATCAACATCACCTCGGTGGTGGCTCTGTTCGGCAACCCCGGCCAGGCCAATTACAGCGCCGCCAAGGCCGGTGTGATCGGCCTGACCCGCAGCACGGCGGCCGAATTCGCCAGCCGCGGCGTCACGGTCAACGCCGTGGCACCGGGCTTCATCGAGAGCGACATGACCAGGGATCTCGACAGGGAGCCGATCCTGGCGTCGATCCCCCTGGGTCGCATGGGGAGCACGGCCGAGGTGGCCGGCGCGGTGCGTTTTCTGGCTGCCGACCCCGCAGCCGCCTACATGACCGGCCAGGTGCTGCAGGTTGACGGTGGCATGGTGATGCGCTGAGTCAGGTGCTCAGCTCATCTCGCAGCTGCCGGATCCGCTGCAGCAGCCGCAGGCGCCGGCTGCGGGCGGTCAGGGTCAGAAACAGCCGGATCGGCACATACACCAGAGCCATGGCCAGGCCGACGCCGGTGATCAGGATGAACACCAGGGGGTTGGCGGTTGGCATGGTCGACCCCATGGCTTCTTCGACCGCGCTCTCCAGGGCGTTCTGCAGCAGATCCTCCATGGCTTGACCCTATCGGCCCGGTGCGCGTCCCGCAGGCCCTGGGCGTCCCACGATTCGGCTTTCCCCACCAGTCAACGGTCGCCTCGGCATGGGACCCTGTGGCCAGACCGCTCTACTGAACGGGCCCATGGCCAAGCTGATCCGCTTTTCTGACCAGTCGCGCGCCGCGCTTGAGCGCGGCGTGAACGCACTCGCCGATGCCGTCAAGGTGACCATCGGACCCCGGGGCCGCAATGTGGTGCTGGAGAAGAAGTTCGGCGCCCCCGACATCGTCAACGACGGCGTCACCATCGCCAAGGAGATCGAGCTTGACGATCCCTTCGAAAACCTGGGCGCCAAGCTGATGCAGCAGGTGGCCTCCAAGACCAAGGACACCGCAGGTGATGGCACCACCACCGCCACCGTGCTGGCCCAGGCCCTCGTGCGCGAAGGCCTGCGCAACGTTGCTGCCGGGGCCAGCCCCATCGTGCTGCGCAAGGGCATGGAAAAGGCCGCAGCCCAGGTGGTTGATGGTCTCAGGGCCCGTGCCCAGAGGGTGGCCGGTGATGCCATCCGCCAGGTCGCCACGGTCAGCTCCGGAGGCGACGGCGAGATCGGCCAGATGATCGCCGAGGCCATGGCCAAGGTGACAGCCGATGGGGTGATCACCGTCGAGGAGAGCAAGAGCCTGGCCACCGAGCTCGAAGTCACCGAAGGCATGGCCTTTGACCGTGGCTATGCCTCGCCGTACTTCATCACCGACCAGGACCGCCGCGAGTGCGTGTTCGAGAACCCCCTGGTGCTGATCACCGATCGCAAGATCAGCGCCGTGGCCGATCTGGTGCCGGTGCTCGAGGCCGTGACCCGCAGCGGCCGGCCGCTGCTAATCCTCTGCGACGACATCGACGGTGAGGCTCTGGCGACCCTGGTGGTCAACAAGAACCGGGGTGTGCTGCAGGTGGCGGCCGTCAAGGCCCCTGGGTTCGGCGATCGCCGCAAGGCGATGCTGGCCGACATCGCCATTCTGACCGGTGCATCCCTGGTCAGCGAAGACCGGGCCATGACCCTCGACAAGGTCTCGCTGGCCGATCTGGGCGGTGCCCGCACGATCACCATCACCAAGGACGACACCACCATCGTCGCCAGCGGCGACCATCAGGGTGCCGTGAGCGATCGGGTGGCCTCGATCAAGCGCGAGCTGGACGCCACCGATTCCGACTACGACAAAGAGAAGCTCAACGAGCGCATCGCCAAGCTGGCCGGAGGTGTGGCGGTGATCAAGGTCGGGGCCCCCACTGAAACCGAGCTCAAGAACCGCAAGCTGCGCATCGAGGACGCCCTCAACGCCACCCGCTGCGCCATCGAGGAGGGCATCATCGCCGGTGGTGGCACCACCCTGCTGGAGCTGGCCGCTGGCCTGGATAGCCTGGCCGCCCAGCTCCAAGGAGACGAGCGCACCGGCGTCGAGATCGTGCAGCGGGCCCTGAGCGAGCCCGTGCGACAGATCGCCAGCAACGCCGGTGCCGACGGTGCGGTGGTGGCCGCCGAGATTCAGCGCCTGGGCAAGGGCTTCAACGCCGCCACTGGCGTCTACGAAGACCTGCTGGCAGCGGGCATTCTCGACCCGGCCAAGGTGGTGCGTCTAGCTCTGCAGGATGCGGTCTCGATCGCGGGCTTGCTGATCACCACCGAAGCGGTGATCGCCGACAAGCCCGAGCCCCCTGCTGCCGCAGCCCCCGGTGGCGGCATGGATGGCATGGGCGGTATGGGTGGCATGGGCGGCATGGGCATGCCTGGCATGATGTGATCTGACCTGCCGCTCCCGCGCTTGCAAAGCCCTCGGCGATCAGCCGAGGGCTTTGTTGTAGGCCGCCACCTGAAGATCGATGCCGGTGATTGCGGTTCCCACCACCACCGCATCGGCCCCCCGGTCGATCGCCCTCCGGGCCTGATCAGCACTGGCGATTCCCCCTTCGCAGATCAGCGGCACCGCCGCCGGCAGGGTACTCCGCAGGGGGGGCAGCAGGTCCCAGGCGGGGGGTCTGTGGCCTGCCGTGGTTTCGGTGTAGCCGAACAGGGTCGTGCCCACCCAGTCGCAGCCCAGCTCGGCCGCCCGCAGACCGTTGGCCAGGCTGTCGATGTCTGCCATCAACCTTGCTCCCAGCTCGTCTTTGGCGCGGGCGACCAGCTCAGCCAGCTGTTGCCCCTGGGGGCGGTGTCGTTCGGTCGCATCAAGGGCGATCACATCGGCGCCAGCGGCCCAAACCGCCTTGATCTCCTGCCATCCCGGGGTGATGTACACGGGGCTGTCTGCAAAGGTGCGTTTCCACAGGCCGATGATCAGGGCCTCGGGGCAGCGGCGTCGCACCGCACCGATGTGCTCGGGGCTTTCCAGTCGGATCCCCGAGGCGCCATTGGCCAGGCTGGCTTCGGCCATCGCCGCGATCACCTCGGGAGCTCGCAGGGGTGAGCCTTGCGGAGCCTGAACCGAGACGATCAGTCCTGAGGCGATCAGAGTGGTGCCCATCTCAGGCGGCATCGCAGTGGAGCCAGGAGCGCAGCTCGGCCAGGTCGGCAGGGCGTGGTGCGGGCACCTTGGTCAACACCGGTTGAGGCGCCGGTCGCTGCTGCTGTAGTCCGGGTTCCCAGGGGGCGTTGCTGGCGCTGGCGGCGTTGTGGCTGTCGGGGCGGATCGGTGCCAGGGCCTCGTCCAAGGCCTGCTGAAACAGGGTTCCGATCGAGGGCCGGGGTTCAGGTGCCGGCCTGTCGCTGGGGTTGCTCTGCATCTGCTGACGCAGCCATGCGACCCCTTCCGGACCGCACGTGCGCAGCAGCCCGTGGTCGATGAAGGCATTCAGGTCACTCCAGCCGCGGCGGTGAACCCATTGCTGGGCCAGCCGAGCCGCCAGGTCGTCCTGGCGGTTGATCACGGCATCGATGAGCAGAACCTGCGGATCGGGACGCTCCGGCAGGTCAGAAACATAAGGATCGGGCACGGCCTTCCTTGCAGATGTCAGGAGAGCTTGCGATCCAGCAGAGGGCGGATCGCCAGAAACAACCCGGCGGCCAGGGCGGCGAGAAGTCCCAGGCAGGTGGCGGTGGTGAGATTCCCATAGGGAGCCTCCAGCACCACGGCAGCTAGGGACAGATCTCCCGCGTAGGCAGATCGGATCGGTTCTATCGCGAAGGTAAGGGGATTAAGGGCCGCGAGCCACCCCAACCAGGGCGGCATGAAACTGAGCGGTGCCAGGGCCGTGCTGGCAAACAGCAACGGCAGGTTGGCCACAAAGATCACGGCGATCAGTTCGATGTGCCCCGGCAGCGCAAAAGCGAGGCCCAGGCTCAGGGCCGTGACGGCAAACACCAGCAGCAGCAGGGTCACCAGCACCAACAGGAGCCCGGCCGCGCCTGGCCAGCCATAGCCGAGCAGGGAAGCGGTGACCATGATGGCCAGGCTCTGCACCAGCGAGAGCGTGGTGATATATAGCACTGAGGCCAGCACGATCGAGCTGCGTGAGCGCAGTGGCGCCACAAGCAGGCGGTTGAGAAAGCCGAACTCGCGATCGAACATCACCGGCAGTCCAGCATTGAGGGCACCACTGAAGGCAGTGAACACGATCACCCCGGCCCCCAGGAACCGCCCGTAACCCATGCCGCCGGGCAACAGGCCGGTGGGGGCATTGGCAAACAGGGCGCCGAACAGCACCAGCCAGATCAGCGGTTGCAGCACGCCGGCCACCAGGGTCGACGGGCGGCGTGCCAGCTGCACGAACAAACGCCGAGTCAGGGCAAGGGTCTCCTGGATGATCTCGGCCAGGGCCGAGGTCGGGGTGGAGCTGCTGGTCAGGGGGGGATTGGCGCTGGTCATCGCTTAGCGCATGCTCTGTTTGCGTTCGGCCTTGGCGTCGCGGTTGCCCGCGACGGCAAGTTCAGCATCCATCAGGGTGCGGCCCGTGGCCTGCAGGTACACATCATCGAGGCTGGGGCGGCTCTGGGCGAGGGCAAACACCGGTAGATCGGCCTCGGCCAGCTGACGCCTCAGCTGTTCGACCACCCCGTCGTGCTCGATCACGAGGTTCAGGGAGAAGCCCTGGGCCCGGTTGACCACCACCTGTCGCACCCCCTGGCAGCCCTTGAGCAATGCCTGAACCCGCAGAGCTTCGTGTTCGTCGCTGAATTCGCGCACCCGCAGGGTGACCCGATCGCCGCCGAGGGCATCCTTGAGTGCCGCAGGAGAACCGCTGGCGATGACGCGCCCGGCTTCGATGATGGCCAGACGGTCGGCCAGGGCATCGACCTCCTCGAGGTAGTGGCTGCTCAGCAACACGGTGGTGCCAGCAGCGCGCAGCTGCCGCAGCACCGTCCAGATGGCACGGCGACTCTCGATGTCGAGGCCGACGGTGGGTTCGTCGAGCACCAGCACTTGGGGGCAGTGCAGCAGGCCTGCAGCCAGGTCAAGGCGCCGGCGCATCCCTCCCGAATAGCCGCCGCAGCGCCGGTCGATCCAGCCCTCCATGCCCAGCAGGGCGATCAGCTCCTCGATGCGGCCGTCGCGCCGGCTGCGCGGCAGGTGGTAGAGGTCACCCTGCAGCTGCAGCAGTTCGCGGCCGCTGAGGATCTTGTCGATCGCCACCTCCTGGGCCACATAACCCAGCAGGGAGCGCACGCTGCGGGGGTCGGCGAGGGCATCACGGCCGCCCACCCTGACGCTGCCACTGTCGGGCGACAGCAGGGTGCAGAGGATTCTCAGGGTGGTGGTTTTGCCGGCTCCGTTGGGGCCCAGCAGGCCGAACAGGGAACCCTCCGGGACGCTCAGGCAGAGGTCGTCGAGGGCGACAACAGGTTCGCTCTTGCGGCCAACGCCGTAGCGCTTATTCAGGTGCTGCAACTCGATGAAGCCCACACTCAAACCGAAGCCTCTCCCGATCGCTGCACTTGCCCGAATTTAAAGGGATCCGGCTGGTGTCAGCAGGGCCATCAAGGGACCCAGCTGCAGCGAGGCAGCCTGGGGTGTGCGGGCCAGCACCAATAGCAGGCAGATGCCGAAAAGGTAGAAAATCGACCAGCGGAACATCCCCCGTGCCGGGGCTGCGGCATCCGGATTGCGGCTGAGCGCGTGGCTCTGCTGCAGCAGCCTGGCGTTGAAGGGGATCAGCAGCACCCCATACAGCAGTCCGCCACTGGGCAGCATCACAACCCCCAGCAGGCTCACCGCCACCGTCAGCCAGGCATAAATGCGGATGGCCCGCACGGTCACGGCCACTCCCTTGACCGCCGGCAGCATCGGGATCCCTACGGAGCGATAGTCGTCGCGCAGCAGCAGTGCCAGGGCCCAGAAGTGAGCCGGTGTCCAGACCATCACCAGGGCAAACAGCCACCAGGCTCCGGCGGTGAGGTGACCGCTGACAGCGGCCGCTCCCACAAGCGGGGGGATGGCACCGGCCACCCCGCCGATCACGATGTTCTGGTCAGTGCGCGGTTTTAGCAGGGCGGTATAGAGCAGCACATAGCTGCACAATCCCAGCAACGACAGCGCGGCCGCCAGGGGGTTCACACCCAGGCAGAGCACCAGCACAGAGGCCAGAGTCAGGACGATCGCCATGGCAAAGGCGGCGTTCTGGGCCAAACGACCACTGGGCAGTGCCCGGCTGCTGGTGCGCTGCATGCGCCCGTCGAGATCCTGCTCCCAGAGACAGTTGAGGATGCCGGCCGCAGCCGAGGCCAGGGCTCCGCCCAGCAGGGTCAGGGTGATGGTGAAGCCATTGGCCGGCCATCCCTCGGCCAGGGCCATGCCCCCCAGGGTGGTGGCCAGCAGCAGGGGAATCAGGCGTGGCTTGGCGATTTCAAGCCAGGCGGGCAGGCGGGGCCTGGTGCTCACCTTCGCGGGCGAGTTCGGTGCCGTGGTGGCCAGCGTTGCACTAACCATGGGCCACCTCCCGGCTGACGCCGGCTGTGAGTACGGCGACCAGCAGGGCCGCGACCACCTGGTGGGCGACCGTCACCAGGGGTGCTGTGAGCTGGAGATGCCAGCTGGTCAGGCCAAGACCCAGTTGGCCCAGCACCAGGGCTGCAGCGGCGAGACTGAGCCCGCGCGCCAGGGGCCTCACGGGCAATCGCAGCGCTGCCACCGCCTGCACGGCAACCGCCACCGCGGCGATCGACCCCAGATGGCGATGGGCTGAGAGCCATTGGCAATCCTCACCACTCGCCAGGCAACGTTCGGCAGCCCACTGGGTCGCCATCGCGCCGCCGAGCAGGCATTGGGCCAGCACCGCCACCAGGCTGGCTCCGGCCAGCAGCACCCAGATCCAGCTCAGGCCATGCGCCTGCCGGCCAGGCTGATCAACGCTCAGCAGCTGCTGACTGGCGGCACTGGTCACGACCACCAGCAGCAGCGCCATGGCCAGATGGGCGGTGACCACCACGCTGGGCAGTAGCGCCAGCACGGTGATCGCACCGAGGCCCCCCTGAATGGCCACGAGAGTCAGGGCCACGGCGCCCAGCCAGGGCACCCAGCCGGGCAGGCTCTGGCGCTGAAGAAGGCTGACCACGCAGAGCACCAACAGGGTCACGCCCACCACAAAGGCGTCGAGGCGATGGAACCACTCGAGGAACACCTGCATGTTCATGCGGCCTCCCGGCAGCAGGGCGCCGTAGCAGAGGGGCCAGTCGGGACAGGCCAGCCCCGCCTCCATCACGCGGGTGGCGCCCCCGATGCCCACCAGGGCTACCAGGGCCACCACCAGGTGGGCACACAGCAAGGCCAGCTGGTGTGTCAGCCGTTGCTCGCTCAAGCGGATCTGCACGGCTCCTGTGCATGAGATCGTCAAGCTAGCCATTGGGTTCTGATCTGCGACCCAGAGGTCCGCCAGGTGCGCGAGTTGAAACATGCCGGGTGTGCTGGCGGGTGCTGATTGATCTCAGTTCGCGAGCAAATCCCCATCAGATCCGCCCTGGCGTGGCGATCTCCATAACGTGGTGTCAACGGCTCGTCGGGTCTGTACCCATGGCCATTCCTTCTGCACTGGTTACGTTGCTGATCGGCATGGCCCTGACCCTGGCGGGGTTATGGGTCGGCCACAACGTGCGGCTGCTGCCAGTCGAAGCCAGCGCTAATGCACCGGTTTACGACGCTCTCTTCGAGGTGTTGTTCAGCATCGGCACGATTCTGTTTCTGGGAATCGTCGGGCTGTTGCTATACAGCCTCGTGCGCTTCCGGCGACGTCCCGGCGACAGTGGTGACGGCCAGGCCATCGAAGGCAACCTCCCCTTGGAGATTGTCTGGACTGCCATCCCGGCCGTTGTGGTGTTGTTTGTTGGTATTTACAGCTACGACATCTATGAGCGCATGGGAGGCATGGCCTCATTCCACGACCACAGCGTTCATGACCAGTCCGCCATGGCGGCCATGGTGCAGGAAGCATCGCTGATCCAGCAGGTTTCAGCCGACCCCGATGGCCAGGAGCGCATCTGGGGTGGCATCGGGCAGAGCAACGCTGCCGCTGCCGTCCTGCCGATCGAGGTCACGGCGATGCAGTTTGCCTTCATTTTTCACTACCCCGATAGCGGCATCACCGCCGGTGAACTGCACGTTCCCCTCGGGCAAAGCGTGCAGTTGCGTATGGAGGCCAAGGATGTGATCCACGCCTTCTGGGTGCCCCAGTTCCGCCTTAAGCAGGACGTCATTCCCGGGCAGCCGACGCTGTTGACCTTTACCCCCACCAGGCCCGGCACATACCCCATCGTGTGTGCCGAACTCTGTGGCCCATACCACGGAGGCATGCGTTCCAACGTGGTGGTGCACGAGCCCGATGGGTTTGATGCCTGGTTACAGAGCAATCGACCGGCCCAAGTGGCCCAGGCACCGGCTGCGCCGTTTTCCTGACTGTTGATGGTCAGTCGATCCTCTGCTGCCCCAATCTGAACTCCCCCATGACCGTCGCCAATCCAGCCGAGCTTGAACAGAGCCTGCAGCCCCAGGGCTGGCTGAAGTACCTCAGCTTCAGCCTGGATCACAAGGTGATCGGCATCCAGTACCTGGTCTGCGGATTTCTCTTCTATTTCATCGGTGGTGCGCTGGCCGGTGTGATCCGCACCGAATTGGCCAGTCCCTTGTCTGACTTCGTCAGTCGCGACACCTACAACGAGGTGCTCACACTGCACGGAACGATCATGATTTTTCTCTGGATCGTACCGGTGGTGAATGGCGCCTTCGGCAACTATCTGATCCCCTTCTATGTGGGGGCACGCGATATGGCGTTTCCCCGTCTCAATGCCGTGGCGTTCTGGCTGATTCCACCGGCTGGAATCCTGTTGATCAGCAGTTATTTCATCGCTGGTGCTGCCTCACAGTCGGGCTGGACTGCTTACCCACCTCTGAGCCTCACTACCCCCGCGGCCGGTCAGATCGTCTGGATTCTGAGTGTCCTGCTGCTGGGCGGCAGTTCAATTTTCGGAGGCATCAATTTCATCGCCACCGTGTTGAAGCTTCGGCGTCCGGGCCTGAAGATGATGCAATTGCCCATGTTCTGCTGGGCCATGCTCGGGACCAGCATTCTGGTGGTGCTCTCCACGCCGGTCCTTGCTGGAACCCTGATCCTGCTCAGCTTTGACATCATCGCGCACACAGGCTTCTTTAACCCTGCGCTCGGGGGCAACGTGGTGGTGTATCAACATCTCTTCTGGTTCTATTCGCACCCAGCCGTCTACATCATGGTGCTGCCGGCATTTGGCCTCGTCAGTGAGATTCTGCCTGTCCATGCCCGAAAGCCCCTCTTCGGCTACACCACAATGGTTTATTCGATCATGGCCATTGTTGTGTTGGGTCTGATCGTGTGGGCACACCACATGTTCACCAGTGGCACGCCTCCATGGATGCGTCTGTTCTTCACGATTGCCACATCATTCATTGCCGTTCCAACCGGGATCAAGTTCTTCAACTGGCTGGCCACCCTATGGGGCGGCAAGATTGCACTGAATAGTGCTGTGCTGTTTTCCTGTGCCTTCATCTTCAATTTCGTGTTCGGCGGCATCACCGGCGTGGCCCTGGCTCAAGTGCCATTTGATATTCATGTGCATGACACCTACTTCGTGGTCGCGCATTTTCACTACATTGTATACGGCGGCTCGGTGTTCGTAATCTTCGCGTCGCTATACCACTGGTATCCGAAGTTTACCGGACGGTTGTTGAACGAAGATCTTGGTCGTCTGCACTTTCTGCTCACCTTCATCGGGTTCAACCTCTGTTTTGCTCCCCAGCACTGGCTGGGGTTGAACGGCATGCCCCGCCGGGTCGCCGAATACGACCCCGCGTTCACCACCTGGAATCAGGTCAGCAGCGTCGGGGCGCTGTTGATGGCAATTAGCACCCTGCCCCTAGTCATCAACGTGGTGCTGACCGCCGTGTCAGGACCGCTCGCCGGCGACAACCCGTGGCGGGCCCTGACCCCTGAATGGCTCACGACGTCACCGCCCCCTGTTGAGAACTGGGCCGGAGAGGCGCCGTTGGTCACCGAGCCCTATGGGTATGGCGAACACACTAGTGCCAAGGATCTCGGCGGCCTGAGCGGCCGTGATCTCTGGTCGACGGGCAAATCCTGAGCCATGCCACCCTCCACGACACGATCATGGACACTCGCCTGAGCCAGACCACGCCAGCTTCCGCCGTTCTCCCTGCCACTGAGGACGAGTCCCACGGATCCCACGCCGATCATCGGCTATTCGGGTTGGCCACCTTCCTGGTGGCCGACGGCATGACCTTCGCGGGTTTCTTCGCTGCCTACCTCACCTTC
>Ga0169931_10012984_pt1 | contig 11454 bp, 13 predicted proteins | sample Kivu_15m_20L_FD_129675 | JGI IMG/M metagenome (GOLD analysis project Ga0169931, IMG submission 129675) | Freshwater microbial communities from Lake Kivu, Western Province, Rwanda to study Microbial Dark Matter (Phase II) - Kivu_15m_20L... | ecosystem: Environmental > Aquatic > Freshwater > Lake... | reverse complement strand
CATCTTGGTCAAGGCAGCACGAAGTTTTTCAGTGTTGGGATTGCCCTTGTTGACCCACAATGCCTTTTGTAGAACATCACGGAACTGGCGGCTCAAACGATATGCGTCATAGAATTCGCCTTTAGGATCTACGCCATGAATCTTTTTAAACTGTGTTTCGAACTGAAATCCTGGTTTGAAGTTAACATCATCTTTTTGCCTACCAGTTTTCATGTCACGAACACCGTGATGGAACCATAGAGTATTTTCGGGCAGTTGATCATAGAACTTGAACCATGCAACCACTGATTCACGTGTGGTGTTGAATTCACCGCGAGTAAACCCGAGTCTACGCTCGTTACCGCCTACACCGTTGATCCACTTTACACGTTTGTCCCAACAGGCAAGATAGTCTTCTCTCTTGGGTAAATTTCCACAGACCAACATAGCAATGGCCATACCGTCTGTTTCAAGTCCTGATCCACCGGCAAGTTTAATTTCATCTTTGGTTGGATCCATGTTTTGTTTACGACCAAGAACAATGTTAAGATTCATCATACCGATACTGTCATAGTATTTGTAATCATAATCAACTTTGTCTACGAGATATCCGATACCGTTACCGCCATGGCTGACCATGATAGTTTTTGGATCGTTGCGTAGTTTGTTGTGAAATTCATTGAAACCTGGAATATCCTTGGCTCCGGGGATGTGCTGAATCACAATTTTTTCACCTAATTGTTTTTCAAGATGTTTGGCAACAATAGATGCCCATACGGCTGTGCCACTGCCTGCAGCCTGCGGAACAATCATACGATATTCTGCAAACGCTGTTGTTGCTGTTAGACCAAGGGCAACCACGGATGCCTTGATAAAATTACTAAGTTGCATATTAATTTCTCCTTTAATGATATGCAAGACCCCGATTGGGTCTAAAGATACTGTAGATAAAAATACCTACGGCCAATATGATTAAAATGCTAAAAATTGGTCTTGAAATTAATTCGGGTATTGTATAAAGCGTCAAAGCCTGCTGACCATAATTATTCAATCGTTCAATGAGGATAAACGCTACCATAACTGCCGGTCTGCTGATTTTAAACTGCTTACACACTAACCCCAGGATACTACAAAGAATCAATATATAAAGATCGTTTATAGTACCTGTATACTCGAAACAACTCCATACAATTACGCCGATAATTAGCACAGCGTAAATCCAGTATGGTATTTCGAGAATTTTTACCACCAGTTTAGTAGTAAACATGGCGATGAAAAACACAAGTATGGTACTGGCTATAAATGCTCCACCAAGGCTCCAGAAGAAAGTCGAATCATTGAGTAACTGTGGAGACCCCAGTTCAATACCAAAGTAGATACATATGGCCATCATTACTGCGGCAAAGGGTGCGGCAGGAATTCCAAACAGTACTGTTGGAACAAGACTGGCGGCTTTTTGTGAGTTGTTGGCGCCCTCGCAGCCTAATAATCCCCTGACGTTTCCGTTGCCAAACTGTTCATTGGGATGTTTGGCCACTGTAGCACCATAGGCCATGATATCGCCTATGGTTCCACCGATACCAGGAAGCAGACCTGTAAAGAACCCGATTACTCCACCTCGAAGCATGTCTCTCCAGTAGACAACGCAATCTTTAAAGCCTTGGAATAATTGTTGCCAGTAATTAGTAATGGGGGCTGGTTTTGGGGCATGTTTACTAAATCCCGATACAACTTCGGGTATTCCAAACAGGCCTGCTATAAGCGGAATGATCTGTATGCCGGCTTCAAGATATTCCCACCCGCCTGTAAATCTGGGAACACCTGTGGCCGGGTTCTGTCCAACAAGACCGAGAAAACAGCCTATGCCGATGGCTAACAAACTAAGCCAAACATTCTTGCTGGTAATAAATCCCACACAGGCCAAGGCAAGAATCATAAAGGCTGCAAATTCAGGTATACCGAAAACAAGAATCAGTTTGGCATACAAGGGCATCAATGCAAAAGCAATTAAGCCCCACAATACCCCGTTGATAGTACTGTCAAGAATCGCCACACCTATTGCTCTGGCTGCCTGACCCTGTTTAGCCATTTGATAACCGTCAATGATTGATGCCGCTGTGGTATTGCTACCTGGTATACCTGTTAGGATACTGGTGAAACTATCCCCAGTACTGGATGCGGCAATGAGGCTGGTTAAGAACACAACACCAAGATAAGGATTGGCTAAAAACTGATCGCTGAGTGCAAACACAGTTAACAGTCCTGTGGTAGCACCAGCCATAGGAATGATACCGATGATCATACCATAGACCGTACCTAACACTGTCCAAATGATATATTCCATGTTATCTCTTTAAAACAGTTACCAATGTATCTGGTAATTTAACAGTGGGCTCAACTCGTTGTCCGAACTGCTGTTCGATCCAGTCAGCGGAAATATGATGCCACACTAACTTATGTTTTTGTGCAAAAGCAAACATGGCATTATTCATACGAATAATTTCATTAAGCATATTCATACTGTCCTTGTAGTAAGGTCTGTAATCGGGATATGCTATGTTGAATCCCCCTGCTTCGTGCCACCATGCTTGACAGGCAAGGTCTGGACGATGTACTAACATGATCCAATCATTGGGGAACTTTTCATAGATCTCATCGAGTTGATAGGCCCATTCGTGACTCTTAAGAAAACGTGTGCCGTCAGTGTGTTTAAACGGTCTATCAAAATTTTCTTCAGTTAAAGCAGTGTCGGTTTCCCATCCCGTGCCAAAATAAGCCCCAAGGTGTCCGGAAAAACTGTGATGTGTGTAATTACGACCTTCTGTGCGATCGCTGGTATTAAATCCAGGAATAGTTTCAATGTTTTGTGCAATACCACTCCATCGAGACCCCGGAGCACCGACCATAAAAATTCTTTTTGGTAATTTTATCAATTTCTACTCCATTCAGCGTATAATCTTCCATACAAATCTTCATCAACAAAATCTACTTTAAATCCGAACTCTTTGGCGAATTCATAGTGCTTGTCTATGGTCCAATCATAATAGGGAACAATTTTAACCATTTCGTTTTTATGATCTCTGGTACCTGTATTAGTACGCCAATAAATTCTACAAGAAGGTTTCAATAAGTTTATTACTTTATTAATTTGACGTTTTACATCTGCAGTGTCGCCATACTGTATACTACCAAGGCACAGAGCCACATCAAATAATTCAGTTGTTTCAAAAGATTCTATGTCTATTATAATATCTGCTTTGGGATTAATCAAGTCTATGCCTATTAAATTTTTCACCAAAGGTTTAAATTCGTTGTCACCGCATCCCACATCTATAACAGTTTCGTGGGATGCGATTTTTTCAGCAATAGTATGATTTGAATATCTGTAAGTGGAGGTTCTACTGGTCCAATGTTTACCGAAATATTCTTTGACTATTTCTTTTGTATCCATGGTGTGTCAAAGTTTCCCGATTAAGTCGAGTACCATGTCCCTGGTATGAGCATTAACAGAACGTTCTGGGTGCCATCCTACGCTTAATAATCTTCGTTGACGGTCAACAGATAATTCTATTACACCGGATTTATCTTGTTTTAAAATTTCAAACCCAGATGCTAATTGATCAATGGCAATGGTGTGATGACAGGTAACTGTGAGATTTTCCAACTCAACTGTAACATTGTCATAAGGTTCGGGAAGATATCTTAAAGTACCACCTAATGCCCAGTTCATAAAATGACTACCTCTGCAAATTCCCACCACTGGAACTTTGTGTTCAATGGCATCGTTGAGTAGATCTTTTTCAAACTGATCTCTTATAGGATAACTGTTATCCCGCCAAGTTGGCATCCCTGGCATGTCATTGCCACCACAAAGTATAATTAGATCGAAATCTTTTGCATTATACTTGTCGTGACAAATCAACGGCTGTAACGAATGGCCTGACAGAAAGTCATACCATTCGTGATTAACAACACTGTGCCAGGTATTTCTTAGAACTTTAGTAGTTTCTAAACTAATACCTATTTTCATGCCAGTTCCTTTTTAGAAAATTTGCTGATCAATACACTTAATAATCCACTACCAAAGATAGCAATTAAAGTACCGATCATGGTTAATTCTTTACCGCCGCCAAACTGTTGTCCGTAGAGGAAAGTTGGGAAGCCGATAATAAAGGCAATGACAATACCCCAGAACATGCCTTTTTCATTGATCAGTCCGGGTTTCCATAGATGTAACATCATAGGCCACCAAACAGTGGCTCGCATCACACCAAAGAATAAAAAGATTGTCAACAGAGTGATTCCAGGCCAGTTGGCAATGGCCAAGGCCATGGCTGCTAATACCAACATGCCGCCGCGGCTCCATTTAATTATGCCCTGTTCAGAAGCATCGGTGTTCTTAAACTTTTCTTTGATATCGTGTGATACAAGAGCACCTGCTGAATTCAAGTGACTGTCGAGAACAGCAACAAGACCTGCAAGTAACATGAACACCACAATCAACACAGTCCAACTCGGTAATACTGAGCTAATCGAAACAATAGTTGTCATTCCTATAAGGTTTTTAGGAATTTCAAGATTCATTCCTGCGGCCATAAAACCAAGGCTACCAATCATTAAAGGAATGAATACAAACATAAATGCACCGCCTATGAAAGCAGGTATAATACTTTTAGGTTTGATAGCAAATGCTCTTTGATAAAATCCGTTGTCACCCCACGGTGCACCAAGGTGTCCAAGTGCAGTACTAATTCCCACAGCCATGAATACTCCAATAACAAATTCGTTATGAAATAGTCCATCGCCTTTACCAGTAATACCACCAAGACCGTTGGCTAAAATATCAACGCCACCGGACGCTGACCATGCCCAAGGAACGACCACTAAGATACCTAACCATAACACAGTAATTTTAAAAATTTCTGTGATAACAGAGGCTTTCAATCCACCGCGTAGAGCATAAACTAATGCAATTGCCGCCAATGCCAGAGTTACAATGTTATAATTGATTCCTGTAATTGTTTCAACTGCTTTAGATCCTGCCAATGCGTTTAACGCAAAAGCACAGGCTGCCAGCATCCATAGTTCAATTAAGAAAATATTCTGTACTCTTTTACTGAATTTCTCTTTGACATAACCTGCTAAGGTAAATCCTTCGGGTTGTTGGTCTCTAATTTTCTTTACAAAAAATGAAAATAAAATTAAAGTTAAAAAGTTACCTATGGTAAACCAGAACAGTCCTGCTATTCCGTTTTGGTAGGCCATTTGAGCCGATATAAAAAGTGCAGGTGCCCAGGCCCAGGCCGCTCCTACACTCATTGCTCCTGCAAATCCGCCAATTTCTCGTCTTGCTACTAAGAAACCAGTCTTGCTGTCTGCGTATCCTTTTACAAAGATTGCAGTTAAAACAAAAACTACAACGGCGTACAGAGCTAAAAGTCCCCATCCAGTTGCTGGACTGAACAAGGGAAACATTGTTGCTAAGTTCATTATTTTTTCTCCTTGATAAGATTAATAACAGATGCCACTGCTTGACTGTCACTGTGATCAAGTTTTCCTGATAAAATGTCATTCATTAAAGTAACACTCTGTTGCATTTTTCTTTTTTCTTCCAGCACTTCGGTAAACAAAGATTCATCGCAGACATCAAAACCTAAAAGATTCAGTGTTGATAGTATTCGACTTGGCTGAGCAAAAAGCAGTTCATTTATTGATATTTCAATAAATCTCGGATCAGCGACTTTTAAAAACTGTCGCTGATTAAATTCTTGTTTTAGTTTTTGTTGAAGTTCATGTTCGTTTGAAATGTTTAATGAGTTAAACCACCGTGTCTGGTCTAATTTTTTACTGGCATTGATCCATGATACACCTACTTCAAAATCTGTAATTCTTGAAACAACAATTAATCGATCACTTTCAGACATGGCAGCCAATGTTTCTTGAATGCATTGATCAAGATTTTTTTCGTTAGTTACTGGCCAACCCGCCCAAATTTTATAACCCCATTCTGGTACTACTGGATCATTTAAAAATAGTTTAACCTGTTCTAAGTTTTCTATTTTACACAGAGAAGCATAGCCATGACTGCTTCCGTCTTCTTGAAGGGGGTTATCAATGATCGGTGGGTTAAAATTTTTTCTAACTGTATTGAATCTTTCAACCATCCATGATAGAAAAGACCCAAAAGACCCAGGAACATAAAAAATTACAATATTTTTATTCATTATTGTCTCGTCCAAACCATTCAGTTCCGGGTTTTGCAGTACTGGCCAGGCCGGCAACAACTACCTTGTCCAGCTCAGATTCTTCGACATAAGAAACATACTTGGCATTGGCATTGTCTTTTAAAATTTCCTCCATTAACGGATCGTCGTAGGCTATAGGAAAGTCCAATACTTTGGCGAGATATTTTAGATATTTTTGTTTGTACAGACACAGCATTTCGTGACTGATGTAATCTGGATTTAAATGTCCCAGATCTCTTTCTAATGCTTCTAACATAAGTGGAACAGTTACTCGACTGCGCAATCTCTGCTGTTGTGCTTTTAAAATGTTAATGTCCCTACCGATAATTGCTATCTGTACAGACCATCCGTTGCGCTCTGCGGCTGTGATAAAATCATTAAATGGGGGTATAATTGTTGCTCCCTCTTGAACATAGGGCACGGAAATACTGACACAGGCATATTTGTAATCACCAAAATCTGCGCGATCCCACTCGGTAGGATCCACCCAAAATTTATTAAAAGGTTCCTGATCATGACAGATCCAATAAGTCTTATTGAGATCTTTCCACCCAAATACTTCAGGATGTACTGCAAATATCTTACTGTATAAGTGATTCCCAGACCCTTGCGGTCCAGTTATAAGTAGAAGTTTTTTTTCAGTTTTAGTTGACATGTGTGTTTTCCTTGATTAAATCCAGGAACAGTTTCAATGTTTTGTGCAATACCACTCCATCGAGACCCCGGAGCGCCGACCATAAAAATTCTTTTTGGTAAAATTATCATTTTTTTAAAAAAATCCGTTAAAAATTTAATTCTTGCTTTTTTTTGCAAGATATTTATGATTTTTATCTCGGACGTATTTTTTTTCTGATTTAATGTTGTTTAATTAATTGAGGTTTTAATACTGCATCAACACCGAACGCAGATTTCTCCCAAATAACTAAATTTTGAAGATTTTGAGGATTAACCGTTGTTTGAAGATATTCTACAGCAGAAACAAGATCATTTCCTATTAACCATTGATATTTTCCCGAGTCTCTTTCGATTTCTAATAAAGCAGTTTTATCGTTAATCATCGATCTCAGTGCGCCTTGAACTTTTTTAGAATTCGGATTATTTTTGTTCATCCACAATGATTTTTGCAGTATATCTCGATGTTGCTTTACTAATAGATATGCATCATATAACGGTCCATGTGGCAGTTCTTTCCATTTAGATTTAAAAATCTCCAAGAAAAAACTTTCTTTTTTAAAATTTGGATCTGGTATGATCTGTTTTGAAGTTGCGTCAAAAACTCCATGGTTAAACCACAATACTGCTTCATTTTTATCAATTAGCGGTTGTACAAATTTTATAAACGCCGCTGTAGATTCTCTGGTGACGTTTAATTCTTTTCGAGAAAATGCTAATCGTCTTTCGCCAGCCTTCATGCCTCGAACAAAGATTATTTTATCATTATAACATTTTAAATATTCGTTCAAAGATTTAAGGTTACCGCAGACTAATAATGTCATAGCCATGGCATCTGGATTAAATCCTGATCCAGTGGAAAATTTGATTTGAGTATGACTATACGGATCAAACGATGAATGGTACGCAGTAACAGCACTTAAATTCATCCCACCAATTGGATCATATTCCTTGTAACTAAAATCTACTTTTTCAATTAGATAGCTCTCTGCATGAGCACCGTGACTAACCATGATTGTTTTTTCATCAAACCGAAGTTTATTATGAAACTCGTTAAATCCAGGAATGTCTCGAGCTCCTGGTATATGTCTTAAAACTATTTCTTCTCCGAGATATTTTTCTAAATGTTTAGCAATTATAGAAGCCCAAACTGATGTTCCTCCCCCAGGTTCTTGAGCAACTATCATTGTATAAGTTGCGGATGCTGATGTTGAAATGCACAACAACATTATTAATAGCATTTTTTTCATTTTAAAAATTGTTCAATTTCATAAGGTAAAAAGGGATTTTTCATTCTTTCCGGATGCCAAACAACTCCGGCTAATAACCCGTCGATCCATGCTTCACAGAAACCATTTTGATCAACGGCTAACACAGTTGCAGTGCTATGTACTTTTTTAATTTGCAAAGAGTGAAAAGAATTAACGGTATATTGTTTATTATTATATTCGATAATATGTTCTGTGTCGGCGTGATCATTACTTTCTTGAACGATCCCGCCTAATAATTCTGTTAACAAAAATGCCCCGTGACATACTCCTATAACGGGCTTGTAAATTTTCATCATTTCAGAAGCAAGTTTAGTTTCTGTAATTCTCCTAATTGAAGGATCGTTACCACCAGTTAAAATTAAACAATCTAATTCTTCTGCTAATTTTTGAAAATTTTGATCAGTTCTATTTGCTATAAAAGAAAGCGTATGATTCTTAAGATATGAATACCAATCATGATCTAATGAATCATACGCTCGGCCTTTATGATATAGAACTCGCTGTGTGAGTCCAATATTCATGTAGCCTTTAATTACCAACCATATGCTTCGGTAACTAATTCTTTAGCGGCAGGAACTTCTAATGTGTTCTTGCAACTGATTTCGAAAAGATCTTTGCGCATTTGTGCTACAAGTGTTTCAACACGAGCAACATCGCCGGCAGTTTTGACTAACTTTTCGAGTTTGTATCCGCCAATGTTTGCATGAAATCCTTCGTCACGAGCAATCTTAGCGTAAGTACGGCTAATAAACTCGTCTTGAACGCATTCAGCCATTTGGTCCCAAACTGCTTCAGCACGACCTTCAGCAACGAGTTGATATGCGGCAAGAGCCACAGGATCTGTTTCTGCTTCATACTTGGCTAAAAGTGATGCACCTTTAGCAGTTGGCTTTGCGGCTTCAGCAACAATTGCGGCTTCAACATCTAATTGTTTACCAGTAATATGCTCAATTACTTCTTTAACCATACGGAAATGGTTGGCTTCGTCGTGAGCTTGTTTAGTTAACAGAGCTAATTCTTCTACGGGTGTGTCTGCTGGCATAGTAGCAATTGACTGAGCAATCTCTACCATATTCATACGCTCATTGACCATACGGCCGATGAAATGCTCAACGAGGTCTTCTTGAGCAGGTTTGCTGTCGAAGTAGGCTTTAACGTTGATTTGGCTTGCTTTAAATAGGGCTTCGTTGTCTTTTTTAATTTTGGCAACTAATTCTTTTCCTGTTAGCATCTTGTTTCTCCTTGATAACTATATATGCTTTGTGAAATTATTTTTTTCGTAAAATTGAAAAAAATTCCCCTTTCACAAAAATATTTACCAAAAAGGAAAAAAAATCTATGAATATGAAGATTTTTCGACTAATTTCAGAAAATTTACGAAATACTTTTGATTTACCAAAATACGAAACTATACAAAGAACATTAAGCAAAGATACACGTATAGATTTTTTGCCGTGGACCCCAGTGAGATTTGACAAGTTTAAGGATAAAATTCAATCTGAATTGGGGTTGAATAGTGATTTTAAGGGTACTGTAGAAGAAGTTACTAAAGAGTTTGATGAAAAATACATGGCCAGATTTTTCGGTGAAATTTGGAGGCCCAACACGGATGTCTACATGTACAGTGGTTGGTCGTTAGTTGAAGAAATCAACAAGCAGAATCCCCGTGCAGTATTAGATGTGGGCTGTGGATATAACCAATTTAAAAATAGAATACAGAATCTTGTGGGCATCGACCCTTATAATAATTCTGCAGATTTCATGGTTGACATTCTTGACTACAACGTGCCGGACAAGTACGATCACATTCTTGTTTTAGGTTCTATTAACTTTGATCAACTTGAAGACGTAGAACTTAGAATAAAAAAATGTGTTGACTTGTTGGAAAAAGGTGGTAAAATATATGTGCGAGCAAACCCAGGTGAGCCTTGGAAACAGGGGCCTTGGATTGAAATTTTTCCGTGGAGTTTCGAAGTTGCACACGAAATGACTCGTAAATTTGATTTAAAACTTCTTACTTTTAAAAAGGATAATAATAATAGACTGTTCTTTGTCTATGAAAAATAACGCTATGCATGATCAAAAATTTTTAAACGAATACTTCGGTAAACACTGGGCTCCTTCAGTCACTGCTTATAAAAACAGTTCTTACGAAACCATCGCTGGCAAGATCAAAGATGACGAATGGCTGTTAGATGCAGGCTGTGGTTTTAATCCATTTAAAAAGTTAGTGAAGAATGTTGTGGGCATCGATCCAGCCATGGACCAAGCCGACTACAAAGTTACCATCGAAGACTATACTCCGGACAGACAGTTTGATGTTGCTACCTGTCTTGGCAGTATTAACTTCGGAGACGAGTCAGTGGTATCTCGCCAGATTGAAAAAGTAGTCAGTTGCCTAAAACCCGCAAGTAGAATTTATTGGAGACTAAACCCGGGACGCAAGGATCACGCAGATCCTCTCTGCGAAAAGGTTGATTTTTTCCCCTGGGACTTTGACAAGTTAAGGGCGTTTGCAGATCAGCACGGATTTAAACAAACCAACTGTGAGTACGAAACTGACGGCAAAGTAATTAGACTCTATGCCGAATGGCACAGATAATTATTTGTTAACCTGCCAGGTCCAGACCCAACGAATTCGTGTTCGATGATTTGGCTTCCTTGTCCGTTTGCCTATTGACGTGAAATACACTCCTATGTCGTTGGGATCTGAAAATGTTGCTTTCTGCAAAGGATGAAAGTAGGTAAATCCTCGTTCTTTGGCCACCGTATTAATATATGCCTGTCCTGATAATTTTCTTCTAACAAATACAAGATTTGAAGTTCTACAGTAAACTTTTGCCCCGGGTTTGGCTATTCTTTTTATTTCGTCAAACACTGATTTATTTTCTTTGTGATAAGCAAACCCGTTCATTAGCAAAATAACATCTGCCACATTGTCTTTAAAAGGTGTGGCACAAAAATCGTAGTTGTAGTCTACGTCTTGATGAGGTGTTATATCTAATCCTACGATATTTTTTATTGCATCTTTATACGGATGAGCTCCGCAGGCTAAGTCGATAACCAGTGTAGGATTAAAAGAATTTATTTCATCAATCATTTGCTGTCCGTTTTCTACGAATCGATTAATGAGAATATTTCTCGTTTCCTCTGGGGCCCGCAACAGTTTTTTTGCCGCCTCTTTAAAACTGTAAATAGCCTTATTATTTCTCTCAGTATCTCTAATTTCTAAATGCAAACGATTTGGATCAATGTACCAAGGTGTAGACATGCTGTTCCTTTAATTT
>Ga0169931_10012982_pt1 | contig 11454 bp, 6 predicted proteins | sample Kivu_15m_20L_FD_129675 | JGI IMG/M metagenome (GOLD analysis project Ga0169931, IMG submission 129675) | Freshwater microbial communities from Lake Kivu, Western Province, Rwanda to study Microbial Dark Matter (Phase II) - Kivu_15m_20L... | ecosystem: Environmental > Aquatic > Freshwater > Lake ... | reverse complement strand
GAACTAGTAATTCTGGAAGAATCTCTTTTGCAATCTTTGAACTAATGGTAGTTGCCTCAATCAAATGGATTAACTCCGCCAAATCAGAGGGGTTGATACTGAGTTGTGAGATGGATTGTTTTGTTGTTTTCAAGTGGGCAGTAATATCACCCATGATCCAATTCGCTGATTGCTTCGGGTTAGCACCGGCAGCAATGACCGATTCAAAATATTCTGCCATGGGGCGATCCTCCGTTAAGACCCTTGCATCATAGGCAGATAAACCGAAGCTAGATACGTAGCGATGCCGTTTCTGTGCCGGAAGCTCTGGTAAATCCCCTTGCCAATTTTTCAGTTGTCCAGATGAGAGTTCAATGGGAGTAAGGTCGGGTTCGGGGAAATAACGATAATCACTGGAACCTTCCTTGCGCCTCATGCTCATGGTGCATTGATTACTTTCATCCCATAGTCGAGTTTCTTGGATAACTGGAATATTCGTTTCAATGGACTGGATCTGTCGCTCAATTTCGTAGTCTATGGCTCGTTGAATAGCACTAAACGAGTTCATATTTTTAATTTCGACTTTGGTGCCAAACTTTTGCTGCCCAATGGGTCTGACGGAAATATTCACATCACACCGTAATGACCCCTCTTGCATATTACCATCGCCCACTCCCAGGTAGCGGATAATCCGTTGTAGTTCCTGAGCATATTCCGCTGCTTCCTTGCCAGAGCGGATATCAGGTTCTGAGACAATTTCAATTAATGGCACTCCGGTGCGGTTGTAGTCTACCAGGGAGTAGCTAGAGCCAGCAAGGCGATCGCTTCCTGCATGAACTAATTTACCCGCATCTTCTTCCATATGGAGTCGTGTAATCCCAACACGCTTTTGCACCGGGTTAAGACCACTTTCATCAACTAATTCAATTTCCAGCCAGCCGTTTTCAGCAATGGGCAAGTCATATTGGGAAATTTGATAATTTTTTGGCAAGTCAGGGTAAAAGTATTGTTTACGATCAAATTTACTAAATAGTGAAATATGACAATTGAGTGCTAATCCCGCTTTGACTGCATATTCTAGTACTGTTTGATTTAGCACTGGCAAAACTCCTGGCATTCCCATACAAACGGGACAAATGTTAGTATTTGGGGGAGTCCCAAAGGCTGTTGAACAACCACAGAATATTTTGGTGTGGGTACTCAATTGACAATGGGTTTCTAGTCCAATGATGGCTTCATACTGGATTTTAGTTGGAGTGGCAATGTTCATAGGGATGTAAATAAAGAGTTGCCCAAAGGTGCTTCAAACCCCATTATATTCACTTATCCTAGTCCTGTACAATGAAACGGAAAAACGTGCTTCATACCCTAAGTCTCTGGGGGATTAATCCTGAAATACAATAATCATTCGTTTAAATTGAAGATTTTAGTTAATATGTAAGGGAACCCCAGCAACATCCACCAACTATGGCAAACGGGCACTCAGAATCCAATCCAACTCGACCGCATCCGGAACCCATCCGCATTGGGGTTATCGGAGTGGGTAGCATGGGGCAGCACCACACCAGGGTACTCAGCCTACTGAAGGATGTACAATTGGTGGGTATTTCGGATGTTAACGTTGAACGGGGTCTGAATACTGCAGGCAAACATCGGGTTCGTTTCTTTGAAGATTATCATCTTTTGTTGGAATATGTAGATGCTGTGTGCATTGCGGTTCCTACCCGCTTGCACCATAGTGTGGGGATGACCTGTCTGGATGCGGGGGTTCATGCCCTAATTGAAAAACCCATTGCTGCCAATATTACTGAGGCTGAATCTTTGGTTAATAAGGCAGCCAAGGAAGACTTGATTTTGCAAGTTGGCCATATCGAACGATTTAATCCAGCCTTCCAAGAATTACATAAGGTATTGAAAACTGAGGAACTTTTGGCATTAGAAGCCCATCGCATGAGTCCTTATTCTGATCGAGCCAACGATGTATCAGTGGTCTTAGATTTAATGATTCATGATATAGACCTATTGCTAGAACTAGCTAACTCACCCGTAATCCGCCTGACAGCTAGCGGGAGTCGGGCTCACAGTGGTCAAGAACCACAAATCCCCTCTCGTCTTGATTATGTGACCGCCACCCTGGGTTTCAAAAACGGGATTGTGGCCACTCTCACCTCCAGTAAGGTCACCCATCGTAAAATTCGACGAATTGCCGCCCACTGCCGAAATTCTCTCACTGAAGCGGATTTCTTAAAAAATGAAATTTTAATCCATCGGCAAACCACTGCCAATTGTTTGACTGATTATGGGCAGGTTCTTTACCGCCAAGATGGCTTAATCGAGAAAGTATACACTAGTAATATTGAACCATTACATGCCGAGTTAGAGCATTTTGTTGGATGTGTACGGGGAGGAAGTCAACCTTCCGTTGGGGGTGAACAAGCCCTCAAAGCACTTTATCTGGCGAGTATTATTGAACAAATGGCAACGGATGGACAGGGGACTGCTATTAACCCTGAACTTTCCTGCCCCATTGATCCGATTTCTATTCTGAATGATTGAACTAGTTTTCAATCTAGTTTTGAATCCATGATTTACGATTTACAACAGTTCTGTTGCCCGCTCGGCTAATTTTGAACGTTCCCCTTTTAATAGTGTGATATGACCAGCCAATGCATCATCCTTAAACCGCTCAACTACATAGGTTAATCCATTACTGGCAGCATCAACATAAGGGTTATCAATTTGATCGATATCTCCCGTTAGTATAATTTTTGTACCCTCTCCAGCCCTAGTTAGAATGGTTTTAACTTCATGGGGGGTAAGATTTTGTGCCTCATCGACAATCAAAAACTCATTTGGCAAACTGCGCCCGCGGATATAGGTGAGTGGTTCAATTTGCAACAATCCCCGCTCAATCAGTTCCTCGTATCCCCGCCGCCAGTACCCTGGTTTGCCAGTTGCCTCTTGGGTGCCAAAAATCAAGTCAAAGTTATCGTACAATGGTTGCATCCAAGGGGTTAATTTTTCATTAATTGTACCGGGTAAATAACCTAAATCTCGACCCATCGGAATGACTGGACGGGAGATTAATAGGCGACTGTATACCCGTTCATCTGCTACTTTATGCAACCCGGCGGCGATCGCCAATAATGTTTTACCTGTCCCTGCCCGTCCGACTAGTGTTACCAAGGGGATAGCGTCATGGAGTAACAGTTCAAATGCAAATTTTTGTTCTCGATTACGGGCACGGATTTGAGAGACCCCAAAAGTAGGTAATTTAACTAGGGAAACAGCTTGACCATGGGCTGGATGATAGGTTGCTAGGGCAGTATGGGAGGGATTAGTTTGATCAATTAACGTAAGGGCTTGATTTGCACAGTAATTCCCCTGCACAACCATGGTACCGGTTTGATAAAATTCATTAATTTGAGCAGACTCTACCAAGACCTCAGCAATACCCGTATATAAACCTTCAACATCCACCTTGTCTGTTTCATAGTCTTGTGCCTGTAAATCCAAGGCATCAGCTTTGATGCGGAGGTTAATGTCTTTACTAATCACAATTACAGGACAATGGCACTGCTGCTTTAAGTCTAGAGCGACTGCTAAAATAGCATTGTCCCCATGGTCTCCCTCCAACTCTGCTGGGAGTTTTTGTAATGTTTCCCGATGGCAAAGGGCAACCCGCAGAGACCCGCTCCCTTCACCAAGGGAAATCCCATCAGGGAGATGACCTTTCTGACGCATCGTATCAAGTTGACGAGAAGCATGGCGGGCATTACGACCAATCATTTCCGGTTGCTTCTTAAATCGATCTAATTCCTCAATGACGGTGATGGGTAAAACAATGTCATTATCTTCAAATCGATAAATCGCATTGGGATCATGGAGCAAAACATTGGTATCTAGGACAAATACTTTTTTGATCATTTAGGGTGACGGGTAGTTTCCAAGGTTCACTGACAAGATCCAGTCTGATGTTACTGTTGCCATTAAGGATGGGCTTGCCATGGTAGGGTGATAGCCATTTCCATGTTTTCTACACAGGAAGGAATGGCAAAGCTGGCAGCATCAGCCATGGTTAATCCCCATCTCCCATGTATTATCTAGCCCAGTTGATTAAATCATTCCAGATGTGACCAATAAAAATTAAGGGAGTATGGAGTTGTTTCGCTGGTAATAATGTAAAACTCCAGGGTTTTACCCCTTTCCATCTGAAACAATTGCCTTAATTCCCTCCAGAGTCGCAGGAATAGACTTAGGGTCTAGGAATAATACTTTGCTACTATCACTACTACCAATCATTGTTCCCATTTGCAAATAACTCTGGGCTAAAAGGAACTGTAATGCTTCCCGAGAGTGGGGATCAGAGTTAAGGACTTTGGATACTATTTGCAAAGATTCTGAAGTACCCTGAGCTTGTAATACCTGTTGTTGACGATCAGCTTGTGCCTTTAAGACAATAGCTTTTTGTTCTGCTTCAGCTTTCAGAACTAATGCTTTTTGTTGGGCTTCAGCCTCTAGTACCTGAGCCTCTGCTTTACCCCGAGCAGAATTAACGGCAGCTTCCCGCTCCCCTTCAGATGTAAGGATTGCTGCCCGTTTCCGTCGCTCTGCCGACATTTGAAGCTCCATAGACTCTTGAACTGCTGGAGACGGGACAATATCACGAAGTTCAACCCTCGTTACTTTCACTCCCCAAGGATCAGTGGATTCATCCAACTCTTGCAATAGCATTTCATTTATTTGGGAACGAGCAGTAAAAGTTTCGTCAAGCTCCAGTTTACCCATTTCAGACCGAATCTGTGTCAGCACCAGATTCACCATAGCTGAGTGAAGGTTTTCAACTTTATAAAATGCTTTTTCCAAGTCTAAAATACGCCAATAAACCACTGCATCAGCAGAAATTGAAACATTATCTCGGGTAATACATTGCTGAGGAGGAATATCTAAGACTTTTTCACGAATTGTTTCCTGATAGACAACTCGATCTAAAAAGGGGAGCAAAAAATTTGGACCTGGACTAAGCTTTTTCCCGTTGTATTTTCCCAATGTTTCAACCAAAGCCTCGTTTCCCTGGTTGATTATTTTTACCGAACCCACTAGAGTAGAACCGCCTAAAATTAGGGCAATTAAATATCCAAAAACATCCATACCCGTTTCCTTCGTAAATTAAGTCTCAGTTGAAAGCAAGCTACCCTGTCAGAGAATCCTTCTTTTTCCTTTGCGTAAGGAAGAGACCAACGAAGTAATCTCCCTGTCAGGAAGAATGAAGATTGAAATTAATGATTATAATAACATATCCTTTAGCCAGAGCCTAGAGGAATCTTAGGTCAACCAGGTGATTCTAGGCGTAGCCTGTCTTAACATTTACGGAATCTAACAGTGGATGCCCGGAAATGTAATCCTAGCTAAGACTCTGCAAACCATGGGGCAAATTATCGCTGGTGTGGGTAAAGTTGACCCACTCTACTCAATTGGTATATTGTGGTATTGGGCATTCATTCAATAAGCTCAACTAGAAACTAGTCCTATTAAACCAGCTTAAAGCGTTTCAATCGGTCAATTCCCATCCGGGGAGCTTGATTTAAGGAAACATGAAGGGTTTCAGCCCCTAGGACTTTTTATTTTCAATTGCCCAATCTTAGCTAGGTTTATGCTATAATCAGTCAGTTTAGGGTGATCAATAGCCTTTTAATCTCCCATGTGAACGGCTCTTCCCATTCACAATGGCAGTCAATGTCTACAGTTTAAAGGCTCAATCAGTCAATTTTCCCTCTTTACCCTTTTACATTATCTTGCCTGCCTAGCTCAACGCCCGTCCAAACTGAATCAGAACTACAAGGACAAATCACTAGATGGAATTTTCGATCGGCGCGCTACTCGCCAACTTTGCAGATGAAAAATTAATTGCACCCAAGGTTCTCGAAAAAAAACTGGGATGCTTAGATGAGGTCAGCCTCCGTCAATTACAAATTACCTTAGATGCATTGGAACGAATTGGAGTTTTAGCGAAGGATCATGGTCGATATCGCCGGGTTCCGGAGGAGGGACTGGTGGAAGGTCGGCTACGATGCTCTAGTAAGGGCTTTTGCTTTGCTATTCAGGATGAAGAAGGAACGGATGATGTGTATATTCGGGAATGTCACTTAAACACTGCCTGGAATGGCGATCGCGTTTTAGTGCGGGTGACTAAAGATGGGAGTCGGCGAAAAAGTCCGGAGGGTGAGGTTCGTTTAATTTTAGAACGGGCAAATACCTCTTTACTGGCTCGGGTCAAAAGAGAAGAAGAACACTATCGAGCCGTACCCTTGGACGATCGGTTATTATTTGAACTGGATCTAATCGACAATGGAGTTAATTTAGAGGCAGCCATTGATCATCTAGTCAGTGCCGAAATCCTTCGCTATCCCCTTGGAATTCTCCCGCCGTTGGCACAAGTCAGTCAGGTTTTAGGTACAGACGCAGAAACAGCACGGGATACGGATGTTGTGTGTTGTAAGCACGGGTTACGTTTAAACTTTCCCCATTCTGTCTTAGAGGCTGCCAGGTCTTTACCGAATAAAGTTCGTAAAACTGACCTGAAGCATCGTCATGACCTACGCAACCTTTTCACTTTGACCATTGGTCATGATAATGCCCTGAATGCCCAGTCTTTACATACAGCCTTTTCCTTGCAAAAAACCGAGGAGGGTCATTGGCAACTAGGGGTTCATAGTGCTGATGTTGCCTATTATGTCCCCTCCTATTCCCCTTTAGATCAAGAAGCCATTCGACGGGGGGTTGCCGTGTATTTGGGCGATCGCATCATTCCCATTCTTCCTGAAGCCATCAGTGACCACCTATGTGCGTTGCTTCCCGATCAAGACCGCCTTACAATTTCCGTATTAATCACCTTGGATGAATCGGGTCAGGTATTGGAGTTTGAACTACAGCCCTCCGTGATTCGGGTTGATTATGCGCTTACTTACGATCACGTTCAATCCATCTTGGCAAATGAAGAGGATGGGAACCTTTCTGATTTACTCCCGGTTTTTGATAAAGTCCATCAGTATCATCAAGTATTTCAGGCATTGCAAACCCAGCGGTTCCGTCGGGGTGCCTTTGATGTGAACCTTCCTGAACAACTCATTCCCCAGCTCACACTACAGGAACCATCCTCTCCTCTCTTCGCTTCGTTCCATGCTTTATTTTCTCGGTTTCAATATGACCAGGAAGGGAATGCAGGACTCATTTTAAGTAGTCGTCGTCACTATGCTCGTGCAATTGTTACAGAAATAACCGTTTTAGCCAATCAGTTGATTGGCAGTCATCTCAGTGCATTAAGTTTACCCACCATCTTTCGGGTACAGCGGTCCCCTGATTTACAGGATGTCCAAGACTTGATTCGTTTAATCAATTTGGTGGGTGGCATGGATTTAGACCTGGAATTAAAAAATGAAGATGAAGTCTTACCGGAAGATTACCAACGGTTTCTTCGTCAATTTGCAAATCATCCCAAGGAGCGAGTCCTCACTTACCTTTTATTGAATACCCTTAAACCACCAGCCTATAGTCGGGAATTAGGCGATCATTTTGGGTTAGGGATTTCCCAAGGGTATGTCCATGCCACGTCTCCCGTGCGCCGTTATCCCGATTTGTTAATCCAACGAATTCTTCATACTCTATTCAATGAAGGGCGAGATCGTCGGAATGCTAGGGTAAAGGAGACTGTTAACTTGCGTCATCAATCTTGCCATGGAAAAATCAACTGGAATGTTCTCCCCCCTGATATTCACCATGAGTTGGATTTACAAATTTCCAGTTCTCTGGTTCATTTGAGTGAGCGGGATAAAATTGGACAAGAGGCAGAATCTGACTTGATTGGGCTAAAAAAAGCTGAATTCATGAAGGTTCACACAGGCGGTATTTTCCAAGGATTGATTACGGGTGTCCAATCCTATGGTTTTTTTGTCGAAATTCAAACTTTCCTAGTGGAAGGATTGGTTCATGTCAGTTCCCTCAAAGATGATTGGTATGAATATCGCTCTCGTCAACAACGGTTGGTTGGTCGTAAGTACCGTCGTCAGTTTTGTTTAGGAGATCTGGTTGAGGTACAGGTTAAAAGTGTAGACTACTATCGCCAGCAAATTGATCTGGCTGCAGTTGGGGGGGGAAGTGAAGGGGATGAGGATGACTTGGATGACCTATCTCCCCTGGATATAGACCCCAATTCTTCCTTAGATTCCTATATGCCTACAACGGAACGTTATATCCGTCGTCGTCGTTAATTTGAATCATGGACTCCCCCCCATCTCGTCCGTTGATTTTAGGTGTTTCCGGTGCTTCTGGTTTAATCTACGCAGTACGGGCACTAAGGTTTTTACTCCAGTCTGATTATACTGTGGAGTTAGTTGCTTCCCGTGCCTGCTATCGTGTATGGCAAGCAGAAAACCAAGTTCGTATGCCCGTGGAACTGAACCAGCAAAGCCTTTTTTGGCGGCATTATGCCCAGGTGGCAGAAGCAGGTCACCTAATTTGTCATCATTCAGGTGATGTGGGGGCAGCAATCGCCAGTGGTTCCTATCGCACCCTAGGTATGGTTGTAATGCCGTGCAGCATGAGTACAGTGGCAAAGCTGGCAACTGGATTAAGCTCAGATTTATTAGAACGAGCCGCCGATGTTCAACTGAAAGAGGGACGAAAATTGGTCTTAGTCCCTCGAGAAACCCCATTCAGTCTTATCCATCTCCGTAACTTAACCACACTTGCAGAAGCAGGAGCAAGGATTGTACCTGCCATTCCAGCCTGGTATCATCATCCCCAAACCATTGAAGACTTGGTGGATTTTGTCATTGCCCGTGCATTGGATCAATTAAATATTGATTGTGTTCCGTTACGACGATGGACGGGTGAAACTAAATAATGGTTAATACTGGGGCGATGGCACTTAACTGAAGGTCAGGATGATCAGACTGAACCTGATGACAATTCCACTCATTTCGAAATAATAAAACAGGACGATTCCACAAATCTTTGACGGTAATACTATTAAATAAGCGCCCCACTGCTGTTAAAGCATCCCAACCTCCATCCACCCAGCGAGCAACGGAATAGGGTAATAACTCCAAAGTGGTTTCAACTCCATATTCATTTTGCATTCGAAATTGTACCACTTCAAACTGTAATTGCCCAACGGCAGCTAAAATTGGGTCTCGTTTTGCTTCATCCACTGAGTGCATGATTTGAATGGCTCCTTCCTCTTGTAACTCTGCCACACCCTTACGGAATTGCTTAAATTTTGATGGATTTGGGTTACGCAAATAGGCAAATAATTCAGGGGAGAAACAGGGTATACCAGCATATTCCAACCGTTGTCCGGTGTAAATGGTATCACCAATGGCAAATACCCCTGGATTATTCAACCCAATTACATCCCCCGGATAAGCAACTTCTAAAGATTCCCGGTCCTGTCCAAATAATTTTTGGGGACGGGATAATCGCACTGACTTCCCGGATCGGGCATGGTGAACCACCATGTCTTTTTCAAACTTGCCGGAACAGACCCGAATGAAGGCAATGCGATCGCGATGTTTGGGGTCCATATTGGCTTGTAATTTAAATACAAACCCTGAAAACTCAGGATAAGATGGCTCAATTTCTCCTTGGGTGCTGGGATGGGAGCTGGGTTTAAGGGCATAGTCTAAGAAGGCATTTAGGAACAGTTCCACTCCAAAATTAGTCATGGCACTGCCAAAAAAAACTGGAGTCATTTTACCCTGATGGACTAAATCTAAATCGAATGGGGCGGCTAATTCGTCTAAAAGCTCTAAGTCATCTTTTAATTGATGGTAAAGGTCAGTTTCTAACCAGTCTTCAATGCGGGGATCGGTGAGATGAATGACGGTTTCCATTGCTTCTTTTCGTCCATGGTGACTCCGTTCAAAAAGATGAACTTTTTGATGGCGGCGATCGTAAACCCCCTTAAAGCGATCGCCCATCCCAATGGGCCAATTCACGGCATAGGTATGCAACCCCAATTCCTGTTCAATTTCATCCAATAGTTCCAATGGTTCCCGTCCGGGACGGTCTAATTTATTGAAAAAAGTAAAAATTGGAATAGACCGCATTCGGCACACTTCAAATAACTTACGGGTTTGAGGTTCTAGTCCCTTTGCCGCATCCTCTAGCATCACTGCATTATCAGCCGCCGCCAAGGTGCGATAGGTATCTTCACTAAAATCTTGGTGCCCAGGGGTATCTAATAAGTTGATTTGGCACTGTAAGTATTCAAACTGCAACACGGTAGATGTGATTGAAATACCCCGTTGTTGCTCCATTGCCATCCAATCGGAAGTGGCGTGCCGTTCTGCCCGACGGGCTTTCACTGCCCCTGCTTCGTGAATGGCTCCCCCATAGAGCAATAGTTTTTCCGTCAAGGTGGTTTTACCAGCATCAGGATGGGAGATGATGGCGAAGTTGCGACGACGGTTGACAGCCGTCGTTAATTCACTTTCAATTTCACAGGGCATGGATTTAATGGCAAATAGGGACTAACACGGGTTCCATGGCTCAAGCACTTAACTCAGTTATTCCGCAGCTTGGGCTTGGAACTGGAATAAGGAGTAGACTACATTACGGCGAATATCCGTCATCATTTCCAAAAATAACTCATACCCCTCACTCTTGTATTCTATCAATGGATCCTTTTGTCCATATCCCCGCAACCCAACACTTTCCCGGAGGGCATCCATTTGTTGCAAGTGCTCCCGCCACAGCGTGTCAATTTGTTGTAAAATAAAGAATCGCTCTGCCTGTCGCATTAAACCCAGTTGGATGGAGTCTATCTCAGATTCTTTCAAGTCATAGGCAATTCGTGCCTGTTCATGTAAAAAGAGTTTAATTTCCTCCACGGCTAAGTCTTCCAATTGCAATGGTTCTAAATCTTGCAATAAACTAATAAATTCTTTGACTTTGGCGACCAAATTGGTAAGGTCCCATTCTTCCATAGGTAAGTCAGGATTAACGTAAGCTTCCACGATATCATCCATGGTGCGTTCAGCATATTTGATCACCTGTTCTTTCAGGTCTAATCCTTCCAACACACGCCGCCGTTCAGCATAAATGGCTCGCCGTTGATTGTTCATCACTTCGTCATATTCAAAAACCTGCTTACGCATATCATAGTAGTAGGTTTCTACTTTTTTCTGAGCCCCTTCTAAAGAACGGGTGAGTATTTTGGCTTCAATGGGCATGTCATCTTCGATTCGGAAAGCATTCATCATGCCAGCCACGCGATCGCCACCAAAAATCCGTAACAAGTTATCCTGTAAACTCAGGAAAAACTTCGTAGTACCAGGGTCTCCCTGTCGTCCAGCCCGTCCCCTCAACTGATTATCAATCCGACGGGACTCGTGTCGTTCCGTGCCAATGACATGTAACCCCCCCAGTTGTACCACTTCTTGTTGTTCTTGACGGGTATATACTTCATATTCATGG
>Ga0169931_10012981_pt1 | contig 11456 bp, 12 predicted proteins | sample Kivu_15m_20L_FD_129675 | JGI IMG/M metagenome (GOLD analysis project Ga0169931, IMG submission 129675) | Freshwater microbial communities from Lake Kivu, Western Province, Rwanda to study Microbial Dark Matter (Phase II) - Kivu_15m_20L... | ecosystem: Environmental > Aquatic > Freshwater > Lake... | reverse complement strand
CAATGTCCTCTGCAGGGGATTGCGGCATTTGACGCTGGATCTCTCGATCCACGGATGAGGGTCGCCGCGAGCCGTAGTCTGCGGATCGAGTCTCACGATCGCCCTCAGCACTTGCAGGGGCACGTCCTTGGGGTAAAACCGGAACCACCCACTCTGAGATCTCGGAGTCCCGCGCCGGAATTTCAACCTCTACTGCGCGATCCCCCTTCTTGCTCCGCACCACGACTGGCGCGCTATTTTCAAAAGTCGGCTGCGGATAGAGGGTCCCAAAAGGATTTGAAATCGGCTTGGATCGATCTTCTTCTCCTTCGATAGCCATGAAGTTCTTCACTCCAGCACAAGAAGTGGGAAGAGCCAGTAAGAGCAATGAAGCCGAAAACATTTTGAGAGTTCTCATCCTTTTTATTCCCATTTCCTCAAAATAGCGCGCTCACTCCAAATGCCGCCTCAATCCCAGAAACCGTGCCTGCCTCAGCGGTTCCAATGAACTTGGTGGCCGAAGGTCTAAATCCCAAAGTGGTCGTCACAGCCCAGTGTTTGGCGAGCCGCCACTCATACCCCCCACGAATCAAGGCCCCAAGAAAGCCTGAGGCATAAGTTCCGCCCACCCCTGCCAAAATGCTGCCCCGCGCTCGGTTGTAGTTTTCTTCTTCGCCGATGAGATTCCAGGCGTGCTGGAAAAGGAGTGTGAGGTTCAGACCCCCATAGATATCTGTCGTACTATCTGCAGTCGCACCCACCAGGCTGCTTGAGTTCCTAAAGTAATCGACCTCAAAGCCCACTTCCTTTTTACGGTTGTCGTAGCGCTCCATCATCTTAAAGCCGAGTCCCAAGGTGCTTGTGTAACCTGTGAGATTACTTTGATAGCCGTAGTAAAGAATCGCCCGATACTGGACCACGGGCACGTATTCGGAGGCATTTCTGATCCCATCAAGCTGACTCTGATCGACTCCGCGGCGGTAGGCCGAGGTTCTGGAGGTCTCTGAGTTATAGCTTCTTGACCAGATTACCGACCCAGTGTCGGCTTCGGTGACATAGAGCGAGAGCACCATTCCTGTCGGCTGATACGAAAACGCAACGTCCATGAAGTTTTGAATCCCTGCTTGGCGGGCGATTCTAGCCATTTCATTAGGGTTCGTCTCCGGGCCGCTGATCACCATCTGCTCTCCGCTCAACACCGTCTTGCGGGCCCTACAGGGGAGACACTGGATCATGCGAACTTTTGCAGTTTTTAAGAGGCGCTCAGTCAGCACTAATTCCAAATGACTCTTAAAGCTTGCGGGCACGAGTTCATTGACTGCCAAATTGCGGATCGAGAGATCCCTGAGCCCGCTGACTTGACCATTCTTGAGGTCGTACTCAAAATCGCTCACAAGATCCTCAAGCACGATGTAGAAGCCCCGCATCGAATCTTTTTGTGAGTCTTTTGCTTTGGCGTCTTCTGCCCATGAGCGGACGCACAAAGGCATGAGCACGAGCAGCAAAACGGCAGCTCGTGCTGGCATGGGCATCCCTAATTTTTTCAACTCAAGAACAAGCAAGACACACCCCTCTCCCCTGCTCTTCGGTCGGAGGCGGTCCCACCTGAACCCCTCTTTTAAGGATTGGCCCAGGAATCAAGACTCAGGTTTGGGATTTCATCTGCCGAAAAACTTTCATGAATTTTGGCGCGAATTCAGGCTTTTTCCGTCAAAAAATGGTCGGTCGAGTACAGCTCGGCGCAGCCTTGGGGCTGTGGATCGTCGGCTGTAGTAGTATACAATCCGTCCAAGCCCCCGTGCTTGCACTCAACCCCGCCCCTGTCCTGGACTTGGCTCATCCATCTGGCTTTGGCGGTGGGGATCTGAAAGCCATTTTTTTGACGCCTCAGGCGCCCGAACGCTCCTCTCTCAATGCCTGTGCCGATGAATTTTTACGTCTGAGTAAAAAGACTGAACTTAGAGAGGAGCTTCGAGCCGGGGCCCGAGAGCTCGTTACCGAAAAGCCCCAACTTTATCATTGGTGCTTCTATGAGAAAATCTTGAAGCTGGATGAAGGGATCAATAAGGCAAAGCTTCTGGAGGAGAAGCAGACTCTCACACTAGACACTTTTAAATTTGCCATCCCGATTGCTCGCGCTTTTCAAATCGAATTTAAGGATTCTCGGTACCTCAGATGGGCCATCCAACGTTATCGCGCATTGTCGCCTTTTGTGTTTCACCGCCGAGTGGAACTGACCCCCGAGGCCACTGCAGAGCTCGCGGTGCTTGAAAATCCGTTTGGCGTCTGGAGAGCGGTTCCTGATCAAAAGTCGATTCTAGAAAAATACGGCCTAAGAGAGCAGGAGCGCGCTCCTGCGAGTGTCCCTTCTGCTTCTACTCCCTCTGCTTCTACTCCCCCTGCCGAGCCCAAGCTCTCAGATGATGAAGTGTCCGAGCTATTTCGGGAGCTGGATAAAAAATGAATACGGGTGTGCTGATCATTTCTACCGCCATCCCCGTGGTGATGTTCGCTTTATGGAAGGAGTACTTCGAGCAGGATTGGAACGATCCAGAGCAGGTCGAGCGCGAGGAGGATCAGGCCCTAGAAGGTGCCATTGCCCGCATTCGGCTTGCTGGCCTTCTGACCACCACTCTGCAACTCGTCATCTTTATGGCCACCTCTCAGATTCGACAGGAGGATCCGGTGGCCGGAGTCTCGGGACTCTGGATCACGCTCGCGGGTCTAGTAGTCCAGAGGATCCAACAAGCCTCGCTCGAACACCGAGTGACTCGGGGTGTCCACAAAGAAAAGAAGCCCGTCGCCGTCGTGATGACAGGCCAGGTCTTATGGGCATTTGCGGGACTTGTGGTTTACTTGGGTCTACTGGGAGGCTCCCTCCTCTCGACTGCACTCATCATTTCTTTTTTTAAGATGACTGGCCTCAAGGCAGCCGCCACACTCGTCGTCGGAACATTGGTGGGCTACACGCTTGCCTTGGCCTCAAACTTTGTGCTTTCGCCCTGGTTTATGAAACGCATCCTCCCAGGAAGCTCTTTAGGGGATGGTGAGTTGCGAGAGCGTATTTCTCACTGGTTTAAGATGGCAGAAACTCAGGAACCCGAATTGCGGATTTTTGACCAATCCCCCACTCTGTTGTCTGCATGGGTAACTGGGATCTCCTCATTAAAGGGGCCGTTTAGGCCGGTCCTCTGGCTCACGCCGATCGCTCTTGAACTTTTAGATGAGGATGAGATCGAGGCCGTGGTGAAACACGAAGTGATCCATCTTAAGAAAAATCATCTCCTCCAGCGATTTGCTCTCGCTTGGGCGATGTCTCTCTTGGTTCTTGTTACACTTTCTGCTGGGCTTGGACTGGCAGCCTGGCTTCCAAAAGAACAGGCGGGCCCGATTCTTCCTGCATTCTCCCTTTTTCTTGGGGTCGCTCTAGTCTGGGGATCCATTCGAGCGATTCAGGAGCAGAGCCGTCTCCACGAACTGGAAGCCGATTTGCTTTGCATCACCGAGCTCGGCGCTCGTGCCTCAGCTCTCGAATCGGCATTGCGAAAAGCTGAGCGAATCAACGGCGCCGCCACATCAAAATCTCATCCGGGACTCGCCGCTCGACTCGAGGCTCTCGAGCCGCTTCTTCGACAAGAGAAAGCCCAAAATCAAGAGGCTCAGCGCACACAGCGAGCAGCATAAAAACCCCCTCCCATGCTCGGCACATAGGAGGGGGCGGGCTTCATTGCGGCCTGCCGGCACTATTACCGGAAGGACGCGGGCGCAGATTTCCAGACGCGCGCGGGAGCTTAGAGAAGCTTCAACGCGGTCATGGGGTTTTGGTTGGCCTGGGACAGGACTGAAATCCCAGCCTGTTGCAGGATGTTCTCTCGCACCAGGTGAGAGGTCTCCTCGGCCAGGTCCGTATCAGCGATACGCGACCTTGCAGCCACGATGTTCTCCTTGGCGATGGCAAGGTTATTCGTCGTCGAATGCAGCTTGTTCTGCATTGCGCCGAGTCTTGCTCGAGTCTCACTCACTTTGTTGAGTGCTCCATCCACCACATCGATCGAAGAACGAGCGTCTTCAATGCTTTCAGACTTGATCCCGTCAATTCCGAGCGCTGCCGACCGGGCATCGTTCTCGCCTACATTGAAGGAGATTCGGTCTGCTTCGTCGTTTCGAATTCCAACTTGGAATTCGAGGATCGCCTTGGAGCCCGAACCATTCAGGAGAGGAGTTCCGTTGAAAGTCGTCACATTGGCAATGCGATCCACTTCCTGAGTCAGGCTCTGAAACTCTTGATTGATAAAGCTTCTTTCTTTATCGCCGATGGTGTCGGAGGAGGCCTGGATGGCTAGCTCGCGCAAGCGCACTAGGATGTTGCCCACTTCGGACAGGCCGCCTTCAGCGACTTGCACGAGGGAGACACCATTGTTGGCGTTTTTCTCCGCTTCGCCCATCGAGCGAATCTGAGCGCGCAAGTTTTCAGCGATCGAGAGTCCTGCAGCATCATCTCCCGCTTGGGTGATGCGCTGACCTGACGACAATCTTTGAAAACTCTTATTTTGAGCGTCATTGGTTTTAACCAGGGTGCGATTGGCAGCCATTGCCGCCATATTGGTGGATACTCTTAAGCCCATACGTACAGCCTCCGAATTGAGAGCGAACTTCTGTCACTCAGGCACAGCAAGGCCTGTGGGTGTGGACAGAGAGTCCGGTTGTTTCCAGGCGCGAGCGATATGCCCGTTTCTGGCCGAGTTGTTCAGTGGTTAAACGTCTGGGTTGAATCGCGACACGAATTCGGATCGAAGGACCACTCCGACCCCAATCGAGTTGGGACCATATAGGTTCCGCCTCCAGCAACAGCAAGGTACTTTAGGCAGACGTTGTCAGCTTTCCGTTGGACGGTTGGTGCCGTTTTCCTTCCTGCTGACACCCATCTCATCGGCAGTGCGTTATTTTACTTGAGCGAATCGATCAAAATTAACAGTTCGGGGAAATCCTGTTTAATTTCAACCCCAAAAAAGAAAAGGGGCGAAACTCATCCCGAGTTCCGCCCCTCTTACCTGGTGGTTACTGAAGCCTAAGTGCCCCTCAATGAGGGGGACTCACCAAGGGTCACCCTTGGGCAATCAGCCCATGAGCTTCAGAGCCAGCATGGGATTCTGGTTGGCTTGACTGAGGACCGAAGTACCGGCTTGCGAGAGAATATTATTCTTCGAAAGCTCGGCCGTCTCGGAAGCCATGTCGATGTCGTAGATTCGGCTACGAGCAGCGGACAAGTTCTCGTCATAGACACCCAAGTTATTCACCACGCTTTGGAGACGGTTCTGCATTGCACCAAGGTTGGCTCGAGCACTTGAAAGTGACTCGATCGCCGTGTCGATGGTGGTCAGATTGGACTGAGCAGACTCCTTAGTAGCGACCGAGAGATCCTTCACGCCCAAACGATCTGCAGAAGCATTCGTTGTGGAAGTATCGAACTCAAAACGGTCCGTATCAGCCTGATTACCTTGGCCCACTTGAATTTCGAGCTTACGGCCATCTCCGGACAACAGCTTGTGGCCGTTGAACTCGGTGGATTGCGAAATGCGATCGATTTCGCTCCTGAGCTGAGACACTTCCTTATCGATGAATCCGCGCTCGGTATCACCAATGGTGTCCGATGCGGCCTGAATCGACAGTTCGCGGAAACGAACCAGGATGTTTCCAATTTCGTTCAAACCGCCTTCGGCAGTCTGAATCATGGAAACCCCGTCGTTTGCATTTCGAGTATCCTGACGGATCGACCGAATCTGCGCTTTCATCTTCTCGGAAATCGCAAGCCCGGCAGCGTCGTCCGCAGAACGGACGATTCGCGAACCTGAAGCGAGCTTTTCCAAGGAGCCCTGCTGCGAACGATTGGTTGATCCCAGATTGCGCTGCGCAGCCAGCGACTGGACGTTAGTATTAATTCGTAAACCCATACCTACTCCTCGATACAGAGACCCCCTTAACGCACCACACCGAGTGGCTACGCTTTAAAGGGTCGGATTGTGATGGCAGGAATTTGCTGTACCCCTGCCGGGCCCTCCCAGTTTCCCGGGTCAGCCCTTGCTTCACCAATCGTTTCGGTCAGGTATTATTTTGGCTTTAGACTTTTTTGATGACTAATTGACAGAGCATTAAACTCGGGAAATCCAGTCGGCAGCGGAATAAGGGTCGATTTCGCGGCGCATCATTTTCTCCAGCAGTTCGCCCCCCGAGGTGGTTTGAAATGCGCCATCCACACTCTGCTGAAGCCTCTCGGCTAGAATTTGAAACACCGCACGCCGAAGCGCGTTCTGATTCTTAGCCTTCAGATCGGCCTCGGATTTCGCTTGGGACAGCGCGAGCGCCTGCACGATCTCATGAGTTCCCATTCCCCGCACAGCCTGGGCCAACAGGACGCTGGGTCTTTTTCTCGGAGAAGGCAAAAGATCGAGACTCGCTTCCAAATGTTTCTGGAGCTGAGTGGCCTCAGGTCGATCGGCCTTATTAATGACAAACAGATCCGCAATCTCGAGAAGACCCGCTTTCATCATCTGGATCGAATCTCCACTCTCCGGCACCAGTACCACAACCACTTGATGCGCAATCTCCAGAATCTCGAGCTCCGTCTGACCGACGCCTGCAGTCTCTACCAACACATGGTCGAATCCTGCTGCATCCAAAGCCATGACGGTTTCAAAAGTTGCCTGGGATAATCCGCCCTGCTTGCCGCGAGTCCCCAGTGAGCGAATGAAAACTCCCGGATCCGCCACGTGCTCCTGCATTCGGATGCGGTCCCCCAAGATTGCCCCTCCAGAAAAGGGACTCGATGGATCCACGGCCACCACAGCCACCCGTTTATTCTGCGCGCGAAGCATGCGAATCAGCTGGTCCACCAGCGTGGACTTCCCTGCACCCGGAGGACCTGTGACTCCCCAAACCTGCGCTCTCCCCGTGTGGGAGTAGAGCTCCTTTAAAATTTGGGGGGCATCTGGATCACGGTTCTCACATTTAGAAATGATTCGAGAGAGCGCAAATCGCTCTCCTGAGAGGAGCCGCGAAGCGAGGTCGGTCACTTGGGCTTCTCCTTGCCCATCTCTTCCATCAGCTTTTCAAGTTTGTCTTCAAGGTCTCGCAGTCGCTCCCGATAAGCAGCCTCATCAGGGGGCGCCCTGCGCTCCATCACCAGGGTCTGAAGTTGCGCCAAAAGTGCCTTATTTTCGTCTTCAAGCCTGGCAATGGTCTTTCGAAGCTCTCCTACTTCTTTGAGCTCCCGCTCACGGATCTGCTCTTTGAGGAGTTTGACTTCTTCTTCTGCAGGCTTTTGATCGACAGGCGGTGCAGCAGGAAGGGGTGCTGCCGCCGAAGGCGTGACTGGCAGTGGGGCGAGTGGAGCGGCATTGATCTTATCAAAGAACTCCAACGCTTGAGCTCTGGACTCAAAGCTCTCTAAAGTAGTCGGACGTGCAAAATTTTCGATCTCAATGCGTAACGGTTTTTGAGCCGTTACAACAATCACTCTGCCCGAGAGCTCACGGGCCAAGAGATCTAAGGCAACGAGCTCTCGAATCATCTCCGTGGGCACTCTCGCCTCAGAGATCTCGATTGCGATTTGATTCTTTCCGTCCCGGATAAGCTTGGAGACCCCCGCCTTAAGGATCTCCGCATCACGCGGCTCTATGGGCCCCGCGGTGGTAAGGATATCGACTGCGCGATCCCGGGAGAGAGAAATTTTCAAGGAAGCTTGGCCCTGTAGAAAAAGATCCTCATGAGATCTCTACGCGTGATCACTCCGACCAACCTCTCCTCTTCGTCAACTACCGGAAGCCTTCGGTATTTAAACTCTACAAATAGATCGATGATCTCATTTAGTGGAGTAGTCGTGTAAATAAACTTCGCCTTCTTGGAGTACCGAATGGGTTCTCTAAAAAATTTGGAAGATAGCTTTTTCTTGTGTCCGACGTGCTTGATGATGTCGAACTCGGAGAGCACCCCCACCATTTTACCGCTGGTCCCATTGACAATGGGCACGCCCGTCACCCTGGCGTTGATGAGAATCTTCAGGGCCTCCTCAATCGTCGCCCTTTCAGTGAGCGTGATGAGATTGGTACTCATGATGTCTCTTGCGAGCGTTTCCATAAACTCCTGCCGATCTAGCTGGGTGGGCTTTTTTTTCCCGGACTTCATCTAAACTCAGTATACGGAGTTCGCGATTTGACTTCAAATTCATCCCTCCCTAACCTGAAAGAATGGAGTCATCGTTCCTTACTCAGGCTTTTCGGGAGTTTTTGCTTCCATCGGCGCCCTCCGAGACCCCCCTGGCGACCCTCAAGGCCTCAGGCAATGAGAAAATGCGTGTCAGACAACTGATGCCCGTCTTCCTCAAAAACCCGGCTTACTGGCACTTTCTGATGAAGCTCAATGTCCTGGCACAGAAGGTCAAGGACTGGAGGGCTGAGGTGCCAGAGACCGTGGATCACTCGGTCGTGATTACGGACCGAATCCTTGGACTCATGGGCAAGGATCTGATCCGCAACTTCACGCTCGGAATGGCCCTGTTTCGAACCCTGGGCGCCAATCTCCCCAGAAAAAATAAGGACGCCGGTCTCAACTTAAGCCCGCCGGATGTTCTGCCTTTGGCGATTGGGGCTCAAGACTACTGCATGGACAAGAAGCTCATGCACTCGGATATGGCCTTCAACGCAGGGCTAACTTACGACTGGATCAACATCATCCTCAACAAAAAGAAGGCCTCGCAGGACCAAAAAGCCTACGTAAAGGAATGTTATGTAGAGGGCTTTAAGATGGCCAAAATCGCCTACCGTCTAGCTCAAACCATGGGCCGAATCGAGTTAGACCGGTATGTGTTTGCGGGAGCGATGTCCATTCCGGCAGGAAAAGCGGTCATGAATGTGCTTTTTCCAAAGGAACAAAAAGAAAAATCCTGGGCTCAGTTCATTGCCGACTGCGAAAAACACCCCCAAGGCCGACGAGCGGCGGCACTCGCATTTGAAGCCAAGCGGTTCGATCTCAGACACGCCGAGATCTCGAGTCTAATGGCAAGCTTTGGTGAGATGCTCCGTCCGGTCGAAAAAGCGATTTTTTATTACAATACGCCCTACTTTCTCACCGGTACCCATAAAGGCCAGGCTACGCTGGCGGGTCTTTGGTCTTTGGCGGCTCTGGCTGTTTCTCAGCCAGACGGAAAATTCCAGCTCGAGCCTCATCAAGAAAAATTCATGAGGAAAAACGGCCTCTCTCTCGAGCAACTCAAGACTCTGGCTGCTGAAGTGAAGGCCGAAAAAACCTAAGGAAATCCCATGCCGATTCACAAAATTAGCCCGGGTTGCACGAGCTGCGAAGACTGCGTCGAGGTTTGCCCTACGGGAAGCATCTATTACGGCGTGGGTCAGTTTGTCATCGATGCCGACACCTGCCATGGCTGCGGGGTCTGCGCGCGCGTTTGTCCGGTAGCCGTCATCTCGCCCGTCGAGGAGCCTAAGCCAGAAGACGTCGCCAAACTTTTGGCGGAACTCGGCGATACCGAAGACGGCGGCGGCAAAAAAGGTCAAGCCCCACGAGGCAAATGACGATCCTTCGTATGTGAAGGTCAATGCGTTTCGAGAAATTTTTCGCTTCAGCCCCACCTTGAAAACCCAAGGCGAAGGGGACGGCCATGGACAGAGTCCAGGGCACGAGGAGCGGAGCGGCCAAAAACAAAGTCAGCCGGAGCACCCAGAGGGAGCGTCCGAGCCCACGCGTCTCATGAGCGTCGAAGAACAAATGCAGTCGATCGAAAAAGCGATCGATGAGTTTGCCCGTGAGGCTCAGTCACAGAACCATGGACTCAAAGCCTCGTTCGAGCGCTCAGCCTCCAGCACCCCTGGACTTCGCGTGATCCTGAGTGACGTGAATGGCAACGTGATTCGAAACTTCTCGGGAGAAGAGTTTTTGAGACTGCGCAGAAAAGGCGGCGCAGATACGCGGGGTCGCGGAAAACTCCTTGATCAAAAGCTTTAAGCGCGAGAAGTCCTGCCAGGATGGGTGCCGCGCCTCAAGTCCATATCCTGTCTGACCTTCACCTTCTGGCTCCCGCAGAGCCCTTTTATCAGCGCATCTTGCAGTGGATGGAGAGAGTTCCTGCCCCAGGAGACCATGTCGCACTCGCTGGGGATATCTTTGACGTCTTTGTGGGCAACAAAGCCGTCTTTTGCTCCACTCACGCACCCTTCTTTAGAGCCGTCCAAACGCTCCTCGCACGAGACGTGCGCGTCTATCACATCGAAGGGAACCATGACTTTTGGCTCGAAGGCGCCTACGCCTCTGCAATAGGCCAGGGCGTCCAGGTGGCGAGCGACTTTGTTGAAATTGAACTCGAAGGCAAACGCCTTCGGATCGAACATGGGGATTTAGCTGACCCATCCGATCATTTCTATTTGCTGCTTCGGGGATTTTTTAAGAGTGCCGTTGGAAAGTTTCTGGTCGGAGCATCCCCCGGAGTGCTCCTTCATCACCTAGGTCACGCCTGGAGCAATGGGTCGAGAGACAGGCAGCCTGAGCTTCCAGATGCCTGGAGCGAAGAAAAACGAAATCGCCTGAGACAGACTTATTTTGAGTACGCCAAGAGTCGGCTTGGCCCCGGCAAAGCCGACTCGCTTGTGATGGGGCATTGCCATGATGCCCATGAGATCCCAGGCTATATGAATCTGGGCTTTCCGCGAAAACACCAAGCCTGGGTCCGATGGACGCCGGAGGCAAACCGGCTTGAGCGCGTGCCCTTTGCCGGAGTGATCTAAATTCCCTTTAAGAATCCACCATCCACGGCGATCGCCTGGCCCGTGATGTAAGCCGCTGGCTCTGACGCCAAAAATGCGGCCGTTGCTGCAAACTCCTCGGGCTTTCCCAGCCTCCGTGCAGGAATCACTGCCGAAATTTTATCGGCTGGAATCCCGAGTTCTCTCAGTCTCTCGGTGTCGGTGTAGCCCGGCAAAAGAGCATTGATGGTGACTCCCGAGTGCGCCACCTCGTTACTGATGGATTTGGTGAGGCCCAGGAGTCCCGCCCTAAGCCCATTTGAAATCGTAAGTCCCGCCATGGGCTCCTTGGCCGCAGCAGAAGTGACGAGCAAGAGCCTTCCCCACTTTTGGGCCATCATGTGGGGCAGGGCCTCTCGAAGCGCCCCCACTGCCCCCATCCAAAGACTCTCCACTCCCTCGCTCCATTGGCTATCGGTGAGCTGCAGAAACTCAGCTTTTGCTGGGCCGCCTGTATTGATCACCACAATATCGAGTCCACCGAGTTGGGAGCGCGCCTCAGAGACACTCCGCTCCGACTCTCCCGGCCGTGAGAGATCCGCTCCAATGGCGACTTGCGCCCCTAAATCGCGCTGCGCTTGCTTGAGGCGCTCTGAAGGACGCGCGCAGATCGCCACCTTGACGCCCTCTCTTAAAAGGGCCTTGGCGATGGCATAACCCAAACCGCTT
>Ga0169931_10012980_pt1 | contig 11457 bp, 9 predicted proteins | sample Kivu_15m_20L_FD_129675 | JGI IMG/M metagenome (GOLD analysis project Ga0169931, IMG submission 129675) | Freshwater microbial communities from Lake Kivu, Western Province, Rwanda to study Microbial Dark Matter (Phase II) - Kivu_15m_20L... | ecosystem: Environmental > Aquatic > Freshwater > Lake ... | reverse complement strand
GGCCGCGCCCGCGGCTCGGTCCGGTTGCCGTGCTTCCGGGTGGGCCCGCGCGAGGCGGTGCTGCCGGCCTTTGGCGAGTTCACCGGCTGCGCGCTGGTGGCGCGGGGCGTGCCCGGCGAGCGCCTGTACGCGGTGGCCGGCGACCGGGTGTTCGCGGTGCCGACGGGTGCCGGCGCCGGTCTGCCGGCCCGAGGCATGACCGAAGCGGCGGCGCGTACCGACGTGCACGCAGTGCCCCGCGTTGACCCGCGCAGGCCGGCGACCTAGGATCGGCCCCCCGACAGCCAGTCGCACCGCCACCGCCGAGGAGAGCACCCCGATGGACGACACCCGGATCCGCGCCCGCGTGCTGGTGGCCGGCGGCGGCATCGGCGGCCTGGCGGCCGCATTGGCGCTGGCCCGCGCCGGGCTGCCGGTCACGGTGTTCGAGCAGGCCGGGCAGATCGGCGAGATCGGCGCGGGCATCCAGCTCGGTCCCAACGCCTTCACCGCGTTCGATGCGCTGGGGGTCGGGGCCGCCGCCCGGGCGCGGGCGGTGTACGTCGAGCGCATGGTGATGATGGACGCGGTCGACGGCAGCACGGTGGCCTCGGTGCCGGTGGGCGAGGGCTTCCGGGAGCGCTTCGCCGACCCGTACGCGGTGATCCACCGGGCCGATGCGCACGGCGCGCTGCTCGACGGGGTGCGGGCCGCTGCCGACATCGAGCTGGTCACCTCCACCCGGATCGAGCGCGTCGGGCAGGACGACCAGGGCGTGACCGCCTTCGACCAGCACGGCGCGGCGCACCGCGGGGCCGCGCTGGTCGGCTGCGACGGCGTGCGCTCGGCGGTGCGCCAGCAGTACGTGGGCGACCCGGTGCGGGTGTCCGGGCACGTGGTCTACCGCGCGGTGGTGGAGGCGCCCGACTTCCCGGCCGACCTGCGCTGGAACGCGCCCACCGTCTGGTGCGGCCCCGACTGCCACCTGGTCCACTATCCGCTGCGCGGCGGCGAGCAGTACAACGTGGTGGTCACCTTCCACAGCCGCCAGGCCGAGACCTGGAGCGTCACCGACGGCAGCGCCGAAGAGGTGCGCTCGTACTTCCAGGACATCCTGCCGCAGCCGCGCCAGCTGATCGACCTGCCGCGCAGCTGGCGGCGCTGGGCCACCGCCGATCGCGAGCCGATCGCGACCTGGAGCCACGGTCGCGCCACGCTGCTGGGCGACGCCGCCCATCCGATGCTGCAGTACATCGCCCAGGGCGCCTGCATGGCGCTCGAGGACGCGGTCACCCTGGGCGCGGCGGTGCGGGCCCACCCGGGCGACCTGCCGGCCGCCTTCCTGCGCTACCAGCGGGCCCGCGTCGCCCGCACCGCGCGGGTGGTGCTGTCTGCCCGCGAGATGGGCCGGCTCTACCATGCCAAGGGGGTCGAGCGGCTGGTGCGCAACGACCTCTGGAAGGGGCGCAGCCCGGCGCGCTTCTACGACTCGCTGGAGTGGCTCTACGGGTGGCGGGCCCAGGACTGCCTGAGCGCCTGAGCGCCGGGTCGCCGGGTCGCTTCGGGTCGCTTCGGGTCGCTTCGGGTCGCTTCGGGTCGGGCCGGCATCGCGCGGCCGGGCGCCCGGCCCCCGGCTGCGGGTCATGCGAGCGACGCCTGCGCAGCCGGTGCAGAATGGCAGACCATTGCGTCGTCTGCAGGTCCCATGCCAGCCCTGTTCGAGAATTTCCGCGAGCAACCCGACCGCCTCCGTTCGCTCTCCAGCTACCGGCGCGTCGCGCAGGGCTACGACGACACCTGCGGCCGGATTGCCGAGATCCGCCTGCGTGCCATCGCGGCGCTGGCGCTGGCGCCCGGCGAGACCGTGCTCGACGTGGCCTGCGGCACCGGCGCCACCCTGCCGGTGCTCGCCCGGGCGGTCGGCCCCGGCGGGGAGGTAATCGGCATCGAGCAGTGTCCCGAGATGGCGGCGCAGGCCCGGGCGCGGGCCCGGCCCGCCGGCGGCGGGCGGCTGCGGGTGATCGAGCGGGCGGTCGAGGACGTGCCCCGGGGCGGCGAGGCGGCCGACGCGGTGCTGATGTGCTGGACCCACGACGTGCTGCAGTCGCCGGCGGCGCTCGACGCGCTGTGCGCGCTGGCGCGGCCCGGCGCCCGCATCGCCATCGCCGGGATGATCACGCTGCCCTGGGCCTGGGGCTGGCCGGTCAACGCGGTCAACCTGTTCCGGGCCCGTCACTACATGACCACCTGGGCCAGCCTCGATCGGCCCTGGCGCGGCCTCGAGGCGCGTGGCGCCCGGCTGCGGCCGGTGATGCGTGCGCTCTGGGGCACCGCCTACGTCGCGGTCGGGCGCCTGCCGGGCGACGGCGCCTCCCGTTGAGCGGCGCGTCGTTCGCCCCCGGTGCGGGGGCCCGGGCCTGGTGGCGGCTGCCGGTCGCGGTGGCGGCGCTCGTGCTGCTGAACGTGCTGCTGTCGATGAACAACGTCTGGCCGACGCCGCTGGCGGTGCCGGACCACCGCGTCGCGCCCGAGGGGGTGCTGCTGTGGTGCGCGCTGCTGGCTCACGTGCACTGGCGCGGGCTGCCCGGGCCGCGGCTGCTGTCGGTGCTGGCGGTGGTGATGACGCTGCTGGTGCTGGGCCGCTACGCCGACATCACCGTGCCGGCGCTGTTCGGCCGGCCGATCAACCTCTACTGGGACGGCGCGCAGATCCCGCGCTTCCTCGCGGTGTCGGCCCAGGACCTCCCGGTGCCGGTGCTGCTCGGCCTGCTGGGGATCTCGGCCGCGGTGCTCGCGCTGCTGTGGGCCCTGTACCGCGGCGTGCGCGCGCTGCTGGCCGCGGTGGTGCGCGACGCGGTGCCGCCGGCGCTGGCCTCGCGCGCCTGCCTGCTGGGCACCGCGGTGGTGGCCGCGGTGGTGGCGGCCAACTACGCCGGCGTGCGCGCCACCTGGCCGGTGGTCTCCCGGCCGGTGCTGCCCACCTACCTGCGCCAGGCCGAGCTGCTGGCCACCGCGCTGCTGCCGGGGCGCCTCGAGCGCGCGCTGCCGCCGTCGCCGGCGTTCGACGGCGGGGTCGCGGGGCTGGGCGGCGCCGACCTCACCGTGATCTTCCTCGAGTCGTACGGGGCGGTCGCGTTCGACGACCGCCGCATGCATGCGCGGCTCGCGCCGCAGCGCGAGGGGCTCGCCCGGGGCATCGCCGCCTCGGGGCGGCAGGTGGTGTCGGCGTTCGTGACCTCGCCCACCTTCGGCGGCGCCTCCGAGCTCGCCCACCTGGGGCTGCTCGCGGGGCTCGACCTGTCGGACCCGCTGCGCCACGACCTGCTGCTCACCTCCGACCGGCCCACGCTGGTGAGCTTCCTGCGCGGCCACGGCTACCGCAGCTTCGGCCTGTATCCGGCGCTGTCCTGGGACTGGCCCGAACGCTCGTTCTACGGCTTCGACGTGTTCCTCGACGGCCGCGACCTCGGCTGGCGCGGCCCGCGGCTGGGCCTGTGGTGGATCCCCGACCAGTACACCGTCGCGCGCTTCGAGCAGCTGCACGGTGCGCCCGAGGGACCGCCCCATTTCCTGTTCTTCCCCACCATCACCAGCCATGCGCCGTTCGTGCCGGTGCCGCCGTTCCAGCCCGACTGGGAGCGGCTGCTCGGCGACGAGCCCTTCGATGCGCCCGACGTGGCGCGCTCGATGGCCCAGCGCACCGACTGGCTCGACCTGTACCCGGGCTACGTCGGCATGATCGGCTACACCTACGACTGGGTCGGGTCCTGGCTCGCGCGGCCGCGGGCCCGGCGCGAGCTGGTGCTGCTTGTGGGCGACCACCAGCCCACCGCCGGCGTCACCGGCCCGGGCGCCCGCTGGGACGTGCCGGTGCACGTGGTCAGCGACGACCCGCGGCTGCTCGAGCGGCTGCGGGCCGCCGGCTTCGTGCCGGGCCTGGAGCCCGACCCGCGGCCGATCGGCCCGCTGCACACGCTGACCGGACTGCTGCTGCAGGCCTTCGACGCGCGCCCGCCGGCGCCGAACGGGCGCGGCGGCGGCGAGCGGCCGGGCTGAGGCGGCGAGCGGCCGGTCCGCCGCAGCGCGAGCCGGTCCGCCGCGGCGCGGGGCCGGTCCGGGGCGCCGCCGGGGCCGCCACCGGAACTGCGTCACGGCGGCGGGCGCGGGCCGGGCCCATCATCGGCCGGCCGCCCTTCGAGCGGCCCCGGCCACCTGCCCGCCGAACCTCCGACGGAGATGACCCCGATGACACCGCGCACCCTGATGGTCAGTGCCTGCAGCAACGTCTACTTCGACGACTGGATGGACATGCTCGACAGCGTCGAGGCGCTGGGGCTGCGCGAGTCCTTCGACTGCGGGCTGATCGACCTGGGCCTGACCCCCGAGCAGGTCGAGCGGGTGGCCGCGCGGGGCGTGCGGCGGGTCCAGGGCGAGTGGCTGTTCGAGCCGCCCCGCGACAAGCGCGAGCTGCACTACATCGGCTTCGGCGGCAAGCCCTTCCTGCCGGTCTACTTCCCCGGCTACGAGATGTACCTCTGGATGGATGCCGACACCTGGGCGCAGACGCCCGAGTTCTGGCACCGGGTCCGCGACGGCGCGCTGCGCGACGGCGCCTCGTTCCCCTACGAGGTCGACGCCGACTACGAGCCGGTGGCCTGGCACCTGTACCGTTGGCTGGCCGGCAACACCTGGCTCGGCACCGGCCGGATCGGCACCGCGCTGCGCGTGGCCCGGGCGCCGATCACCAACCACGGCATCTTCGCGATGCGCGGCGACAACCCGCTGTGGGCCGAGTGGCAGCAGCTGATGGCGCAGATGGTGGGGCGGGCGCAGAAGATCGTCGCGTTCGACCAGCTGTCGCTCGCGGTGCTGCTGTTCGAGCGCCGGCGGCCCTGGGACGGGCCCGAGGCCACCTACAACTGGTGCTGCCAGCGGGCGATCCCGGCCTGGGACCCGGCGCGCGGTCTGTTCGTGACCCCGGGGCCGAGCCACCGGGTGATCCACGCGCTGCACCTGACCAACTTCACGCGGGGCCGGATGCTGACGCTGCGGCGCACCGACGGCACCCCGTTCGAGGGCAACCTGCATCCGGCCGGCGGGCTGATGGATCGGGCGCTGCGCCCCGGCGCCGCCGGGCCGGCGGTCGCGCCGAGCGCCGCGCCGGCGCACGCGCTGGCCGACTGACCGGGCGCGGCTGCGGCGCCGCTGCGGCGCGGGCCGCGTCAGTCGCCGCGCAACCGCCGGACGGTGGCGTCGATCAGCGCCCGCGCGATGCTCAGCCGCGGCGGCAGCTGCGGCAGCGCGTCGAGCGGGAACCAGCGGGCGTCGGCCAGCTCGGCGGGGTCGTGCCGCAGCTCGCCGCCCGCGTACTCGGCGGTGAAGGCGATCATCAGCGAGTTCGGGAACGGCCAGCTCTGGCTGCCGAAGTAGCGCGGCGACCGGACGGCCACGTTCGTCTCCTCGCGGACCTCCCGGGCGATGCACTCCTCGATGGTCTCGCCGGCCTCCAGGAAGCCGGCCAGCGCGCTGTAGCGCCCGGCGGGGAAGTTCACGCCGCGGCCCAGCAGCAGCTCGTCGCCGCGCGTGACCAGCACCATCATGGCCGGCGAGATCCGCGGGTAGACCGTCAGGCCGCAGGCCGGGCAGCGCTTGGCGCGCTCGGCGCCGGCCTGCTCGGTGGGCGTGCCGCAGGCGCCGCAGAAGCGGTGGGTGCGGTCCCACTCGAGCATCTGCACCGCCCGCATCGCGATCGACATCGAGTCGTCATCCAGCGTGCCGAACCAGCTGCGCAGGCCCGCCGCGCGCCAGCCCTCGGGCAGACCGCCGGCCGCGGCGCCCTCCGGCAGCGCGACCGCCAGGTGATCCTCGCCGGGGCGCCGGCCGATCGGCTGCACCCGGTCGGGGCTCAGCCCCAGGGCCCGCCAGGTCCGCCAGCGCAGGGGGGCGGGGTCGTCGGCGTGCAGCACCAGCGCGTCGCGCACGAACACGTGGACGATCGCGTCGTCGTGCAGCGTCAGGTCGAGCGCCGGCTGGAAGTCGTCGGGGGTGCGGATCATCGGGCGGCGTCGCGGGGCGGGAGCCCGATTCTCCCACGCCGGGCCCGCCCCTTGCCGGCCCACCGGCGCGGCCCGCCGTCCGTCGTCGCCGGGTTCGGGTGGCAGGGCGGCGTGCCGATCATGCAGACTCGGGTCCTGCGCGCGTTCCGCGCGTGCCGATGACGGGGCGAGCGACGTTGCAACGAACACGCCGATGGAACACGGCCCCGCTGGTGGCCGTGCTGCTGACCGCCGGGGCCCTGGCCGGGTGCGGCGGCGCCGGCTCGCCGGGCGGCGCCCCGGCGGCACCCACGGGTGGCGCAACCGGGGTTCCGGCGCCGGCGCCCGGACCGGCGCCCGGCCCCGCCCCGGGCCCCTCGCCGGCGCCCCCCCCCCCCCCCCCCCCCCCCCCCCCCCCCCCCCCCCCCCCCCCCCCCCGGCCCCCCCCCGCCCCCGCCCCCGCTCCCGCTCCCGCTCCCTCACCCGCGCCGGGACCCGCGCCGGCACCGGCGCCTGCCCCGGCGCCGACCACCGCCAAGGCCGGTCCCGACTGCCCGCTCACCTACTCGCTGACCGCCTCGCCGCTGCTGTCGGGCGCCGATCCGCTGCTGACCCAGCAGTGGCACCTGCAGAACACCGGCCAGAACGGCGGCACGCCCGGCGAGGACCTGCGCGCGGTGCCCGCCTGGGCGGTGACCCGCGGCGCCGGCGTGCGGGTGGCCATCATCGACGACGCGGTCGAGGTGGTCCATCCCGACCTGCGGCCCAACCACGTCGACGGATCGAGCTTCAGCTACCGCAGCGGCAACCGCGGCAGCCCCTGGCCGGTGCCGTGCAACACCGGCGAGAGCCACGGGACGGCGGTGGCGGGCCTGCTGGTGGCGCGCGACGGCAACGCCGCCGGCGGGGCGGGCGTGGCCTCGCGGGCGTCGTTCGTCGCGTACGACGCGCTGTCGAGCAACCTCGACTCCGACGTCGCCGACGCACTGACCCGTGAGGGCCAGCTGACCGCGATCTACCACAACAGCTGGGGGTCGCCCGACGACGGCGCGCTGCATCCGGCCGGGCCGGCCTACCTGGCGGCGATCGAGTCGGGCCTGGCCGGCGGGCGCGGCGGCCTGGGGTCGGTCTACGTGTTCTCCGCCGGCAACGGCGGCTGCTACGCCCGCCGTGCGGGCGCCTGCATGGACGACGACTCGAACTACGACGGCGTGGTGAACCCGCGCGGCGTGATCGCCGTGTGTGCGGTCGACGACAACGGCCGCCGCCCCGGCTACGGCGAGCCGGGCGCCAACCTCACGGTGTGTGCGCCGTCGTCCGGAGCGCGGCCGGTCGGCATCACCACCACGGCGCTGAACGCCGGTCACCGGTCCGACTTCAGCGGCACGTCCGCCTCGGCCCCGATGGTCTCGGGCGTGGTCGCGCTGATGCTGTCGGTCAACCCGGCCCTCAGCTGGCGCGACGTGCAGCTGATCCTCGCCACCACCGCGCGGCGCAACGACCCCTCCGACCCCGGCTGGGAGCCGGCCTTCGGCGGTCGGCAGTTCAACCACCGCTACGGCTTCGGCGTGGTGGACGCGCAGGCGGCGGTCGCCGCCGCGGCCGGCTGGGCGAGCGTGGGCGGCAGCGCCGCCCAGCTGCGCTGCGGCCCCTACGCGGGCACGCCGAACCGGCCGCTGCTCGATCCGCTGGGCGGCGGAGCCACCCCGCAGCCGGTCGGCGACACGCTGCTGGTGGCCGACTGCCCGATCGCGCAGATCGAGTGGGTCGAGGTGCGCCTGACCGCGCCGCACACCTACTCCGGCGACCTGCGGGTGCGGCTGAGCAGCCCCAACGGGCAGGTCAGCCGGCTGGCCGGCCCGCGGGCCTGCAGCGGCGGCTGCGGCAGCTACGCCGACTGGCGCTTCGGTTCGATGCGCCACCTGGGCGAGCCGGCGAACGGCGCCTGGACCCTCGAGGTGGCCGACCTGGTGGCGGTGGACACCGGCACCTTCCAGAGCTGGAGCATCACCTTCCATGGACGCTGAGCCGGCCCTGCACCCCCGAACGAGCCCGTGCCCGGCCCTGGCGGGCGCCTGCCTGCTGCTCGGCCTGTGGCTGGGCGCCGCGGGCCTCGCCGCCGCGACCCCCGCCGTGGAGAAGCCGGTGGAGGCGGGCGCCGCGCTGGCGGGAGCCAAGCGCGTTGCCGCCTCTCACGGCTGGTTCGACGGCCCCACCTGGCGGCCGCTCACGCTCGACCCGTCGCTGCGGGCCGACTTCAGCGGCGCGACCGGCAAGTCGGTGGCGCTGCGACCGTCGGCCGGCCCGCTCAAGCAGGTGCCCGACGCACAGCAGTCGCCGGTGCTGCGCGACGAGACCGGCCGCGCGCGGGCGCTGCCCGGCGGCGTGCTGGTGGTGCTGGCGCAGCCGCTCGACGAAGCGGCGGTGCGGGGCCTGCTCGAGCGGCACGCGGCGGCCGCGCCCCGCCGGATCAACGACCGCACCTGGCGGATCGAGGCGCCGGCCGGGCTGGCCTCGCTCGAGTTGGCGAACCGGCTGGCCGCCAGCGGAGTTTTTGCCGCGGTGCAGCCCGACTGGTGGGTGGAACGGATCCGGAAGTAGGGGGCCGAAGGTAACGGGCCGGCAACGGCGCCCGCCCGGCAGGCAAGCGCAGCGCCGGCGTGCCGGGTCAGGCCAGCGGGCGGGCGGCCGCGCTGCGCCGGGGCGCAAGACCGCCCAACCCGTCGATGGCGAGCCCGCGACGCAGGTACGTGGGCTGCTCGAGTTCGCGCGCCTGTGCCACCGACAGCACCGCTCCGTCGGGGCCGCGACGCGCGACGCCGCCGGCCAGCCGCCGGCCCCAGAGGGTGCTGCGCCATTCGATGAGCTTGTTCATCCGGAGACTCCTGCAGTGGGGGGCCAGCCGGCCCGTGCGATCTGAGGCACTGTACAAATGAACAGTTGCCGCCGCAAGAGGGCTGCGGCGCGCGCGCCACGCCGCTCGGTCCCGCGGCGGGAGGGCCCTGGGATCAGCGACAGGCGGCTGCCAGGTCCGACCGGTCCGGCTGTGGTTGCGCCGGCGTTGCCGCGGCGCGGCCGATGCCCTCGTAGCGCGCGAAGTCGGCCGGCTCGAGCACCCGGCGGCCGTCGATCACCAGCGGGGCGCGGCCGGCCGCGCGCAGCACGTCGGCCAGCGCCTGGAACTGCGCCCAGCGCGTCACCAGGATCACCACCTCGGCCTGCGCGACCGCATCGGCCAGGTCGGCGGCGAAGCGCACGCCGGCCAGCGCCTCGAGCCGGTCGGCGCCGGTGGCCGGACCGACCACCGGATCGTAGGCGCTGATCCGGGCGCCCAGCGCGCGCAGCCGCGCCACCACCGGGAAGGCCGGCGACTCGCGGACGTCGTCGGTGTCGGGCTTGAAGGCGAGCCCCAGCACGGTGACGGGCACGCCCGCCAGCCGGGGGTGGTGCCGCGCCAGCAGCGCGAACAGCTCGTCGGGCTGGGTCCGGTTGACCGCCAGCACCGCGCGCAGCATCGGCATCGACAGCCCGAGCGACTCGCCCTGCGCGGCCAGCGCGGTCACGTCCTTGGGCAGGCAGCTGCCGCCGAAGCCGCAGCCCGCCTCGAGGAAGCTCGCGATCGGGGCCCGCAGCGCGCGGCCGTCGGCGAGCCGGGTGGTGAAGTACTGCGACAGGTGCACGCCGCGGGTCACCTCGGCGATGTCGACCCCGGGCAGCCGGCGGGCCAGGCGCGACAGCTCGTTGGCGAACGAGATCATCGTGGCCAGCGCCGCGTTCGATGCGTACTTGATCATCTCGGCGGTGGCGTTGTCGGTGCGGATCACCGGCACCCCGGCGAAGCCGCCGTACAGCGCCGCCAGGGTGTCGTGGGTCGCGGCATCGACGCCGCCGAGCACCAGGCGGTCGGGTCGGCTGAAGTCGGCCACCGCCGTGCCCTCGGTCAGGAACTCGGGGTTCATGCCCAGCCCGAATCCCGCGCCGGCGACCCGCCCGCTGGCCGCCTCCAGCGCCTCGCGCACCGGGCCGTCGGTGGTGCCGGGCACCACCGTGCTCTTGACCACCACGCAGTGCCGGCCCGGCTTGTCGCGCAGCGCCGCGCCGATCTGAGCGGCCGCGCCCAGCACGTGGCGCAGGTCGATCCGGCCCTCGTGCGAGGGCGTGCCCACCGCGATCATCGTGAGCTCGGTCGCGCGCACTGCCGCCGCGAGGTCCTGCGTGGCCCGCAGCCGGGTGCCGGCGTGCCGCGCGACCAGCTCGGCCAGGCCCTCCTCATGGCAGGTGGGCTGGCCCGACGCCAGCAGCGCGACCTTGGCCGGGTCGAGATCCACGCAGATCACCTCGTGGCCGGCCTGCGCCAGACAGGCGCCGGTCACGATGCCCACGTAGCCGGTGCCGATGATCGAGACCTTCATCGGGTCAGCCCTGCGCGCCGCGCGGGTTGTGGTGGTACCAGACGAGCGTGCGCCAGATGCCCTCGTCGATCGCCACCCGCGGCGTGAACGCCAGCTCGTTGCGGATCTTGTCGATGATCGGGCAGCGCCGGTTGGGGTTGTCGACCAGGTAGGCCGCCTCCTGCGACTGGCCCAGCCGCACCCGGCCGCGGTAGCCGAGCAGCCCGCGAGCCGTGCCCGCCATCAGCTCGGCGAGCGAGGCCATCGAGATCTCCGGCTCCTGGATGCCCACGTTGTAGGCCTCGCCGGGACGCCCCGAGACCAGCACCTTGAAGTAGCCGGTGATCGCGTCGGTGGCGTAGCAGAAGGTGCGGGTGGGCTTGCCGTCGGACAGCATCACGATGTCCTCGCCGGCCAGGATGTCGCGCGCGAAGTCGGGGATCACGCGGCCGTCGCTGATCTTCAGCCCCGGCCCGTAGTTGTTGAACGGGCGCGCCACCTTCACCGGGATCCGCTCGGCCTGCGCGAACACCACGCACAGCGTCTCGCCGAAGCGCTTGGCCTCGTCGTAGCAGGCGCGCGGCCCGGTGCACGAGACCAGCCCGCGGTAGGTCTCGGGGGTGGGGGTGGCGTCGGGCGTGGGGTCGCCGTAGATCTCGCTCGAGGAGAAGAACAGCATGCCCGACACCGGCGTGCCGGCGTCGCGCCCGGCCACCGCGTAGTCGAGCAGGTTGCGCAGCCCGTTGACGTTGGCGTCGATGGTGCGGATGGGCATCGCGCGGTAGTAGATCGGCGAGGCGATGCTGGCCGCGTGCACGATCCAGTCGAAGCGGCCCATGTCGGCCGGCAGCGGCCGGGTCAGGTCGTAGTCGTGCACCGACAGGTGCGGCGTGCCGGCCAGCGCCTCGATCCACTGCGGCCGGCCCCGCAGCCAGTTGTCCCAGACCACCACCTCGATCGGCGCCCGGTCGGGGTTCAGGCGGTTCCAGTGCAGCGGCGCCTGCACGAGGTAGTAGCCGAGGAAGCCGCCGCCGCCGGTGACCAGCAGGCGG
>Ga0169931_10012979_pt1 | contig 11458 bp, 11 predicted proteins | sample Kivu_15m_20L_FD_129675 | JGI IMG/M metagenome (GOLD analysis project Ga0169931, IMG submission 129675) | Freshwater microbial communities from Lake Kivu, Western Province, Rwanda to study Microbial Dark Matter (Phase II) - Kivu_15m_20L... | ecosystem: Environmental > Aquatic > Freshwater > Lake... | reverse complement strand
TTGATAGGACGGGTGTGGAAGCGTGGTAACACGTTAAGCTTACCGTTACTAATAGCTCAATTGGCTTGATTTATGCACTGAAAAATTTTTAGATACAAATTAATATGTTAGAAAAAATTGCTATTTAGAAAAATCTTATTAAAAAATCTATAAACAATAAAAATTTTATGGAAATAAAAAATAAATATTATTGGAATACCTTCTATAAAAATTTCTTGATCAACAAAGAAAGTTCTTTTGCCAGATTTGTCTATAAAAAAATTAAAACAAAAAAAGTAAATAAGTTATTAGATGTAGGTTGTGGCAACGGAAGAGATACTTTTTTTTTTTTAAAAAAGGATTAGACATAAAAGGAATAGACACCTCTAAAACAGCAATAAGAAACAACAATAAAATTTTAAAAAAAATTTTTTATTTAAAAGATATCTGCTCAAGAAGTTTCTTTTTAAAAGAAAAATTTTCCATTATTTATGCTAGATTTTTTATTCATGCGATAAACAGTAAGAAAGAAAATTTTTTTTTAAAGAATATTAAAAAAATTTCTCATAAAAAAACAATTATCTTTTTAGAATTTAGGACAATTAAAGATCCTTTAATTAAAAAAGGAATAAAACTAAGTAAGTATGAAAGATTTCATACGCATTATAGAAGATTTATTAATCCTAAAGAGTTTGTAAGTAAAATTTCTGATGAAGGATTTAGAGTTTTGAGTTATAACTATGCTAGGTTTAAACTTGAAAGGCCCCATATTTGCAGATTAGCAATCAAAATTAATTAGTTTTTATTAATATGATTTTTAAACAATTTTTTGATGAAGTCTCATTCACTTATTCGTACTTGATAGCCGATAAAGAAGGCTCCGAAGCTTGTATAATAGATCCTGTATTTGAAAATATTGATAGTTATTTGAGTGTAATAATAAAATTAAAATTAAAGTTAGTAAAAGTTATCGATACTCATATTCACTCCGATCACATTACAGGAGTTTCTGCTTTAAAAGAAATGACTGATTGTGCAATTATCATGGGTAAATCTGAAAACTCCCCTTTAGTTGCTAATATAGAGGTAAAGGATAGAGGTATAATCACAATTGGAAATTTGAAGTTGACCGCATTATATACTCCTGGACACACTAGCGACTCCTATAGTTTTCAAATTATGGATAGAGTTTTTACTGGTGATACTCTATTAATTTCAGGTAGTGGTAGGACAGATTTACCAAGCGGTGATCCATATAAATCTTACGACTCCATATTTAATATTTTATTAAAATTAAAAGATGAAACATTAGTTTACCCAGCTCATGATTATAATGGAAAAAAATTTAGTACGATAAAAAAAGAAAAGTTAGAAAATCCAAGATTGCAGGTTAAAAATAAAAAAGAATATGTGGATATTATGAATAATTTGAAATTACCAACACCTAAGCTTATGGATTTAGCAATTCCGATTAATAAATTGGGTGGAAAAAAAAATAATATATTATTAAAAAAATTTAAGAATTTTTAAAATTTTTATGTTTTATTATTTTTTTAATAAAATAATAAAATTTATTATTTGAGTTAATATCTTTCAAATCATAAAATAGATTTAGATTTTTTTTATTTATAGACTTATACCTTTCTAAATAATTATTTTTATAATTTATATACTTACTAATATTAATTATAAAACTTCTATAAGTACTGCAAAATGGACCAGCAATATTTTTACGATAATTAATTAGAAACCCTTTCTCATCTTTATATTTTTTAAAATCAGGAAATACGTGTATTTGAGGTTTTCCAATAAATGAGCATTCAGTTGTTGTTGTTGAACAATCATTAATAAGCAAATCAATTTCGTTTAAAAAAGTAGTTGTATCAAAAAAAGGCTTTTTGTTCCTGTCTATATAAATAATATTTTTATATTCATTGTTTTTATAAATTTCACTCATTAAATTAGAAGAATTATAAGTATAAAAAAAATAACAATTATTTTTTTCTAAAAAATTATTAAATTTTACTAAATTAAAATTTTTTAGCTTTAATAGTGGAAAATTATAGCCGTAAGGCCTCCAAGTAGGTGTGTAATAAATAATTTTTTTTTCACAATTTTTCCCATCCAAAACATAGCTCAACATGCCCCTGTTTTTTTTTTTTAAAGATTCAAATCTTGGGTATCCGAATTTTATAATTTTGCTTGAAGGTAAATTATATTGTTCTATGCCAACCTTTTTGATAGTGAAGTCTGATGTAAAATTAACATAGTTAAATTTGCTATAATCTTCATATTTATTTGAAAGAATATACTTAGCTTTTACTACTTTTAAACCAGATCCGTGACCAATACAAATTTTTACCGAATGTAAGTCTATTAGATTTAAGAAATTATAATAATTTGACCCGCTATCAATTATAACCTTGGCTTTTAACGTTATCCAAATTCTTTTAATGCAATTTTTATTATAAATATATTTGAACTTATTTCTCTTAAGATAATTTTTAATCTCTAAATTTTTTGTGTACCAATAGACGTTCATACCTTTTTTAGAGAGAAATTCAAAAAGAAATCTGGAATTATCGGTATAAATATTCGGCAGAAAACTTTGAATTATAATATAATCTTTTTTTAAAGGTAAGAGTTTGAGAGGCGAAAGTATTCTTGAAAGTATTTTTTTAATTATATAAAGCATTTTGCAAGCAAATAATTTTTTTAAATCTAATTATTAATTAATTCTAAATAAATTTTTTAGTTTTCTTGTAATTATAAAAAATTGTTAAATTACAAGTTAAATAAATAATCACATTATTTAATTCATTGTTAGTGAGATAAAATTATATTATATTTATAGCAAATTTAATTACATGAATAATAATTTCTAATAATTATTTAAATTGTCTAAAGTATTAATTTATACTCCGAATAAAGATTCTTTTGGCTTTTTTATATGAAAGAAAATCAAAACCTAGTTATACCCCATATCACATGACTTACCTATGCCCCAAAAGTTTTAGTTTCATTACAAAAGCTATAAGTTCATTAAAAGTTATTTATTTAAAAACTTTTGGTTTAGATTTCGGGGATATTTATGCTTATGAAAGAGATATCTCAAAAAATTTAGGTTTAGCAAGTAACATTAAAAAAACTGGGAGTGTTATTCAGGAAGTTATCGATTTACTTGGATTGGGCAATCATCTTAGAGTCGTTTTGAAAAAATAAGCTTCGATTAGCATTAATATTGGTAACTATATTGTTTTTAAATTATTTTTAATTATTCATTTTTTAGAAACAATAAAATTTATTATGCGAATAAAAATTATTTAAATTAAGTAAAAATTTGATTATTGAAAAAAAATTTTTGATATCATTTAATAATTTCTAAATAAATTTTAAGGGTATAAAAATATATGTTTAACTTTAATTCTTATTTAAGTGTTATTTAATTTTTAAATATAACACGTGTTTTAAAATTTTAAGATTTTAATAAATTAATTATTTTGTAAACTGACAGGATATTTGTATAATGATTTTTTTTTTTAATTTTGGTTTAAATTATATTTATTTTAGTACATAAAAACTTTAGATTTTATTTTTTATGATTTGCATAATATCAAGTAAAGAAGAATTTTTCTTATTAAAAAAAAAATTTACTGAATTTTATGCTGAAAATTTTGAGCTATTTTGTATCTTAAAGAAATATGGTGTTAGGTATTTATTTTATAATAATATTTATAAAAACAATGCAAATACAGAAAAGTTAATTAATGTTTTTTCTAAAAAGTGGTTTTTAGATTTAAATAAAAAAAAGGATATTTTTGAAATTGAAGGTATGTCAATTTCAAATATAATTAACCGTAGAATAAGTATAAATTTAACTTACCTTTTTAGATTTTTTTTTGTAATCAATAATTTTAAAAAAAAAAAAATATATATATCTTCAAATTGTTCAAATTTTTTAATTGAAGCATCAAAAGCTTTCTCAAATGTAAAAATAAAAAATTTATTAAATAATAAAAAACAATTATTTATGAGCCCTGTTCCGAACAGAGCAATATTCCATGTTCCTAAAATATTAGCTTTTTATAAACTATTCAGAATAATTCAAAAGTTTTTACCAAAAAAAAAAGTTCTTTACATTAAAAATGAAACCTCACTTAAGTTAGCAAAAAAAAACTCTCAACTTCTAGTAGGTAATACAATAAATATTTTTAAATCTTTTTATTTTTCAAAAAATAATTTTTTATATAAAAAATATAAAAAATTGAATATTTTACAATTTACTCCTACAAAAAAAAAAATTGTTGAAAAAAATTTAAAAAAAATACTGGCTAATTTTTTTACCCTGAATTATCAGACTCGTAAAATTATTAAAATATTTATTTGTTTACTAGAAAAAGAATTTGTTAAAAACAAAAAAACATTAATTAAAATACTTAGCATCTATGAAGATATAATCTTATTTTATAAACCAAAGTACATTATTCAATCCGGAGAATGTGATGAAACAAATATAATTATTTCTGAACTATGTTTCAAACATAAAATAATAAATTTTTTATTATTAGATGGTTATCAATTTTTTTTAGATAAATTTATTTTTTTTTTAAAGTATCCTGCTAAAAGTTTTTATTTCAATAAAGTTTTTGCTTTTGGATCGGCAAATAAAAAAATTTATTTAGATCAGGGTTTCAAAAATAAGCAAATAGTTAAAATCAATTCTCCCTTACTTAATAAATGCTTTACCTTATTAAATTTTAATAAAAAGATACCTTTAATTTTAGGATACCAGCCAAATTTAAATTGTTATAAGACTCCTTTTGACATACAAATTAAAGTTGAGTTAGATTTGATTAAATTTCTTCAATCATTAAATTATAAAAATATAATTTTAAAATTAAAACAAGGAAGTCAGGCTTTAAGTGGAGTTTCTCATAAAACTGCTGATTATTACAAGTATTTGTTTCAAGAATATTTCGACACAAAGATGACTATAAATTTGGATGTTAATTCTCAAAAACTAGAAAAAAATTTTTCTAAAACTGAATTTATTATAGGCGGTTTTTCTACTTCAATAATCGAAGCAATTCATTTCAAAGTTCCTTATTATTTTTATGAACCAGTTGAAAATGGTTATAAAAAAAATAATTTTAAATCAGTTAGACTTTTCAATGAGTCTAAAATGTCTAAGAATTTGGATGAATTAAAAAAAAATTTAATAAATAAAAATTATATTTCTTTTAGTAAAAAAAAACTTATTTATAAAAAAGAATTATCAAATATTAATATTTATAATTATTAGTAATATTTATTTTGAAAATATGAGAATACATTGCATAGTTCAAGCTAGACTTTCCAGCTCACGCCTTCCTGCAAAAGTTATGTTAAACGTTTGTAACAAACCATTGCTATTGCACTTAATTGAAAGAATTAAAAAAAGTAAATTAATTACTGATACTATAATAGCCACGACAACAAATATAGAGGATGATTTAATTGTTGATTTATGCAAAAAATATAAAATTAAATTTTGGAGGGGAAGCCCAACTGACCTTTTGAGTAGATATTATAATTGCTCTAAAGAATTTAAAAGTGATTGTATTGTGAGAATTACTTCAGACTGTCCTCTTATGGACGCTAATTTGATAGACAGAATGTTAAAAAATTATATTAGAAATCCTATTGATTATCTTAGTAATATTCACCCACCAACATATCCTGATGGATATGATGTTGAAATTTTTTCTTTTGAAGCTCTTACAAAAGCTTATTTTTTTGCTAAAAAAAATTTTCAAAGAGAACATGTTACACCTTATATATGGGATAATCCCAAAATTTTTAAAATTAGAAATTATAGTGATTTTGAAAATGATAATTTGTACAAAAAATATAGATTAACTCTTGATTACAAAGAGGACTATTTTGTTATCTGTAAAATTTTTAATAGTATTTATTCCGTAAAAAAATTTTTTTTTTTGCAAGATGTCATTAAATTTTTAAATAAAAATAAGAAAATAGTTATTAATAAACACTTAATAAAAGTAAATTGGTATGGAAAAGTTTATAAAAAATTAAAAACTATAAGCAAAAAGGATACTAATATAAATTATTTTTGATATGTATAAAAATTCTAAAAATAGACCAGCAAAGCTACAAAAGTATGCTTCTGAACTAATTCCAGGGATATCACAATTGTTTGGTAAGAGACCTGATTTATATTTACCCGGAGGTGCTTGGCCAACATATTATTCAAAAGCAAAAGGCGTAACCGTATGGGGAATTGATAAAAAAAAATATTATGATTTTACAATGGTTGGAATAGGAACTTCTGTGCTTGGTTATTCAGACCCAGATGTTAATAGGGTGGCAATTAAAACAATAAAAATGTCAACAATGAATACTTTAAATCCTCCAGAGGATGTGGAATTAGCAGAATTACTTATAAAATTACATCCCTGGGCAAACAAAGTAAGATACTGTAGGACAGGTGGAGAGACCATGGCTGTAGCAATTAGACTTGCAAGAGCATCTACTAAAAGGGACAAAGTGTTATTTTGTGGATACCATGGATGGAGCGATTGGTATTTGTCGGCTAATTTAAAATCAAATACATCTCTTAATAAACATTTACTACCAGGTCTTGAACCTCTTGGAGTACCGAGATCACTTAAAAATACTGTTATACCCTTTAATTTTAATAATTATGAAGATTTAGAAAAAATCGTAAAAACAAATGCGAAATACTCTGCCGCTATTGTTCTAGAACCATGTAGAGATAGAATGCCAGATATTAGATATTTAAAAAAACTTAGATCAATAGCTAATGAAAATAGATGTGTTTTAATTTTTGATGAAATTACTTGTGGTTGGAGAACAAGAACAGGAGGAGTACATATGGATCTTGGGGTTTATCCAGATATTGCTGTTTTTGGAAAAACTATTGCAAATGGTATTGCGATGGGCGCGATAATTGGAGTTGAAAAAGTTATGAAATATTCAACTAAAACTTTTTTAAGTAGTGCCTTTTGGACTGAAAGATTAGGACCTGCTTGTGCTGTAGCATTTATCAAAAAGCATGAAAAATTAAATGTTGGAAAGGTTTTAAAAAAAAAAGGTAAACTAATAAAAAAAATATGGCATGATGCCGCTAAGAAGGCAAATATAGACATTTCAATAAGCGGAATAGATCCGCTTCCTACATTTAAATTAGCAGTAAAAAATTGGCCTGCAACATTAACCTTTTTTATTCAAGAAATGTTAAAAAAAGGCTTCTTAGCAACAGATAAATGTTATGCAAATTACATGCATACGGAAACACTATTAAAAAAATATAAAAAAAGTTGCCAAGAAGTTTTTTGCCTCATTAAAGAGTTTGATAAAAAAAATCTCATCAAAAAAAAATTAGAAGGCCCAGTAAAAACCATGAATTTCAAAAGGTTGTGCTAATGATCGCCTATGATTAATTTAGAAAATAAAAATATTGTCGTTACTGGCGGACTTGGTCTTTTGGGTCAGTCCTTATGCGAGGAGCTTGCAGCATTGAATGCAAATGTAATTATACTTGATATACAAAATAAAAAAAAAATAAATCAAATAAAAAATTATAAAAAATTAAAAAAAAATTTTTTATATTTAAAATGTGATACTTCAAAAAAAAAAGATGTAGAAAATGCTAAAAATATAATTGTTAAAAAATTTAAAAATATTAATGTCTTAATTAATGCGGCGGCTATTACTGATGCTATAGAAAAAAAAAAATTTAAACTATCTAAATTTGAAAATTTTTCATTTGAGGAATGGAATAAATCAATTTCAACTAATTTAAATAGTTTATTTTTATGTTCTCAAATTTTTGGAAAAGAATTAATTAAAAATAAAAAAAGTTCAATAATAAATATTGCGTCGATATATGGAATGGTTGGTCCAGATCAAAATATTTACAAAAATAAATATAAAAAAAAAACTTTTTTCAAATCGCCTTCTTATCCAACCTCTAAAGGAGCAGTTATAAGCTTCACTAGATATCTTGCTGCTTACTGGGGTAGCAAGGGGTTAAGGGTAAATTCTGTTTCTCCCGGAGGTATATTTAATAATCAAAATAAAATATTTGTAAAAAAATATTCAAATAAGACCCTTTTAAATCGAATGGCAAATCCCAAAGATATTTCGAGTGTTATAATTTTTTTATGCAGCGACCAATCAAGTTATATGACTGGTAGTAACGTTGTAGTGGATGGTGGCTGGACAACAATATAATAAAAAGAAAAAACCTATGAGCTTTATAAAAATTGGAAAAATAAAGATTGGTCAAAACTGTAAACCTTTCATCATTTGTGAATTAGGAATAAATCATGGTGGCTCTTTAAAAGTTGCAAAAAAAATGGTCGATCTTGCAAAAAAAGCAGGGGCAGACGCTATTAAAAATCAATTACACATTCCAAAAGCAGAAATGATCGATGAGGCTAGAAAAACCATACCAACAAATACAAATAAATCAATCTATCAAGTAATAGAGGAAAATTTAATGAGCATTCAAAATGAAAAAAAATTAAAATTATACGTTGAAAAAAAGAATATGGTCTATCTAAGTACACCCTTTTCATTAGATGCAGCAAAAAAATTAAATAAAATCGGGATTAAAGCTTTTAAAGTAGGCTCAGGAGAATTTAATAATATCCCATTAATTAAAGAGATAGCAAAATTTAAAAAACCAATAATATTAAGTACCGGCATGAATGATTTAGCCTCAATAAAAAATACAGTAAAAACATTAAATAAAATAAAGGCTAAATATGCTCTACTTCACTGCAAAAGCGAATACCCAGCAGATTATTCGGGTTTAAAGTTAGATTTTATAAGTGTATTAAAAAAAAAATTTCCGAATATAGTGGTTGGTTATTCTGATCATTCCATTGGTATTGTCCCTTCCATATCAGCCATGGCGAAAGGTGCACAGATTTTAGAAAAACATTTTACAGACTCAAAAAAAAGAAAAGGTCCGGATATCGTTTGTTCGATGGATCCAAATGAATTATCTTTTTTATCAAAAGCTGCAAAAATTATTTTTTTATCTAATGGAAAAAATAAAAAAATTTCTGCAGTAGAAAAAATAACAGCTAAATTTGCTTTTTCATCTGTAGTATCAATTAAAAATATTGAAAAGGGTGAAATGTTAAATTTAAGTAATATTTGGGTTAAAAGACCGGGCACAGGATACTTTTTGGCAAATAAACTGATGTATTTATTAGGAAAGAAGGCAAAAAATAAAATACTTAGTAATTGTTTTATTAAAAAAAATGATATCTAAAAAAAAAATAATTTTTTTAACGGGCACAAGAGCTGATTATGGAAAAATAAAGTCTTTAATTAAAATTGTATATAAAAGTAAATATTTTCAACCAATAATTTATGCAACGGGAATGCATATGATAAAAAAATTTGGATTAACTTATCAAGAAATTTTAAAAGATTTTAAAAATATAGATTTATATACTTTCAAAAATAACTACAATAAAAATAATTCAATGGATCTTGTAGTTTCAAAAACAATTAATCAAATAAATAAAATTACTAAAAAAATAAAACCAGATCTTTTCGTAGTCCACGGTGATAGATGTGAGACGTTGGCAGCTGCAATTTTTTGTAATTTAAATAATATTTTTCTTGCTCACATTGAAGGGGGGGAAGTTTCAGGAACGGTTGATGAGTCCATAAGACACGCAGTATCAAAACTATCTCATGTACATTTTTTATCAAATCTTCATTCAAAAAAAAATTTAGAATTGATGGGTGAGGATAAAAAAAATTTATATGTTATTGGATCTCCTGAGGTAGATGTTATGATTAAAAAAGACTTGCCAATAATAGATGATGTGAAAGCGCGTTATATGATAAAATTTAAAAATTATGCAATTTTACTTTTTCATTCGGTAACAACATTAAATAAAGAAGATATTATTTTTCAATGTAGGGAACTATTTGATGCTATTATAAAATCAAAAAAAAATTATGTTATTATTTATCCAAATAATGATAAATATTCGGAAATAATTTTAAAATATATAAATAAGCTAAAAAAAAATAAATATTTTAAAATTATACCTTCATTAAGATTTGAGTATTATCTTACACTTTTAAAAAACTCTGATTTTATAATTGGGAATTCGAGCTCGGGAGTTCGAGAGACATCAGTTTATGGTGTTTATGCAATTAACTTAGGCAATAGACAAAAAAATAGAGTTATTAATTCAAAAAATATTTATAATTTAGATTTCAATAAAAAAAAAATATTGAAACAAATATTAAGATTAAAAAATAAAAAAATAAATAAAGTTTACAATTTCGGAAATGGTAATTCTGCTAATAAATTCATTAAAATATTACTTAAAAAAGATTTTTGGAGTAAGAGTAAGCAAAAATATTTTGTACAACCAAAAGTTAATTAATTTAAATATTAATGGTTAACTCAAACTATCTCAAATTACCAGAAAAGGTCAAATTTTGTGCAAAGTGTACAATATCTAATCAAAGGCCCTCTTCTGTAGTAGAATTTAAAAATACTGAGTCAAAAAAAAAACCAACAATCGATTTTAATAAAAAAGGCATTTGTAGCGCTTGTGAGTATCAAGAGATTAAAGAAACTGAAATTAATTGGAAACAAAGAGAAAAAGAACTTAACATTTTATGTGATAGATATAGAGGAAATGGATTAAAATATGATTGTGTTGTTCCGGGTAGTGGGGGGAAGGATAGTTCATTTACATCGCATATTTTAAAATATAAGTACGGTCTCAATCCTTTGACTGTAACTTGGGCCCCTCACAAATATACAGAAATTGGTCGTAAAAATTTTGATAACTGGACTCATAAAGGAGGATTTGACAATTTACTTTTTACTCCTAATGGAAAACTTCATGCTTATTTAACAAGATTATCATTTTTAAATTTATTTCATCCATTTCAACCTTTTATAATAGGGCAAAAATTAATAGGTCCAATTATAGCAAAAAAATTTGGAATAAAATTAATTTTTTATGGAGAAAATCAAGCTGAATATGGAAATAAAATTAAAGATAATTTTAATAGTACTTTTAAAAAAAAATATTTTTCAATTAAAAATATTAGAAATATTACATTGGGTGGTGAAAAAATTTTTAATATTATTAAAAACAGCAATTTTAAAATTTCAGAATTTATGCCTTATATTCCTTTAAGTGAAAATGCTCTGAAGGATAATGAAATAGATTATCAGTATTTAGGTTATTACATAAAATGGGATCCTCAGGAATGTTACTATTACGCCTCTGAACATACAGGTTTTGAAGCTAATAGTGAGAGAACTCAAGGAAGCTATTCCAAATATTCAAGTATAGATGATAAAATCGATTATTTTCATTATTACACTACATACGTAAAATTTGGCTTGGGTAGAGCGAGTTATGACGCCGCACAAGAAATTAGAAATAAAAAAATTACGAGG
>Ga0169931_10012978_pt1 | contig 11458 bp, 11 predicted proteins | sample Kivu_15m_20L_FD_129675 | JGI IMG/M metagenome (GOLD analysis project Ga0169931, IMG submission 129675) | Freshwater microbial communities from Lake Kivu, Western Province, Rwanda to study Microbial Dark Matter (Phase II) - Kivu_15m_20L... | ecosystem: Environmental > Aquatic > Freshwater > Lake... | reverse complement strand
GATCCCTCGGCCTTCAGCGTCTGGTAGACGGCGCGGAAGGCGCTGCCCGCGGCCAGGAAGGCGGTGGCCGGGAAGATGGCGAGCCGGTAGCCGATGTCCTGCAGCTCGGCGCGGCTGAGGATGGGCGTGCGACCGCCCTCGACCATGTTGGCCAGCAGGGGCTTGTCGAAGCTGCGGCAGATCGTGCGCATCTCGTCCACCGACTCCGGGCTCTCGACGAAGAGGATGTCGGCGCCCGCCTGCCCGTACAGCGCGGCGCGGCGCAGCGCCTCGTCCAGGCCGAGCGTGGTGCGCGCGTCGGTGCGCGCGATGATCAGGAAGTTCGGGTCGCGGCGGGACTCCACCGCGACGCGGATCTTGTCGGCCATCAGCTCGGCGTCGACGACGCGCCGGCCCAGCATGTGGCCGCACTTCTTCGGGAACTCCTGGTCCTCGAGCTGGATCGCGCAGGCACCGGCGGCCTCGTAGCCGCGCACCGTGTGCATCACGTTGAGCAGGCCGCCGTAGCCGGTGTCGCCGTCGCAGATCATCGGCGTGGAGGTGATGGCGCAGAGCTGCGTGACGCGCCCCACCATGTCGGTGTAGCTGGCCAGGCCCGCGTCCGGCAGGCCCAGGTGCGAGGCCACGGTGCCGTAGCCAGTCATGTACAGCGCCTCGAAGCCCAGGCCGTCGGCCATGCGCGCCGAGATGCCCTCGTACACGCCCGGGGCGACGAGCAGCTCGCCGGTCTTCAGGCGGGCGGCGAGCTGGGCGCGGCGCTCGGCGCCGCTGCGGGTGGTGAGTCCCTGGTTCACGGTCATGCGATGGCCTCCGCGCGCTCGAGCGCGTCCAGCATCGAGGTCTTGCGCAGGTAGGCGCGGGCCTGCGCAGGGTCGGCGGCGGTGGCGCGCAGGGCGTCCTGCGTCTTGCGCCGCTCGACGGGGTCGCGCTCCTCGATCTCGCGCTTGTTGCGCGCCGTGCTGGCGTTGATGTACTCGATGGCGATGGTGCGGCGCTGGCGCTCGTAGCGGTCGAGCACGGCCTCGGACTCGCCGCGCTGCAGCACGCCCAGCAGCTTGTGCGTCAGGTTCATCGCGTCGTGCACGCCGCCGTTCATGCCCATGCCGCCCAGCGGGTTGTTGATGTGGGCCGAGTCCCCGGCCAGGAAGACGCGGCCGCGCCGGAACTGCTGCGCCACGCGCTGGTGCACCTTGTACAGCGTGCGGTGCACGGTGCGGTAGGGCTGCGGCTGGGGCAGCAGCGCCTGCAGGCGGCGCTCGACCGAGGCGTCACTGAGGCACTCCTCGTCGGTCTCGGTGGACGGGGTGGGGAAGAGCACGCGCCACAGCGTGGGCACGCGCAGCAGCACGCACCACTCCTGCGGGTCGGAGCAGTAGTTCACGTAGGACAGCCGCGGCAGGTGGTCGGCGTACTCGAAATCGGTGGAGATGACGAGGAAGCGCTCGGGATAGGTGTAGCCCTCGAACTCGATGCCCATGCTGCGCCGCACCGCGCTCCAGGCGCCGTCGGCGCCGATCAGGTAGTCGGCCTCGATCTGGTGCGGCGCGCCGTCGATCGTGAGCGCCGTGCGCACGCGGTCGCCGTCCTGCGTGACCGACTCCACGCGCGCCTGGAAGTGGAAGGACACGTGCGGCATCGCGTCGAGCTGGGCCTTGATCTGCTGCGCAAGCTTCCACTGCTCGCACTGCAGGCGGAAGGGATGGTCGGTGTCGCAGGCCAGCAACTGCATGTCGAACTCGGCGATCACGCCCTCCTGCCGGTCGCGCTGCTGCGTGTAGCGCGCCACCAGGCCCTGCGCCACCAGGGCCTCGGTCAGGCCGTAGGGCGCCAGCATGTCCAGCGTGGGCGGGTGGAAGGTCGAGGCGCGCAGGTCGAGGTTGAGTTGCGCCGCCGCCTCGACCACCGTCACCTGCACCCCGGCACGCGCCAGCACGAGCGCCGCCACCAAACCCACGGGCCCCGCGCCCGCGATCAGGATGTGTGTGTTCTTCATCGCCCTGGTCGGAATTGGAATCCGCTTCAATGTACACAAAGTTTTGCAGGCATGCAGACGATCGCCGGCGCTCAACCAGCAATCGCGCCGATTTCGGGTCATTTCCTGGTGTTTTCCCGAGTATTTCCCACGAATCCATGGGGTCAGGAAAACGGTCTGTACACAATCCCCTATATTGCGGTCGCATGACGCGAGCCAGCGCCCTTGCCTACGACACCATGCGCCAGTGGATCCTGGACGGCGAAGTCCAGCCCGGTCAGCGCCTGATCGAGGAAGACCTGGCGCAGCGCGTGGGCGTCTCGCGCACCTCCATCCGCGAGGGCCTGCGCCGCCTGGCGGCCGACGGCCTGGTGCGCACCGAGGCCAGCCGCGGCAGCTTCGTGCTGGAGCTGAACACGGCCGAGGTGGACGAGGTCTTCCAACTGCGCGCGCTGCTGGAGGGCCACGCCGTCAGCCTGGCGGCCGTGCACGGGCAGCCGGCGGACTGGGAGGAACTGGCGGACATCGCGCTCCAGATCGACGCCCTGCTCGGCGAGAGCGGCCTGGAAGGACCGGCCCTGTTCGCGCGCTTCCAGGACCTGAACCACCGCTTCCACCAGACCCTGCTGCGCGCCAGCCGCTCCAGCCGCCTGCAGGCGCTGGCCAAGACCCTGATCGAGCTGCCGCTGGTGACGCTCAAGCAGCACGGCTGGCCGGGCGAGGTGCAGGTGCGCCGCTCGAACCAGCAGCACTGGGAGATCATCGAAGCGCTGCGCGCGCGCGACCCCTTCCTCGTCCGCCTGCGGCTGCAGTCGCACCTGCTCGGCGCGCGCCCCCGGGCCCTGGTGGCCCAGATGGTGCCGGCCACGGCGCTGATGTGAGGCGGCCGTGAGCCTGGACCCCATGACGCCGAATCCGACGCCGAACCCGAACCCGACCCCGCACGAGCCGCCGCCCAGCCGCAGCATCGTCGTCACCGGCGGCGGGCGTGGGCTGGGCTGGGAGATGGCCGAGGCCCTGGTGGCAGCCGGGCACCGCGTGCTCATCACCGGCGCGCGCGAGGCGGGCGAGCTGGACGCCGCCGCCGCGCGTCTGAACGCCGGGGCCGGCGAGCCGCGCGCGCTGGCCATGGTGGCGGACGTCTCGGACTGGGACGCCTGCCAGGCCGTGGCCGCGCGCTGCCTGCAGGCCTGGGGCCGCATCGACGGCCTGGTCAACAATGCCGGGCGCGGCATGCTGGAGATCAGCGACGATTTCGTGCGCCGGCCGCCGCTGTTCTGGCAGGCCGATCCCGGCGGGTTCCGCAACATCATCGAGGCCAACGTCACCGGTGCCTTCCTGATGGCGCGGGCCTGCGTGCCGACGATGGTGAGCCAGGGTTTCGGGCGCGTGGTCAACATCTCCACCAGCCGGCCCACGATGGTCCGTGTCGGCTACAGCCCCTACGGCCCGTCCAAGGCCGCGCTGGAGGCGATGAGCGTGGTCTGGGCCAAGGACCTGCAGGACACGGGCGTCACCGTCAACGTGCTGCTGCCCGGCGGCGCGAGCGACACCCGCCTGGTGCCCGACAGCGGTGGTTTCCGGCGCGGCGCCGACGGCAACCTGCTGCCACCCTCCCTGATGCGCGCCCCCATCGTCTGGCTCATGGGCCACGCCGGTGCCGAGGTCAACGGCGAACGCTACATCGCCCGCCAATGGCGGACCGACCAGCCCTGGGACCGCGCGGCCGCCGGCGCCCGCGACGAGCGGCACGACGTGCCCGCGGTCATGTGAGGGGGCGCATGCGCACCTCAGCCCGCCACCCAGCGCCAGCCCGGCCCGTCGCCGACGACGTGGCCGCCCACGCTGCCCGCAAAGTGCGCCGGCAGCAGCAGCGTGCCGGTGTCGGCCACCGCGTCGACGAGCCGCCGCCGCGTGGCCGCCGCCTGGGCGGGGGCCTCGCAGAAGCGCGAGTTCCAGGACGGCTCGAGCAACTGCACCGGGCTGTGCAGGATGTCGCCGCTGAAGACGCCGTGCGCGCCACCGCTGCGCGCGTGCAGCATCACGGTGCCGGGCGTGTGCCCGGGCGCGGGCTCGAGCCAGACGCCGGTGTCGATCTCGTGCCCGTCGTCCACCAGCAGCGCCTGGCCCGCGTCCATCACCGGCAGCACGCTGTCGGCGAAGGAGCCGTGGTTGGGCACCGGCCGCCCCTGGGCCAGCGCCGCCCGGTGCTCGGCCTCCCAGTGGGTGTATTCGCGCCGCGCGAACAGGTAGCGCGCCCGCGGGAAGGTGGGCACCCAGCGCCCGTCGCGCAGGCAGGTGTTCCAGCCCACGTGGTCGGCGTGCAGGTGGGTGCAGCAGACGACGTCGATGTCCTCGGGCTGCAGGCCGGCGGCGCGCAGGGCCTCGAGCCAGCCGAAGCGCTGCCGGTGCCAGCCCGGCCGCAGCGGCCGCTCCTTGTCGTTGCCGACGCAGGCGTCGACGAGGATGCGCTGGCGCCCGGTGTCGAGCACGTAGCTGTGAAAACTCATCACCAGGCGCTGGTCCTCGCTCACGTGGGCCGGCCGCAGCCAGTGCGCGGCGGCCTCGATGCGCGCCGCGTCCGCCCCGGGCAGGACGAAGTCGACCGGCGCGAACGGCCCCTCGGTCTCGACGATGCGGCGCACGGTGTGGGCACCGAGAACGCGCTGTTCCATGGCGGGCTCCTGATCTGGCGGTCGCGCGGCGGCGCCGCGACGGCCTCAGTGTAGACAGGCCCCCACCCCCCAGACGAAGCCCAAGGACGACACCCCATGCACTACCCCTGGTCCCCCATCGCCCACCGCGGCCCGCTGCGCTGGCCCGAGGGCAAGAAGCTCGCGGTCATCATCACGATGAACTGCGAGTACTGGGACCTGGTCAAGGACACGAGCGAGCCCTACTACGCCGGCGGGCCGCCGATGCTGCCCGACAGCCTGCCGGGCAACGTGGCCGACTTCCCCAATTTCACCTGGCGCGAGTACGGGCAGCGCGTGGGCGTGTGGCGCCTGTTCAAGCTGTTCGAGCAGATGGGCGTGCCGCTGTCGGTGACCATCAACGCCAAGACGGCGCTGGAGCGGCCCGAGATCGTGCGCCACGCGGTGGAGCGCGGCTGGGAACTGGTGGCCCACAACTACGAGCAGGGCGAGCTGCTGACGCGCTACACCTTCGACATCGACAAGGAGCGCGCCGTCATCGACGCCACGCTCGCCGCCTACGAACAGGTCGTCGGCCGCAAGGCGCGCGGCTGGCTGTCGTCGTCGCTGCGCGGCACGCCCAACACGCCCGACCTGCTGGCCGAGCGCGGGTTGCTGTTCTTCTGCGACTACATGAACGACGAGCAGCCCTACCTGATCCACACCCCCTCGGGCCCCATCGTCAACGTGCCCTACACGATCGAGGTCAACGACTTCACCTTCTTCCACCGCCGCGCCATGAACACCTGGGACGCGGCACGCATGCTGAAGGACCAGTTCGACGAGCTGATGCGCGACAGCGCCGAGTCCGCCCGCCTGATGAGCGTGGGCCTGCACCCGCACGTCTCGGGCCACCCGCACCGCATGCCCTGCTTCCGCGAGTTCCTCGCCCACGCCAAGGCCCACCCCGAGGTCTGGTGGACCACGCGCGAGGAGCTCGCCGCCTGCTACCTGCAGCAGCACGCGCAGCACATCGGCTGACCTGCCACCCCACGGACCCCGCACACCATGATCCTGCTGCAGCAGATCGTCAACGGCCTCATGCTCGGCGGCATCCTGGCCTTCGTGGCCGTGGCCTTCACGCTCAGCATCGGCATGCTGAACTTCCTTAACTTCACCATCCCGGCGCTGTTCATGGTGGCGGGCATGGTGGCCTGGGCACTGTCGACGGCCGGCCCGCACCTGGGCGGCTTCGGCTGGCACTGGCTGGCGGCGGCGGCCGTGGGCGTGGGCGTGGTCATCCTGGCCTCGCTGCTGATCGAGCGCGTGACCTACCGCTACATGAAGGCGCGCTTCGGCGACGCGACCGAGCACGCGCTGCCGCTGGTCAGCTCGCTGGGCTTCCTGATCGTGTTCGAGCACCTGGCCATGGCGCTGTGGGGCGGCGACCCGCAGCGCTTCACCCTGCCCTTCAAGGACACGACGATCACCGTCGGCGGCCTGCTCTTCGGGGTGCCCCACCTGATCGCGCTCGTGCTCGCGATCGTGCTCGTGGCCCTGCTGAACGGGCTGCTCAAGGGCACCCAGCTGGGGCGCGCGCTGCGCGCGATTGCCGAGAACCCGAACGCCGCCACGCTGATGGGCGTGGAGGTGCAGCGCATCGTGCCGGTGGTGTTCGTGATCGCGGGCGTGCTCTCGGCCTTCGCCGGCATCCTGTACGCGGCGAGCTACGGCACCGTCACCCCCTTCATGGGCGAGGCCATCGCCACCGACGCGATCGCCGGCATGGTGCTCGGCGGCCTGGGCAACATCTGGGGCGCCATCGCCGGCGGCCTGGTCGTCGGTCTGGTCAAGGTGCTGGCCATCAGCACCTTCGGGGCCGAGATCGAGAAGATCCCCGTCTGGGGGCTGCTGCTGCTGATCCTGGTGGTGCGGCCGCAGGGCCTGTTCGGCGGCTCCAAGATCGGCAAGGGGAAGTTCTGATGTCGGGCTATCTCAGCGGCCTGCTCGGCCTGCTCGCCGTCAACGTCATCGTCGCCTACTCGGTGTTCGTGCCGGCCGCCGCGGGCCTGCTCAACCTGGGGGCGGCCGGCTTCGTGCTCGTGGGCGCCTACACCGCCGGCGGCCTGAGCTCGCTGCAAGGGCTGCCGCTGGTGCTGGCCGCGCCGGCGGGCGCCGCGATGGCGGGCCTGGTGGCGTTCGCGGTGTCCTTCCCCATCCTGCGCACGCGCGGCATCTACATGGTGCTGGCCACCTTTGCCTTCGCCGAGGTGGTGGCCGGCGTGCTGCTCAACATCCCGGCGCTCGGCGGCGCGGCCGGGCTGACGGTGATGCAGTTCGCCGGGCTGGACGTGGTCGTGCCCGTGGCGCTGGGCGTCGTCGCCTTCGTCTTCTGGCTCATGCGCACGCGCTTCGGCCTGGCGGTGCGGGCGCTGCACGACGACGAGAGCGTGGCCCACCTCTTCGGCGTGAACCTGCGCCTGACGCAGGTGGCCGCGCTGACGATCGGCGGCGCCATCGGCGGGCTGGGCGGCGCCATGCTGGTGCACCAGTTCAACTTCATCGACGTGCAGTCCACCGGCGTGCTGTTCAGCATCTACGTGCTGCTCTACGTGCTGATGGGCGGCACGCAGACCGTCTGGGGGCCGCTGGTGGGCGCGCTGTTCTTCACCCTCGTGCCCGAGGGCCTGCGCCGCCTGTCCGAGCTGGACCCGGCGCTGAAATTCCTCGAGGGCGGGCGCTACATGGTGTTCGGCGTCGCCGTCGTGCTGCTGATGATGGTGCGGCCGCAGGGCCTGGTCACGCGCACCATGCTCGAGCGCCTGACCACCCGCAGCGCCGAAGGGGGGGCCGCGCGATGAGCCAGACCATGGGTGGCCCGGGCGCGGGTGACGCGGTACTGCGCCTGGCGGGCGTGAGCAAGGCCTTCGGCGGGCTGCAGGTCATCGACGACGTGTCCTTCGAGGTCCGGCAGGGCAGCCGCACCGCGCTGATCGGCCCCAACGGCGCCGGCAAGTCCACCGTCTTCAACCTGATCTCGGGCGTCTACCCCATCGATGCCGGCCGCATCGAGGCGCTGGGCCGCGACATCACGCGCGCCAGCATCGTCGAGCGCGTGCGCCTCGGGCTGGCGCGCTCCTTCCAGAACATCCGCCTGATGCCGCACCTCTCGACGGTGGAGAACGTCATGCTCGGCGAGCACCACCGCAGCCGCGCGCTGCAGTGGATCTCGAGCGCGCGCGCCACCGAGCGCGCCCGCGCCGCGCTGGACGAGGCCGGCCTGGGCACCTACCCCGGCCAGGTGGTAGCCGACCTGCCCTACGGCATCCAGAAGCGCATCGAGGTGGTGCGCGCGCTGATGGCACAGCCCCGCATCCTGATGCTGGACGAGCCCGCCGCCGGACTGAACGAGGTGGAGACCGCCGAGCTGCGACGCCTGCTCGAGCGCGTGTCGGCCTCGGGCATCACGCTGCTCGTCGTCGAGCACGACATGCCCTTCGTGCGCGAGCTGTGCGACCACGTCGTGGTGCTGAACTTCGGACGCAAGATCTTCCAGGGCACGCCCGAGGCGGTGCACCAGGACCCGGCCGTGCTGGAGGCCTACCTCGGGCAGCAGGCCAGCCCGGCGATGGAGGCGCACGATGCTGCTTGAAGTGCGCGACCTGGACGTCGTCTACGGCCACACCCACGCGGTGCGGGGCCTGTCGCTGCAGGTCGACCGCGGCGAGATCGTCACCGTGCTCGGCGCCAACGGCGCGGGCAAGACCTCGCTGCTGAAGGCGCTGCAAGGCACGGTGCGGCAGCAGCGCGGCGAACTGCTCTTCCAGGGCCGCCCGCTGCTGCGCCAGAGCGCGGCCTGGCGCGTGGCCCACGGCCTGGCCATGGTGCCCGAGGGGCGGCAGATCTTCGTCAGCCTCACGGTGCACGAGAACCTGCTGATGGGCGCCTACACGCGGCGCGACGACCCGGCGCGCGAGATCGAGACCATCTACGAGCGCTTCCCCAACCTGGCGCGCCGGCGCGACATGCCCGCGTCGGTGCTCTCCGGCGGCGAGCAGCAGATGCTGGCCATCGGCCGCGCGCTGCTGAGCAAGCCGGTGCTGATGATGCTGGACGAGCCCTCGCTCGGCCTCAGCCCGCTGCTGGTGCAGGCCCTGTTCGCGCTGCTGCGCGACCTGCACCGCGACGGTCTTTCCATCCTGCTCGTCGAGCAGAACACCCACATGGCCCTGGCGACCGCGCACCGGGCCTATGTGCTGGAGCTCGGGCGACTCGTCCTCGAAGGCGACGCCCGGTCCCTGGCTTCCGACCCCCGCATGACCGCGGCCTATCTGGGTTCCACCAAGAGGAGTTGACGATGAAGATGCGCAAGCTGTTGCTGGCGGGCCTCGCGGCCTGCATCACCCTGCCCCTGTGGGCGCAGGACCTCGTGCTCGGCCTGACGCACGCCAAGACCGGGCGCTACGCCGGCGTGGGCGTGGGCACCGAGATCGCGGTGGACATCGCCGTGGCCGAGATCAACGCCGCCGGCGGCGTGAACGGCCGCAAGATCCGCGTCGAGAAGTTCGACACCGGCAGCGAGGCCCGCAACGCCCAGGTGGCGGTGCAGCGCTTCGCGCAGGACGCCAACGCGCTGGGCGTCATCGGCCCCTTCTCCAGCCAGGAGGCGCAGGTCGGCTTTGCCGCCGGCGAGCGCCTGGAGATCGTGCAGATCCCGAACGCCGCCTCGGCGCCCGGCCTGACGAAGAACCTGAAGTGGGCCTTCCGCGTCACCGAGGACGAGGGCAAGCAGTTCGCGCGCCTGCTCAAGACCATCGGCGAGAAGGGCGGCGTCAGCAACCGCACCGCAGCGGTGATGTTCCCGAGCGACGAGTTCGTGGGCAAGTCGCTCGCGGGCTGGATGCCCAACCTGCTGGAGGCCAACGGCTGGAAGATGGTGATCCCGGCCGAGGGCTTCCCGACCAACGCCACCGACCTCTCGCCCCACATCACCAAGCTGCAGGGCAAGACCCCGGGCGTCTTCGCCTTCGCCGGCCTGCCCGAGGGCACGGCCAAGGTGATGAAGGAACTGCGTCGCCAGGGCCACAACAGCATGCTGATCGGCGGCCAGATCTTCGCCGATCCCGACATCGGCAAGATCCTGGGCCCGGACGGCGAAGGCGCCACCTACGTGGCCTGGTACTGGTGGGACGCGAACGAGCGCACCCGCACCTTCGAGCGCAAGTTCCTGGAAGAGGCGAAGAAGCGCGGCGTCAACAAGACCGGCGCGCACCACGTGGACGCCTCGGCCTACGACATCGTCTACGTCTACGCCGACGCGATGAAGCGCGCCAACGTCAGCGGTGACGCGGCCAAGGTCAAGGCCGAGCGACTGGCCATCCGCGAAGCGCTGCGCACCACGGATGTCAACGGCGTGATCGGCAAGATCTGCTTCACGAAGGAGAACGACTCCGAGCTGCCGGGCTACATCGTCCGCATCCGCAACGGCCAGCGCACGCTGCTCGACACGCACGCGCCGCAGAAGTGCAGCTGATCGGCGCAGGGGCTTGCGATGAGCGCGCCACGCGCTGAAGTCCCGGCCTGGTCTTCCAGCGCCCTGGAAGGCCTGCGCGTAGTGGTGGCCGGCGGCTGCGGAGGCATCGGGCGCGAGCTCGTCGACCAGGCCCAGCGCCTGGGCGCCCGCGTCGCCGTGCTGGACCTGGCGGCCTCGATCGCGGCGCACCCTCGCCCGGGGCTGCCGCAGTTCGCCATGGAGGCGCGCGACGCCACCTCGGTGGAGCAGGCCGTGGCCCAGGCGGCGGCGGCGCTGGGCGGGGTGGACGCCTGTGTCAACCTCGTCGGCTTCATGACGCCGCCGCTGCCGCTGGCGCAGACCCCGCCCTCGGTGTGGGACGAGGTCATCCGCGGCAACCTGGACTCGGCCTTCCTGCTCTCGCGCGCGGTGCTGCCGTTGCTGCATGCCTCGGACCGGGCGAGCCTGGTGCACACGGCCTCGGGCCTGGGTGCCTGGGCGCGGCCGAACTACGGCGCCTACGGCCCGGCCAAGGCCGGGCTGATCCTGCTGACCAAGCAGCTCGCGGCCGAGAACGCGCCGCGCGTTCGCGTCAACGCGGTGGCGCCGGGCGCCGTCGACACTGCCTTCCTGCGCGGTGGCACCGGCCGCTCGGACGAGGGCGCCGCGCCCCGCGTGGACCCGGCCAGCTACGGCAGCGTGGTGCCGCTGGGCCGCATCGCCGTCCCCGCCGACGTGGTGGGCCCCATCGTCTTCCTGCTCAGCACCGCCTCGGCCTACATGACCGGGCAGACGCTGCACGTCAACGGCGGCACCTACATGCCCTGAGAGCCCGGGCCTCGGCCCGGGCCGAGGGCGGCGATCACCTCGTCGACCGTCTGCACGTCGCCGAAGGAAATGACTTTCAGGCCGCCACGGCGGGCGCAGGTCTCTCCGCAGAGATGCGCCGCTCGATCAGGCGTCGGGCGGCCACACCGCCGGCGTCGATGTTCAGCGACAGCAGCCGGCGCTCGGGATGCGCAAGCAGATTGCGCTGCTGCTGCTCCAGCATCTGTCGGTCCTCCTCGAAGATGCGGCCCTGGCCATCGCGGATGCGGGCGGTCAGCGACGCATCGGCGGGCTTGAAGCGCCGGGCCATGCCCCAGAAGTACCACATGCTGATGGGTGTCTCGGGTGTGATGAAGTCCACCACCAGGGCCGAGACCTTGCGCTCGTCGGGCGCGTCCTTGCCGCCGTGCCCGGCCAGGGCGACGCCGACCTCGATCAGCACGTGGCTGGGCGGCTCGAAGTGGCAGACCTGCCAGCGGTCCACCGGCTGGTCCACGGGCAGGCCGTTCATCT
>Ga0169931_10012976_pt1 | contig 11459 bp, 7 predicted proteins | sample Kivu_15m_20L_FD_129675 | JGI IMG/M metagenome (GOLD analysis project Ga0169931, IMG submission 129675) | Freshwater microbial communities from Lake Kivu, Western Province, Rwanda to study Microbial Dark Matter (Phase II) - Kivu_15m_20L... | ecosystem: Environmental > Aquatic > Freshwater > Lake ... | reverse complement strand
GGCCTCGGCGGTCTTGTCCGGGTCGTCGGCGTAGCCGTCCATCAGCGCCAGCGGTCGGCGCGCCAGGTCGATGCAGATCTCGCCTTCGTCGGCCGGCCGGCCGTCGGCATCCAGCAGCACGACGGGGTAGCCGGGCAGCGGCCGGCCCATCGAGCCGGGCTTCAGCACCTGGCCGGGCGGGTTGCCGCACTGGGCCGTGGTCTCGGTCTGGCCGTAGCCGTCGCGGATGGCCAGGCCCCAGCCGGCGCGCACCCGCTCGATCACCTCGGGGTTCAGCGGCTCGCCGGCGGAGATGGCCTCGCGCAGCTTCACGGGCCAGCGCGCGAAGTCCTCCAGGATCAGCATGCGCCAGACGGTGGGCGGGGCGCACAGCGTGTCCACGCCGTGCTTCACCAGCACGTCGAGGATGGCCGGGCCGTCGAAGCGCGCGTAGTTGTAGATGAAGACGCAGGCCTGGGCGTTGAAGGGCGCGAAGAAGCAGCTCCAGGCGTGCTTGGCCCAGCCCGGCGAGCTGATGGTCCAGTGCACGTCGCCGGGCTGCAGCCCGAGCCAGTACATCGTCGACAGGTGCCCGACGGGGTAGCTCTGGCGCGAGTGCCGCACCAGCTTGGGCCGGGAGGTGGTGCCCGAGGTGAAGTACTCGAGCAGGGGCTCGGTCACCGCGAGCGGCGCGCCGGGCGTGAAGGCGGGCTCGGCGCGCGCGCTGTCGGCGTGGTCGGTCCAGCCCGGCGGCGGCTGGCCGGCCGCGTCGCGGCCGGCCTCGCCGGCGAACACGAGGCCGACGCCCGCGGTGAGCGCCGGGTCGAGCGCGCGCACGCCCGCGCAGCCGGCGCCGTTGGTGACGATCCAGCGCACGCGGCCGCGCGCCAGGCGGTCGGCCAGGTCCGGCCCCGACAGCAGCGTGGTGGCGGGGATGACCACCGCGCCGAGCTTGATCGCGGCGAGCATGGTCTCCCACAGCGGCACCTCGTTGCCCAGCATCAGCAGGATGCGGTCGCCCGGCTGCGCGCCCAGGCCGCGCAGGAAGTTCGCCACCTGCGAGGAGCGGCGCGAGAGCTCGGCATACGTCAGCCGGGCCTGCGCGCCCGAGGCCTCGACGATGTGCAGGGCAGGCCGGTCGTTGCCGCGCGCGATCGCATCGAAGTAGTCGGTGGCCCAGTTGAAGTGCCGCAGCGCCGGCCACTGGAACTGCGCCACCGCGGCGGCCAGGTCGGTGCGCCGGGCGAGCAGGCCGTCGCGTGCGGCGAGGAAGGCGTCGAGTTCGGTCATGGTTCAGGGCTCCGGAGGTGAAGCTGCATCGGGCACACTGCAGCGCGGATCGTAAAGGGGGAGCGCCCCGTTGCCGGTCAACGGGCATGTCTCGAGAGGCGTGAGAGGAGCAGCTTGGACGGAGGAGGGCTTCGATGGCCGGCGGCAGAGCTCGTGGAGCCTGCTCGTGCCTACGCTCGGTGCGCCGGCGAGAGCCGATCCAGGTCCGACAGCTCCAGGCCGAGCCCGAAACCCGGCGCGTCGCTCGGCCGCACCCGGCCGGCCACAGGCACCTGCATGCCAGGGGTGAGCCGCACCTCCTCGAAGGGCACGCCTGGCGCGGAACCGACGAAGTACTCCCCCAGCGGGCAGTTGGGCACGGCCAGGCTGAAGTGCTGCCCGTAAGGCGTATTCACGCCGGCATGCAGGATCACCGATTGCCCGAAGGTCTGCGCGAGTTGCGCGACGCGCATGCAGCCCGTCAGCCCGCCGGCCCAGCCGATGTCGGGCTGCACGATGTCGAGCAGGCGGCCTGAGGCAGCCTGCGCAAAGGGAGGCAGGGTGACCCAGTGCTCCCCGCCCGCGAGAGTCAACCCGGGGAGGCGCTGGCGCAGCGAGCGCAGGCCGTCCAGATCCTCCGGGGGAAGGCAGTCCTCCATCCAGCGCAGCCGGTAGGGTCGCAGGCGCTCGGCCAGACGCACGCTGTAGTCGACGTCGAAGGCCATCCAGCAATCGAGCATCAGATCCACACTGTCGCCGGCGAGCCCCCGGCGCTCGGCGACAAGCTGCTCGTTCATCGCCAGGCCGCGCTCGCCATCGGCGGGGCCCCAGGGGCAGGCCAGCTTGGTCGCTGTGAAACCTTGCTCGAGGTGCCAGTCGGTGTCGTTGCCGGTGGCGTAGCAGTCGATGTGCTCGCGCACCGGCCCGCCGAGCAGGGCATGGACCGGCTGGCCGAGGATCTTGCCCTTCAGGTCCCAGAGCGCGAGGTCGATGGCGCTGATGGCGTAGCTGGCCAGACCCCCCGCGTACGGCGAAGTCATGCCCTGCATCATGTCCCAGGCGCGCTCGATCGCCAGCACCGGTTCGCCCTCGAGCAGGGGGCCAAGGTGGCCGTTGATGATGGCGATCACCGGGGGACCGTAGCGGCTCATGCCCAGGCCCCAGCTCCCGTCTTCGGCGGTCACCAGGCAGGCCACCGAGGGCCAGGCGGGGCGCCAGCTCGAGCGCAGGCGCTTGAAGCGGGCGTGGCGAGACATCGGGCTCGCCACTTCGTCATGCGCCGTCCAGGCCGGGCGCCGCTGGGTGCTCGTCGGGGGGCCGCCAGTCAGGTCGCTGCGGATCTCGAAGGCACGGATCGAGCGGATCTTCATCGCCTGCCACCTGCAGTACCCGGGCCCAACCCGTGCGCGACGATGTAGTCCCTGTCGGGTAGCGCCCCCAGCCCGGGCCCGGTGGGCAGGTGCACCAGCCCGTCGGCCGCGATACGGGCCGGCCGGTCGACGCCGCACTCGTAGGGCGCCTCGGGAAAGAGCATCTCGATCATCACCGGCTCGTCGTGGGCGCACAGGAGGTGCAGGTTGGCCAGGTTCATTAACGCGCTCGCCCCGTGGTGCGAAACGACGGGCACGCCATGCTCTCGGCAGACCTCGAGCGTCCGCAGGGCCCCGGTGAGACCACCCTTCCAGTAGACGTCGCACAGCACGGCGTCATAGGCGCCCGCCTGCAAGGCGTTGTCGACGGCCGGGTGCATGCCGGGCAGCGTCTCGCCGCCGATCACCGGTATCTCGAGGGCCTCGCGCAGGCGACGGTAGCCGCGCCAGTCGTGTTGCGGCAGGGGTTCCTCGTACCAGTGGAAGCGCTCACGCTGCAGCGCCTCGCCTACCGCCAGCGCAGCTCCTGCGTCGTAGCGCTTGGCGGCGTCGAGCATCAGCAGGACCTCGCTGCCAGCCGCCGCGCGCAACGCGCTGGCGAGCTCGATGTCGCGTACCGGATCGTAGAAAGGATGGACCTTGTATGCCCGGTAGCCGCGCGCCAGGGCCGCGCGCAGGTCGCCCAGATAGGCGTCGATGGTGGGATGGTGGCTCGAGCTCGCGTAGGGCCGAAGGGCGCGGCGCTTGGCCCCGAGCAGGTCGGCCAGCGGCTTGCCTGCCAGGCGCGCTGCCAGATCCCAGATCGCGACGTCGACCGCACTGATGGCGAACACGCTCACATAGCCCGCGGGCTCGAGTGCCATCATCCGCTCCCAGGCCTGTGCCGGTTGCCGTGCGTCGAGCCCCAGGACACGCGGCGCGAGCGAGATCTCGATCGGGTCGGACAGGGTGGTGCCGGGCTGGCCGCCATGGGTGCGCGCCAGCGAGTAGCCCTCACAGCCGTCGTCCGCCTCGACGATGGTCAGCACCAATTCCAGCGCACCCGGGAAGTTGCCCTGGTGGATGGGGATCATCGGCTGCGCGAAGCGCAGCGTGCGCACCGCGCGGATGTTCAAGCTCAGTCGGCCTTGACCTTGAGACGTACTGCCAGGTCGGTCCAGACCCGCAGGTCGCTCGCAATCACCTGCGCGAACTCACCCGGCGTGCTGCCGACGATCTCATGGCTGCCGTTGATCAGGGTGTCCCGGACGGCGGGATCGGCCAGTACCTTGCGGACCTCGGCATTGAGTCGCTCGATGATCGGGGCCGGCGTGCCCGCCGGCGCCAGCAGGCCGTACCAGGCGTCCAGCGTGAAGCCGGGGCTGAGCGCCTCGCGGGTGCTGGGCACCTCGGGGAACAGCGGACTGCGGCTCGCGGTGGTCACCGCCAAGGGCCTCAGCTTGCCCGCCCTGACCTGGGGCAGGGCGATCATCAGGGCGGGGAAGGCGAGCTGGGTTTCGTTCAGCATCACACTCGTCACCTGATCGGCAGCGCTCTTGTAGGGCACGTGGACGATGTCCAGGTTGCCGCCGTTCGTCTTGAAGAGCTCGCCCGCGTAGTGGCCGATGCCGCCGTTGCCGCCTGAGGCATAGCTCAGTCCGCCCGGCTTGCTGCGTGCCAGGGCGATCAGGTCGTCCACGGACTTGACCGGGGACGTGGCCGGCACCACCAGCAGTGCCGGGATGCGCGAGACCAGGATGATGGGGGCAAAGTCCCGGATCGCGTCGTAGCGGGTGTTGCCCAGCCCCGGGTTGCCCACCAGTTGGGTGGCGTTGAAGAGCAGGGTGTAGCCGTCGGCCGGCTGGCGCGCGACGAACTCGGTGCCGATGTTGCCGCCAGCGCCAGCCCGGTTGTCGATGATGATGGCCTGGCCGAGCGCTGCGGCCGTGCGCGACACCACCTGCCGTGCGACCGTGTCGACGCCGGATCCGGCGGGAAAGGGCACGACCACACGGATGGGTTTGGTGGGATAGCTCTGTGCGCTGGCGGGCATCACGGCCCACCCGAGGGCCAGCGCGGCCACGAGGGACAGCGCCAATCGCCTGCCCCGTGCGGATGCCCGGGCGTGGCGCAGCGATTCACGGATCATGCTCATCTCCTCCAGAAATTGTTCAAGGCCCCTCACGGCAGCAAGCATAGGCAATTCATGGGGCCTGCACAAGACCGCGGACGCGGTCGAGCGGCGCCTTGGCGCAAGGGCCAAGGGCACGGCAATTCCCGGTCAGCCCACCGCCTGCGCCTGCGCCGGCACCGGCGTCGCGCCGAAGCGCGTCATGCCCAGCACCGCCTCGCGGCCGCCGTGGGCCTCGACGAGGCGGTTCTGGTCGGCCTTGGCCAGGCGGTCGACGGCCTCGGGGTCGAGGCGCTCGCGCAGTCGCTGCTCGAGCCGCTCGCGCACGGCGCGGTGCGCGGGCGAGGCGGCCAGGTCGCGCGTCTCCTCGGGGTCGTCCGCGAGGTCGAAGAGCTCGGGCTCGAAGCCGACGTAGTGGTGGTACTTGTAGCGCCCGTCGGCCACCATGAAGGCGGCGCTGGGCGAGCCGATGGCGTGGTACTCGCTGAAGGCCAGGCGGTCGGGCTCGGGGTCGGCGAGCGTGCGCAGCAGCGAGCGCCCGGGCAGCGAGGCACCGGCCACGTCCGGCGCGACGCCGAGCGCCTCCAGCACCGTGGGGAAGATGTCGACGAGGCTCGCGTTGGTGGCGCAGGCGCGCTGCGGCACGCCCGGGCCGCGCAGGATGAGCGGCACACCGGTCGATTCGCGGTACATCAGCGACTTGTTCCAGGCGCCGCGCGCGCCGAGGTTGTCGCCGTGGTCGCTGGTGTAGACGACCAGGGTTTCGTCGGCCAGCCCGCTGTCGTCCAGCGCCGCGAGCACGCGGCCGATCTGCTCGTCGAGGAAGCTGACGAGGCCCAGGTAACTGGCGATCGCGAGCCGGCGCCGCTCGTCGGTGCCGAGTTCTTCGTCCAGGCGGTTGAAGGTGCTCTGACGCTCGACCCAGGGGTGGCGCACATGGCCGGTCTCGGGCCGCAGCTTGGGCCAGGGCAGGGTCTCGGGCGGGTAGAGGTCGAGGTAGGGCTGGGGCACGACGAGCGGGAAGTGCGGCGCGACCAGGCCCACGAACAGCGCCGCCGGCGGCGCGTCGGGCCGGGCCGCGCGCGCATGCAGCCACTCGATGGCGTGGTCGGCCACGCGGCGGTCGAAGCGGTTGTAGTCGGACTCGCCGGCGCCGATGCGGCGGAACAGCCCGGCCCCGCCGCCGGAGGCGGGCAGCGGGTCGCGTACGCAGCCCCACAACTGCCCGGCGCCGCCGACGATGTGCACCGCCTCGTGCTGGCGGGCGAAGCCGGTGTCGTCCTCGGCGCGCCGGTAGTGCAGCTTGCCGACGGACTCCACGCCCACGCCGGCACCCTGCAAGCGGTGCCCCCAGGCCGGCAGGCGGCCGTCGTAGGCGATCGCGTTGTCCCAGCAGCGGTGCTCGTGCACCCAGCGCCCGGTGGCGAGGCTGGCGCGCGCGGGCACGCAGATCGGGCTGGGCGTGTAGGCCCGCGTGAACACGGTGCCGGCCGCGGCCAGGCGGTCGAGGTGGGGCGTGCGCGCCACGGGGCTGCCGGAAAAGCCGGCGTGCCGCGGGTCGTGCTCGTCGGAGCACAGGATGAGCACGGTGCGGTGGCGGTGGGGCATGCGATCACTTTATCCCGCGACACGCCAGTCCCGCCCCCCGTGCTTGCGCCGGCTCAAGGCTCGAATCCCGCGCGTGCGTAGATTGGCACCCCGTGCGGTGCGGCGGGCTCCGCGCTCCGCGCCGACGGCGGGCAGGTCCGCTCCGGAGGGAGGTGGGTGTGTGGGGAGGACCGACATTCCATACCGCTGCAGATCGATCGCAAAGACGGCGTCGTCACCCTCGAATCCACGGGCTCGGGCCGGCAGCGGATCCAAGTCCTGCCGAGGCCGGAAGACGCCTGCGTGCCGGAACTCCTCGACTCGTGAAACAACAGAAGGGGGCCCGCAGGATCTGGGGAGGACGCGGCAATGTACGGGCCGTGCTCAACATGGCCCGCCTGCCCGCCATTCGACACAGCCCGGTGACCAGAGAGATCTACAAGTGCTTGAGGCATGCGGGCAAGCCCGTCAAGGTCGCCCTGGTGGCCTGCATGCGCAAGCTGGTGATCATCCTCAACGCCACGGTTCGCGGCGGTGTCGTGCGGGACATCTGCAAGCACGCCGATGTCCCTCGAAGCGCTTGACACGCAACACAGTTGCTCTCCTGCGGGGGAATATGGGCTGGATAACGCGCGCCTCGGGTGTGGTTCCAGGGTAGGGGCTATGCAGCAAGGTGGCCGGCGGTCGACAAGATGCGGCCGGCTCTCACGGGACCCTCCGGTACAGAGGGTGGTGCGAAACCAGGCACCGGCCCCTTGCCGAGGACCTGCACCACCTGTTGCGCAGGCAGCCAGGCCATGAACGCCGCCGAGATGCCCGCTGCCATGGCGTCGGCGAACTTGTCCGAGGAGTCAAGACCGCCCGAGCGCTACCTGCCACCCAGTGCGCTTGCGAGCTTGTGAGGGATACCCTCATGCCGGTACCACCGGCAGCATCAGACGCGAGGGTGCATCGCCGCCGTGGCGGATGCGCAGCGTGGTCACGATCTGCTCGTGCACCGCGGCCTCGCCGGCGCGCGCCCCGGTCCCGGGGTTGACCGAATAGGCCGGGAAGGCGCCCGCCGACAGCGACAGGCGCAGCCGGTGCCCGGCGCGCAGGACCGCGCACGTGGCGCGCATGTCGACCCGGATGGGCCGCCCGGCGGATCCGCCATCGACCCGCACGATGCCCTGCGTCAGGTTCCAGGCCCGTCCGTCCGGCTCGACGTCCGACAGCACGGCGCAGAGGTCGAAGGAGGGCCGGTCGCTCTCGGCGAAGATCTCGGCCGTGACGTCGCCGGCCAGGTGCAGGTCGGCGCGCAGCGGTGGCGTCGTGAAGGTCGCGATGTCGGCGCGCTGGTCGAGGGCGGCGCGGTCGACCGCACCGGCCGTCGGCCCCGTGTGCCCGCCCTCGGCCGGCGTCGGCCGGAAGGGGTCGAACACGAGCCGGTCCTCGCCCGCGGCGGTGGGCGGGGACGTCTCGAGCCGGCCCGATTCGATGTCGGTCGCGGCCAGGCCGTCGCTGGCCAGGTGCCAGGACAGGGGCGGCGGCTCGGGCCAGGTCTCGAACCCGCGCCAACGGTCGCCGCCCATCTCATAGAGCTGCACCGGCGCGCCTTCCGGGGGCGGCGCCCCCTTCAGGCAATGATCGAACCAGGCGAGCTGCAGCCGGTCCATCGCGCGCGCGGCGGCGGGGCCGAAATCGCGCGCGCCCACCCGCCGCCCCCAGGGAAGGTGCGTCCACGGGCCGACGACGAGGCGGGCCGGTCGGGCGCATCGTGCCCGGCGCCGATGCAGCGCAAGCGTGCCGCTGGTCAGGGCGTCGAACCAGCCGCCGACCAGCAGCATCGGCAGGTCGTCCGCCGCGGCGGCCTGCGCGCCGGGCGACAGCCGGTCCCAGAATGGGCCGGGCTGCGCATGGGCGAGCCAGCCGGCGTAGTGGCTGTAGCGCCCCAGCCTCTGCATCTGCGGAGGCATCTCGGGCACCGGAGCGAGCACCGGCACGGCACGCGAGATCGCCACGAGTTCGGCGCAGGCCTCGCCGTCGCCCGCCCGGCGCGCCTGCTCGACCGCCATCTGGGCGCCCCAGGACAGGTTCTGGTGCAGCCGGAAGGCGCCGCCCTCGAAGGCGAAGTCGGCGTAGGTGTCGAAGGCAGCCATTGCCGGCGACAGGCAGGCCAGCGCCGGATGCCGGCTTGCCGCGGCGAAGAGCTGCGTCATGCCCTGGTACGAGAAGCCGTACATGCCGATGCGGCCGGTCGTGCCCGGGAGCGCCGCCGCCCAGGCGAGCGTCTCGGCCCCGTCTGCCGCCTCATGGGCGAAGGGTTCGAACGCGCCTTCGGAGGTGCCGCGGCCGCGCACGTCCTGAACGACGACCACGTAGCCCTGCGCCGCGTACCAGGAAGGGTGGGCCCAGACGACCGTCGAGGCGATGTCGCGCCCGTAGGGCTGGCGCATCAGCAGCACCGGGTAGGGGCCCGGTGCGGCCGGGCGCCAGACATCGGCGTCCAGGCGCACCCCGTCCCGGGTGGTCAGGGACACGGTCTGGCGCCAGGCAAGGGTGTGTGTCATGGCCCCCATCATGCAAGCATGTCACGTGCCAGCCGTCGTACGCTGGGCGCTTCAGAACTTCTCGGTCTTGACGGGCGCGTTGCGGATGTCGCCCAGGGCACGTCGAGGCAGCGAGAAGGCGATGCGCAGCCAGGTCTGCGTGCCCTCCTCCTCGACGATCACGTCGGCCTCGCGCTGGTCCAGCGGCCCCTTCATCACGGCGTCCACCACCGTGGCATGCCGGGCGTGCTTCTCGAGATCGCCTTCGAGGAAGATGTAGTTCACATAGCCGGCATTCAGTGCCGTGGTCTCGAACTCCGAGATGCGCGCCAGCGCGGTGCTGCCGCCGCCCTTTCGCCGCAGCTCCAGCAGGTCCAGCCGCCCCGACTTGGCCTGCATCGCCACCAGCGCGAAGGTCTGGGGCAGTGCCTTCATCACCGTCACATAGGCGTCCCTCGTCATCTCGGTGACAAGGACGACCGACTTGAGCTGCCCGCCGTCGAACAGCAGGGCCTGGGTGGCGAACTCCAGGTCCAGGAAGCGGACCTTGTCCACGCAGCGGGCGGTCATGCCCACCTCCTTGGAGCAGTCGTAGAACCCGCGGGACTTGCCGAAATCGCCGATGGGCGCGTTGTACTGATGGTCCCGGAACAGGGCGGGCTGCGCATGCGCCAGCGTGGGCGCGGCCAGACTGGCCGCCAGCAGGGCCAGCGTGCCGGAGAACCGGGCGAGGGAGGGGGTCATGGAGATCGCCTTTCGTTTGCGTGACCGGCCAGCAGCCTTGCGGTGGCTGCACCACTGCGGGCCATGAGATACCGAAGGCATCTCAGGAAACTCATCTGACCACGACAAGGGTTCGCGCGGCGAGCTGCGCGCCCCTTCGCTGGCGAGAGCGTCGGTCCGGACAGCGGCAGCTTCGCCCCTCACCCCGCCGCCGCCAACAACTCCCGCGTGTAGGCCTGCGCCGGCGCGGCGAAGAGGGTCTCCACCTCGCCCTGCTCGACGATCTCGCCGCCGCGCATGACGATGACGCGGTGGGCCATGGCGCGGATCACGGCCAGGTCGTGGCTGATGAAGACGTAGGCCAGGCCGTGGCGGCGCTGCAGCTCGGCCAGCAGCGCCAGCACCTGCTGCTGCACCGAGACGTCCAGCGCCGAGGTCGGCTCGTCCAGCACCAGCAGCTCGGGCTGCAGCACCAGCACGCGGGCGATGGCGATGCGCTGGCGCTGACCGCCGCTGAACTCGTGCGGGTAGCGCTGCAGCACCGCGCCCACGCCGTGGCGCTCGGACAGGCCCACCTCGTCCAGCACCGCCCGCACGCGCTGCTCGCGCTCGGCCGCTCCGAGCTGCGGCGCGTGCAGCGCCAGCCCCTCGCCCACGATCTGGCCCACCGTCATGCGCGGCGAGAGTGAGGCGAACGGGTCCTGGAAGACCACCTGCATGCGCTTGCGCATCGCGCGCAGCGCCGTGGCCTCGGCCTGGTCGGTGCGCTGCCCGTCCAGCCACACCTCGCCGCCGGCCAGCGGCTGCAGCGCCAGCAGCGCCATGCCGAGCGTCGTCTTGCCCGAGCCCGACTCCCCCACGATGCCCAGCGTCTGCCCGCGCCGCAGCTCCAGCGCTGCGCCGCGCACGGCATGGAAAGCCTCCTTGCGCCAGGCCCCGCGCCGCACCGGGTAATCCACGTCCACCGCGCGCGCCTGCAGCAGCACCGGCGCGTCGGCGTCGGCCGCCTGCACCTCGCGCCGCGGCCGGCTCGCCAGCAGGCGCTGCGTGTAGGGGTGCTGCGGCGCGTCGAACACCTCGGCCGTCGGCCCGCACTCCACGAGCCGCCCGCGCTCCATCACGCCCACGCGGTGCGTGAAGCGCCGCACCAGGTTCAGGTCGTGCGTGATGAACAGCAGCGCCATCCCCATCTCGGCCTGCAACTCGTCCAGCAGCGCCAGGATCTGCGCCTGCACGGTGACGTCGAGGGCGGTGGTCGGCTCGTCGCAGATCAGCAGCCGCGGCCGGCAGGCCAGCGCCATCGCGATCATCGCCCGCTGCCGCTGCCCGCCCGAGAGCTGGTGCGGGTAGGCGTCCACCCGCCGCGCCGCGTCCGCGATGCCCGTGCGCGCCAGCAACTCCACCGCCCGCGCCCGCGCCGCATTCGGCCGCAGCGCCTCGTGCAACTCGAGCATCTCCCCGATCTGGTTGCCCACCGTGTACAGCGGATTCAGCGCCGTCATCGGCTCCTGGAAGATCATCCCGATCCGCGCCCCGCGCACCCCACGCATCACCCGCTCACTCGCCGCGCTCAGGTCCTCGCCCTCGAACACCACCTGCCCGCTCGTCGTCGCCGCGTCCACCAGCCGCAACACCGACAAAGCCGTGATCGACTTGCCCGACCCCGACTCCCCCACCAGCGCGAACTTCTCCCCCGCCCCGATCGAGAACGACACCCCGTCCACCACCTTGGCGGGACCGAAGCTGACCGTGAGGTCGCGGACTTCGAGGAGAGGATTCAAAGCAGCACCCCCACGGTCAGAGGCCTCGATGAAACCGAGCTCAGCCGCTTTCCGAGCGCCATGCTGTCGGCCAGATCCCGTGGCCGGGGGGCCCTGCGGAGCGAAGTAAAGG
>Ga0169931_10012975_pt1 | contig 11459 bp, 6 predicted proteins | sample Kivu_15m_20L_FD_129675 | JGI IMG/M metagenome (GOLD analysis project Ga0169931, IMG submission 129675) | Freshwater microbial communities from Lake Kivu, Western Province, Rwanda to study Microbial Dark Matter (Phase II) - Kivu_15m_20L... | ecosystem: Environmental > Aquatic > Freshwater > Lake ... | reverse complement strand
TTAAATTCTTCGAAGTTAACTTGAAGTGCCCTTGTGCTTGAATATTTCATAAATAGTTTATGAGCATTATAGAAGAAAGCAAAGGTTTCGAAATTCATGTCTTTAATATTTTGATAAGGATTATTAGTAAGTACAATTAAGCCTTCTGAATTTATGTCTAATTTCCCCTAAATTTTTTAAGATTATTTATAATGATACTATAGTATAATAATATTTGTGATCAAATCCTTTTTTTGTATGAACTGGTATATATCCATCCTATTTTATTTACTTTTTCATTGTCTGTTGTGGAGATTACGCCTAATGGTTTGTAAAACAACCAGATTCTAGTAGATTCTGCTATTGGAGTCTTAAAAACGTTTTAGATAAAATAACTATTAGAATCAATAAATTTAAGTCTTCATTACATTTTTCACTCATTAATTTTCAATGAATAAGTATTTAATTACAAATAATTTAAGTAAATTAAATTTTTAATTTAAATATTTTATTTAAATTATATCTAATAATGTTTCTTTCTACCAAAAATTTAGGTTTGAAAAACAAAAATAACCTATTCAAGTTAGTAACGAATATAACTAATAGAAACAAATTCAAATTTAGCTTGAATAAAGAATTTTCTGTATTTATGGAAAATAACAACGAGCAAATAAATCAACAAACTCAAGATAATAATGTAAGTATCGACAATTTTTTTTCTCAAAATGAGCAATATATTCTCAATTTCTACAAAAAGCACAAAGAGAATTTTTTGTATCAAGAGAAACACGATAGAGAATTCGAAAACTTTCTGAGTAAAATGGAAATGCTTATAAGTAAAGAAGGCAGAACAAAAAGACAAGTGATTAATTATCTAGGAAGTATAAACAAAATCTCAATACAAGGGAGAGAACCTTTAAGAGAAGTTTTGATTTACTACCAGCAATTCGTGACACAGTATGGATTCAATTCAGAAGTTCTAAGTGAAACGTTGTTGCATCTCGGCCAAGTCTTCCAATCAAGAGAGAATTTTCATAGAGTCTATCACGACTTCTCGCATTGGGAATATATAAATAGCTACAGAATGTATCACATAATCGAAGATCTCAAATTTGCATTGACAAATGAAACTGCTTATTTCACAGCTGACCAAATTGCCAAAAGTGTAAAAGGGTTGACTTTGTCCGGGTACAAGAATACAAAACTCGTAGATTTAATTTTAGAAAAAGTTAAATGTATGTTGGAAAATAAAAAAATGACAAAAGAAGCTGAAGTAAGCTACGCACATACTCCAGGTGCAGGAAAATCTAGATTCATCGAGTCTAATTCTAATGCTGAAGATGTTTTCTATCAAAAAGATTTTAAAAGAAATGTGTGGAAATTGATGCAGATTAAAATTAACGAACAGGATAATGATGCCTCATCCAAATTATCTGGGGATAAAATTACTGATAAGACTGAAGAAGATATTTTAGGAACTATCAAAGAGATTATTGGCTTACTCAAGGAAACAAAAGAAATTCAGCATGAACTAACTGATACATTTGATAATTTGTTAGATCAATATTATAAAATAGAGCAAGCTCTCCTTGAAAATCCTGAATTGAAATACAACCAATACATCAAATTTGAAGTCTATAAACTACAAGATAAATTGATCGAAGCTGGTTATGTTTCTATCGACACTATCAAATCTCTCACAAACAAGAAACTGAGCACTGAAGAATTAGAAAAAATGAAATTCAACAACATAGTCACTGTTCTTAAGGACTTTGCACTTATGAATTCTCCTAATCTGTATAATTCAGGTGAACAGACATTAGATTCACTCCTAGAAAAGGACAGTGAAAACAATTTAGATCAATTCGAGTTAAATTCCTCATTGTATAGAATAGATGATCGATCTCTAGGAAGAGTGCTGACAGCTTTATCAGAGTATTGTAAAATCACCAACATTGACATCAACGGAGAAGATTATTGCAATAGCAAGTTAGTAAAAGATTTTCCAATTGTAAATACTTCAGATAAGGAACACATAAAATTCAAAGTAGAATACACAAAGTTATATCACAACGTTGAAAAATTCATGAAGGAAATCAACTCAGAAATTACAAGAAGGGTTGCTAAATCAGAAGACCTGGCAGGATTGGGATATATCTACTATGCATATGTTAACATGAATAATTCAGCATCTAACGAAATGAAGATTGGAATTTTAAATAGAATAAATCAATTGGCTAAAATCAAATCGATTACAGACGCACTCTCCAACGAAGAAATTCATCATTTGGTTGTAGGATTGGCTAAAGGCGGTGTCTGGAACGAAGAAATAAGAAAGAGTGTTGAGAAGATTGTAGGACATCTTAATGCACAAGAGCTCTTTAAAATTGAGGATAAAATCAATCTTCTTTGGGGAATGAGCTGTTTTAAATTATACACTAACGACTCCTACATACAAATTTTGATAAAACTAAGCGAAAATTCTGATAGCTTGTTAAATTATGTTACTAACATTCAAGATTCAGACAATTTATTAAAATTATATCAGCTAAGTCTCAGTTTAAAATACGAAGCTAAGGATATCACAATTCCTTCAAATTTATCTTTCTTAATTGAATTATATTCCAACTTACAGAGCTTTTATTCAACTAAGGCATACCTAGAATCACAGGTTCAAGGTAATGTAAGCTTAGCCAATGATCTATTAGCAGATCCACTTAAGGAAACACTTTTGAACGGAATAAAAGAAGGAATTTTAGACAAGGAAATTCAAAGAAAACAAGCCGAAAGCCTATCACAGTTAGAAAATTTAGGTCTAATTGAAAAACTTCCTTTCAATCCAAATTTTGTGTTCGGATTCTACGGTCATAAAATAGCTTTATTCGTACTGGGAAAAGATCTTTCAACAGACGACAACGCTAATATGAGTGGATTATGTAAACTCACAAAGAGAATCCTTAAAGAACAATTCAACACAAACGCTGTTTTCATCCAAACTTCTCAATTCATTGATTTCGATTTAAACACAGTCATGATGCAATTTAAAAATCCCAACAATGACTCTTCAGTATCTAATCATTTAGATAATCTAATAGCTAAGCAATTTGATGTGGATATCGAATATCAAAAATTGAATCAAGTTAACAAATATCTTAACATGTTTATTAAGAAATTCGCAAATTCTGAAGTTGGTGAGATTATCTTTAACACTGAATCAAATGAGAAGCTGGAACTTTTCTTAAATTCTTTGTGGCAAGTTTTAGATCTTCACTCTGATATCGTCTACGCCTATCATCCTTCACTTCTTGAAAGAAAGATAGTAGATATTAAAGTTGCTTTAGCAAGGAATAAATTACTTTATGATATCATGTCAGAAAATTTCAAAAACTATGTAAATGGCATTTTAAGAGAATTAATTGGAGCAGAGAAAATTACTTACGAATCATTCATAGAAAATCTCAACAAAAATTACAATTTGATAAAAGTTTCTGGTAATGTTAAATCTAAGAAATCTAATTTGGCGATTGTCGATGATTGGGTTGGTAAAAGACTATTTGTTGATTTAATTAAGACTAGGGGAACAGACAAAGAAAATCTTCTGAAAGATAAAAATATCAGTGTAGAATTTATTAACAATAATTTCATGTGGTTTGGAGGATTCAATTCATATGCTGATTGGGAAGAAGAATTGAAGACCGTCTATGACAATCTTAATTATTTTGTGGAAAACTCTAAAAACAAATTCTTATTCAACTCACACAAATTAGGAAACAGAAACGTTCCTCAGGGCATTTTCCCACATCCAAATAAATTTAGAGAGATGAAAAAACCAGCCTATGAAATAAATCAAATTGAGGGTAAAAATTCATATGAATTAGAATTGAAAAAGTATGCTAATCTAAATGAACAAATTATCATGGAAGAAATTAAAAAGAATGGAGAGCAATCATCAATTTCTAATACGCTTTTAACTGAAGAAATTAGTTTGAAAGTAAATTTGTTGAATATCAAAAATAGCCTTAAACAAAATTTGAACGATGATCAGATCATAAAGTTCCTCACAAATTTCGAATTTATTGATAAGCTAACTGAGGAGCATGTAAATTACTTCAGCAGCTATTCTCAGGAAACAAACAAAGAAAGCAATTTCCTGTCAAGAAACCCAAAAGATTTCTTAAATTTCTATAAGACCCTTGCCTTAGTCAAAGGCCAATATGACGAATATGACAAATTTATTATGAGAGAATATTACAATGAACAAAAATTGTTTGAATTAGATGCTACATTATCTCCGAAAGAAAAACAAGAAAGAATGGAAGAGAGAATGCGCAAAAAATTAGAAGAAAACGAAGATAATGATGCTTTAAGCATTTACAATCCTAATATAATTGATTATAATTTCGATATAAAATCTATTTTATCCTCTGAAAAGGTCACAGAAATCGACTCTGATTTGGAAAAGCAAAATCATTTAAGAAATCCAGAATTGTTCTTACTCACAAAAAGAATCCAAGCAGAGAGAAACTTGATACTCTTAAAAATTGTTGTAAAACTTTTGAACAACATTGCTCTAAGCGAGACAGAGAGAAAGTATATTAAATCACTGGCTGCTAAGGCTGAAAAATGCAATTTGAACAACATCGAATTACTTGGAATGAAAAACTCTGTAACCGATCTTACATTTGCTGAATTGTCGCCGAATGATTTATATTCCTTGAATTGTTTGTATAATGTTGAGATAAATGAGAAGGCAAATAAATTTTCCTTATCTGAATTATGTTTAGAGCTCTCTCATTTTGTCGATAATTCAACAATCAACAAAATTCTTCATGAAGTATATGGACAGCTTCATCTCAAAGATTTCGATCTTGGAAATAACTCAAATGAAAGCAAAAAAATTTCCTTATTTGATGTAGAGAATAAAGAGCCTAGTTTGATCTCGAATGAAATAAAAGAAGCAATTTGGAGAGTAAGTGGATTCTTCAATGATGAAGATAAAAATAAAATCAAAAGCTTTTTAAAAATCAAAAGAGGAAAATCCAAGTTTGATAGAATTTGGCTTGAATTGGATGAAAAATCTTTCGAAGATTTCATCAATGAATCAAACAGTTATGAAGATAGAATAAAATACATGGAAAAATGGATCAAGAGAAAAGAGAAGGAATACGAAAATCGTGTCGCTCTACCACCTGACAATTTAGTTTTATCTGATAGAAAAATAAATAATCTCATAGAGAAAAAGGATAAGGCTTATAGAAAGACTCTTCTTTTCAAAATATTCAATGTTGACAATTTGAATAATATTCCAAGCAGAAAATTGAATGAATTCATAAATGAGTTCATAAGCAATTTATATTTATTCAATTTTAACTATCCGAATGTTATTAAAGACATTTTCAATGCATTAGAAGATGTTCCAAGCATTTTTGAAGAGGACAGACAATTATTAAGCCATTACAGACTTTTCTTCAAAATAGATGAAAATAATCCATTCGAATTCTTGGCTGTCGATCCAGTCAAATTAAATTCTGAGAAATCTTATTTTGACAAAGAAGTAAAAGAGATCGGTGATATTTTCAATTCTAAATTATTTACTAGATTGGAGAACGCATCTGCTCCTGTTATTCCTATTATTGCTGAAAGATTTTTAAATCAGAAATAAATTACAAAATTATAAATTTAATTTAGATAAAATAACTTTACTTATTATTAATAAATGAAAATAAGTTAATTTTGATTGAAATAAAATTATTAATAAATGGAAAGAAACTCAATAGTTATACTCGATAATGGTTCTGGTTATTTAAAAGCAGGATTTTCTCATGAGCAAATACCAAGTTGCACTATTCCGGCGCTAGTGGGTAGACCAATGCTCAGATATGAAGAGCATATTGAATCATTTCAAATAAAACCCATCATGATAGGAGACGAAGTTATCCCTGTGAGATCCATGCTGGAAATCAAACACCCTATAAAAGAAGGAATAATTGATGATAAAGAAGAAATGGAATTATTGTGGAGATACGCTCTCACTGAAAAACTTGGAATAGACAGCGGAGATTTTAAGAATTTAAAGGTTCTTTTGACAGAGGCACCCATGAATCCAATGAAGAATAAAGAAATAATGGCGGAAATTTTATTCGATAAAATTGGAGTTGCTGCTTTCAATATAGAGCCTCAAGCTAAGCTTAGTCTCCTCTGTGAAGGATTAGAACATGGAATAGTTTTAGATAGTGGAGATGGTGTAACTCATTGCATTCCTATTTATAACAATAAAATCCTACATCATCAAATAAAGAGACTGAACATAGCAGGTAGACATATTACAAATTATCTTATAAGATTACTGCAGCTAAAGTATGATAATAATTTATTCTTAATTTAGAGGTTACGCCTTCAATTCATCTGCAGATTTTGAGACAGTTAGAGAAATTAAAGAAAAATTTTGTTTTGTAAGTGGGGATATACAAGGAGATAGAAATTTAGATGCAGAAACCACCTTTTATAATTCTTACTACAAACTGCCTGATAATAGAGTCATTAAAATTTCAAAGGAAAAATTTGAAGCCCCTGAAATTTTATTTAATCCTTATTTAATGAATTCCGAAGCTGATGGTATTCATGAAATGGTGTTCAACTGCATTAATGTAAATTAAATTTATTTTGATAAATTTTAATAGGCTTGTCCTATGGATACAAGAAAAGCTTTATATGAAAATATTGTTTTATCAGGAGCTAACACAATGTTCCCAGGATTTTCATCGAGATTAGAAAACGAAATTAGAAATCTGTATAAGGAAAGAGTGCTAAAAGATAAAACCAAAGAAATGAAGATAAAATTAAACATCGTAGACACCTCTAGAAGAAATTTTTCAGTTTTCATTGGTGCTTGCTTCCTTGCTAATTTATATGCCAAAGAAGACCTATACTGGATTACAAAACGAGACTGGGATGAAGTCGGACCTAAAATTATTCAACAAAAATGCCAAAATTTGATTATTTAATATATTTTTAATGACGCAATTAATTTAAGAATAAATTAATTAATATCCATTAATTTTATTTAAAATGAACAGAATTGCATTGATTAGAAATCAACTCTCAAAAGTAAGAAAAATTTAGTAATTATTTATTAGAGCCTCTTGAAAAGTCAAAATGAAGACATCTTTTCTCATTTGGAGCTTGGGCCTGTTGATCCCATCCTCGGAACAACAATCGCATGGAGAAATGACAAAGATCCGAAAAAAATGAATCTGGGTGTCGGAGCATACAGAACTGAGGAGGAAAAGCCTTATGTCTTTGAAATTGTTAAACAAGTTGAAAAAGAAATATTTGAAGATTTGATGAATGGCAAAGTAAATAAGGAATATATCCCAATAGACGGAGACAGTACATTTAACACTTGCAGTAAAAAACTTATTTTTGGACAAAATGCCAAAAATTTGGATAATATTGTAACTGTCCAAGCTATTTCTGGTACCGGTGCATTGAGAGTTGCTGGTGAATTTTTAAGAAAATTCATTCCAACTACAATACATGTTCCAAAACCTACTTGGGTAACTCATCATCAGATTTTTGCTAATTCTGGATTGAAAGTAGCTGAATATCCATACTATAATCCAAAAGATAAAAATTTTGATGCAGATGGAATGTTCTCCCATTTACAAACACTCCCAGAAAATTCTATAGTCCTCCTCCATGCTGCTGCTCATAACCCAACAGGAGTAGATCCAAGTCATGAGCAATGGAATCAAATAATGACTATCATGAAGACAAGAAAACTAATCCCCTTCTTTGATTCAGCCTACCAAGGATTCGCCACAGGTTGCCTAGAAAGAGATGCCTATGCAATGAGACTATTCAACGAAAACGGATTCCAAATGTTGGTTTCTCAATCGTATGCAAAGAATTTAGGATTGTATGGAGAAAGAATTGGAGCCCTTCATATTGTCTGTCACAACTCTAAAACCGCTGAAAAAGTTCTGTCTCAATTGAAATTGGTAATCAGACCTATGTACTCTAGCCCTCCCCAACACGGTGCTATAATTGTCTCTAGAATATTGTCTAAACCAGAATACTTCAAAAAATGGACTGAAGAACTAGCTGCTGTTTCTAAGAGAATTATTGAAGTCAGACATATTTTGAGATCCGAACTTGAAAGATTGGGAACCCCCGGAAAATGGAATCATATTACTGATCAAATCGGAATGTTTTCTTTCACCGGATTGAATGAAAAAATTTGTGAATCTTTAATAAATAAATATCACGTCTACATGTTGAAAAACGGAAGAATCAGCTTGGTAAATTTTTTATTTAATATTTAAATAGACCGGCATCAATAAGAAAAATGTCAAATATCTTGCTGAGTCAATCAATCATGCTATTGCTGAAAATTCGCAAAAATAAATAATGTACACTTAGGAATTTTAGAATAAATTTATTAAATAAAAAATATAAGGAAGTATTTTAAAAAGTTTTTTAAATGGATCAATATAAAATATTATAGTTATTTATTATAAAAATTATTGGAGAAAATGGAAAAGAGTATTATAAATAAACAATCAGATGATGATTTAAACGATGACAATTATGAAAAAATCTTAAAGACAATTTTAGATTCAAAAGTGATAAAAGAGGTTGACATCAAAAAGAGTATATTTGCAGATGATGATAAAAGAGTATTAAGTGAAATTTACTCCAAAGTAAAATTGGACTGCTTGAAAATAGAGGACACAAGTTATGACGACATTTTTTTAGTTCAAGATAAATTTACAAGAGTTATAAATGATTTGACCACGAATAAAACTAATAAGCAAATAATAGAACAAATAAACAATTGTAACCTAAATAATTCAAATAGAGGTAATAGTCCTAGTATCGGAGAACTTTGTTCAATTGAGAATATGGTTGAATCAACTTATGGATTTCACAAAGACTTTAAATATAATATAGCTGAGGAAATATGTTACATGAAATTACTTGCTTGTAAATGGAGGAGTATCAAAGGAGACGGTAACTGTTTTTATAGAAGTGTTATCTTTGGGTATCTTGAGAATTTAATTATAGAAAAAGACATATTAAATCTTCAACGAATAGCTATTGACATATATGAGAAATTCGATGCGAATTATAGGAATACGAAATCCCTCCCTTTTTATATCAAAGATTCTATAATTCAGCTTGATAAAAAATTGATAATAACAATCCTTAATATTATTATACAATCCCTTGATATGATTGACAACAAAAATTGTATAGTTAAAGCATTGATAGTATTAGCCAAAGCATTCAATTTTTCTAAAACTTTTGACTCAGGAATGATTATCTATTTTAGATACATACTTTATGAATATATCATAATTAATAAAAATAAATTTTTTTCTGAAGATTTCCCTGTGAAGATTGGAAATCTATTGCCTTATCAGTACGAAACGGATGTGGGGGATTTTCTATTCGATAAATTCTTCGTAGATGAACTACTAAAATTCTACACGTATGCAGAAAAAATTGTTATTTACTTAACTCCTTTTGTACTCAAGGTCGATTTGAATATAATCTTCTATGATTTCGGTAATGACTGTAACATTCAAACGAAATCCTTTTCTTCCTATTTAAAGGACAAGCCTCAAATTACAATTTTATACAGAAAAGCTCATTATGATATAGCTTATACTAAGACAAATCCCGGTGTTATATTTTCTTACTATTTGAATGAAAAAGAAAAATTAAAAGTTGTAGATCAAAAACTAATCGAATATTATGAGAAAAACGAGATGCTAAAAGTTAATCTGAAACAATCAAAAATTTTTAATAAAAAAGAAAAGAAAGAAAAAATACAAGAGTCAAATAGAAAGTCTTCTAATTCTTCTGATTCAACAGCTGTGGAAAATACTACTAATAATATTTCAGTAGATTCAACTAAATCAAAGGAGAAACAAACTCATCTAAATTGTAATGCAGATGGATCTCCTGCTGTATTAAAATGTGAAGAAATTCAAAAAGAAAGCACACAATCAAAATTCAAAGTGGAGACTGGAGAATACACTAAATATGCTATAAACATCAATGAAGATGAGATAAAAAGCAAATTATGCATTAATTGTTTGAATGAAAAAGATTGTAAATCAATAAATTCTTATAAACTACCTTGTGGATGTTATTTATGTACCAGAGAATGTTCCGAAAAATTTTCTGAGTTCCTATTTAAGGATTACAAAATTAGTCAAAAAGAAAGTAAATTTATTCTATTAATTTATTAAGGATTAAAATCCTGTTTTTGTTCAGTACAATTCAGCCTTTATGATATGATGTTGATTTGTTCTGATTTTTCTGAAAAATTTGCACTGCATGAATATAAAAAGAAGATGATTGATCAATTTACAACAGTTTGTATGAATTGCCTAAAATCATTTACTGATGACGATGATTATAAACTTGTCAAAATATACAAGGATGAAAAATTCAAAATGTTTCTAAAAATTAGGCACCTGGCTCATTATTCCTGCAAGGAATGTAGCTTACAAAAATCAAAGTAAAATATTTTCTTGAAAAATTATTTATTAGTCGCTGTAAAATTTGTGATAGTTATCATTTCTTGGTTATTCCTAATTAACATTTTCAGAAATAAGCATACTAGATTTTCAGTGTTATAAATATTTTAAATATAAATATAAGAGGAGATATTTTATAAAATACAAAATTAAATTGAATATATATATATTCTTGATATTAAATTAATCACCCAACTAATCTAATAACCCTTTAAGAAATGTATCATATGATTATGTTTATGTTTATTTCACTTGAATTTAAAATTTGTTATATTTTATTAATTTTTTAGTGAATAATTTAATTTAACTAAAAATTATAACACATTTAAAATTTTGGCTTATAAATATAAATTTCCCCCAAAAAATAAAGTATAATTCAAATTTTCTGGAAAGAGATTTAGGTAAATTGTTTATAGAAAACATTTCGATAAACTATCCAGATAAAAATCTATGCTCAGAACTTAACAGGATGCTTGAAAATGCAAATTATAATTTTTTTATAAGTGCAAATATGAAGATGTTTTAAAATCTGATCAATTATCTAAACGACGAGCCTAATCTTATTACTGTTTTGAGTAATTACCTAAAGTCATTCTTAGAAAATGCTAATGAATATACTAATAATTATTTCGATGTATATATAAAATATACAAGGCCTCAAAAACAATCATTTCCAAAAAACAAGAAATTCAAAATTTGGTAAAGCATCTCAAAATTTATACTACATATAAAAACCGCCCGAAACCATTTTAATTTAATAAATTAAATTTAAATTAAAAATTTTAGTAAAATTTAATATTTTAAATAAATTATTAACTTTAAATAAATAATTATTTAAAATAGTTTTCGGCGATGACTTATGGGGATTGGGGATTGGGGATTGGGCCCCAATCCCCAATCCCCAATCCCCAATCCCCATGACATCATTTT
>Ga0169931_10012974_pt1 | contig 11461 bp, 12 predicted proteins | sample Kivu_15m_20L_FD_129675 | JGI IMG/M metagenome (GOLD analysis project Ga0169931, IMG submission 129675) | Freshwater microbial communities from Lake Kivu, Western Province, Rwanda to study Microbial Dark Matter (Phase II) - Kivu_15m_20L... | ecosystem: Environmental > Aquatic > Freshwater > Lake... | reverse complement strand
CTAGTCGATCGGACCCCTGAGCGAGGGTGACGCAGTCACCAGCGGTGCCGTTTACCTCAGGTCAATGTGAACAGAAGTCAACGTGAGACGCGCGAGCGCGACTACGAGGCGCGAAAGACGTCGATGCCGACAGTGCGCTCGTATTCGTCACGCGCCGTCTGCAGGAGATGTCGCCATGACGTCACCTGCGGGCGCCGACGCAGCAGCGCACGCCGCTCGCGCTCGGTCATACCCCCCCATACGCCGAACTCCACGCGATTGTCGAGTGCGTCGGCGAGGCACTCCGTGCGCACCTGGCATCCCTGGCAGATGACCTTGGCGCGGTTTTGGGCGGCTCCCTGCACGAAGAGGGCATCCGGGTCGGATGTGCGGCAGGCCGCTCGTGCGGTCCACTCCGTCGACCAGGTCATCCCTCACCCTCCCGCCGCCACGTGGAGCACGGCTACCCCTTAAGTCCCAGTGGATTCACCGGTGGGGCGGGACGCTACGCCGGTCAACCATGACGAGACAGGTCTATACATACCTAAACAAAATAGTCTTTTATTACTACTTCAGTCAAGGGTGGCCGCCGCGCGAGACGAGACTCCTCGGTCGCGCTCGCCTACTCTAGGCAGACACCCCGTCCCCGAGGAGTCCCGTGAGCGAGTCGCACTGGCGCGACCCGGCTGCCGCAGGACGCCCGCGCCCGCTCGCCGCCCTCGGCCGCCTCGGTGCCTTCCTCGTCGTCACCCTGGTCGCGGGGGCCGTGGCAGCCGCGATGGTCCTGCCCGTCGCCGCCGCCACAGGGCTGCTCACCCGCGGGGCAATCGACAGCTTCGAGTCGCTGCCTTCCCAGCTCGATGCACCCGACCTCCCTGAGCGATCGGTGATCCTGGCCGCCGATGGTTCTGTCCTCGCCACCATCTACTACCAAAATCGCGTCGAGGTGCCGCTCACTGCCGTGGCTCCGGTCATGCGCCAGGCCATCGTGGCCGTGGAGGACGCCCGTTTCCTCGATCATCCCGGTATCGACCTGCGCGGCACCATGCGCGCGATCGTCGCCAACAGCACGCAGACGGGCAGTACGCAGGGTGGCTCGACGATCACGCAGCAGTACGTCAAGAACCTCCTCATCGCCAGCGCCACCAACGAGGAGGAGCTCGAGGCCGCACGGGCCCGCACGCCATCGCGCAAGCTTCGCGAAATCCGCTATGCCCTTGCACTCGAGCGCAGGTACTCCAAGGAGGAGATCCTCGAGCGCTACCTCAACATCGTCTACTTCGGCGCCGGCGCCTACGGCGTGGAGGCGGCCGCTCGTCGCTACTTCGCCAAGCCTGCGGCCGAGCTCGACCTGGTCGAGTCAGCGACCCTGGCGGGCATCGTCCAACAGCCCACGGCCTTCGATCCCACCCGCAATCCGGAGTTGGCGGAGACTCGCCGCAACCTGGTCCTCGGAGAGATGGCGGAGGCTGGATTCATCACGGCCGTGCAGGCCAGTGCGGCCGCGCGCATCGCCATCGAAGACACCCTGGATCCCAGCCTGCAGCCGAATGGCTGCACCTCCTCCTACGCCCCCTACTTCTGCGACTTCGTCATCCGCATGATCAAGGCGGACCAGGCCTTCGGTGAAACGCTCGTGGAGCGCGAGGCGCTCCTGCGCCGCGGTGGTCTGACTATCCGGACGACCCTGGACCCCGACGTCCAGGACGCGGCGATGAAGTCCGTCGCGTCGTACATCCCCGTCAAGGACCCCAGCCAGCGCGCGGCGGCGATCACTCTTGTCGAACCAGGCACGGGCAACATCATCGCGATGGCCCAGAATCGCGAGTGGGGGCTGAAGGGCAGGGGCAAGACGACGTACAACTACAACGTCGATCAAGCCTTCGGCGGCACGATCGGCATGCAGGCAGGGTCGACGTTCAAGGTCTTCACCCTCGCGGCCGCCCTGGAGCAGGGCTTCTCCCCCGCCGAGGGCGTCGATGCCCCTAATCCGAAGACCTTCGAGAACTTCGTGAACTGCACTGACGGCACGCCGTTCGAGCCCGTCACCGTGCGCAACTCCGGATCCGCCGGATTCCTCAACATGTTCCAGGCCACAGCCTTCTCGACCAACACCTACTTCGTCACCCTGGCCGAGCGCTTCGGGCTGTGCAGGCAGGCGGAGATCGCCGAGGACATGGGCGTGCGGCTCGCCACCGGTGATCCTCTCCTGCGCGTGCCGACCTTCTCACTTGGCACCATGGAGGTCTCTCCCTTGTCCATGGCCGGTGCATACGCCGCCTTCGCTAACCACGGAGTCTTCTGCGCACCGAGGGTCGTGCTCGAGATCACCGATCGTTATGGCAACAAGGTCGACGTCCCCGACCCACGCTGCCGCGAGGTCGTCTCACGCGGTGTTGCCGATGCTGTCACCGCGGTGCTCACCAACGTCATCGACGGCAACTTCTCGGGGCGGACCGGTGCCGCGATGTCGCTGCCCGATCGACCGGCGGCGGGCAAGACCGGCAGCACCAACGAGAATGCCGCCATCTGGTTTGCGGGCTTCACACCCCAGGTGGCCGCAGCCGTCTGGGTGGGCGATCCCCGCGGTGGCTTCGCCTACCCGATGACCGATGTCACCATCAACGGTCAGTACTACTCCTACGTAACCGGCGGACAGATCCCCGGACCTATCTGGCGCGAGGCCATGATCGCCGCTCACGCCAACCTCGCGCCGCAGGCCTTCGAGTTGTTCAACGACTGGGGCATCGGGCCGGTGCGCGGCGTCGGCCCGTCCCCGGTCTACATCCCCTTCTCCCTGCCGCAGCCGGAGGAGTCCAAGGAGCCCAAGCCGGAGGAGTCCAAGGAGCCCAAGCCGGAGGAGTCCAAGGATCCGCGCCCAACTCCCACCGAGAAGCCTTCGCCGTCGCCCACGCCGGAGCCAAGCCCCGAGCCCACGCCGCAGCCAAGCCCCGAGCCCACGCCGCAGCCGACCCCCGAGCTCACGCCGGAGCCGACTGAGCCTGGCTGACGACCGCTAGGCCAGTGCGGCCTTCACGAGCGCCGCCACCTGTCCACCGTCCGCGCGTCCTCGGGTCAGCGGCGTGACAACCTTCATGACCGCACCCATCGCGGCCGGCCCCGTCTTGCCCTCCGCGGCGGCAGCGGCCACTGCGTCGTTGACGATCTGCGCGATCTCCGCTTCGCTCAGCTGCTCCGGAAGGTAGCGCTGGAGCACCCCCAGCTCCGCGCGCTCGCGATCGGCGCGATCGGTCGCGCTCGCGCCGTCGAAGGACTCCGCGGCCTCGCGGCGCTTCTTGGCCTCGCTCGTGAGCACGACAACGACCTCGTCGTCGCTGAGCTCGCGGGCCTGCTTGCCCGAGACCTCGGCGTTGGTGATCGCCGATAGCGCCATGCGCAGCGTCGCCATGGTGAGTTCGTCCTGGGCACGGATGGCATCGGTGAGGTCGGACTGCAGCTGGTCCTTGAGTGCGCTCATGGGGCCATCCTCGCCCACGGGCCGATCGCCGTGCGCGGCGGTGACACACTTCCCCTGTGCAGACGCGTACGGCGCTCCTGGCCTCCGGTGCCCTCCTCGGGGCGGGGAGCCTCGCCTACGCGCGCTGGGAAGCCGCCTCCTATCGCCTACGCCGGACCGCGGCGCCGATGCTTGCTCCGGGCAGATCGGATCTCAAGGTCCTGCATCTGTCCGATCTCCACATGACCCCGCGTCGCCGCAGACTCCAGGACTGGGTCGCCTCGCTCGCTGCGACGCACCCGGACCTGGTCGTCGTGACCGGCGACTTCCTGGCTCACCGCGACGCCGTGGACCCGGTGATGGCGGCGCTGGACCCCCTGCTCGACGTACCCGGCGTCTTCGTGCTCGGTAGCAATGACTACTACGCACCCCGACCCATCAACCCGCTCTCCTACCTTGCCGGGCCCTCGGACCTGCACCCCGACCGGGGGGAGCTGCCCTGGCGAGACCTCGTGGAGAGGCTCGCCTCTGCCGGGTGGCAGCACCTGGGCAATGCGAGCACAGTCGTCGAGGCCGCCGGCCGTGTCGTCGACGTACGCGGAGTCGATGACCCCCACATCGAGCGCGACGACTACGCCCTGGTCGCCGGATCACCCCATAACGATGCGGACCTGGCCATCGGAGTCGCGCACGCGCCCTACCTGCGCGTCGTCGACGCCATGGCCGCAGACGGCATAGATGTGATGCTGGCCGGCCACACACATGGTGGCCAGGTCCGAGTCCCCGGCATCGGTGCGCTGGTCACCAATTGCGACCTTGACCGGAGCCAAGCCCGCGGCCTGTCGCGCGTCGAGCGCCCTCTGATGGAGTTCGCACCGCGCGATCACTCCGACATGTGGCTGCATGTGTCCGCCGGGCTCGGCACATCCCCGTATGCGCCCATTCGCTTCGCCTGCCCACCGGAGGCCACGCTCCTCACCCTCACCGCGAGGGGATAGACTCCTCCGGCTCCCTCGGGGTGTGGCGCAGCTTGGTAGCGCGCTTCGTTCGGGACGAAGAGGTCGTGGGTTCAAATCCCGCCACCCCGACAATGTTGGGCCTGGATCATCCGATCCAGGCCCAACGCCGTTCCACGGCCAGGCAAGCCCCTCGCACGACCGCGAGTGTGCACTTGCGGGCACGATTTCGGCCCTCAGGACGCACGCAACTGCACACTCGCCGCAAGAACCGGCGAGCGGGCTCAGTCGCGGGCTACGAGCAGCTCAGCGATCTGCACGGCGTTGAGCGCCGCACCCTTGCGGAGGTTGTCGTTGCTCACGAACATCGCCAGGCCGCGGCCATCCGGAGCCCCCTCGTCGGGGCGGATGCGCCCCACGAAGGAGGGGTCGGCACCCGCGGCCTGGAGAGGGGTCGGCACGTCGGTGATCACGACACCCTCGGCCGTGGACAGGATCTCGGTGGCGCGCTCGGCGCTCAGAGGCTGAGCGAACTCCGCGTTGATCGACAGGGAGTGACCGGTGAAGACCGGCACGCGCACGCAGGTGCCCGACACGAGCAGGTCGGGGATGCCGAGGATCTTGCGACTCTCGTTGCGCAGCTTCTTCTCCTCGTCGGTCTCACCCAGCCCGTCGTCGACGATCGAGCCTGCGATCGGGACGACGTCGAAGGCGATGGTGCGGACGTACTTCTTGGGCGCGGGGAAGTCGATGGACGATCCATCGTGAGTCAGCGTTGTGACGTCCGAGTCGATGACGGCCCGGATCTGCGAGTCAAGCTCCTCAACACCCGCAAGGCCGCTGCCGGAGACAGCCTGGAAGGTGCTCACGACCAGGCGGGTGAGACCCGCCTCGCGGTGCAGCGGCATGAGCACCGGCATCGCAGCCATCGTGGTGCAGTTCGGGTTGGCGATGATGCCCTTGCGCATCTCGCTGACCGCGTCCGGGTTGACCTCGCTCACGATGAGCGGCACATCGGGGTCCATACGCCATGCGGAGGAATTGTCGATGACCGTGGCGCCGGCCGCGGCAAAGCGCGGGGCGTGCTCCTTCGATGTGCCCCCGCCGGCGGAGAAGAGCGCGATGTCGATCCCCGAGAGGTCAGCGGTGTCGATGTCCTCGACCACGACGTCGGAGCCCTTCCACGGCAGGGTCGTGCCGGCCGAGCGCGCGGAGGCGATGTAGCGAATACGCCCCACGGGGAAGTCACGCTCATCCAGGAGACGGCGCATGACACTGCCCACCTGGCCGGTGGCGCCGACGACAGCGACGGTGAGATCGGTGCGTGGCATCAGCGGCCGGTCCCGGCGTAGACGACGGCCTCGCCGTCGGCATCGAGACCGAATGCGGTGTGCAGGGCCTGGACCGCCTGCTGGGCGACCTCCGCACGCGTCACGACGGAGATGCGGATCTCGGAGGTGGAGATCATCTCCACGTTGACACCCGCGTCGGCAAGGGCCTGGAAGAAGGTTGCAGAGACGCCAGGGTGCGAGCGCATGCCGGCGCCGACGAGCGAGATCTTGGCGATGCCCTCGTCGGTCAGGAGATCCGCGAAGCCGATGCGCTCCTTCACCGCGTCAAGTGCGGCTGTCGCCTTGCCCACAGAGCCCTGGGGGCAGGTGAAGGTGACGTCGGTCAGGCCCGTCGATGCGGCCGAGACGTTCTGCACGATCATGTCGATGTTGATGCCGGCATCGGCAAGGGCACTGAAGATCGCCGCCGCCTCGCCCGGGCGGTCGGGTACGCCGACGACCGTGACCTTGGCGTCATTGGTGTCGGCGGCGGTGCCGGAGATGATCGGCTGCTCCATGGTGTCTCCCGCGGCGATGCGGGCCGCGATTGCGGCCTCGGACAGGACAAGCGTGCCCTCGCGGTCGGAGAAGGATGACCGCACGTGGATGGGCAGATCGAAGCGGCGCGCGTATTCGACGCAGCGCAGGTGGAGGACCTTGGCGCCGGCGGCTGCCAACTCCAGCATCTCCTCGTAGGTGACGACATCAAGCTGGCGGGCCTTGGGCACGACGCGCGGGTCAGCGCTGAAGACGCCGTCCACGTCGGTGTAGATCTCGCACACGTCGGCGCCGAGCGCCGCGGCGAGAGCCACGGCGGTCGTGTCGGAGCCACCGCGCCCCAGGGTGGTGATGTCCTTGGTGTCCTGCGCGACGCCCTGGAAGCCAGCGACGATCGGGATCGCGCCCGCGGCGAGCGCCTCCTGGATCCGCCCGGGGGTCACGTCGATGATGCGCGCAGCCCCATGCGAGGAATCGGTGATCAGGCCGGCCTGTGACCCGGTGTAGGAGCGCGCCTCCTCGCCCAGGTCATTGATGGCCATGGCGACGAGTGCCATGGAGATGCGCTCTCCCGCGGTGAGGAGCATGTCGAGCTCGCGGCCGGGCGGCTTGGGCGAGACCTGCTCGGCGAGGTCGAGGAGTTCGTCGGTGGTGTCGCCCATCGCGGAGACAACGACGGCGACCCCATGCCCGGCGCGGTGAGTGGCGACGATCCGCGCGGCAACCCGGCGGATGCTCTCAGCGTTGGCAACGCTGGAACCGCCGTACTTCTGCACGACGAGGCCCACATCGCCTCCTGGCCAGCACACCGGCCGCCCCGACGGGGCGATCACCTACGGCGGAGCAACAAGCCTATCGGCCCGTGCGGCAGACGCGACTCCACCCCGCAGCGTTGAGTGGCGACCTGTGACGCGTCGACCCGGCGTGTCAGCCTCACAAGTCGTCATTCGACGAACTCCCTAGATGAAGAGGAGTTGGCCGCCCTCGCTGATCTCCATGAAGTCGGTGGCGTTGATGACAGCCTCGACGCCGTCATACATGTCACCCTCGCCCACCTTCATCATGTCCACCGACATGCGGCACGCCCAGAGGTGTCCGCCCGCAGCGACGATCTGGTCGAGGAAGTCACCCACCTCGGGGACGCCGAGATCGGCGATCTGCTTCTTCATCATCTTTGTCGACATGCCCTGCATGCCCGGGAACGCCGTGAGGAACTGCGGGATACGCGAATCCCCCACCGGCATGTGCATGGCGGTATTGCCGACCGGAGTGAACTGAAGGTCGTTCATGCGGGACTTCAGGATCATGTCCAAGCCCCAGAAGGTGAAGAAGAGATGCGTCTCGATGCCCTCGCCGAGAGCCGCGTTGGCCAGGACCAGCCCGGGGTAGGCCATGTCGAGGTTGCCCTTGGAGCAGATGATGACGAGCTTGCGGTCGACCTCGTCCTCGTCGCCGAAATTGGGGACGATCGCGGGTGCGGTGTCGGTCATGGTCATGTCAGGCTCCTATCGGTTGTTTAGACGCAGCCGTGCGGCTTGGGCAGGCCAGCGATGTAGGCCATCTTCTTGGCGGGCTTCTTCGGGAAGAGCACGAACTGCTTCTTCACCGGGAAGCCGCCCACGGTGTCGACGCGGCGCGTGGTCGCGGTCTCGCCCTGGGTCTTGAAGTCATCGCGCAGGAAGCGGATGACGGCCCAGTGCTCATCGGTCATCTCGACGCCGATGTTGTTGGCGAGCTCGGCGGCGAGAGTCTCGTCCCACTCGTCGTACTCGGTGAGGAAGCCCTCGTCGTTGACGTGGACTTCGCGGCCGGCGATGGTTGTGGTCGTCATGGCATTACTCCTTCGGGGATGTCGGGGCTTGGGCCTGGCTCCCCAGGGAGCGCAGGACGACGAGGGCGCGCGCGAGGCCACGACGGACCTCGGGGTCGCGCATCTGACGCAGCAGCGCGAAGGTGGAGGGAGGCGGCCCTGCGGGCGCATCCTCGGACTCCTGGACCTCGAGTGCGGTGCGGCTGAGGAGATTCATGACCTCGGGCTGGGTCATCTCCTTGACGGTGTTGAGGATGAGGACGACGTTGTCGCCCAGCGCCTTGATGTCGTCTTCGTCGAAGGACGTGACGACACGGTCGGCGATCTCCAGTCCGCCCTGGGCGAAGGTGAAGTAGCCCTTCGCCTCGAGCTCGGTGGCCTTGGCGGTCACCATTTGCATGACGGGGCCAGCGAGCTCGGTGAGGCCTAGGAGCATCTCGCGCATCTCGCGCTGGCGCTCGAGCTCCTCCGAGATCTCGGTCATCTGGAGCGACAGGCGATCAAGGCGCTCGGTGAGTGCGTAGTCCATGTCGGCGACGGTCATCACACACGCTCCAGTGCATCGGTCTGCTTGCCCGCCATCGACATGAGGGCGGGGAGGGGGAGCTCCTTGCCGGGGAGCAGGAGGTTCCAGTACATCCAGCGGAAGGCGAGCTTCCCGAGGTGATTGAGCTCGGTCTCCTTGAGGAGGCTGAAGGGTCCGATGCCCGGGATGGGGTACTTGCCCGGCAGCGGCTCGGTGTCGTAGTTGAAGTCGATGAGCATTCCTTTGCCGCGGCCCGACTCGATGAAGCAGTTGGCATGGCCGTCGAATGCGGCGGTCATCGGCTTGCCGTTCACGTGGTTGACGAAATTCACCGGGAAGAGGTCGATGGAGAAGTGCGCCACGGATCCAGCCTTGGATGCCGGGATGTTGGAGGCATCGCCGATCGCGAAGATGTTGTCGTACTTCGTGCTCAGCAGGGTGTGCTTGTCCACCGGGACGTAGTTGAGATCGTCGCCGAGACCGGATCGGCCGATGAAGTCTGCACCCATGTTGAGCGGGATGGTGACGAGGAGATCGAAGGGGACCTCGCGCTCGTCCATCGACACGATCTTCTGTGCGTTACCGTCGACCTGGTCGATCATGAAGTCCGGCTCGATGGTGATCTTGCGGTCTTCCAGCATGTGGCCGAGTAGCTGAGAGGCCACCGGCTTGGTGAAGGCGCCCTCGAGCGGTGTCACGTAGACGATCTCGACCTGGTCGCGCATGCCCTTTTCCGCGAAGTACGCGTCGGCGAGGAAGGTGAACTCCAGGGGAGCCACCGGGCACTTGATGGGCATCTCGGTGATGTGGACGACGAGACGACCGCCCTCCCAGGTCTCCAGCTTCTCGCGGAGCGCCATGGCGCCCTCGAAGGTGTAGAACTCGTGGACGCTCTTGCGCCAGACCTCGGGATCGTCCATGCCGGGTGTCTGGTCGGGCCTGGGCGTGGTGCCCGAGGCGATGACGAGGTAGTCGTAGGGCAGGGTCTCGCCGCCCACCAGGTGCACGACGTTCGCATCGGCATCGACACGATCGACCTCCGCGCGGACGCGCGTCACGCCGTCCGGGATGAAGCGATCGGTCGGCTCGATGGTCTCCTCAGGCGTGTAGGCGCCGAAGGGGAGGAAGAGGTAGCCGGGCTGGTAGTGGTGCACGTCGCTGGGCTCGACGACGGTGATCTGCCACTGCGACTCGGGCAGCATCGGCCGCAGCTTGTTGATGGCCATGGTGCCCGCGGTGCCCGCACCGAGCACGAGGAGCCGCTTCATGGTGTTCTCCTTTCGACCACCGCGGCAGCGATGCGCGGCAGGGAATCGAGGACGAGGCTGCGCTGAGCCTTCGTCAGGACATGCACATCGAGGGCCGGCTCATCCAGGGGCGCGATGCCCCCGGCAATGACGAGGCCGACCAATCGGTCGCCCACGCGGATGAAGGCCGCAGCGCACTCGAAATCCAGCGCACCCCGGTGGAAGCGCGGCACGAAGTCACTGCGTCTGGCGAGGTCACGCCACTCCTGGACACACGCCTCCGCTGCGTCGGTCGACGCCTGGCGGTAGCGCTCGCACGGGTTGTGGACCTGGGTGATCGCCCGACCATCGAGGTCGGTGATGACGACCATGGCGCCCAGGAGATCAGCCGCGACGGCGGCGACCGCTTCGGCCGAACCCGTGTCGATCGGGGAGTCCGAGCCCATCACCGGGATGGACTCAACAGGGAAGCGCCATTGGCGACCGACCTTGATCGCGCTCAGGCGTCCATCACCCGCCATGCGGTACACGGTCGAAACATCGATGCCGAGGCGGCGCCCCACTTCGTCAGCGTTCAGCAGGCCACCGGGCAGGCTGATCGCCCGTTCCCTTGTCTCCTGCACTGCCTGCATGACTTCAGGCTATGCAGGCTGCGCGCAGATAGCGCCGGGCAAATGTCCCGTCCTGCACGCTCAATGACCTAGCCCTGCCGGGACTTTGGTCCCCCTAACCGTCGACGCGGCGGCGCCCGGCGAAGGCGCGGCCGAGGGTCACCTCGTCGGCGTACTCAAGATCGCCGCCGACGGGCAGTCCGCTGGCCAGGCGCGTCACCTCGAGCCCGAGGGGCGAGAGCATGCGCGCGAGGTAGGTCGCGGTCGCCTCGCCTTCGAGATTGGGATCGGTGGCGATGATCACCTCGGTGATCTGGCCGTCGGCGAGGCGCTGCATGAGCTCGCGGATGCGCAGGTTATCGGGCCCGATGCCGTCGATCGGGCTGATCGCGCCGCCGAGCACGTGATAGCGCCCGCGGTATTCGGCGGTGCGCTCGATCGCGATGACGTCGCGCGACTCCTCCACGACGCAGAGTGAGTGCGGGTCGCGGCGCGGGTCACGGCAGATGCGGCACTGCTCTTCCTCGGTCACGTGACCGCACGTGACGCAGAAGCGCGCCCGCTCCTTGACGGTGACGAGGACCTCGGCGAGTCGGCGTACGTCGGCGGGATCGGCCTGGAGGATGTGGAAGGCCAGGCGCTGCGCGCTCTTGGGGCCGATGCCGGGCAGACGACCGAGCTCGTCGATGAGATCGGCCATGATGCCGTCGTACATCTCAGCCCTGCTCGATCTCGCCGATGACGGTCGCCCCGAGCTCGCGCATCGCCAGGGCCTCGCCGCTCACATCGTCGTCGCTGTCGGAGTCGTCCAGGCTCGGCTCGTCCGAGGGGGGCGCATCGGTGACGCGGGCCGGGACCGCGCCGGTCGCGACGACATCCACCTGCACATCGGCGTGCATTACGTCGATGATCACCTGGCGCAAACGCTCGGCGTGGCCGCTCGCGCGAGCATTGCGCACCTTGCTCTCCTCGGGCACGCCCACGGCGAGCACTCCCGCGTCGAGGGAGAGGGGGCGCGAGTCGCTGAAGACCATCCAGGCCACGCG
>Ga0169931_10012973_pt1 | contig 11462 bp, 9 predicted proteins | sample Kivu_15m_20L_FD_129675 | JGI IMG/M metagenome (GOLD analysis project Ga0169931, IMG submission 129675) | Freshwater microbial communities from Lake Kivu, Western Province, Rwanda to study Microbial Dark Matter (Phase II) - Kivu_15m_20L... | ecosystem: Environmental > Aquatic > Freshwater > Lake ... | reverse complement strand
TAGCTCTTAACGTCTTTAATGAAGCATCAATCTTAGGGATTCTTAGTCAACTCCTTACAGCTTAACTTTAGATAGCTACAGACGGGTTTAAACTGAGTAGTCGAGGCAACGTCCTATCACATTTCTATTTTTTTGATCGGTTTTTAGAGAGCTTATAGCTATCAAACCTTCTTCGTCGCATTCTGGTAGTTTTCCAGCAATCAAATAATAGTAAACGACTCCATAAGACCACATATCACTCTTATCTAGCTCAAGCATCTCCATGTTTTCCTTGAGCTCAGGTGCAAAAAAGTCAAGATTACCTTTATTCTATGCCAGTTTAATTTCAATACTAGGTGTTAGTAGACCAGGTTCTCTTAATTTAATGCTCTTATCGTTGATCATAATACGTTCAACATGAATCGTATGTATAGATGAGACTCCGATCTAACGCATTTGATTGATAGCCAAAGCTAGAATATACATAGTTAAGTTGATTTATTTTTATTTTAGCCAGCCTTCACTCACTTTTCTCTTTTATAAGTAATGCATGAGATCGCCCTGATTGCAGTACTCAGTTATGATCACAGCTTATTGTCTAAATTTATCAGCGTCCTATATTTTACACAAAAATTATGAAGTTTCTTCGTTGTAATTATCTTTAATTGCATTCAATTTTTCAAAAAAAGATTAAATTTTTCTAGGTTGAGTCTCAAACATTCTTATCTCTGGACAATATACAGATACCATTTTTTTGGTGCCTACGTTTAAAGCTAAATACGAAGCCTATTGATAAATCGAATTGTAATTATGAATAGTCTTAGAAGCTCTATAAAGAATGTATTTTTTGTAAAAAGGCTAAGGGAAAATATTGACTTTCGGTTTAATGTATGATTGGAAATCAGTTTCTATCACCAAATTGCTAAAATATGTATTATTAAAGAGTTGTTCGATAGTCGGACGATTTTATTCATAATAATCTAGCATCGATTCGAGCAAATATTATATTTATTTTGAAACAACCATTTTAAAAGGAGAATTTGTTTATTTATAAGCTTAATTAAAATTTCGACCCTTGATCTGACGAAGAATATCACTCTAAGACGATCCGTTGAAAGGCAGCATTCCATAAATAAGTTTATAAAGCACGACTCCTGCACAATAGATGTCACTTGCTTGAGACTGTGGCTGACCTCTTAACGATTCTGGTGATCTATAAGGTAAAGGAATTTGATCTTCATAGACATTGTAACCTAATTTGATCATAGAATAGTTAAACATAATGATGTTTTCTGAGCACATTCTACCATAAACTATCAGTTTAGAATGAAGTTCCTTCAAAGCAACTAAAATATGTTTGATTACCACCAAAGAATCCTACTAAGTTAGATGACCATTATTGTCTAAAACTTCTTGTAGAGTAGCTACACTTCCGCTTTAGTACAGAAAAGCAACTCCGCCATCATCAAAATTAACTGCATCGAAAACTAAAGTCACTAAGGGATGTTTGATGTCTCTGAGGATCTGAATGAGTCGATCATCTCGAGGCAAGATGTGAAGAACGAGATCTTTTTTTGTTGCCTTGTCGTAACATTTGTATTATTTGTAAAGAGGAGTCTGGCGTAAAGGCATGAGGGGATTGTATTGGTAACGACCACCGATCAGCTAGTTCTTTGCCTTCATAATATGTAAATTATTATTTTATTAGCTATCATCATCACACAAAAATGTTATAGAATATCAATCTGAGGGTCCTCGCAAGGATTTTTTCATCAAAATCTTTGAAAAAGATTTTGATTAGTTATTAAAATCGGTGTTTTATTTGCCTTTTAAGTAAGATCCGAAACTCATTTTAATACCTCTGCTCTCATTTATTTAACTGAATTATTTTATCTTGACTAAAGACTGTAAAAGCCCTCTGTTTTGTTTTAATCCTTAAACATAAGTGTTTAAAACTTACTAAGTAAGCGTTTTGCCTATAAGCTAATGATAAAGATGGTCACTTGAATGATTTCCCTTAAGTTCCCAATGAATCATGTGAAAAATCACTTTATTTTGATGTCTTTAATATTTTCGAGTCAAACATCGCAAAATTACAGCTGTAAAAAATACGACTAAAAAGTTCATGTAGTCTTATTTATCTTTTTTGAATGTTACTCCAAATTCTTTGATGATTTCACAAAGCTATTAGTGTAGAGCCTAAAGTCTTGAGGATGCTCTGAGCCCGAAATCCTTAAGATTAAGTATAATTTAAACGATTTCTAAAAGCATTTATCCTGCTCTTAAACTTATTGGCAGTTTAAGCACTTTTTTGCAAAGAGAAGCCTGTTGTCCAAGAAAAACTCTTGATTTTACAAAAAACTGCGCTTAAGACTTGAAATCGGGTTCAGGACTTTCATTTGAGTCATAAGTTACTGAATAGTCGAAGTCATAGTCATGCATTTTTAATATTAATTTTTATACTATTCATCCAGTACTCAAGTAGAGTATAGATCAATACACAAATCAGAACATCAAGAAATCCTTTCAAAAACGTATACAGGTAGGCATTCTCCAGTCATATCTGTACTCATCAAAGCCAGAAATCCTTATTCTTTCTTTTCAAAAGATTCCATAAGACACAACTAAGGATGAGGATTTAACTTGTCTTAGATAAAAACTTTACGCACGAAACAGGCCACAGAAGAGATTTCTTTGGGTCTTTGCACGTGCAGACTCAGCTATAAACTCCAGACTCGCCATTTTGCAGATCCTTGCTTATTGAATAGAGTTTCAACGTCTCGAAGTCTTCTATCTTTTATATAATTAAGCTTATCTTATCCCATATTTCGACTACCAGGATGAGCCAAAGGCCCCTAAAGCCATTTTATTCTATATTTTTCTGACAGCTACAATTTTACATTTTCATGATGACTTATCATCGATACTTATACAGAAGCGTTTAGCGATCCTTATTAAATGAAGCTTTATACAAGAGACATAGAGACTTAGGGTGTCATCATGGCTTATAAAAACATTAGTAATTCCTTTTGCCTTTTTGCGAAAACATGCTAAGAGCAGTCTTTGAATGAAAATATTCCTTTTCTTGTGTCAGAATCTGTAAGTAGTGCTTCATTTATAATAAAATTGTGTTCTTCAGCTATAATGATAGCTTTTTTGATCATTTTTTAAGGCTTTGAGAAACAATTGAAATATATTTTCAGCTAAAGATTCGGTTAAATGACAGAATTAAATGTTTTCATAAACTAGCTTAACATTCTGGTTTTTTATTTAGCAGGCAAGGAGTTGAGTAAGCTCATTCTGACGGCTAAAAAGGTTTCATTTCTTAATGAACTCACTTTTTCAAACAAAAAAGGCAACTATTTTATCACTCTTTTGATCTTGTTATTAAAAGTTCTAATGCTCTTGCTTTTCACTGAAAAAATCAACACATCATCGATTACTGATTCGATATTTTTCTATAACTATTCGGCAAATATTTGATGCTTACAGTGTAAAACAAAGCAGGATTGTTGTGAACTGCTTTAAATTTTAAATTAAAAACATTTTTCGAGGTTTTTTATGTGGTCTTTAATCGCTTCAGTAAGAATCATTGTGACTTCTTGAGATTAAATTTGGCTAAGAGAAATATGTTAAAGAGATATTATGACGTATTAAAAGCTCATAACTTCTTAAATAGTTCTAAGCATTACCGGCGTTTGCAAAGTTATTGAATAAAACAAACCGATTCTTCGACCTCTCCACCGTGACCAATCTACATAAATACCTTTTTTATTGAGTTCCTACAAAACAATTTTCGATTTTTGTATAACCATGAGCATATCAGCTTCATGCATCACAAAATGAGTGACTAACTGATCTTTCAAATTGGCTAGCTTAGTTCGACACAACAGATTAAGTTGTTAACCTTAATGCATGTATATGAGCAAACGAGTTCCCTGCAAAAAGAATTTATAATTGTATTCTTTTTCCAATCTTTCAAGCTCATCTTTGTAAACTTTCATAAAGAGAGCTCCTTTAGTTGGTTCTTTATTGTTGCATATCTCCATATATTGCTGTTTAGAGTAGCCCTACGGCTTCTTTAAATATTTTTTTATAGGTTTTGATCCTTCTTGGAAATCAAGCAGATTATTTTGCATGCGCCATTATTCTTAAAATTGATTGAGTTGATATTACTATTAGAAGCTAGCAGTCACAACGAATGTCTTTGTTTCTGCTTATTCGAAAATGCGAACTAATTGTAGAGCTGTATTTTGATCGTGGATGACAAACGGGCAGAAGTTGTCGTCCCAGGATGAGATGGATTCTTAGCTGTTGTCCATGTGGAGACAATAGTACTCTAATTATTATGTAAAAATAAAAGATTTATAACAAATATAGAGTTTTGAGAAATATTTTTAAAAAAACTTAATTAGATGCTTTTTTTTTCAAAAAATTCATTTTTTCAAGAAAAATATGATTTTTTTATCGTTTTTTTACTTTCTTAAAATCAGATTTTTTGATATTTACATTTTATCTGTAGATTTAGAATCATATTTAACATGAAGAGTCTGATCTTACTTCTTCTTGTATGTTTAGTATTCTCAGTTGACCCACCTATCTATGACTTTCCTTACTTCATGAACTTTGAAACTTCCTATCCTAGCAGTACGCTTGTATATACTTAGCTAATACGTCATCTCTCGGTCAAATTTTCTACGATCCTGTCAATAATAGACAAAGAATCGATCGAACTAACGGAAAAGATAATGCTTTTTGTGGAGCCATTATGCCCTTTTAGACTCCTTGCGTTCAGTACACTGTAAATGACAAGCTTTGGCTTGTGTACCCTCAAAGATATCAATGTTGTTTTTGTTGTGATTCATAGCATGGCTGCGGCATGTTCAAAAGCGATTGGCTCAAAGACGCATAATACAAGGGCGTAGACAGAATTGACAGTGCAGATTTCGATAAATGGGAAATCGACGAAAAAAGACCAGGTGTGCTGGCTAGACACGACAAAGTATGGGTTAGCAAAGATAGCACTATAACTCCAAGAAGAATAGACCTCAATGGAAAATAAATTCTCAATTTTAAGCTTTAAACTTTCAAAAAATAAAGCAGCTTTGCCTCTTCTATATTCGCTTTACCTCCTTATTGCTCTCCTATGAGAAACTGCCCCTTAGATTCGATCTGTGGCACTCTACGTAGCAAAATTTCTACAAAATGATGAAGAAATCGTTCCTTATTTAAAGGTTTAATTAGCTTTAATAGTGTTATACTCCATCATGATTATTATCTATATATTTTATTAACCAAATGGTGACAAATCACAGCTTTTTACCCCGTCCTTTTCTAGTTCTCTTTTTCCTTTTGGCCATTCTTCCCTTTGTCAGTCCATGGTGCTACTACACTTCTTTCAGTACGATCGCTAATCCAACCGTCATTGACTACTGCCGCGACAATACTCGCATTGTTGTCACATCTAACAATAATGCATTCATTTTCGACCCGGTCATCTACGCATTACAGCACACTGTCTCCTTCGCACCAGTCAATGTCAGAACTGCAAGGTTCACAAAAGATAATAAGTTTCTGGCAGTGGGGCTCAGCAATGGCTCGGTTGTATTTTTGAATGGAAGTCCACCATACTCTAACACTGTACTGCACGCAGTAACACCCTAGAGTGGTAAGATAATCAAGGACATCGGATTTAATTTGGGAAACATGAATATGATAGTCTGCTACTAAGACAGCACCCTTAGAAATTTCTACGTGGTCTACAATTTCATGTCAGCTACTCCAGTCACTGATGCTTAACCACTAAATGATCCTGCCAGAAGTTGCAAACTGAGTCAAAGCAACTAAGCAGTTCTCGTTGATACAAACTTTCGTGCTTATGTGTATCCAACAAACGGACTAGGTGTGATTGGAACCAGAACCACATTTTTCGCTCATAGCAATCGCTTCATGGATGTAGATGTGAGACCAAATACACCTTTTAAAGCGATCGTTGCTAGCGAAAATGATTTCAGGGGCGGATGGTTCGGATCAGGAGCATCAGCTTACACCGTGAATACTTTCATCAATAATTCGACACAAAAATTGAGGGCTGCATGCTACTCACCACAAGGTGATGTGTATGCTTTGACAGGAGAAAATAATAGAGTGTGGCTTTTTAGAGATTCAGACAATATGAATATCGGGTAGTTTCAACAGCCTCCCAGAGATGCTATTAGCTGTACTTTCAGTCAAAATGGATAATTTTTGCTAGCCGGAGTCGCCCAAAGTACAGGCCCAAGCGGTCTGGTATTGGTCTTCAGAAAAAATTGCAACAGACTATGCGAAGAAGGTTTCTACCCAAACGGAACATACAACTGCACTCCTTGTGCCATGGCTATGCCCTCATGTGCGGTCTGCCTCGATCAATCCATCTGCATATAGTGTTTCCAAGGTCACTATATCAATCTCACGACATATTCCTGCGTTATCTGCGAAAACGCCATAGTAGGTTGCTCCACCTGTCAAGACTCAAATACATGCGTTTAGTGCAACTCAGGCTACTACTTGAATTCATCGAATCGTTGTGCTTCGTGCAATCTGATTCACCCAGGATGTCTCACATGCAACGCTACCAACTGTTTTGTATGCGAAATCGCATATTTTCTCAATCCCCCTACCTGCGTTAGATGTAACATTAACAGTTGTCTGAGATGCACTGTTTCAAATATATGTGTGGACTGCGCTTTGGGATACCATATTGCCAGCTCAGGATCGGTCTGTTCACCATGTAACTCAATCTGTCTTTCTTGTAATAATCAGGCCAATAACTGCACTAATTGCATCGCTGGTTATTACTTACGCTATTACTTACTGATCAACACATGTACTATGTGTCCGTGGCAATGTTTGACATGCACTAATGGAACCGTTTGTCTCTCTTGCATAATGGGATACTACCTTACAGCTACTGGAACTTGTGTGAGCTGCAAATCTCCATGTATGCAGTGTTCTATCAATGACACTACATGTAACTCTTGTGTAAGTGGACATTATCTCAATATAAACACTTGTCTGCTGTGTTAAACCAACTGTGTTCTTTGTCAAAATTCTACTCTGTGCCTCAGTTGCATAAGTGGCTACAGTCTTACTAATGGAGATTGTCTTCCTTGCGACAATTTCTTCTAAGGATGCATGCTCTGCAACTCCACAGCCTGTCTTCAATGCGTTTCAACCTCCTACAACAATCAAACTGTGTGTCAGGTATGCACAGGAGCTATGCCAGGATGTCAAGTATGCACGAATTCGACCGTATGTTCGATTTGTGCAGTCGGATATTACAAAACTGGTAATACTGGAGTTGCTTCTTGTGCTTTATGCCCCAATAGGTGTCTTACATGCAATACGTCAGCAATATGTCTGAGCTGTCAAAGTGCTTTTTATATTGTTGGCACGACTTGTCAACCTTGTATTTTCCCTTGCTCTACTTGCGATTCTTCAACAGTTTGCCTTTCTTGCGCTATAGGCTATCATTTTAATAGTGGGAGCTGTATTCCTTGCAATATTTCAGGATGTCAAACGTGTATAAATTCAACTTTTTGTCTCTCCTGTAGCATCGGATACATGCTTTCTTCAGGACAGTGCTCACAGTGCACTTCTAACTGTCTTTCTTGTAATTCTTCAGCTTGTTTCTCTTGCAGTCTTGGATTCTATCTGAGTTCATCTAACACCTGCCTTTCTTGTCCTCGAAATTGTTCGAATTGTCTTTCGGCCAGCGTGTGCAGCAACTGTAACGTAGGATACTTTTTAAATGCAACTATGACCATCAATCAGTGTCAAACTTGCACACTTATTGATAGATATTGCCTGACATGTGATAGCTCTACATGTTTTAGTTGCTCAGCCGGGCGACATCTTTCGGGTGGAGTCTGTCTTTTTTGCGGAAATATCACTTCTAAGTGCCTCTAGTGTTCAGGTGGTGTCTGCCTGGCTTGCCAAGATGGCTACTATCTTCTTGCGAACAACACTTGTGCCACTTGTGCCTCTATCTCGGGTTGCCTGACCTGTAACAACGCTAATACTTGTCTTTTATGCGCTAGTGGTTTCTTTTTGAACTCAACTACATGTTCCAGCTGTCCTTCAAAATGTTCTTCTTGCAATAATACAAATTGTCTTACTTGCTCTAATTCTTTCTTCTATGATTCAGGATCTTCAGACTGCGTCAGCTGCCAAGGAATCCTACCAGGTTGCCTCAATTGTCACAACTCAACTTTCTGCCTTTCTTGTACAAGTGGTTACTTTTTACAAAGCGGATTATGCCAAATTTGTAGCAATGCTCTCCTCGGTTGCAATCTTTGTCTGAATATGTCCACCTGTTTGACTTGCCAACAAGGATACCATCTTTCAGGAAATTCTTGTATTTTGTGCAGCAATTCAATGACTGGCTGTCTACGATGCTCTTCCAATCAAACTCGTCTTCAATGTGATACCGGCTATCATCTGAGTGCCTCTAGTGGAGTCACATTGTGCTAGCCATGTGCAAATATTACAGGATGTTACCAATGTAACAGTACTACATGTCTAAACTGTTACAGCGGATACTACCTGGATAGCGGTATGTGTACCTTGTGCTAAAGTAGCATGTAAGGATGCATTTTTTGTTCAGATTCCAGCACTTGTACCTCATGCAGAAGCGCATACTACCTCGACAGTTCTGGTGCATGTCTTGCCTGTGATAATGCCGCTTGTGAGGTCTGTCTTAATACGAATTCATCAAAATGTGTCACTTGTAACTCTGGCTACTATCTAACAACATCAAACGATTGCCTTAAATGCAGTCTCGGATGTCTCGCTTGTGATCCGACTGTATGTACTCGATGTGAAAGTGGCTACTATCTCGCTTCAAATGGCACTTGCGTGTTATGTTCTGGAACTATGAGAGGATGCAACAAATGCTCTTCTTCTTCGATTTGTAACTAATGTCAATCTTTGTTCTATCTTTCATCAGGAAGTTGTTCGCTTTGTGGGTCAACGATGACCGGATGTTCTTTTTGCTTAAATTCTTCAGCTTGTCTTTCATGTGACGGCGGCTACTATCTGAATGGAGCCAGTTGTACGCTATGTTCTTCAATTCCTGGATGTCTCATTTGTAATTCTTCTTCTCAGTGTCTATCGTGTGATAGCACTTTCTATCTCTCTGCTGGCAGCTGTGTATCTTGTTCCATCGCCATGCCCAATTGTTTCTAATGCCACAATAGCACATCTTGCCTAGCCTGTCAGACTGGCTACCAGTTCGATGGAGCTAATTGCAATCAGCTCACTCTTAGTCCAGGAGGAGGCGGTTCAGCCTCAGTTCCTTCTCCTCAAGCCGACTTACAGTTCAAATCTTTCTTTGTGGATTCGTCCACTCTTCGGCATATCCTTTTTACTAAATAATCAGCTTTTTACAATATTTCTATGTCCTTAGTTTCGTCTATCATCATCACTGTTTAGTCTTCGTCAGGACCTATAGTTCTAACAATCAATCGGATATAATAGACCTTAAATAAAAGATAACTCATTTTTTACACAAATAATCCAGTCACTTTATAAACTTATTCCCTTCCATTTAGCGCTCCAGGTCGACTCATGATAGGTCAATCAGCTACGACTAACTAAAACACGAAAATTTCTGTACCTCAATCAACTCTCGCTGTCATTTTGCCTTTTTTACGAACAAACAATGATTTTTCTTCCAAATATGATCTCAACGACCCTTAATTTTATACCAGCTACCTTAAAGTTTAATACAATAGTCTTCTGTTCCTCATAGGTGCAGTCTACCTGGCAATCTGGGCCTTCTACGCTGCTATTCGAGCATACAAATACCCTTACCTCGGTCGACACGCATAAATAGTGCCTCATCTACTTTCAATCAAGACGATTCCGCTAATCATTTACCCAACCTATGCATAGTTCGTCGGATACGCTCTTGGATTCATGTCTCTCGATGCCCCCTGGCTTAATCAACTTATTCCTGATATCATCGCTGATCCCCTCGATATTTCACCTAAAGGGTTCTTCTATTTCTTTAAAAACATGAATTTTGCTTCAATGAGTCTCGCCACTTTCGGTTTCTTTTTGTTTCTCTATGGGCTTACCTATCTCATATGTTCTTAAAGCTAAGCAGATTCCATAAAACTTACTAAAACAGTCGATAATCTTAATCTGCCCAATAATATATACCATTCTTTAAGGTAAGCACTTATCAATTTTTTCGTTTTTGGATTCGCCTTTGCAGGATTTTGTTCTTTGGTCGGGTCGTTTTACAACTCAGCAAACATGATTTCTCTTAACGGTGCCTTTTATGTTGTAGGGATAGTCGTCATGGGCATTTTTCTATCTTAAGCCATCTATCAAGTAATAGTCAACAAAAAAATAGGTAGAATAAGAGTTGTGGTTAAAGCTGGTTTCTTGGCTGGAGCTACCGCTAATCCTATCTATCTTGCGTCGATCGCTTTAGTAATTGATATGATCATGATGGTCATTTAATACTGTCTCAACAAAAAAAATTTAGTTTGCCCCAAAATATGGCTAATGACTCATATTTTTGCCTAACTGAGTCTTATGAGCTTTTTCTTCGTACCAGATTCTTTACTGACTATCATCCTTACAGCATTTTTCGCGTTTATGGTCGTACCATTTTAAATTTACATGACTTACTCTGAAGTCCAGCACTGTAAAAGCACAAAAGTCAGTCTGATGGTCGCTAATAACTATAAAACTATGAATTAAAGCCATGAAAAATTTGATTAAATAAATTATACTGGAACATAAAACCTTAAAGAATACGATGGAGAAAACTAGAAATACAATTAGACAATGTTTACTTTAAAAGAAACTGGATTCTCGAATAAAAATAGTTCGGGAGGGACTTTCGCTCAGTAAAGGAGAAACAGAAGGTTCAGACAACATGATAGTCGAAACACAACTCTTCTCAAAATCAAATAAACTGCTAGCAAAAAACTAGATGTAGCATATGATGTTGACTAGTTCAGCAGCTAAAATCTTTAATGATTCCCCCCATCTCTATCATCTCATTATTTATATTCAACTAATTTTTTATATATTAATCACAAAGTATCAGAATTTTTTTTACTTTTTCATAATTTCTTTTCCTGTAATTGTTTCCAGTACTTCATCAGTGCTCCTTAACTGATTTCCTTCAACATTTTCAAAAATTTATCTTCTCCACTGTTTTCCTTGAAACTTCCAAAAGAGTTATGCGTCGGTTGCTATACAGTATTCATTTTTGCAGGATAAAACATCAGCAGTTCCTTTGCATCTTAGTTGTAAAGCTTCTGTATTTTTTGAGAAAGACTTGCTCTGTTAATGATTTCACTATTGACCATTTCTTTATAGCGACCTATGAAGTTTACTATCGTCTTTTTGATGCCTAGCTAATCGTTAGGGTTGTTTGTTTTCTTGATCTAATCACAAAGTTGCTTTCCGATTTCAGTCTTAGG
>Ga0169931_10012972_pt1 | contig 11462 bp, 3 predicted proteins | sample Kivu_15m_20L_FD_129675 | JGI IMG/M metagenome (GOLD analysis project Ga0169931, IMG submission 129675) | Freshwater microbial communities from Lake Kivu, Western Province, Rwanda to study Microbial Dark Matter (Phase II) - Kivu_15m_20L... | ecosystem: Environmental > Aquatic > Freshwater > Lake ... | reverse complement strand
TGCTCTAGCTTTTCGCTCAGTCGATCCGCTATGCTCATAGGAGATTTTTTATTTGGGTGCAAGGACTATTGTCCATGTACCCTCATTTTTACGCTAGTCCCCCAACCGCTAGATACGCCCTATGGCTGACTCGATCAAGGATATTCTCAACGAGTGGGGCGTCCTACAGCACGTTATCCTCCCCACTGAGATTGCAGTGTTGCTTGCAGCGCTGGAGACTCTCGCGGCACCGGTCGACGAAGGCAACGGCATCTCCACCGGCTCGGTCAAACTGACCCAAGACCTGAGCAAGAGCCCTTTGCCAGGGTTTGATTTTGCCCTGGCGCTGCCCCCCGGCCCAGATCCGGTGCCGTACAAAATAAAGCTCGAGCCGACCGTCGAGCCGACCGTCGCCCCGACCGCTTTCAAGTTCTGGCTCGTGCTGGCGGACCAGGGCCAGGTGCGCCCTGTATTCAAGTTCCTCAAGGGTCTCGGCGGGATGGCGCTCACGGGGGCGAAACAGGTCGTATCTCCTTCGGGCGACATCTCCCTGGAGGCTCGGCCGAACGGAGACCCCAAGCACGATCCTGTGCTGGTTAACCGCTCGCCCGAACCGGGTGCAGCACTGGGCCCCGCGCTCGTGGTGTTCGGCTCCGCCGCCGCACCGGCCAGCATGCGCTTCTCGCCGGACACCGACTCGACCGACGGCATCGTCTCCTTCGGGCTCGAGCCGTCCACCGTCGTCTTCGGCAGCTCGACCATCGGTTTTGACCTGCCGGTCCTGGTAATTGACGACAGCGAGCAGGCCACAGGCGCCGGACAGGGTGCTCCTGCGCTCGACCCGCCGCTGGCCACGATCAGCGCCGACACACCAAGCTGGCGCGGCATTCTAGCGCGCCAGCTCGACTTCTATCTGCCCGCCGAGGTGCCGTATTTCGGGGGCCAGCCTATCAAGGGCTACCTCGCCATCCCCACCGACAGCGGCGGGGTACAGCTAGTCATCGAGCACAGGGTACACTCCCTCTCGGCCACGCCGGAGCACCCGAAGCGTCTCGGCTACTCAATCCGCATCGAGTGCATTGATCCGACCGCGCAGGGGCTGTCTGGGTTAGCGCCCACGCTCATTTTGGCGAGCCTGGAGTTGCCGCTGGACGGGGCCAACACGGACTTCACGCAGGAAGGCGGCGGCAACCAGACGGTCACTTTCGCCGCAGGCAAACCGGTGCGCGTCACGGCCACCTTCGCCCGCGACCATGTCAACGCGCCAGACACCTTCAGGATCGCCATCGGCGTGGCCGCACAAGGACAAGACGGGCTCCTCTCGGTCACCTCGACCTCCAATGACGGCGCCAAAATCTTCAACACCGCCGCGGCGCTGGCCACCGCGCTGATTGCGGACAAGGATGTCGAACGCTCGGCCAAGGTCGGTAACGGCACGGGTGTGCTCCTGTATGGACTAGTGGCCGCCGGGGCCACGCTGTCGTCGTTGCTCACCGACGACAGCCGCTTCGTACTCCACGGGGTAGAGATCGAATCGACCGGCCATGGCCTACCAGTGGGTGGCCCTGTTGTGCTGACGCTGGACTATTCGGTGGCCGTGCGCATCACGGAGATCGACGTCGGGGCGCTCGCCGTCTCGATGAGCCCTGACCAGCCGATGCGGATCCGCATCCGCAGCGCGCGCATGAGCCTGGACCCTAACCAGAGCGGCTTAGAGATGATCGGCCTAGATTTTGACCGGGCGCAGATGGAGATCGAGAACCCGGGCGCATGGAACGTGGAAGGGCTTGAATCACTCTTCGACGTGCTGGGAAGCCGTTCCGGCCGAGGCTCGACCTGGATGGAGGTCGACCTACGCTTCAAGCTCAACCTGGGGCCGGTGCAGGTCTCCGGTGCCACTATCCGGGCCACCCTCAACAACGACAACGGCTCCGTTGATGCTTCAGTGCGTGGGCTCGAGGCCAGCTTGACCATTCCGCGTGCGGTCGAAGGCAAGGGCAAGATCCAGCTGATCAAAAACGGATTCGCGGCCGACCTGCTAGCGCGGCTGCTGCCGCTGAATGTCGCAGCAGATGCGGGCATCATCTACGCGCCGCCTAGGATCGTGCTGCGGCTAGCCGTCGACTTGCCAGCGCCCATTCCCCTAGCAAATTCGGGGTTCGGTCTGATGGGCATCGGCGGTCTGTTCGGTATTTCGGCCGAGCCGGAATACGGGCAAGATCCGCTGAGCGATCCAATCTTGCGCCAGCTGAAGTGGCAGCCGATCAACGAGCGCAGTTTCAAGGAAGCACGCGGACAGTCGACCTTCGGCTTTGACGCAGCCGTCGGGACCTTGCCCGACTTGGGCTTTTCGTTCTCGGCCAAGATGGGGCTGCTGATCACCGTGCCCGACGTGGCCGTGCGTGGCTCGCTCAACGGCCGCGTGATGCAGCCTGCTGTCAAGGTCACCGAGCCCAGCTTCCCGCCGACGCCCGGCATTAGCTTTGTGGGGTTCATCGGCATTGACGCGAACGCGCTGGACTTTGCTGTCATCGGCATGGTCAACTTGAAACCGCTCCTCGAGATCAAGGTGCCGATCGCCGGTCACTTCCCGCTCAAGAGCGGTACGGACGACTGGTACGTCTACCTCGGCGCGGACGGCGCGCCCATGCAGGGCCGCAGCATCGGTCCGATCTCGGCGGTCGTGCTCCCCGGCATCCTGGACGTCGGCGCAGATGCCTACTTCATGTTGCGCGGCCGGGGCATCGCCGGCTGGCCGTTCGGCCGCGATCTGCCGTCGCCGCCGCTCACCATCGCCGATGGCTTCGTGGTCGCGTTCGGCTTTGGTCTGCAGAGCGTGTTCGGTGTGCCGTCGATTGTCTGGGCCGAGCTGTACGCCAGCCTGGATCTGCTGATCGGCGCAAAGCCGCCGACCCTGGCTGGTTTCGGCCGCGCCGGCGGCAGCCTGAACCTCGGGCCCTTCTCGCTGGGCGTCCAGGCTGCGGTCAGCTTCATGGTGAGCGCGGCGCAGACCTACTTCTGGGCAGAAGTAACCGCGCGTATCGAGCTGCTCTTCTTCGAGATCGAAGGTACCGTGACGATCTCGTTCGGGGACGAGCTCCAACTCGAACTGCCCGACCCCGACCGGCACCCGCTCGACCGTTTCAACGCCAACGGTCAGCGCGATGGTTCGCTGGGCGTGCTCACCGACGACACCTACCGGGTGGTCGCGCGTTTGGTCGAAGACCCGAACCAGATCACCGCCGAGATGCAGGTCTGGCCCGACACGATCGTCTCGCTGCCTTTCGCAATCACACCCGAGATTGCACCCGCGGCTGGCGCTCAGTTCCCCGCCGTGCTTGGGCCGGGAGCTAAGCCGCCCGCAAAGAAGGTCGGCAGCGAGATGCTTTACTACCTCTGGCAGCTCGAGGGCTTGTCGCTGCTGGACGTGACCGACGAGCCAGACCCCAGGGCGGGCGGAACACCGCCGCCCGGCCCGCAGCTTGCCGCCGCCTGGCAGGTCCCGCGCACAGGGGGCGGCTCCAGCACGGATGTCAGCGAGCTAGTGCTGTTTTCGCGCAGCCGAGATCTGTGGGTTAACCGGTTGGCTGACGCTGGCGAAGACGCGGACGACCCGCCGTTGAAGCAGGTGGCCGACCTTTGCAACCGCAAGGTGAGCCCTGAGATGGGCTGGGCCATCGGCTTCCTAGCCAGCGAGCAAACCGCCGGCTTCCGTCTGCCGCCCGATCCGGTCAGCTTCAACCCGCTGGTCAGCCGGGTCGAAGCCCGGATGCGCCATTTCGGATTGAGTCTGCAGGCCAGGTCGCAGCCGCTCGACGGGGTTTACACGCTGCCGTTGCCCTTCTCGCTCGAGGCCGCGCAACTGATCGCGTGGCCGCAACCACAGGAACTCGGTCGCCTGTTCGACGGCCATCTCGTCGCGCCCAACCTGCGGGGCCTGCCCGGCATATCGCTGGGGGAGCTGATGGAGAGCGGCTTCGCCTTTCTCGAGCAGGAAATCACGCTGGACCTCGTCGAGCCGATCTTCAACGGCTTGCTCATCCTGGTGGCTGACCGCGAGCTGTTCCGCCAAGGCGAACGATTCGCGGCCATCCGCGTGATCGACGACCGCGGACATCAGTGGGTGGTCAACGATCTAGCGGAGATCTCCAACGGCCAGAACGCGGCGCTGCTGTATGCTCCGTCATCGGATCCAGTAGCCTCGATCGCCGTATCCTTCCCGCTTGGCCGACCACTGGGTGTCGTCGGGCTGGGCGGCATCACCGTCAGCGCCCGCGCTGCGGCTGATCGCGAAAACAAGGCCATCGCTGACGAGGTCGCCCGGCAGCAGCAGGCCGCGGCCCAAGGCCCGAAAACCACACCCGGCCAGAACTCGCCGCACGAGCGCACGATCCTCGAGCCGGGCCGCCTCTACCGCCTCGACATCACGATGTCCTGGTCAGGCGAGCTCTCCAAGCAGAATGAGTCGGGCCAGGTGGTCGTGGAAAAGAGGAACCCGGAGCCACCCAACCCACCCAACACCAAATTACGCCAGTTGTTCTTCAAGACGACGCCGAAACCCGTGGCGCCGCCGCCGGTCAAGTACGGACAGAGCGAGTACCTACCTTGGCTGCGCCAGAAACAGGACGCTTTCCACCCTGATATGCTCGAGCGCTACCTGGCCGGCTACGAGCCGGGCCAGTCGGAGGAATTCCGCTTCTGCGACGACCCCGTGCGCGCCCATTTCCACCAGGATCACGTGGCCGCGCTGGCCAAGGCCTATGGCTTCGACCTCAAGGTCGCCGTCCGCCGCGTCGACCGCCCCGGAGAGGAGTATAAAGATCCGCTCTTGCTACCGGTGAAGTGGACAGCCGCCCTAGAGCCTACTGTCTTAAGCTTCGCCGATCAGATCCGCTACAAGTACGCGCTCGAGTCGGTATGCACAGCGCCCACGCCAGGTGCGACGGCAAGCGTCTTGCCGCCGCTCGAACCTGAAGCGTGGTATGAAGTCTATGTCCTGGTCCTGGCTGAGGCGGAGAACTCGGCCTTTAAGGACAGCCGACTGCCTGGCATCACCTTCAAGACCTCGCGCTGGCGCACTCCGCAAAACCTATTCGCCGGTCTGGGTTTCCCGACAGCCGGTGAGCCAGCGCCAAACGATCTCATCGCCGGGGACCTGATGATCGCCGGCCCGGCGGCGGTGGGAGGGGGAGTGATTGAGGGAGATGACCAGGCATACCAGCGGGCGCTCGTCGCGCTTGGCCTCGACGGCTGGCCGGCGGCCGCTGTGCCACGTCTCAGTCGTATGTGGGTCACCAATCCAGCCGGAGGCTGGCTGCTGGCCGGATTGATGATCGAATCGCCCGAGCCCATCTACCGGCCCGGCCGGCTGGAGTTGACTGGGTTAGCGCTCAAGATTGGCATGGGTCCGGAGGTCGCATTCGACGTGCTCCGCCGAGACCGCTCGGGTGCACGGCTCATCTACCTCGCCTCGCAGCCGCTCCAGGTGGACAACCTGGTTGGTGGACCACCACAACTACTACTGAAGGCACGAAGCAAGTTCGACCGTGCCGTTACCGACATCCGCGGTACGCTGTCCATTCCCGCGACGCCAGCTTTCTCGGAGGATCCGTCATGACATCACTCTTTGCGCCCCCTGAACTGCTTTCCGCCTACGCGTTTGCCAATGACGGCAGTGACCCGGATCTCATGAAGGGCACACACCTGCGACTCTTTGCCGGCCTGGGGCCAAGCTTCCCGCTGGCTCCGTTCGCCGTGTTCAAGCTCGCTAGTCGGCCAGCGGAGCCGCGCCAAGTCTTCTTAACCGATCGGGCAGGACGCGTCGTGGATGGCTTCGACCTTTCACAGATCCGCGAAGGCGAAGCCACGTTGTTCCTGACAGACACCGACACTCGGCGCACGGTGCGGATCGAGCTGGATGATCCGGAGGGCCGTTTGGAGCGCGTCACGCTCTTGGGCCAGAAGGGGGCACGGCCCATCGCCATACGGGATGCCCCACAGTGGCTCTTCTCAGCGCCCGTCATGCAGCGCCTAATCGTCCAAGGCAGAGCTTCGCACGTCGGCATCCGAACCAGGTCGGTGGACATTTTCGACATGCTCGAACAGGGCATGCAGCTGGCGGGTGTGCTGGGACTGCCTCTGGAAGGGCACCACCGCTGGTATACCGGCGGTCAGAATCGGGGAGCAGGGCTGCTGCGCGCCGAGCAAGGTGCACCACAGCGTCTCAATCCGATGGACCGCCCGGACGGTCCGTTCGATGTGGTTACCCCAGACCAAGAGGTGCAGCGTGTGGAGGCAATGCTGCAGTTGGCTAATTTTGGGGGCGGCCTCGAAACCCTCCTTGCTGCGCTCGTCGACGACGTGGAGCAGCCCTGGAAGCAGACCGAACTTCAGGAGATGCTCTCGCAGAACGGGAAAAAGCAGTTCGCTCGCGCCCCGCGGCTCGGGACGCTTCAGATGGCCGTCACCGACCCGGGCTTGGCGCGTTTCTTTGGCTTTGCCGATGTAATAGACGATCTTCCTGATCTCAACGGTCAAGGTGGGTGGGATACGCTCGCGATCGTCGGGCTGTTTGCCGTGGAGCCGAGGGAATTCGAGCTGCGAGGCGTCCATCTCACTTCACTGCTTCAGCAACCGGCGAATGGCTCGGACAAGCTTCTCGATATCCTCGTGCAAGCGCTGAGCCAGGCGAGCGGCCAGGATCAGCGCACCGACATCGACGATGTCATTCAACGAGCGCGCGCCACCGGTCTAGTGGCCGCCCCGTTCGTCGCGGTCGTGTCGCCCGTGCCGCCGTGGCTACCGCCCGAACTTTCCCAGCCGCAAACCGTTGAACATCGCTGGCAGGCGGCCACTGGCAACACGCCGAGCACACTCTACCGCGCGACTTTTGCATTTCCGCAGCCACCGCTCGCCGGCATGGCAAACCTGGCCGCCCGGCTGGGTGGGACGTGGGTCTCGCGCCACGAGGCCGTGGCCGTCGCCGGGCAGCCCGCGGAGCGCGCTAAGCCTCGTGCCTTTGGCCACGAGCGCACCTCGGCCGGCCGCCTGCGCAAGTCCCTCCAGCCTTCGGCCACCTTTGAGCCAGCGGGGCTGCTGTCGGACCAGGACATCGACTCCTTGGGGGGTCCCGTCGCCTACCGCGCTCGGGCCTCTGATTTTTTTGGCCGGTTCGGCAGCCCGGCCGAATTCACAGTGGAGCCGCCGCTTCGGCCCGCGCCGCCGCCGCCCGTCCTGCGCTATAATCTGGTGCGCGCCGCCATCGATCCGCTGGCGCCCGGTAGCCTTTCACCCGGTGTGCTGAAGCTGACGGTTGCCGTGCCGCATTCTGGGCCGACCGAGCGCTTCACCGAGCAAGAGACAGAGCAGCTTAGCTCCGCGATCGTAGTGCCTCGCATCGACGACTTGGCCGCGGGATCGCTAGAGCTGGCCACGCTGACGGTGAGTCTTGCGGGTGGGCCGTCGCAGCTAGTCGACCTGTCGGCCCCCGGATTCTTCGACGTCGAGCTACCCTTACCCATGCTCGCTCCCCAGGAGAAGCAGAGCTGGGCGCTCAGCGGGGGATTCATCGACACGGCGGGTGTCAGCTCAACTGTCGCAACGCTACTCGTAGAAGTGACCGATATGCGCCCGCCACAGGTTTACCCGACAGGCATCGGCCTATTCTGGACCAGTGCGCCGGGCCCCGCGCCGGAGGTCGAGCTTAAGCTCACCTGGCCTGCACCAGCTGGTTCGCGCCACCGCGTCTACCTGACTGACCAACAGGGCTTGGGCCTCACCCCAGCGGAGGTAACCGAGGTGCAACCAGGCGCGGTGCCTTCGCGTGGACGGGTGGCGGCGGTGGGCTGCCAAAAGGTGATCAACGATCCTGGCAACGTTGACCGCAAGGCGTTTCGGTTGCTGACGGAGCAGCCAATTGAGGCCGGCCCAAACGGCGTGGTGCTCGATGCAAGGCTACCGCGCAGCCTCGCGACGGTTCAGTTCCTGCGCATCGTGCCCCTCGGCCCGGATGGGGCGGAGCCGCCCTTCAACGATTGCGGCATCGTGCCAGTGGCCGTACCCGATAGTCGCCGCCCGGTGGCACCCCAGCTGGATGGCGAGGTGGACTTAGCAACCGGGGCTGCGCGCCTGCGCATCACGACAGATGGCTTCGAAAGGGTCGCACTAGAGCGTGATGAGCCGGGACTGTTCACCGCCGGTGCACAGGGCAGAGAGCCGCCGCAGTTCCGCATCCGCCGGGCCGTCGGTGCCGTCGCAGATCCGATCTTTGCCCGCACGGTGGGCAGTGGGCCGCTGCAGGTCGAGAACGCCGTGGCCAGCCCCGCGGTCTTTTCCGGGGTATTTACCGACGATCATGGGGGGCACGGCCTCGAGCCCTTTGTGCGATACGTCTACTGGGCCGAGGTGCAGCTTCCACCCGAGCGGAGGCTGCCGGCAAACTTCTTGCCGCTCGATCCTTCAGGCGGCGTGACCGTTCTGGATCCGGCGAATGCTCAAAGCCACCCGCGGCCTATGAGCCTGCCCTCCGCGCCGTTCGTGCTGATGTTCAAACCGGACGCTCCTCCGAGTAAGCCAGCAGAGTCGGCCATCACCGTGATGCGCGCGCCAGTGAACGGGGCCGGCGAGGTGGTGCTAACTATCCAAATAGCGGATCCGCCGCGTGTACACGTCACAGCGATCGGGACGTACCGCCTTGCCGCCTGGCTGCAATGGACTGATAAGGCGATCCAGCCAATGGACAACGCCAATGGCGCGGCTCTGAACGGTGTGTTACCCGAGCTATCCGCCGCCGCCATCACCACGTCCGTCACGCCGGCCGAAAACGTAGATCCCGCAAGCGCCTTGACATTGCGGCTGGCGTTTGTGGACCCGATCGGCCGACTCGGCGAGGCGACAACGCTGGAAGTCTGATTGGCCGCAAACAGAACGTCAGCAGGCTAACCCTTCACGGCAGCGGACAGACAAGGGTTACTTGTGAAGTTGCTGAGGTTGTCTAGCGCCGCTGGGTTTTGTCGTTAGCTGGCTCCATACAGAGTGCTTCTATCTTGCGAATCTACTTATTACTTATTTCTTTCTTTTAGTAGAAGCCCGAGTGATGGGGGCTTGATTGTGTTGCTTATTGGGCTTACCAGTAGACGAAGGATTCGAGGCTTGTTTCTGTTCTGACGAGAAGTACTTGGCATTTTTGAATCGTGAGTGATTGGTAGGAGAAAGTTTAAAGTTTTTGGTTTGCTGCCTCGTATCATTAGCATCAGACTTCTTAATCGAAGCCTCTGGGTTAGCCGTTTTAGTTACGTGATTCTCGTAAGATTGTGAGGGATATTCGACCCCATCTCGATTTTTCTCAAGCTCTTTTTTTCTGGCAGAAAAACGCTCTTCTGCTTGCCGTTCTGCCTCAAGAACTTGTTCATTTACCCAATCAGCAAGGCCTAGTTCGTCATTTTCTGTTCTTTGAAATTGAACAAGATGTTCTCGTCCGTCCCAATCCGCAGGAATATCAGCATCAAACCATAATACCTTGCCTTGTACTATCTTGCCGTTCCCGAGATCAAACCATGCAAGCCCCTTTTCACCCGACATCCCGTGCTTTAAATCTTCTGCACTGACAAAGTCTGTCTCATCTTCTGAGACGTTAATGCTATGAGATATACTTTTCATCCGACGAGCTGCAAAGTCAACCACACCAAAGAACATATTGCTACTTCTGCCGTGGGACACGGAGGTGCCAACTGTAGTTTTCGTTGTCTTTACCTTCCCCACCCACTCACTGAGTTCTTTAGCGGTAGCATTATCACCGACCCGCATCATGACCTTCAAATTAACATTCGCCATCACCCGATCGTAGAAGGCGTCGCTTAGCCCCAAGGAGTGATCACGCAAACCCCCGATGGATTGTGCTCCGAACAGCAGAGAGAAACGCCCCTTCCTGGCGAGTTCAAATAGGTTGGCCCATGTGGGGCCGAAGGTAGACGAGCCTTCGTCAATGACGATCAGATGTGGGTCTTCTAACTTGAAGACGCTTGACGATGTGATCTCGCCGATCGAGATTTCGAGGTCTTCACGTAATATTCTAGCCATGCGCGTCGCGGCCTCAGCCTCCTCGATGCGGGGCAGGCAGAAGTAAATAATCTTTCCATGGAGGATAGCTTCAGTGAGTTTAAGGTCGCTGTGAGGTGTACAGAATATCTGACCAGGTACTCCCCCTGAAATCGAGTGAAGCTCCGAAGCGATACCCCGCAAGTTATCAGTGATCCGTTGGGTATCAATCAACCCGTTTGGTCCCCGATAGCTTGTGGCAAGGTGCCCCAGCTCTATCAGCGCCTGTCGGGCACCCATTTCATCAAGCATAGTACGCAGTTCTGGATAGGCAACATTGAAAGCAGACATTGCTACTGCGACATCACGAATTGACCAGGACTTTCCTGTACTCTCGAATGCTCTGACAAGGCGATACACGGAGTCGCTAGCCAGGCGGTCGTAGTGCTTTGCTGTGTTTGCATCGGAGGTGGGAGGAAGTCCTGCTCGGAGAACCTTTCGAGCTTTAACGTCTGCCCGTTGATTAGTGAGCACAAAGTTATAGCTATGCACAGGATTTAGAGGATCTATCACGATCAGATCCTCAATTCGTCCGGTTAGGAGTGCCATAAAGATAAAGTGCGCGAGGGTACCAGAGTCACGCTTGGCGTCGATAAAAGTGCAACCGCTCGCCCTTCCACGGGCCATCTGTTGCAGGACAATCGATTCAAGCCAAAGTGTCTTTCCAACCCCTGTTTTGGCAAAGACACATCCATGGGTACACATTTCATCATCGGTTACCCATAGAGGAGCACCATCGTTTATGTCAAAGCCGACAAGGTACCGGTCGATCATGAACTTTCCTTGAGCCCTAGCCTCATCGAGAGCCTTTGCGAAAGCGTCTCGCTGAGGCGGGGCTCCGATCACCGGTCTTCCACCAATGCGCTTCGACTCCCGCATACGCTCAATCTCAATGAGTGCATCCTCCGTGAGCAAATATACGAACCTACCAAACGCTCCAATATGAATAGCACCAATGAAGGTTAAAAGCTTAAGCGGAAGCATCTCCCCGACAGGTGAAATGACGAGCCCTATGGTTACCCCAAATAGAAGCAATGCAAGGATTCCAGCTTTTTGTGACTCAGTGCCGTTCCGATACTTTTGGAGTACATTTATACCACTATTGTAATTTCTAGCCACATTTCCTTACATCTATAATCTAGTACCGCTGAAGTAAGGCAGACAAAAGTTCAAAACATTCTTTCCCCAGTCGTATGGATCCGTATTTGGCGTTATCTTTCTGAGAGGTAAATGTTTTGTACTACCTGCTCTCGTCATTCGGCATACGACCCCGTAATACTTATGAGCAATTTAGAAAATAAGGCAATTAACCAGGCTTTGATGCCAAATCAACCATAAACCAGAATATGGCAAACATAAAAAATATTATGGTTTATGGTTTATGGTTT
>Ga0169931_10012971_pt1 | contig 11462 bp, 8 predicted proteins | sample Kivu_15m_20L_FD_129675 | JGI IMG/M metagenome (GOLD analysis project Ga0169931, IMG submission 129675) | Freshwater microbial communities from Lake Kivu, Western Province, Rwanda to study Microbial Dark Matter (Phase II) - Kivu_15m_20L... | ecosystem: Environmental > Aquatic > Freshwater > Lake ... | reverse complement strand
TTTCAGATGTGGGGCTCTACGGAGATGAGGCGGTGTTGCTCCACGAGCTGGTCCCTCAGGCGTGGATCGGAGTGGGCTCTGACCGATTCCGGACTTATCGATTAGTCGTTCAAGAGGGCTTGGGTGGCCGAGAGCCTGACCTCGTGATTTTGGATGATGGGTTCCAGAAGGTGGGGCTTCATCGGGACATGAATCTGCTTTTGGTCACTTCTTGTCGCAGAGGAGAGGTCATCTATCGTGACTTTTACAGTGCTGCGAGGTCCGCTGATTTGATCCTTTGGACCAAGGGAGATGAAGCTCCTTCGTGGTTGGAGTCAGTAGGATTTGCTTATGAACGAGTGCAGATGGAGTGCGAGCGAGCTACTGAACTCGAGCACTCCCAAAAATATTGGCTGGTCTGTGGAGTAGGGAGTCCCGACCACGTGATTCAAACAGCAGTTCGGGCTGGGTATAAAGTCCAGCGAGTCATTCGATTCCGAGACCATGCAGACTATGATCAGCAGGAGCTGATCACTCTTAATCGAGACGCTTTGCAAGCGGGCGTCATGCTTTTGACGACCGAGAAAGACTGGGTGAAATGGAAAGGTGTGCCCAGTGAGAGAGTGGTGCGACTGCATTTAAGAGTGATTCTACCCAAACCAGTTGAGGTGAAGCTGCAAAGTGTTTTGAGCGCGCTGAAGCTCGACAACTCCGCGGGTGCTGATTAGACTTCCTAGAGCAATGAAACTCTGGTGCTTGCGTCCTCGTAGTCGGATTGCTCCTTTGATACACGCGACTTCCTCCTTTTGCATAGGTGTGAGCGTACTGTTATCGAGCTGTGCTAGTCCCCCCCTTCAGAAGCTGGTGTCATCGGACGAGTTAAAGAGTGAGGTGCCGACAGACTTTCGTCAGCAAATGGACGCAAAGGATATTCCTGTCGTGGATGTTCAGTCATCTCGCAAGAGCGAGGAAAGCCAACCCATCGAAACATCAAAAAAAGGTGTCAAGAAGGGGCGAGTGGTAAAAGTCGGCCGTGAAAAGAACGACTCACATTCATCTGGTCTGAGTAAGTCAACTGTTGCGGGTGCGGGTGTTGACTTTTTTGTACCTCGGCAGATGGCTCTTAATCCAATACTCATTGGGGAAAAACATATCTTCGATGTGAGTTATCTGGGGGTCGTCGCTGGGGATTGCGATATGGAGGTAGCTCCTTTTAAGGAAATCGAAGGGAGAAAGGTCTACCACATCAAGGGAGTATCGCGGAGCGGTCCGGTGTTCAGTATGATCTATCGAATCAACGATGAGATGGAGTCTTTCTTTGATGCTGAGAGCCTTGCTTCCTACCGTTTTCATATCATGTTCAATGAGAGTCGATTTACGGGAGATGCGATCCAGTTAGTGGAGCCGAGAAAAAAGAAGACTTTTTTTTGGAGTCGCACCAATCATACCAGTAACGGTTTCAAGGAAAAAAAGTACGAAGAAGACACGACGGGCTGGGTGGTAGATAGCTTCGCGGCGGTTTATTTTATTCGAACATTGGAATTGAAGGATGGAGATATCATTAAGTTTCCCCTCGTTTCCGAAGGAAAGCAGCTCGAGGGGCGGGTTCAGGTTTTGGGAAGAGAAAGTTTTGATGCTCCATTTGGAAAAGTACGAGCGATCAAAATGAAAATCGATGCGGACTATCAGGGTCGATTCAAAAAACGTGGCGATAGTTTTCTTTGGCTGACAGATGATGAGAAGCGCTACGTGCTCAGAATGGATGCCTCGGTGAAGCTGGGGTCTGTTCGTGCAAATTTGCGACAGATAATTCCGGGCACTGGCAAAATTGAGATGAGCTCTCAGTATCGGGAGAGAAGTCAGGCACTGAAAGGCGGGGCTCCTGAGTTATGAGAATCCTCGTTCGAAGCACGCAGTCTCTGACTGAGCTCTTTCTGGCGTTTCCATTTTTTGTTCGACTGCGGGACCTTTTTCCTGGGGCTAAAATCGATGTTGCCGCTCCAGTTCATCTCCAGGCTGCTCAGTTTTCGGGCCTGGTCGATGAAGTTTTCACTTTTTCTCAAATGAGCCTCGATGGGGTGAGCTGGTGGCAGAAGATCCGTGCGCTTCATGAATCGGCCGCTCAGTTGTCCACCTCTACTTATGATCTTGGATTTGCGTTGCCGAGTACGCTTTCGTCTGCTTACTGGCTTTGGCGTGTAGGGGCGAAGCGCCGTGTGGGTTGGGCCGGAGATGGACGTGCGGCTTTCCTGACAGACTCTCTTCGAGACGAAGCCAAAGAGTCACGGCATCGGAGCGCTCACTATCTGAGGCTTCTCGCTCCTTTTGAAAAAAAGGATGGTGCCATTTCATCCGAGAGTTTTTGGCCAAGTCTTGCGGAGAATCCATTAGATCGAAGCGCCTCTGGTTATCGGACGAGCTTCGACCCGAACAAGGTGTGGAGAGAAAATCAAGGGGGGGCTCAACCCTGGAGTCTGGGACTACCGCTCAAGCCAGGAGGCTACGTTGTTGTGGCCCCTTGGGCCGAGTATGAGACCCAATGTTGGCCGGCCCTGCAGGTGCGAGAGTTAATGAGGCGAGTCCTTGATGAAACTTCGTTGGATGTTGTGATCGTGGGTGAGCCAAGAGACATTTCTCGTTCCAGAGATGTTTTGAGTGGGTGGTCAGACCGCGTGTATGATGCTGTCTCGAAAGGAAACTTGTCGAGTTACGCTCCTCTTTTTGGAAGCGCAGCTTGGGTGCTGAGTATGGATTCAGCCTGGGCGCATCTCGCGGCGGGGGTTTCCGGCTTTGTGCAAGTGATTTGGGGGGGAGCTGATCCTGCACGCATGAGGCCGATCGGTCCTGCAAAAATTCAACTGGCTGTGCAACCAACTGAGTGCTGGCCGTGCGAACGAACCATTTGTATACGACAAAGTGGTGAACAACTCGCATGTCTGCGAGAAACATCCGTCGATGTGGTGTGGGGGGAGATTCAGCGTGGAGTCGAATACTCGCGGGCCAGAGCTTCTGCCCTCTTATGAACTGTTGCGCGAAAGACTCAGTCGTGAAGCTAAGGTGCTTCAGATCGTGCTTTCTCATTCTTGGGGACCTGCGGAACAGGTCGCCGCTAATGATGCGCAGGATTTAGCTTCTGCCGGCGTGAATGTGCGGGTGGTTTGCTTGGACGGATGTCCGTTGCATCAGATCCTCAAGCCAGATGGGAACAGACTTGAGGTTCATGCAGTCGAAAAGGGTTCGGGGATCTCTTGGTTGATTCGATTGCGAAGAGTTCTTTTCTCCCACCTTTTGGATGGGTTTAATCTGATTCATATTCATCAGCCCTTTCTTTTGAATTGGCTTGGCCCGCTCCTTTGGAACCAGAAAGGCGTAGGCCTCGTTCTCACTCGCCACGCACAAGAACAGAAAGAAGGCGAAGGGGTGCTGTTTAAGTTCCTGAGTCGTCGGTTGGATTTTGTGATGGTGACTACTCAGGCAGGAAAACGTCAGGTACTCAATGAGGTCGCACTTCCAGAAGCTCGAGTCGGGGTAGTGACTTTAGGATTGGATTTTGAGCGTTTCGATCCAGACAAAGTTGATCCGCAAAAACAGCGAGAGGCTTGGGGGGCGAGTGACTCCACGATTGTAGTGGGCATGGTGGGACGGATCGATCCGAACAAAGGCCAGGCAACGTTGATTCGGGCTGCTGCAGGTTTGCATCGAGGTGAAGATGAGGCCCAGCCAGACTTGAAGTTTGTCATTGTTGGAGAGGAGTCTCTTGGGCGGGTGTCCTCATACTTAGAAGAGTTGAATGAGATGGTGGGTCAGTTCCGCCTAGAGGGAAAAGTCCACTTTGCCGGTTATATGGAAGAGTTGCCGACAGTCATGAGTGCTTTTGATCTCTTTGTGATGCCTTCCCGCCGGGAGACTTTTGGTCTGGTTGCCCTGGAGGCCATGGCGATGGAGTGTCCAATCGTACTTTCGCAGGGGGAGAATGCGGCCGAGATCGTTGGCAGACAGGAGTTCGGGCTTCTCATTCGTGCCGATGATGCGTTTGACCTTCAATTGGCACTGCGGAAGCTCCTCGGGGATCCTGAGCTTCGTAGAAGGATGGGCAAACGAGCGCGGGCCCACGTGAAGCGCCACTATGACCGGAGAGTGAGGCTCCTCCGAACACTGGACATTTATGACCGAGTGTTACAACGAAGGCGCTTGCTCGCAAGAAACGACCTTTAATTCCATTCTTCATATAAATGACATAAAACACAAAACGTGGTCTCCTTTCCCTTTGACAACTCGGGTCCGAGTTCCCTATAAGTCGGGGGCTCGCGTCAAGCGCCCTGGAATTGCTGCTTTGCGGCATGGGGGAGCGGACGAAGGCGAAGCGCTGAAGTCTCTATCTTTACCGGTAAGGCTTCTTGCGTCAGAAATACAAAGGAATCACTACAAAATATGGTGGGTAAACAAACCGTGGAAGCTCACGCTTCCCAGAACAAGCACAAACTTCCCGCAAACCAAAGCTGGATGGACGAGTTCTCAGGCGATGAAGACCTGAAGGATGCAGCGGAACTCGCAGGGGAAGAAGAAACCTTTGCCGATCTCTTTGAAGCTTCTCTGCAGCAGCAGGAAATCAAAGAAGGCGAAGTGGTTGACGGCACTGTCGTTAGCATCGGACCTGAGTACGTAACCGTAGATATCGGTTACAAGTGCGAAGGGCTTGTTCCACTTCAAGAGTTCAAAGATGCAGAAGGCGTCGCGCACGTAGCAGTGGGCGAGGTTGTTCCTGTTTACCTCGAGCGCATGGAAACCGAAAACGGCTTCCTCCTCCTCTCTAAAGACAAAGCAGAAATCATCCGCGCTTGGGATGAGATCTCGGCTGCTTGTGAGAAAGACCAATTGGTTGAAGGTACTGTCATCGCTAAAGTCAAAGGCGGTCTGTCTGTTGATATCGGCGTCAAGGCATTCTTGCCTGGCAGCCAGATCGACACCAAGCCTGTCAAGAACCTCGATAAGTTCGTTGGCAAGACTTACAAGTTCAAAATCATCAAGTTCAACAAGAAGCGCGGTAACATCGTGCTCTCTCGTCGTGCCGTGGTTTCTCAAGAGCGCGAAATGCAGCGTGCAGAGACCCTCGCAAACCTCCAAGAGGGAATGGTAGTTTCCGGTACCGTGAAGAACATCACGGAATACGGTGCTTTCATCGATCTCGGTGGAATGGACGGCCTCCTTCACATCACCGACATGAGCTGGGGACGCATCAAGCACCCAAGCGAGCTTTTCCAAGTTGGCGACGATGTGAAAGTCAAAATCTTGAAGTACGACCGCGAGAAAGAGCGTGTATCGCTCGGCCTCAAGCAAGTCACTGCAAACCCATGGGACGAAGTCGAGTACAAGTTCCCAGTCGGAATGAAAGTGAAAGGCAAAGTTGTCAGTCTCAAGGATTACGGTGCATTCATTGAGATCGAAGACGGTATTGAAGGCCTCATTCACGTGAGCGAAATGTCTTGGACTGAGCGCGTGAAGCATCCTTCGAAAGTCCTCAACGTTGGGGACGAAGTAGAGTGCAAAGTCCTCGAAGTGGACTCCAAGCAGAAGCGTATCAGCTTGGGCCTCAAGCAGTTGCAGTCTAACCCATGGGACGAGCTGGAAATGAAGTATCCAGTTGGCTCCATCATTGAAGAAGGTGAAGTAAAATCAGTCACCGACTTTGGTGTGTTCGTCGATATCGGAATGGGAATTGACGGATTGGTTCACGTCAGCGACTTGGCTTGGACCAAAAAGTTCAATCATCCTTCGGAGAAGTACAAGAAGGGCGACAAGATCCGCGCAGTTGTGCTCGGAATCGACAAGGTCAACGAGAAATTCTCTCTCGGTGTGAAGCAGCTTGAGCGCGATCCTTGGGAATCCATCAAGTCACGTTACCGCATCGGTCAGGCAATCGATGGACCTGTGACCAAACTCACTGACTTCGGTGCTTTCGTTGAGCTCGAAGAAGGCGTGGAAGGTCTCATCTACGTCAGCGAAATTGCAGATCATCGCATTGAGCGTCCAAGCGACGTCCTCAAGGCAGGTGACCGTGTTCGCGCTGAGATCCTCTCGATCGAACCAAAAGAGCGCCGTATCGGCCTCTCGATCAAGCAACTCGGCCGCTCTGAAGAGCGTGCGAACTACGAAAGCTACATGGGCGAGCGCTCGAAGAAAACCTCGATGGGTGATCTCTTCGGCGATAAGCTCAAAGCAGCTCTCAAGTCTGACAAAGGTGGCAAAGACGAGTAATCGTCCTTAAAATCTGATTCCAGATGAATCTAGGCCCCAAGGAGTTTCTCCTTGGGGCCTTTTTTATGTCGTGTCCTCAGTGTAGCGTGGTGACGGTCCTGATTGGATTTTTATCGCGTCTCACATCTGAGGAGTTCATCATGTCTACGGAACCGCAGCAAAACTCTGAAACCCATTCTTCCACGCCTTCTCCCGAGCAGCCCGCGAAGGCTTTAGCTAGTGAGTCCTCCGCTCGGAGTTCGCGGTCGCCCTGGTATCCACTGGCGGTTATTTTGGGGCTGTCTGCAGTTTTCTTTTTTCTGTTTGTCGGAATTACCGGCACCATTTTCCTGAGCGATCGCTTCACAGGCTCCGAGGATAACGCCTCTTTGGCTCAAGGGATTTTCAACGAGGGTGGAATTGGAATTATCGAGATGGATGGAGTGATTCTCGACTCGAAGCGAGTGCTCAAGCAGCTGCGTCGCTTTGCGGCGAGCGACCAAGTGAAGGCGGTGGTCATTCGTTTGGACTCTCCCGGGGGATCCGTTGCACCCTCTCAAGAAATTCACGACGCCGTTAAGCGATTTCCGAAGCCGATTGTAGCCTCGATGGGCTCCGTCGCTGCAAGCGGTGCCTTCTATGTCGCTGTGGCAGCAAAAAAAGTGATCGCGAACCCTGGAACGTTGACTGGCTCGATTGGGGTAATCATGGAGTTTGCAAACCTCTCGAAGCTTTATGAGTGGGCCAAGATCGAGCGCTACTCATTGAAGACGGGGCAGTACAAGGATGCTGGCGCTGAATACCGTCCGATGGACCCTGAAAGTCGTCAGTTACTTCAAGGCGTGATTGATGGTGTACTTCAACAATTCAAGCAAGCGGTGGTTGACGGACGGAAGTTGACGCCTGCTGAGGTTGATGCAGTAGCGGATGGTCGAATTCTCTCGGGAGCGCAAGCGCATGAGCGAAAGTTGGTGGATAGTTTGGGTACCATTGAGGATGCAGTACTGGAGGCTGCCCAAATGGCAGGGATCAAAGGAAAACCTCGTTGGATTTATCCGCAATCTGAGCGTAAGAACCCTTTTCTCGACTTATTCCTTGAAGGTGAGCCAGATGGGTCAGAAGCCCGTCAGTCCCTTGATGCAAACGCCGGTGTAGTGAGGGCGATTGTAAACGGAGTCGAGAAAGTGACTGGGGCGGCAGCGCTCCCTCCAGGAATTTATTGGGTATGGCGCACAGGAGTGAATCACTGAGATGTCCCACCAGAAGTCCCCGACCTCTTCTCATTCGGAGCAGCCAAAATCTTACGGAGTGGTTCGGGAGCTAGCAGTCACGTGTCTCTCTCGAGTTCTTAATGATCGTATCGCACTCGATGTGTTGCTTGATCAGGAGATGGCGACTCGTCCGCTGAGTCAGCTGGAAAGGGACTGGTTACGGGAAGTAACCGCGGGAGTTCTGCGATGGAAGGGCCGTCTCGATCTTGCGATTGACTCAGCCGTCTCTCGTTCGCGTCCAAGCGGGCGAGTCCGCCGATTTCTTCTGATTGGGGCCTATCAACTGATCGCTCAAGATCGAGTACCGGCGGCTTGGGTTGTGAGTGAGACAGTCGATGCGATCAAAGCAAAAGAAGGCGAGAGCGCAGCTAAGTTTGCAAACGCAGTACTTCGGCGCATCTCTGAGACTCGCGATTCGTGGCGGTCCCTCGAGTTTCCGGGCGAGAGTGCCACTGCTACCGAGCAGGCAGCATGGGCGTCGTTGCCGGAGTGGATGTGGTATCGCCTCAGGAGGCAGCACGGGCTAGAAGGGGCTCGACGTTTTGCTGAGCTCAGCTTTGAGAGACCTGTTTTTTGGCTTCGAGAGCGAACATCGATCGAACCCAAAAGATGGGATTCTGATGTGCCTTTGGTGGGAGAGGCGACGTTGGCTAGCGGTGGGGCGATCGTTCAGGACGTGTCGAGTCAAACGGTTATTCAAGAAGTGTGGCAAGAACTCAAAGGGTTGGGACTGGATCAGGCCTTGGGTGTAGATCTTTGCGCAGCTCCTGGGGGCAAAGCCGTGGGTCTTGCTTGGAATGGAGCTCAATTGGTTGCATCCGATGGAGACGCGGATCGTTTGATGAAGCTTCGGCAGAACCTCGTGAAGCTCGCCCCTCAGGTGGGAGTGTTCTCGAAAGAAAGCTTGCCCTCCGAGTTAAAAGATCGCGGGGGCGCGAAATGGGTTTGGGTGGATGCTCCCTGTACCAGCAGTGGGATTGTTCGCAAGCATCCCGACATTAAATGGGTTCGCGAGGAAACTGAGTTGCAGAAGCTTGCGGGTCAACAGTCCTCACTTTTGGAGGAGGGGCTCGAGCTCATCTCAGGTGATGGAGTAATGATCTATTCGGTTTGTTCCATTTTTCAGGAAGAAGGTCCACGACGTGTGGCTGATTTCCTGAAGAAGCACCCTGAGGTGCGACTGCACCGTGAGTGGGTGCGTCTGCCTGGGGGAGACCTCGCTGGGGATGGGTTTTATGCGGCTCTGATGGTTCGGGCCTAAGGGGCCAGTCCTAGCCTCCTCATGTGTCAATCGTGAATTAGGTCTTTTTCAGGCTAAATTGGGCGGTTTTCTGCTGGCACTCGCTTATGAGGAGCACTGGGGATTGGCGCGATCTCTGCTTCTATGACTCGGTGTAGGGTGCGGAACTAGAGCCCGCGCCTGATCAACCCTTGAACCGTTGAAGGCAAGAAGGAGATCAAGGCTATGAAACGCGAGTCAGGTAGAACGTCGATAGATCAGGTAGAAGTTGTAGATGACTTTGCGTCTCAAGCGACGGGAGTAGGCGCTCCCGTGTCTTCAGAAAAGGATGTTCGCGAGCTCGATGGAATTCGCCGTCTCCTCTCACACCTCCATGGCGAAATCACGGAACTGAGCTTGAGCTACAAGGAAGTCCTTCGTGTCCTTCAACGGTTTGAGGAGCTCTGCACGCGAGATCAGATGACTCATCTTTTGAATCGAGAAGCATTCTTCCGTAAGTGGACGGATCTCCTGATGGAGTGCATCGGGGCAGAAGAAGCAGTGGCCGTTCTTGCGATCGACATTGATCACTTTAAAAGAATTAACGATTCCTATGGCCATGCGGTGGGCGATGAGGTGATTCAGCGGGTTGCTGGTATTCTTCGCGAGTTTGAATCTCAATTTCGCTTTGCATCTCGTTTTGGAGGAGAGGAATTCATCGTGGGGATGAAAGCGGGACAACTCACTGAAGCTTTGGACTTCGCGGAGAAACTACGTTCTCAAGTGGAGCAGACTCAGTGCTCTTCCCCCTCTTGTACCGTAAGTATTGGGGTCTCCGTGGTGAGTTCGAGAGAGTGCCCCAGTGAAGGGGCGCCGGGGCTTGCTCGGGAGGTGGCTGAAAAAATGATTCATCAAGCCGACGCGGCACTTTATCGAGCCAAAAAAGAAGGTCGAAATCGGGTTCGTGCTGCGTAGGCAGGCTGCGCGTGTAGCAAGTAAGAGCGTGCTCCTGTACACAAGGCGGTGTCGATGATCATGCAAACGCCCGATGGGATCTCAGCTTGCACGCCGCGAGGGAGTGTTTGGTGGGGAGATTGGGAATAAGGTGGGCTTCCGATAGTGGCTGAGTCTCAGTGGGGGGCGATCGGCTAGAGAACACATGTTGGCATGTCTCCTGCTACTGGTTTGTTCTGCGGAGCCTGGTGGTTGTGCAGCGGAACGTCGGTAGAGGGGTAGCACCAGGGGCCGTCCCATATCTCATCTCAATTTCTTCATGTATTCCTTACGCCGCTGGTTTCTCGGGGGGGAGTCAGACTTCTGTCGAAGGATGATTCGTCCGAGAAACCGGCCGGATCCTTTGCCGAAGTGCGATAAAACCACGCGAAATCGGTTTCGTTTTGTGGCAAGAAGGAGAAATGAATACAGCTCTTTGGACGTGGTGGCTCGATGAGTCCATTCCCGCATTTGTGAAACGCAACTACAGCCCGAAGGCGGCGTGGAAGGATCGTCCATTTACGCGAGAGGATGCCGCGTTCTTTTATCGAGGAATTGAAGAGCTTTCTGATCTTTTTACTCATGAGCGTCCAGGGAGTCTTCCCGACTACTTCAGTCATCCTCGGTTTCGCTCAGCTTATTTTCTTTATTTTTTACCGCTTCAGACCGCAAAGTTTTTACGTTTGTTTGAAGAGTACCCCAAAGCATTGGACGCGATGCTTTTGACAGAAACTGAATTGGGTTGTGTACGGGTGGGGGACTTGGGTGCGGGACCGGGAACCGCCTCTTTTGCCCTATTGCTTTGGCTTGCAGAGAGGTCAAAAACGAAGAAGAAGATGCCGGCTAAGGTCGAACTTCACTGGTATGATCAGAATTTCAAGATCATGGATGAGGGACGCAAGCTTGCGATGGAGTTGATCGAGCATGTGCCTGCACTCAAGGCGAGTGTGGAGATCCACCTGCACAAAGGAGATTGGACGAAGGAAGTGAAGTCCCTGCCTGAGTTCAGTCTTTTGCTTTTGGGGAACGTTCTGAACGAGAAAGTGCGTTCTTCTCGCGGTCCAGGGCTTCATTTTCCTCAGCTTTTTGACCGTGCGAGGGGGGGAGGGATCCTATTTGTTGAGCCTGCTGCTCGTGCACCGGCTCAGCTTCTGTCTTGGCTGAGAAGTGAGGCATTGGAGAATGAATGGGTCTCGCCGGAACAGGTTTCTCTTTGGGGGCCATGCCTTCATCGTGAAATGTGTCCCCTGGCCGAGGGACGGGATTGGTGTCACTCATCTTTCAAAGCCGAGATCGCGGGCAAATGGTTCAAGGAGTTTTCGAAAGGCCTTGGAAGTGAGCGCAATTGGCTCAAGATGAGTTACTTGTGGTTCGCTTCGCGCGAGCACGAAGCAAAAGCGATGAAGCCTTTTTTGCGCCGTGTAGTGAGTGATCCGATTCATATTAATGGAACTCGCAAGAGGTTTGTTCAGCTCTGTGAGCCGGAACAGGTGCTCCGGCATGCTTTGAGGCAGGAGGAGAAGCTTCTTCGTGGGGATCTGGTGTCCATCAAAGACGTCAAGGAACTGCCATTGCGTCCCCGAAGAGGTCCCGGTAGCCTGAAGGAGTGAGTTCTTCATTACAGGGCAGGAAGTCTGAAAAAAAGAAAGTGGCGCCGTGGGTTCAATCTCGAGTGCACGAGCGTCAGGTTCAAAATTGGGAACAGAAGTTGTTGAGTCAACGGCCGGTTTGGCGTGCTCACGATGATGGTCGAGGCGGAGATTCAC
>Ga0169931_10012970_pt1 | contig 11462 bp, 8 predicted proteins | sample Kivu_15m_20L_FD_129675 | JGI IMG/M metagenome (GOLD analysis project Ga0169931, IMG submission 129675) | Freshwater microbial communities from Lake Kivu, Western Province, Rwanda to study Microbial Dark Matter (Phase II) - Kivu_15m_20L... | ecosystem: Environmental > Aquatic > Freshwater > Lake ... | reverse complement strand
GAAGCGCTGGTACGGGGAATTGTTCCGACGCTGCTCGATGAAGGTTGGCGTTTTGTTGGACTGGATGACGTGCCCGACATTCGCGTCGCGATTTCCGATAACGGTGGTTCGCCCGGAAGCGCGGCCGGGCCCGGATCTGGTGGCGGGTGCGATGACTATTGAGCGACTCGTACGTGCTGCTGTGTCTGCAGTGCCAGCGCTATGGATCGGGACTGCAGACCTTGCACTTGGCGAAACGCCCGCAGCCAATCCCGAGACCCCGGTTGCAGCCGTAGCTGCACCTGTTTCCGCACCTTCCATCGACCGCGAGGTCTTGCATTGGAATTTCGAATTCGTCGATCAGCGCGATGCGATGCGACGAATCACCTCTGGTCTTCGCCTCGATCTTCCACTCATGAACTTTGTGGTTCGTGCACACGACATAACCGCAACACCGTGGGCCAACTCGGCCCGCTCTGGACTGACCGAAGCATTGCTTGGCAGCGACTACGATTTTGGACCGGCCTTCCGTCTCTCGCTGGCTGGTGGTTTCTACTCGGCGGGAACTGGCGAATTCGTGGGCGAGGTCTTGGGTCGCTTCGTGACCAAGGTCAACGCCCGGTTCGATGTCGGCCTGTATCGACGTCCTTTGGCGCTCTTGGTTCCGCTGGAGCGCGAAGACCTTGGCGTCATGCGGAATGCAGTCTGGCTGGAATTTTCACTCGGTGACTATATGGATGCGCGCTACGAGTATCGCAGGGAGGAAGACCTTGCGCCGCATGACGATGCTCGCGTGACATTTCGTGTCCCACTGCTACGCAAGAAAGATGGCAGTCATGAAGGCGATTTCCGGATTCTCGGATCGAGTGCGTTTCACTCGCGTCCGAGTCCGTTCTATGTATCTCCCCTTCGCGTGACGACCGCTGCAGCTGGGTATGAGTGGCGTGGACTTACGTGGGGAGTCAAGCATACCGGTCGATTTGCTGGGGACTACGGTGTCGCTTTCGTGACAGATCGCGATCGTGGCGATGCAAGACAGGTCGGATTCCTCCGGCTCGATGGCAGCGCAGAGCACGTTTTTGCTGAACACCTCCGCGTTCGTGGTCGCGCGTCGCTCATGTCGGCTCGCGAGGATGTGAACGAAGAGATTGTTGGAAGACTTCTGAAGATTGCCGCCGAAGTTCAGTGGGACATTTAGGAGTCTGCTGAAGTGGAACGAGGGCGGTGTTGTCTTTCGCACTCAGGTCCTGAGTTGCCGCCTACTTCTTCTTGTCCTTCTTCGAACCGGACTGCTTCTCCGTGACCAATATCGAAATCGTTGGAGCCTTGGGGTAGGCAACGGACGGCTGTGCCGCAAAACCCGGGTAGGGATCAAGACTGTAGACCATCAGCTCGAGATCGTTTCCGGCACGCTCAGTTGAAAGAAAGATCGGATTTCCTGACGTGGAACGCGCCTTGCGAACCAAGCCCTCCAGCGTCACGACGTGGACCGTTTTGTTGTCCTTATGATGCAAGTGTAGTTCGACCTGTGCTTCTCCCGGCGTTATGCACAGTCGATTCTCCGGGCAACGTTTGTCGAAAATGACTTTGCTGAAGACGACACGGTGGCCAGATCCTGGTAGCGAGTGCTCCCCGCCCAATTCAATCTGCACGATAGATGAGGATCCCGATGCAACGTCAACGGGTGCTGTATACGTGGTGAATTTCTGTTGTCGCGTATTGGCCTCGCTCAACGGAATGCCTCCGAAGGAAAACAAGAACAGGAACAGCACGACCATCAATGAAGATTCTCGGCGCAACATCGTCATGCACTCCATCAGTGTATCCGCGTGGCCTGAGTTGCCGCGAACCAGCATCGATGTGTATCAGCCACCGCCGCCTCCAGCAAAATACCTCGGCAGCAGCGCTGCCGCGCCAGCAAGCAATGCCGAACTCGCAAAATATAGACCGAAAAGGGTGGCAAACCTGAAACGCGTTCTATGTTTGTCGGTTGCAACGAAGAGCGCGAAGAACGCGAGGGAACTGGCACAACTGATACCGATGAACACGAGACCCAGTGTCTTCCGGACGTGGTCCAACTCCGTGACGTGGCCATCGGGAAAGCCAATAATGCGACTTTCCTGATAGACGATGAATGCCGCAACAAGTGCGCCGCCCGCTACAATCAAACTAGCCAGTCGATTCACCGGAACATGCGACCTCGCTAAAATTCATCCCGGCCCTGAGTGTCTCACAGTGGGACTGGTACACACAAAACGAGGATCGATCATCGGTGGCGATGGCTCCGCGCCATACTCACTTCAGTGGCATTACGAACAGCAGAAACTCGGCTCTGTCGTTGCCAGTGTTGCCCATTGGTCTTGCCTTGATGTCGAGCTGTGTTATCTCGAAGGCGCCCAGTCCATCGCCAGGGCTCAATTCCTTTTCGTTCACGATCAAGCCGCCGCGGATGAGTTGTAGCCACACAGCAGATTTTTGGTGCACAGGTTGCGAGATCGTTTGACCCGGTTTGAGCAGAGACGCGTAGAGATCAACATTCTGTCGAATGCGTATCGACCCGTCGCGCCCGTCTCCAGAAATGACGAGGCATAGTCGGCCGAGTCGGCTCGCTTCTGCGAACATTCGTTGATCATAGGCAGGAGGCGCGCCCTTGACGTTCGGCGGGATCCAGATCTGCAGGAACTCGGTGGTCTGATCCTTTGAATGATTGAACTCACTGTGTGTCACGCCTGAGCCAGCGCTCATGTACTGTACTTCGCCGGGCGTGATGGAAGATCCGTTGCCCATGCTGTCTTTGTGCGCAAGTGCACCATCAATGACATAGGAGATGATCTCCATGTCGCGATGGGAGTGCGTGCCGAATCCACTCCCGGGAGCGATTCGATCCTGATTGATGACGCGTATATGATGAAAACCCATGAACTCTGGGTCGCGGTACTCGGCAAACGAGAACGTGTGCCACGAATCCAGCCAGCCGTGATCGGCGTGTCCCCGATCCTTTGACCTGCGGATGTGCATCATGCTTCGAAGCCCTTCGCGAATCGGACGAAGCTCTCGACAGTGGTGGTCAGTCGCTTGGCGAGGGCTGGATCCTTCAGGCCGTCTGCGGTGAACGCATCGTTCGCCTGTGCGAGGGAAAACATGTCCGGATAGACAAACGATCCGCATGCTTCGAACGGGATCCGCAGTGACCACAGTCCGCGATTACCACCGACCAGTGATGGACTCGCGGACATGAGCAGCACACAGCGTCGTGAAAACGGACTCGGCTTGACCCGGGAGAGCCAGTCGAACGTGTTCTTGAAGTGGCCCGGCATCGAAAAATTATACTCGGGAGACGAAATGATCAATCCCTTTGCCGAGGCGATCATGGCTGCGAGACGCTTCGCGTTTTCTGGCACACCAGAGGGAGAACTCTCCATGTCGCCATCGTAGTAGGGCATCTGGAAGTCCCGGAGATCGATCTTTTCGACTTCGACGTCGAGGCGCTTTGCCGAAGTAATCGCTTGTGTAAGGAGAGTCGTGTTGACCGAGGCTTTTCGGAGGGAAAGGGACAGGGCGAGTAGTTTCACCGGCATCTCCGATTGTTTGAGGGTAAGCGTTCACAAACGCTTCGTTCATTAGCTTGGAACCGACCTCTATTTTCAGGAGAAAATAAGTGGTCGTCAATATCGGTCCCGGAATCAGTGACCTGCTGATCACGTGATCCGGTTGGCATCCCGCTCATGATTCAGTCGAATCGTCTGGAGCAGCTCGCGAAAGTCGCGTTCCGTGATTCTTGGATTCATCACGGTGACGCGAAGTGCCGCGCAACCTTCGATCGTGGTTGACGTGGTGTAGAAAAGTCCGTCGCTGAGGAGACGCTTTCGAACCGCGACCTGATGGCGTGACACGGCAGCTTCATCGTGCAAGTTCAAATTCGGCGGCGTGTGGCGAAAGCAGAAGATGTTTCCCTGCGGTTTCTGCACGGGCGTGAAGTCTGGCGTCCCGCACACCAGATCGTGCAGTTGCTGCGTCAGACCGAAGGTCACGTCGATGATCTTTCCGAACACGTCTGAACCGTACGTTGACCACAAGCCCCAGACACCCATGGCGAGAACCTGTTTCGTGCATTCGATTGTGCGACTGGCGCCATCGAGCCAGATGCGATCAGGATCTTCCGGATCGAGGAGGTATGGTGCGTCCTGTTCAAAGGTTACAAGACTGTGTTTGCGATCCTTGTAGAGCACGAACGTCGATAGCGCCGGCACGAACATCATCTTGTGCGCATCCCAAACGATCGAATCCGCCATCTCGATGCCCGCGGCGAGATCGCGATGCTCAGCCGAGAAAAGAACGCTCGCGCCGTGCGCTCCGTCGACATGAAACCACAGCCCATGGTCATGCGCGATGCGTCCGATCGCCCGGAGATCATCAAACGATCCGACTGGAGTTGCACCTGCTGATGCCACAACACAGAATGGCTCGAGGCCATCGAAGCGCGCCCTCTCGATCGTTGCCAGGAGTCGGGTCGGACAAAGGCGACGCAGTGAATCAACCGGCGATTTGATGACCTGATCGGTGCCAAGTCCCAGAATTCCGGCAGCACGCGCGATCGAGTAGTGACAATCCGCGCTGACTATAATCGCGGGCTTTCGTTCTCCCGCGCTGCGTCCTTTGTTCCAGAATTCCGGGTAGCGCACATTCCTTGCGGTCAGCAGTGCTGTGAGGTTTGCGAGAGAGCCCCCGCCGGTCATGATCCCGTCTGATTTTTTCGGTGACCAGCCAACGGGTTCGATGACTTTCTGGATCAGCGCGCGTTCGACTGCTGTGCCGGTCGGCGACATTTCGAATACGGCAGATGATTGGTTGGCAATCGCCGACGCAAGGTTGAAGGCAGCAGCCAGCGGGAGCGGCGGCGGGACCTGATGACCCATGTAACCCGTGGCGTGGAGACGGCGGGAATGGGCAAAGAACCAATCCAGGCGAGCGACGATATCGCGATGCCCCGATTCTGAAGGCCGGGTGCTCAGCGTGGAGCGCGCGAATTTAATTAGTTCCTCGCTCGGGAGGATTTTTCCGGCAGCGGGGTCAGCATGAGTGGATGTCCAGCGGTCGATCGCCAGCTTGACCAGATCAATGATTTCGCTCACGACACCTGGCGAATACAGCGGCGCAAGTTGCTGCTGCGCAGTTCGCCACGAGACGTCACCTGTTTGCTTTTCATTTGGCATCGCTGGATGTCCTTGCCAATCCGTTAATGCTGGCAGGAAAGCACGATTTGGGAGAAGCATAAAGGCGCATCCACACGAATTCTCATGGAACGAAGACGACCGCTGAGACCGGCTTCATAAGGCGAATATGACAGACAAAACCCAAGGTTCCGATGCCACGACGACCCTTGCAGCACTCAAGGCCGACGTCGCCAAATTCTGCTCTGACCGGGACTGGGACCAATTCCACGGTGCCAAGGACCTCGCGATCGGACTCGTGACTGAGGGTTCGGAGCTACTCGAACTGTTCCGCTTCCGAACGGATGATCAAGTCCGGGAAATCCTGGACAGTCCTGAGACGAGATCGCGCATCGGCGCGGAGTTGAGCGATTCCCTGTTTTTCGTTTTGCGATTTGCACAACGATTTGATTTTGATCTCAGCAAGGTGTTTCGCCAGAAGATGACGGAAAACTCCAGCAAGTATCCCGTCGAACGTTCCCGTGGAAAAAATGCGAAGTATGACGAACTGGAGTAGTCTGGGACTTCCGTTTCCCGGAAATGAAAATCTCAGGATTGACCCAGAGGAGTGTTGCCATGTCCCAGAGTCAGGATGCTTTGTCCGGAGATGATATTCGTGGCGTGCTGACCCTCGCACTGCTGGCAGCAACTGCCGATGGTCGAACCGCGGACGCCGAACGCGAAGAGATTCGACGTATCGCAGAATCGCTCGGAGGGCAGGTCGCTGGAGCTGCACCGCTTTCGTTCTCTGCACTTTGGCAAGACGTCCTGCTCAAGCGTGTCACGATGGAAACGGCAGTCGCTTCGATTCGCTCGCCCGACGCACGAAGCCTCGCTTACGAACTGTGCGTGTGTGTTTGCGACGCCGACGGTGCAACTGGTCCCGAGGAGAAGGCGTTTCTCAGCGCACTTCGCGGAAAACTGAGTTTGAGTGGTCCAGCTGCCGATGCCGCCGACACTTTTCAGCGCAATGCTGATGCCATGGCTGCGGCGCCACTGGCCAAAGCAGGAGCAGTCGAACCCGAGGAAGCCCAGCGCACGAGCAGTCTCACCGTCGCTGAGCAGGACAAGATGATTCTCAATTACGCAATTCTGAACGGAGCGATTGAGATCCTGCCGGATTCGATGGCGACGATGGCCATCATCCCGCTGCAGATGAAGATGGTCTACCGAATCGGCAAGTCCTATGGATTCGAACTCGATCGAACGCACATCAAGGATTTCCTGGCGACCGCTGGTGTTGGGTTGACCTCGCAGTACATTGAGCAGGTTGGGACACGACTCGTCGGTGGCCTGTTCAAAGCCATTGGTGGAAAAACGATTGGTGGACTTGCCGGTGTGTTTGCCAAGCAGGCAGTGAGTTCTGGATTCTCGTTCGCCACGACATGGGCGCTCGGTCATCTTGCCAAGCGCTACTACGCTGGCGGTCGGAAGCTGTCCGGACAAATGCTGAAAGACACCTATACCGAACTCCTGAATCGCGCGAAGGGAATGCAGGGCGAGCATCAGGCTGCCATCATGCAGCGTGCAAAGACGGTGAATGTGACGCAGCTCCTCAAGGAAGTCGGCAAGTAGCTGAGAGCGGCAGCAGTTCCGCCACTCGCAAAAGCAAACAGGCCCTTTCGATGTTCTCGAAAGGGCCTGAGTGTTTTTCGACGTCAACGTCGAGTTGCCAGAACCGAGTCGGCGAGTCAGTCGACGATGTAGAGTTGCTTCACGCCGAACATGCCTTCAGCGATGGTCATGCTCTGGTCAGCCTTGTGGCATAGGCGGAACTTGTGTTTGTGATCAGCTCGGCAAATACGTGGAAGAATGCGTCGCCGTATTCACGGAAAGGCAACGCGGAATTCGCTAAAGTTTTTTGGTGTTTCTGCCGAATAGGAAATTTAATTTCAGGTCTTCTTTCCGAAAATTCAGAGTCCGACGCCCAATTGGTTCTGGATTCCGTACTCGTGAAACCCATTTCGGTTTCCGAGAGGGGATTCATTGTGCAAAGGGGGTTCGTCTTGTCGTCATTTTCCCACAGACATCACCGTAGTGAGTTCGCACCAGTTGCTTTAGTGGCGCTGATCACTGCTTTGTCTGCGCCAGTCGGCGGGTGCAAACGCACGACAGCACCATCGCAAAGCGAAACGAAATCCCTCGATAACTTTGCCGGCGGTGAATTCGTCGTTAATTCCTGTATGGGTCGGGAAGCGGTGGTTGCGCCGCAGTCGTCCCTGCACGCGGATCCAGCGTCCATCAAGACGCTCAACGAAGTGCTTGGCGCCGTGCCGACGGAGTTGCAGACAGCATTCTTTGACGGCCTGCGCGGAGAGATTCGGGTCGTTGCCGACCACCGTGCCGCCTGTCGAACCAAGTCGACGGGTTCTTCTGCGGCACGGGAAGATTTGGTCAGCTGCTGGCAGCCGTCGGAAGATGGCAAGAGCGTGACGATCTTCATTCGCAAGGGTGAAAGCAACGATGAAACGTCGCGGAACATCCGTCACGCAACCGTCCGAGCGTTCGGCTACGTCCTCTCACAGATCATCGTCAAGATTCGACAGACTGCTCAGGGTAGCGAGCTGGGCGAGAATGCAGCGTTCGACGAAGTGAAAAGCGAGATTGCGCAGAGCTTCATTCTCGACGTTGCGGGAAGCAAGGACTTCAAACTCGAAAATCTCACAGCGATGCTCGACCAATCGGTCGTCGCGGAAGGCCTGTCGGAGGGCGAGCGCACGGCTGCGTGGAAGGCGATGCCTGCAGGTTCGCGCAAGACGGAGTTCATGGACGCGGTTTTTGCCGAAGCGTTCGACTCGTGGCAGTGCAGCAGCAGCACACGGGGCAAAATGGCTGCAAGCTTCTCCCGCACGGCAGCAGCGTTTGCTCCGGTGATGGACGAGCTGCGTCTGGCGCTTGGCCCGAATCCCCCGGCAGCATCGTCGGATGGTGATGGCGCAAATGTGCCGGCGATGGGCGCTGCGAGCGATTCGAAGTCTGGTCTTGGTCTCTGGGGACGTTGGGGTTCCGGCAACGGTCCGATTCGGCAGGGTCTGAGCAACTGGGGTTCGTTTCGCCGTGAAGGCGGTGGACTCTTCAATGCGCGGCGTTGGGGCGAAGGTGGAGGCTTTGTCTTCCGCCGGCCGTTTTTCGCCCCATGGCGCTGGGGTCGCTAGGACTCTGGTCCAAGTTTGGCGAGGTCTAATTAATCCAATAAAAACAGGTAGTTAAGTCCGAAATCATGGGCGTCCGGCACGAGCTGCCGCGACGCCCAAAGGTTTTTCCTAAATCAATCTTCGGTTTCTACCGACCTGATTCAAGTCAGGTCGCGTTTTGGGCTTTTTTTCAAGTTTCCTGGCGATGGGGTGGCATCGTGACTCGCAGATACGTCGCAATTGATTCGATCAAACGATCGGGTCTGAGGGCTGGAGCGGTCGTGACCGTGGCCGTTGCGTTGGCATGTACGCCCAAGTCCAGGAGCAGTCGCGGTGGAATTTCCGCTCCGGCTGGAGAAGATGCGCCGGCACCGACAGTGGCGGGATCGATCGTCCTCGCAACAGAGTTTGCGACGGACGTCGAGGTTGCTCTTGTCGACAGCGGTGTTCCACAAACCGCTGCGTCGTCGATTCGCTCCGAGGCATTCAATACCGGCTCCCTTGCCATCGGCGCCGAGTCAGTCAGCCTCAAATTGAACGAAGTTTCGCTGCCGACGCTCGTTCTTCCGGCGATGGCCGCCGCTTTCGTTGGCGCCGTTGACAATGCGGAGGCTGGTCTCGATCCCGATGCCCGCATCGCAGCGATCGAAGTGATCGTCCGCTCTGGATTCCAGTTTGCCGGAAAGAAGGATTTCGAAAGCGAGGAGACGCTCGGCGAAATGTCGGGTCGCGCGGTCGCAGCACTGTCGAAGGCCGACCTTGGTGACGACCAGGATATCGAGGCGGCAGGACGGATCGCGCGTTCTTCGTTTGCTGGTTTGGCTGAGACGCCCGGTGCCGAGCCGGGATCTGCATCCGGCGCACTCGCAACGAAGATTGGCCGAGCCATCGGGGCGATTGGCATCAGCGAAACACGCAGTGAAGAAATGGCAGTGATGGTGTCGCGCCGTGCTGGTGAAGGCTTGAAAGACGTATCCGCGGTGACCGACCGCGCGGTTGCTTTGGGTAGCATGACTCGTGGTTTCGTAAGTGGGCTCGCTGCCGATTCGCGGGTTGGCGAAAGCGCGCGCTTTGGTGCGGCTGCGGCAATTCCGCAAGGAATCGCTGAAGTCATTCCGGGATGGTTGCCTGAGGATGCCCAGAGTGCAGCGCTCAGTGACATCACGGCTGCCGGTGCTGCAGCGTTCTCTGAAGGAGCAGGACGCACGGAAGAAGCGATCGCAGACATTCTCCCACGCATGGCTGGCCGTGCGGTGGCCGGTGTCTCTCGCGCGGGTGTTTCTGCTGAGGCGATTGCGAGCCGCGGTCTTGCGGCCGCTCCGTTTTCCGGAATGGTTTCGAAGTTGACTGGAACCGGGGCGGCAAACATTCCAAACGCGCGTCGCCTCGAGATCATGCAGAACAGCCTTTCGCGTTCCATGGCTTCACTTGGAGCTGCGACCGACGAAACGATGATGACGACAGCCGCGCCCGATCTGATGGATCGTGCGATCGGTTCAGCGTCGGCGAAAATGGCAGACTTCTCGGTAAGCGCGACGAACGCCACGCAGGTCAGTGAGTTTTTCGGTGGGCTGTTCAATGGCGGTCTCGGTGGCCTTGCGCAGGCGGACTCCACAAGCCAGGGGCGCAAGCGGGCACTGACTTCGGCGGCACCCGAAGTCGTCGCGCGCGCGATGAGCGCAACGGCGACATCACTGAGCAGCCTCGGTGGATCTTCCGCGCTGGATACCTCGCTCGTGGTCGCGCTGCCGGCTCTTGCCAGTCAGTCCGTCGGATCGCGCCTTGGGGCCGTGCTTTCACCCGATGATTTGAACGTGGCGTTTGCTGCAGGGAACTCCCGCTTCATTCGCGATGTGCAGACCGTTGTCGCATCCCGCGCACCGGGCGAAAACATGGTCGATCTCGCCCAGCGCATCGTCGGTGGGTCACTTGCTGGTCTCGCCGGCGCCGTGAATGCGCCGCCGACCATTGTGCAGGGTGCTGCCGATGCGCTTACCGGAAAAATGGGAAGTGCCGGCAGTGTTTTCAATGCTGAAGTTCTCGCTGGTGTTTCGACATCGATGCAGCAGTTTGTCGTGTCGTCTGCGGAGCAGTCTGCTGGCGGAAATCTACCGCTTTGCTCGAGTCTCGGTGGAAGTCTGTCGGATACTGCCTTCGAAGAACTGTTGCGCTCGGCCCCGCAGAACGTGGTGTGCCGAACCCTGAGCTCGTGTCCAGTGTCGCGGGAGACCGCGGCGCGCAAGTACGCCTGGCATGCTGATCCAACCGGAGAGCGTTGCTTTCTCCGCTCAGAACCCAAGGTTTCGGTCACCGGACTTACCGCAACGTGTCCGAGCGGGTTTGAGTCTGCATACGGGATCGGATGTCGACCCACTGTCGGAGCGACTTGTGCCGAAGGAAAACGGGAGATTCCGGGAGCCGGTTGCGTTGACGTGAATGTCTTCTGTCCTGCGGGACAGACGTTTACGCCAGGTGTTGGCTGTCGGAGCAACACGTTCGCATTTGTCTGTGCAGCTGGCCAGCGATGGGATCCGGTTGCTGCGAGTTGTCGCGCTGGTGCATCGGATATCTGTGTCCAAGGCTTCGCGAGAGACGCTCAGGGAGTCTGTGTACCGTCCGGATCCGCCACGACCTGTCCGGGTGGCGCAACATTTGAGCAGACCAATGGCTGCGTGCTCGCGGCTGTTGCGGCGACTGGCGGTCAGGTATGTCCCGCAGGCTTTCGCCCCAATGCTGAAGGAAATGGTTGTGTTCCGCAGTCCGTCTGTGGATCAGGTCAACTCTGGGACGGAAGTGCCTGTCGCAACGCGGGAACGTGCGCGAGCGGATTTACGTGGAACAACTCTGCGATGATGTGTCAGCCGGCCGTCGCAGCGTCGAACCAATGTCAGGTCGGGTTCTTCCGCGACTTTGTCGCCGGTGTTTGTCGTCCGGACGGACAGTGCCCGGTTGGCAACACGTGGGACAGTGCCGCGAAACTTTGTCGAGCCACTGGCGTTTGCGCCGCTGGTTTCGTTTGGGTGCCAGATCGCAACCAGTGCGAGCAGGGCGTAGCGATTGCGACTTGTGCGACTTGTGACGGAACCGTGCTGGCAGCTCCGACCCCGTTCAGTGTAACGCCGAGTATTCGCGCGTTGGG
>Ga0169931_10012969_pt1 | contig 11464 bp, 9 predicted proteins | sample Kivu_15m_20L_FD_129675 | JGI IMG/M metagenome (GOLD analysis project Ga0169931, IMG submission 129675) | Freshwater microbial communities from Lake Kivu, Western Province, Rwanda to study Microbial Dark Matter (Phase II) - Kivu_15m_20L... | ecosystem: Environmental > Aquatic > Freshwater > Lake ... | reverse complement strand
CGCGGTCTCGGGCTCGCAGCGCACACGCTTCGAGAACCTCGACGGTGAGTTCCGCGGCGGTCGCGGGGGCAGCAACCAGTCTTGGGCCTTCCAAACCCGCGTCGACGTGACCGCGAGGAAAGACGCCTGGCGCGCGGGCGTCGAGGTCATCGACTCTCGCCTGCACGACCAACCCCTGGACGAAACGCCGGACACGACCAACGTGAACGCGCTCGAGCTCCTGCAGGGCTACATCGCCTACACCGAGAAGAGCGCCTTCGCCGACGGCGACTCGCTCGACATCCTGGCTGGCCGCCACACGATGGACGTGGGTAGCCGCCGCCTGGTCGCGCGCAACGCCTTCCGCAACACGATCAACTCCTTCACGGGCCTCAACGCCGTTTGGAAGGGCGCCCAGAAGGAGCAGGTCCGGGCGTTCGTGGTCTCGCCCGTGAACCGGCTACCCTCCGACGCCGAGGGGCTACGCGACAACGACGTCGAGTTCGATGAAGAGCTGCGCCAGACCCGGCTGTTCGGTGTGCACGCCGAGCGACCGATCCTGGGCGACGGGAGGACCATCGGCGAGCTGTACGTGATTCGCCTGGACGAAGACGACGAAGAGGACGTCAACACGCGTAACCGCGACCTCTGGACGGCAGGCGCTCGGATCCTGCGTCGCCCGGCCAAGGGCAAGCTCCACTTCGAGTGGGAGTCCATGTATCAAACCGGCGACTCGCGCTCGAACACGAACCCCGCCAACACGACCGACCTGGACCACCGAGCCCACTACCACCATCTGATGCTCGGCTACCAATTCGCGGACGAACACCGCACGCGAATCGAAGGGCTCTTCGACTACGCCTCGGGCGACCGCGACTCGACCGACGGCGAACAGAACCGCTTCGACACGATCTTCGGCGCGCGGCGGTGGGAGTACGGCCCGACTGGCATCTTCGGGCCGTTCGCCCGCGCCAACATGCTCTCTCCTGGGCTGCGCCTCACACTCTCGCCCTTCGAGCGCACGCAAGTGATGCTGACCCATCGCCTGCACTACCGGGCCTCGACCGCCGACGCGTGGACAGTGGCCGGGTTGAACGACCCCGACGGCGCGCGCTTCATCGGCCACTTCACGGAGGGCCGAGTGATCTACGACGTCGTCCCCGAGAGCCTCCAGTTCGAGCTCGGCGTGGCTTTCCTGCAAGGCGGGGGTCTGATCGAAGACACTGCCTCCGCGGACTGGGACGGCGACTCCGCGTACGTCTACGTCGGGACGAACTTCTCGTTCTGACCTACAGCGCCGCGAACAGTGCTCGCAACCGCGGCCGTGACGGCGGCCCTGACGGCGGCGCGGGCGCTCGAACCGGGCGGTTCGAGCGCCCGCGCTGCTTTCACAACCGCGTGCTCAACGCGCGAGGATCAACTCGGGTGAGTCCTGGAAATCCACCTGGCCGCTCGTCAGGTCGTACATCCCGCCGACGAGGCCGATCTGTCCCGCGTCGAGCATCTCGCGCAGGATCGCGCTGCGCTGCTTGATCTGCTGGACCGCGAGGGCCACGTTCATCTCGGCGACAGCTTGCACGAACGTCTTGTTCTTCGAGGTACGGAGCGCAGCGTCCTGTGGGTCACGCACGAGCTCGACCGCCGGACGGATCTTGGAGAGCATGCTCGTGAGGTGACCGAGCTGGACGTGGTCGCAGGCGCCTTTGATCGCGCCGCAGGCCGAGTGGCCCAGCACCATGATCAGCTTGGAGCCCGCGGCCTTGCAAGCGAACTCGAGGCTCCCCAGGATGTCGTCGTTCACGAAGTTCCCGGCGATGCGGATGCTGAAGATGTCGCCGAGGCCCTGGTCGAAGACGAGCTCCGCCGAGGTGCGCGAGTCGATGCACGACAGGATCGCCGCAAACGGGAACTGGCCATCGCGAGTCTCGTTGACCTGTTGCAGAAGGTTGCGGTTCGCCTTGAGGTTGGCGCAGAAGCGCGCGTTGCCCTCCTTGAGGTACTGCAGCGCCTCCGCCGGGGTCAGGGACTGCTGGGATTCGCGGGTGTGGGTGCGCATGTCAATGACTCCAAGGTGGTTGCTGGATCTACGGCGAGTCCACCCGCCGCGTGAGTGTCTGCGGGGCAGGCGCGGCTCAGGTCGGGGTTGCGGCGGCCTTCCGCCGGCGGATGTCCACGGAGAGCCGCCGCTCGAGCGCCGACTTCTCGAACTCTTCGATGACCTCCACGACGTCCATGTCGACGGAGACGCAGTGGCTCATGTCGATGGTCACTTGAGCGCCGTCGGGGACCTCGGCGAGGCTGCGGACGATGGCGCCGCGGTTGAGGAAGTTGACGTCCTCTGCGAGCCGCATGCGGATCCTCGCCGGAGCGCCAGGGTGCTCCTCCTTCTCGAGATGCATGAAGAGCGCGTTACGGTAGCTGCGCGTCAGCATCATCAGGAGCGCGAGTCCGAGCCCCAGGAGCACGCCTGTGAGCAAGTCGGTCAGCACCATGCCAACGATGGTCACGATGAACGGCGCGAACTGCCCCGGCCCGCGGCGGAACATCGCTGCGAAGAGCTCGGGCTTCGCGAGCTTGTAGCCGACCATCAGCAACACGCTGGCGAGGACGGAGAGCGGGATGAGGTTCAACAGCCCAGGCAGCGCGAAGACGAACACCGCGAGGAGCAGGCCGTGCACGATCGCCGACAGCTTCGTCTGACCGCCCGACTGGATGTTCGCGGAGCTGCGGACGATCACCTGCGTGAGCGGCAAGCCACCGATGAGCCCCGAGGCGATGTTGCCCGCGCCCTGCGCCAGGAGCTCGCGATTCTTCGGGGTGACCCGGCGGTGTGGGTCGAGTTTGTCCGTCGCCTCGACGGACAACAGCGTCTCGATGCTTGCGACGAGGGCGAGCACGACCGCGATCGAATAGACCTCGGGCTGTCGCAGCGCGCTCCAGTTCGGGAGCACGAAGAGCTCCTTCACTTCGGCGAGGTTCGTCGCGACGGGCACGCTGACGAGGCGCTTGTCCGCGATCGCCCAAGCCGGCGCGAAGCGCGTACAGAGCAGCTGGTAGACGATCCCCAGACCGACCGCGACGAGGGGCCCTTGCACCACCTGGAAGAAGCGCCCGCGCTTCACCAGGACCTTGTCCCAGAGGATCAGCACTGCCAGGGCGATCGCTGCGATCAAGGTCGCCGCGGGATCGACCTTGTCGAGCGCGCGGGTGAGGCCGGTGAAGGTGTTGGCGCCATCGGGCTGCACGAACTCCATCTGCCCGATCGGGTCCGTGTCCCAGCCGAGGGCGTGCGGAATCTGCTTGAGGACGATCAGGATCCCGATACCCGCGAGCATGCCCTTGATCACCGATGACGGGAAGAAGTACCCGAGCACCCCCGCCTTCACGCAGCCGAGCAACATCTGCATCACGCCCGCCAAGACCACCGCGACGAGGAAGGTCTCGAAGGTGCCGAGCTTCGCGATGGCGTCGAACACGATGACCGCGAGGCCTGCTGCCGGTCCTGAGACCCCCAGCGGCGAGCCGCTGAGGGCGCCGACCAGGACGCCGCCGAGGATGCCGGCGATGAGGCCGGAGAAGAGCGGCGCGCCGCTCGCAAGGGCGATGCCGAGACACAGCGGCACCGCCACGAAGAAGACGACAACACCCGCCGGCAGATCCTGGCGGAGACTCGGTTGGACCTTCATGGACGGGCGGAGGCGATCGGGCAGTGACGACGATGGTGGGCGCGGCGCGACCCGCGGAGAGGATCGGCTCCAGCCTGATAGGTTTTGTAGACGAAGTGGCCCACTACTGATAGCTTTTCCCTGTCTGATTCGGAGCGCGGCACGGCCGCACCGTGCCGAGCCGTGAGCCACAACATCCCTTCGCCTCGACAAGTCCAGTACTTCATCGCCGTGGCCGAGGCGGGCGGCTTCCGGGGGGCGGCGGAGCGGCTGGCCGTGAGCCAGCCGACGCTCACCCAGCAGATCGGCGCGCTGGAGGACGCCCTCGGCCTGCGCCTCTTCGAGCGCTCGCGGGCCGGGACACACCTGACGGCGGCAGCCCGCGAGCTGCTGCCCGCCGCCCGCAGGGCAGTCGAGGCCATGCAGAGCCTCGCCGACCGCGCTCGCGCGCTCTCCAGCGGCCCGACGGGCACGTACCGCCTCGGCGTCACTCCGACGCTCGGCCCGTACCTCCTGCCGCACGTCCTTCCGGCGCTCCACCGGCGGTACGGCGCCCTGCGGCTCTTCATCCGCGAGCGCGCGCCCCGCGACCTCGCGCCAGGGCTCGCCGACGGTGAGTTCGACCTCGTCCTCGGGCCGCTGCCGATCGAAGACGAGCGGCTCACGGTGCAGCCGCTCTTCCGCGAGCCCCTGCACCTCGTCTTCGCGAGCGACCACCCCTTCGCGGCGTTGCCGCGGGTGCTGCGCTGCGACCTGCGCGGTCAGTCGATCCTGGCGCTGGAAGAGCACCACCAGTTCCACCAGCAGATCCAGCACCTCTGCGACGAGCTCGGCGCCCACGTCCTGCGCAACTACGAGGGCACGAGCCTCGATGCCCTCCGGCTCATGTGCGCGACCGGGATGGGTGCGACCTTCCTGCCGGCCCTCTACGTGCGCTCGGAGATCAGGCGCCAACACGGGCTGCACGTCTCGGAGCTCGCAGACGAGACCCTCTTCAGGACCCATGGCTTGGCGTGGCGCCACGACTCACCGGCCGAGGAGCTCTTCCGCGAGCTCGGCGCAGAGCTCAGTGGGTTCGCGTTGAAGACGCTCGGTGACGCCGCCGCGCTGGAATGCAAGCCGGCGAAGCGCGCGCGCTGAGCGTTTGGATCCGGTGGGTGAGCGTCCTAACATCCTGGGGTGCCGGCTCCCCACCCTCCGCGCCTCCACGTCAACGTCGACCACGTCGCGACGCTCCGCCAAGCGCGCCGCGAGGCGTTCCCCGACCCGATCCACTGGGCCGAGCGCTGCCTCGCGGCAGGCGCCCACGGCATCACTTGCCACGTGCGCAAGGACCGGCGGCACATCCAAGACGCCGATCTTCACCGGCTGCGCGAGCGGATCAGCGCACTGTTGAATCTGGAGGTCAGCCTCGACCTCGAAATGTTGGCGCTCGCAGAGGGCAGCCGCGCGGACGCGTTCTGCCTCGTACCCGAGAATCGCCTCGAGATCACGACTGAAGGCGGCATGAACGTCGTGCAGGAGCTGCCGCGCCTGCGCGACGCCGTGCCGCGCCTCACGGAGGCCGGCGGAGTTGTCTCCATCTTCGTGGACCCGGACCCCGAGCAGCTCGAAGCCTGCGCGGCGGTCGCTGCGCCGTTCGTCGAGCTCCACACAGGCTCGTACGCCAATGCTCGCGGCGCAGTGCGGGAGGCGGAGCTGGCGCGCCTCGTCGAAGCGACGCGCTTCGCGCGTACGCTCGGGCTGCGGGTCAATGCCGGGCACGGCTTGGACTACGACAACGTGGGCCCCATCGCAGCCCTCGCAGGCGTCGAAGAGCTGAACATCGGCTTTGCGATGGTCGCCCGCGCGGTCTTCGACGGGGTGGAGGTCGCGGTGCGCGACATGCTGGCCCGTATCGCCGCGGGGGCCCACGCTTGAGCACACACCGCGGTGTCCTCGTCCCCCTGCCGACTCCGTTCCGTGACGGAGCGGTGGACTTCGAGGCCCTCGACGGCCTCCTGCAGTTCCATCAGCGCCGCGCGACGGCGGGGGTCGTGCTCTGCGACTTGACGGGCGAAGGTCCGACGTTGACGCGTGAGGAGCGCGCGTCGCTCATCGCCCGGGCGGTCGAGACGACCCGCAAGCTCGGCGGCAATGCACCGCGCCGCCGCGCGACGCGCACGAAGAGCGCGAGCGGCAAGTTGGCTGTGGTCGCCGCGATCGGCACGTCGGATACACGCAGCACCTGCGACCACGCGCGCGACGCGGTCTTCGCCGGCGTCGATGCGCTGCACATCGTGACCCCCCCGTACGTGCGACCGTCTCAGCTCGGGCTGCTGCGCCACCTGCGTGCAGTCGCAGAGGCGGCCTCCGACGCGCCGCTCGTCCTGGTGAACGACCCCGACCGGACAGGGCTCGACCTCGAGCCCGAAGCCTCGCGCGAGCTCACGCGCCTGGTCCCATCCATCCGCGCGGTGGTCGAGGTCACGCGCAATCCGGCCCGGGTGCGGCGGGCAGCCGAGGTGCTCAAGGTGCCGGTGATCGCCGGGGATGACCGGGTCCTCGGTCCGTTCGCCGCCGCTGGCGCCGCCGGCGCGCTCTCGATCGTCGCGAACCTGGTGCCGGACGAGGTGGACACCCTGCTCGACGCGGCCCGAGCGGGCAGCGAGGCCGGGCTCATCGGGCGCTACGAAGAGGGCCTCGCGCCGCTCGTGGACGCGCTGGCCGTCGAGCCGAACCCGGGCCCGCTCAAAGCCGCCCTCTACGCCCTTGGCGCGATCGAAGGGGAGCTCCGCAGCCCGCTCGCCGAGCTGACGCCGGGCAACCGCGACAACCTCCGCCGCGTGCTCACCCGAGCGCGGCTCCTCGTACCGAGCGAGCCCGCCTGATCGGACCCAGCGCCTGGTAAGGTGAGAGGGCCGACGAGACACCATGGAACTTGACGAGGCCCCCCCCGAGCTCACGGAGCGCGAGCGCGCAGCGCTCGCTGCTTACTGGCGAGCCAACGTGCGCCTACTCGCGCTGCTCCTCTCGCTCTGGTTCGCCGTCTCCTTCGGCTGCGGGATCCTCTTCGTGGACGCGCTGAACCGCGTCCGCATCCCCGGCTCAGGCTTCAAGCTCGGCTTCTGGTTCGCGCAGCAAGGTGCGATCTACGCCTTCATCGCGCTCATCTTCGCGTATGTCGTGTTGATGAACCGCCTCGACCGCCGCTTCGGCTTCGACGAGCGCTGACCCATGGATGTCCAAGCCTGGACGACGCTCATCGTCGGCCTGACGTTCGCTCTCTACATCGGCATCGCGATCCGGACGCGCGCGGGCAGCACCGGCGAGTTCTACGTCGCGGGCGGCGGTGTCCCGCCGCTCGCCAACGGGATGGCGACGGCTGCGGACTGGATGTCCGCTGCTTCGTTCATCTCGATGGCCGGGATCATCTCGTTCAGGGGGCTCGATGCGTCGATCTACCTGATGGGCTGGACAGGCGGCTACGTGCTGCTCGCCCTCCTTCTGGCGCCCTACCTGCGCAAATTCGGGCGCTTCACAGTGCCGGACTTCGTCGGCGACCGCTACGACTCGCGGGCGGCCCGCCTCGTCGCCGTCGTCGCTGCGCTCTTCGTCTCCTTCACCTATGTCGCAGGCCAGATGCGCGGCGTAGGGGTGGTGTTCGGGCGCTTCCTCGGGGTCGGCATCGAGACCGGCGTCCTGATCGGCATGGTGGTCGTCTTCGTGTACGCGGTGCTCGGCGGCATGAAAGGCATCACCTACACGCAGGTCGCGCAGTACTGCGTCCTCATATTCGCCTACCTCGTCCCCGCGATCTTCATCTCGCTCTACGTCGCAGGCCACGCCGTGCCGCAGCTCGGCCTCGGCTCGACGGTCTCAGGGACGAGCACGTTCCTCCTGGATCGCCTGGACGGCCTCCACCGAGAGCTGGGTTTCCCGCTCTACACCGAGCGCAATACACCGCGCCTCGAGCTCTTCTGCGCGACGCTGGCGCTGATGGTCGGTACCGCTGGCCTGCCGCACGTCATCATCCGTTTCTACACCGTCCCGCGGGTGCGAGATGCGCGGCTCTCCGCGGGCTGGGCGCTCGTCTTCATCGCCCTGCTCTACACGACGGCGCCAGCGATCGCGGTCTTCGCGCGCACGAATCTGCTGGACACCGTCGCCGGCAAGCCGTACGCGGACATGCCAGAGTGGTTCCGCAAATGGGAAGCCACGGGTTTGATCCGCTTCGAGGACCGCAACGGCGACGGCTTGATCCAGACGGTCGGCCCTGGCTACGTCGACCCAGCGACAGGCCTGCCCATGCAGAACGAGCTGCGCGTGGACAACGACATCATGGTGCTCGCCAACCCCGAGATCGCTGGCCTGCCGAACTGGGTCATCGGGCTCGTCGCGGCAGGTGGCTTGGCGGCGGCGCTCTCGACTGCGGCGGGGCTGCTGCTCGTGATCTCGACGTCGATCAGCCACGACCTGCTCAAGCGCACGCTGCTGCCGCGTATCAGCGAGCGCGGCGAGCTCTGGGCCGCTCGCGCCGCGGCCGCGGTCGGAGTCGCGATCGCCGGCTGGCTCGGCATCGACCCGCCGGGATTCGTGAGTGAGGTGGTGGCTTTCGCCTTCGGCCTCGCCGCGGCGTCGTTCTTCCCCACCATCTTCCTGGGGATCTTCTCGCGGCGCACGAACCGCCAGGGCGCGATCGCCGGCATGCTCGTCGGCCTCGTCTTCACCGCGGCTTATATCGCTTGGTTCAAGTTCATCCACCCCGAGCTCGACTCACGCGCGAACTACCTCTTCGGGATCTCGCCCATCGGCATCGGCGCAGTGGGCATGGCGCTGAACTTCGCCGTGGCGCTCGTGGTCTCGCGGCTCTTCCCGCCGCCGCCCGAGCACATCCAGCGTTTGGTCAGCTCCGTGAGGATCCCGCGCGGCGCGGGTGAGGCGCACGAGATCTCGGTGCCGTGAGCCGTTCCGGGGCCCGCGGGCCCTGGCTGAGACAGCGCGCCGTTCCAGATCGAGCGCGCTCGGGCGGCGCCGCGGCCAGCGCTCTCGAACGACCGTGCGCGCGGTCGATCGACGGCGACCGGCTCATGTCCCGCATCACCCAGTCGATCCTCGCGCTCGCGACCCTCGCCATCGTCGGCGCCGTCGGCTTCGCCGCGAAGACCACCCTCGGCCCGAGTGAGTCGTCGCGCGCCGCGCCGAGCAGGCCGGGCACGGCGCCCGCGCCGCGCCTCGTCACGGAGGAGCCCCTGCAGTCCGCGCCTGCGTCGCGGCACCCATTCCAACACGGCAAGTACACGCTCACACCCTTGGCGGACTACACGCTGACGGCGCGGGTGCTCTCGCGCGAGGACTATCGCTTCGATGCGAGCGCGGGGCTCTCTCCCACCGACCTCGCGCTCGGTTGGGGACGTATGTCGGACGAACGCGTCTACGGCGGGCTCGGCATCCGGCAATCGGGGCGCTTCTATCACTACCGCTGGGGTCCGGACGGGCCGCCGATCCCGAAGGACGAGATCGTGCGCTGCAGCGCGAACGTCCACATCATCCCCGCGGACAAGAGCGTCGAACGCGCGCTCGCTCAGATCGAGGAGGGCGACGTCGTGCACCTTTCCGGCCAGCTCATCGAAGCGAACCGCCTCGACGGCTGGCGCTGGCGCAGCTCCCTGACCCGCACCGATTCCGGTGATGGCGCGTGCGAGGTGCTCTTCGTGCGCGAGCTCGCTCGCCTCGAGTGATAGGGCGCAAGCGCCCCCTCGGCCTTCACCGTCCGAGGATGCGGCGGACCTCTTTCACGTAGCGCGACTCGAACGACTCGCGCCGCAGCGCCAGCTTCTGCCGCATCTGCGCGTCTTCGAGGCCCTTGCGCACGGCCGTCCCGAAGTGCTGCGTGAGGCTCTTCGCCCCGAGGCCGCCTGGGTGCGCGCGGTCGAAGCCGGCGAGGGCCCGGTAGTATCCCTCTTGACCGGCCACCTTCTTGCAGCCGACGACGAGCGCGCTGACGATATTGGCCCGCGCCGCGTCATCGAAGCCCGGCCACGTCGCCAGCCGTTCGCCCCACCCATCGAGGAAAGGGCTCATCGGCAAGAGGAGCTCTGGGCTGCGCCGGAGCTCCTTGAGCTCGCGCAGCGGGTAGTTCCGGTGCCCCTCGGGCGCCATGAGCGCGCGGTAGATCTCGGCGGCGCGACCGTAGGCGCCGCCGTAGCGCTCGAAGCGCTCACGCGCGAGGTCCGCGTACCGAGCGCGCCGCTCCTCCGGGATCACCTTCGCCGGTTTGGCGCCGAGCGCCTGCATGACATCGCCCGCGTTGTGCGTCAGGATCGCCGCCAGGCCCGCGACCTCGAGCTCGCGCCCGCGTTGGCGCGCGAGCGCCTCGAAGGCCTCGGCTTCGCGCCGCAGCTCGGCGTCCAGCGCGGCCTCGAAGCGCTCCGCCCCTTCGAGGTCGCCGACCTGGGCGTGGCCGATCCAGCCCCCGCCGAGCACCGAGAGGCGCTCGCCATCGTGGCCGCTGAACACGCCGAAGCCGTCGACGGTCACCGTGCGCTTGCTGACGCCGGTGATGCGCCAGGAGCCGAGCTCGAGGGCGAGCGCGCGCATCCTGGCGAGCTCCGCAGGGTCGGTCTGGTCCAGCCAGAGCGCGTGCCGGATCTTGGCGTCGACGTCCGTGGGTACGTAGGTCGCCACGCTACCGAAGTGCGCGGCCACACAGAGCGCGAAGTAGTCCGCGTAGTCCGCGGGGGTCGGGCGCTCGACGGCCGGGAGCAGGTGCCCGTGGCGCAGGAGCGTCCACCAGCCGAGGCTGTGGCCGGCGTGGTCGGAGACCCGCGGCCCTGTGGTCTCCGGTAGGTCGGTCGACTCGGGGTGAGCGCCATCGAAGAGCCACGGCGCGGTGTTCTCGACGAGGCCGACGAGGGTCCGCGGGCCGATGAAGCCGCCGAAGGCGCCTCGCCCCTCTTCGGTGCGCTGGGTTCGTTCCGTCACGAGGGGGACCAGGGTACGCGACGGGGACAGGTCTGGCTTCGCGCCCTCCGAGACGTTCTGCTACGGGGCCCAGGGAGCCATGCAACGCCTCGGCCACATCAGCGCCGCGCTCGTCCTCGCCGGCGCAGTCGGGTCCTCCGGCTGCTCGGAGGTCGAAGCGCACGACAGGGCTCCCGCCAGAGAACCCAACTGGGACCGCGCCCAGCCGACCGCGACGGCGGGCGCGCCAGCGTCGCCCGAGCCCTGGGTCCGACCGGAGCCGGCGAGTGAGCTCGAGTTCCCCCGCGTCCGCCGGACCGAGCCCCCCTTCGTCGGCCCTGTCGCTGCCCCCAGCCTGGCTCCGACCGCGGCCCGCGCGCCGAGCGCGGCTGCAGCGGCGCGCCCGAAGCCGGCGCCCGCCGCGCCCCTGCCGGCGAAGCGGGTCGACCTCGTCGTGGTGGACATCAGCGACCAGCGCCTCGACCTGCTCGCCGACGGCGCAGTCGTGCGGTCGTACGCGGTCTCGACGGCGAAGAACGGCGTCGGCTCACAAGCCGGGAGCGAGCGGACACCGCTCGGCAGGCACCGGGTGCACAAGAAGATCGGCGCAGGCGAGCCGCTCGGTCGGGTCTTCGAAGCGCGCGCGGCCACGCGCCGAGTCGCGACGATCCACACCGACCCCGTGGACCTCCCCGAAGACGTGATCACGTCGCGGATCCTGTGGCTCGAAGGGCTCGAGCAGGGCAAGAACCGCGGCCGCGGCGTCGACTCGCGCGAGCGCTACATCTATATCCACGGGACGAACGAAGAGGGGCTGATCGGCCTCCCTGCGTCCCACGGCTGCGTCCGTATGCGCAACCGTGACGTGATCGAGCTCT
>Ga0169931_10012968_pt1 | contig 11464 bp, 9 predicted proteins | sample Kivu_15m_20L_FD_129675 | JGI IMG/M metagenome (GOLD analysis project Ga0169931, IMG submission 129675) | Freshwater microbial communities from Lake Kivu, Western Province, Rwanda to study Microbial Dark Matter (Phase II) - Kivu_15m_20L... | ecosystem: Environmental > Aquatic > Freshwater > Lake ... | reverse complement strand
TCGGTTTGCTGGCCGACCGCCGCGATGTCGTCGAGCGTGAACTCACGTGGCAGGACCACCCGCTTCGCCCCCATGTCCTGTGCCCAGCGTATGGACGACGCGTCGGTGCAGGTCATCTGCGTGGACGCATGCCAGTGCATCTCGGGCGCAATCGTCGCACACAGTCGCGCCACCGCCAGGTCTTGCACGATGACGGCGTCGACGCCCGCGTTCGCACAGGCCCTGATCGTCCGCTCGACCGCGTTGAACTCGTCGTTGAACACCAGCGTGTTGAGCGCGACGTAACCCTTGACGCCGTGTTCGTGCAGGTAGTCCAGGGTCGCCGGCAGATCGCCCTCGGCGAAATTTTCGGCGCGCGCGCGGGCGTTGAACGACTGCAGCCCGAAGTAGACTGCGTCCGCACCCGCCCGCACGGCGGCCTCCATCGCGGCTCTGTCGCCGGCGGGTGCAAGGATCTCGGGACGCAGTCGAACGGTCACGCGCAGCTAGCCCAGCTTCTTCATGCCCTTGAGGATCTTCTTGATGCCATCAAGTGAGATCTTCACGCACTCAAGCGGCGTCTTGCCATCCGGATAGTCTTCCTGCTCGATCAGGAACCACTCGGTGCCACCGACATCGTAGGCGGCCTTGAACACGCTCTTCCAGTCGTATTTGTCCTGTCCGACAAAGTACTTGCCCTTGCTCTTGCCAGGCTTCGCCTTGATGTGTGTGGTGCGAATACGTCCCGGGTTGCGCTTGATGAGCTCGATCGCGTCGAGGCCCGCTTCACGAACCCAACCGATGTCGAGTTCATAGAACACGTCCTTGTTCGTGCGTTCGCCGAAGAGATCCCAGTAGGTCTTGCCCTCTGCCTTGTCGAACTCGTGCGTGTGATTGTGGTGACCGCATGCCATGCCTTCGGCCTTGAGAAGCTCTGAGGCCTTGTTCATCTCCTCGGCGTAGACCTTGCTCTTCTCGGGATCGGTGAAGCGGCTGTCGCCAGGAATGATGAGCAGTGAACAGCCGATCGTCTTGTGGAATTCGATCGTCTTTTTCATCTCGTCGCCGAGGAAAGACTTGCCGCCGATGTGCGTGCCCGCGGCCTTCAGTCCGAGCGAATCCAGCTGCTTGCGGAGCCCGGCTGCATCGTTGACATACTGGTGGTATCCAGCGAACTCGACGCCCTGGAAGCCCATCTCGGCGATCTTGGCGAGCGTGCCGTCAAAGTCCTTCTTGCACTCCTCGCGCACAGACCAGAGCTGCACGCCGATGGGAATGATCTTCTTCTCGGGCTTTGGCTTCGCGGCCTCGGCCACGGGACGCAGGGCGTTGGTTGCCACGCCGGCAGCAGCGGCAGCGGTGGTCCATTTCAAAAAGTCGCGCCGAATCAGATCGTTGCTCATGGTCCGAGATCCTTGCGGTGTGTGGGGGCGTAAGAGAGGACGCCCAATCTAGCATTGCCATTCACACAGAAGCCTGGAATTGAAGGCGGGTAGGGTTTCTTGCGTGATTGCAGGACAGCTTTACCCTCTACCCGATGGACAAGACCTTCTTGATGGAGCAGCTGGGCGCCCACCTCTTGGCGGGTGTTCAGGAGACGCATCGGGCCGCCTCGGAGGCCAAACAGGACGCTGCCAGCGGTGCGAATCGCGCGGTGAACCTCGCCCGTGGGCTGCAACAGCGCAAGACCCTGGCCTCTGCGCAGCTTGATGCCCTGAGCGAGTTTCGCCCGCAGCCGCTACGCAAGGGTGAGGCGATTCGGATCGGTTCCGTGGTCGAGGTGGAGGGCGAGGAAGGCAACGGCCGCACTTTGTTCATCGCGCCGGTCGGCGCGGGTCTTGAGCTGACCGGTCCGGGCGGCGACGGGATCTTCCACGTGGTTACCCCCGGTTCGCCCTTTGGACGGGCGCTGGTAGGCAAGAAGGTCGGGGACACAGTCGAGGTGACGATCCAGGGTGAGCCGACGGACTGGACCATCACCTACGCCGACTAGGTGCTAACACTGCTGTCCATGGACTGGCTAGGCAACCCGGAACTTCTGATCTCGCTCTTGACCTTGACGGCGCTTGAGATCGTTCTTGGCGTCGACAACGTCATCTTCATTTCCATCCTGGCGGGGAAGTTGCCCGCAGAGCACCAGAACAAGGCGCGCCAGCTCGGCTTGTTGTTCGCGCTGGTCACACGCGTCCTGTTGCTGCTCAGCATCTCCTGGCTGATGGGCCTGACAAAGGCGCTGTTCTCACTGCCCGTCGTCAACATCCCCATCACCGGCAAGAGTCTGATCTTGCTCGTTGGTGGTCTCTTTCTGCTCGGCAAGAGCGTCGTCGAGATCCACCACAAGCTCGAAGGCATTGAAGAAGACGGCCAAAACGCGAAGAAGCCGGCGTCGTTGCAGTCCGCCATCATTCAGATCATCATACTGGATCTGGTTTTTTCGCTCGACTCGGTCATCACCGCGGTTGGGATGGTGTCGCATATCGGCGTGATGATCACGGCGGTGCTCATTGCACTTGGCGTCATGCTGCTCTTCGCCAAGGCGATCAGCGACTTTGTGAACCGCCACCCGACGGTCAAGATGCTCGCGCTCAGCTTCCTCATCCTTATCGGCGTGACGCTCGTGGCCGAATCGCTCGGGCAGCACTTTCCAAAGGGCTACATCTACTTCTCGATGGCGTTTGCCTTCGGCGTGGAGATGTTGAACCTGAAGATGCGCACGGCCCGGCAACCGGTCGAGCTGCGGCAGCGGATTCGCTAGACGCGTTGCGCCTTGGCGCTGTCATGTGGCTTGCGTTTGCCCTGTGATGCGCGTTGCTTTTGCAGCGCGGCAATCACTTAACTTTTACAAACCTTTCAGCCACTTGATAGACGTTGGGCATATCCTCATCGGCCAATGAAGACCCGCTCTTTGGCCGTTTGCGCCGCCTTCCTTTCTCTACCCATCCTTTTTATTACCTGCAGCGACTCCGAGGTCCTGAATCCGGTTGGAGACGCCGGTCCTGGGCTGGATGGTGCGCCCGGGCACGATGGCGCAACGGGGGCCGGTGACGGTGGTTCGGACAGTAGCCTGCCCACGACACCGGTGGACGCGAACACTCAGACTGGCGATGCGATGGTCGCATCCGATGCGTCTGTGACGGTCGATGCCAAACCCCCGAAGGTCATCCCGAAGGAGTGTGATACGAAACCGCCAAAGATGAAGCTGACGCTTGTGACCAACGCAGCGAAGCAGCCGATGGCGATGTCGCAACCGAAGGGCGAGACCCGCTTTTACATTGCCGAGCGGGCTGGCCGCATCATGGTCCTTGAGGACGGCAAGATCCTGCCGACGCCGTTTCTCGACATGCGCACGAGCATCTCGTTCTTCCAGGGCGCCGGCCAGGGTCAGGGCGAGCGCGGTCTCACGAGTCTCCTCTTCCATCCCGATTACGCCACGAACGGTCGCTTCTTTGTGTTCTACACTCGCTCTGTCAACGATCCCTTCTACGTCGCGACCCGACGTGAAGGCGATGTCGTGATCGCCGAGGGCAAGCGCTCGGCCGACGATCCACTCAAGGCCGAGCCGATGCTCAAGGAGCTGATCGCGATTCGACATGACGGCGTGAACGGTAGCAACGGTTGTTGCGACGATGGACACAACGGTGGCTTCATGGTGTTCCGCAAGGACGGGTACCTGTATGCGGGCGTGGGTGACGGTGGTGGTGCCGCTGCGGACTACATCAACAACGCGCCGGGCCTCGCCAAGATCCTGCGCCTTGATGTCGACAATCCGGGTATTCCGCCCGTGGGCAACATGACCGGCTCGGCAACCTTCCCCTTTGCCTGGGCCGATGGTGTACGCAACCCCTGGCGCGGTTCGATCGATCCCAAGACCGGCGATCTTTATTTCGTCGACGTGGGTGAAGGCGCGTGGGAGGAAGTTAACTTCATCGCCGCGAATCAGACCTCATCGGATACCTTCGGCTGGAAGGAGATGCCGGCGATGGAGGGCACGCGTGAGGTGTTCTACTTCAACTACATGGAAACCGGCGCGGCCCCCTACGGTGTGCTCCCAGTTTTCGAATACGAGCATCCGATCACCAACTCGAACCCACGATTCGTGAGTCGCGCTTCGCGTGCCATCACGGGTGGTGCTGTGTATCGAGGTGCGTCGATGCCCACGGCCGACGGTCGCTTTTTCTTCGGCGACTACGTTGAGAATGAGGTCTATTCGATACTCATGGTCAACGGTGTCGGGGAGTGTTTCATTGACCACACAGATGATCTCGTGACGGCCAGCGCGCCGCTCGCGGGCTTCACCGGAATGGGTCAATCGCAGGACGGCGAGCTCTACATCTTTGATCTGGCAGGTCGTGTCTACCGCCTTGAAAAGGAATAACCGTCGGTGGCATGGCGTCGTTCCACTGCTGTTGGCCTGCTCGCCAACGTGGTTGGCGTGTGACGATTCTGGTGGCGGTGGCGCAGCGGACACAGGCTTGGTTGCGCCGGGCGACGCGGCGGTCGACGTCGCGCAACCGGTTCCGGATGCCGGTGGCATCGTGGACGCCGCGGGTCCCGATGTGGTTGTGGACGCTGCGGGTCCCGACGGTTCAAGCTGCGTTCCGATCCTGACCGGTGCGACGCTTGGCGACCTGCAGGACGCCTCGCCTTCGGTGACGACAGAGGCGTTTGGTATCGACGTGCGAGCGGCGCAAACCACGTGCAAGCCCCTGCCGAGGCCAACCGGACAGCCTGGCGATCCCTTCCCGGCGACGCTGCTCGCGACGGGCTGCTTCACGGCGGTCGATCTGCGCGTGCCGGTCAGCGGTGTCATCCCCTACGCCGTGAACTCGCCGCTTTGGTCCGACGGCGCCGAGAAACACCGCTACATGGTGATTCCGGACGGCGGGAAAATTCAGGTCGGCACGGACGGCGACTTTCAATTTCCCGTTGGGACCATGTTGCTCAAGACCTTCGAGCTTGCCGACAAGATGCTGGAAACCCGCTTTCTGGTGCATCATGCGGACGGTGACTGGGCAGGCTACACCTACGTGTGGGACGAATCGGGAGCGAACAGCGCCACGCTGCTGGGTGAAGACGCTGCGCGGCGGTTCATTGGTGAGCTGCAATGGATCTTCCCCGGACGGGAGGCCTGTCTTTCCTGTCATACGAAGGCTGCAGGGCGCAGTCTTGGACCCGAGCTTGGACAGCTCAATGGCCTCTTTACCTATCCGGGCAACCGGCGCGCCAATCAGCTGCGCACGCTGGAGCATCTCGGACTGTTTCAAAAGCCCCTTGGTGACGTGAGCAATCTGCCGGTGATGGCGACGCCGGCCCTGGCCTCGACGGGCACGCTTGAGCAGCGCGCGCGATCTTATCTTCACAGCAACTGTAGCCACTGCCACCGTCCTGGTGGACTGTTTGACAAGGGTGACCTGCCGACCTTCGACTTGCGGTACGACATTCCGCTTTTGCAGACCGGGAGCTTCAACCGCGATCCGATTCGCGGCGCACTTGGCGTACAGGGCGCAAAGCTGCTTCGCCCCGGTGCTTCGGCACAATCGACCATCGCCACCCGGATGGGAACGACGGTGCCCAACTGGCGCATGCCAGCCATCGGCACGTCCGAGCTTGATCCGGTGGGAATCAAGGTCGTGAACGCCTGGATCGACGCCTTCACACCCTGTACAGAGTAGCCTCTATCCTGACGCCAACATCTGGGGGATGATGCCCTTGGGGTTGGACGAGTCGCCGAGATCTTCGACCAGTCCGCCGCCCGCCCTTCGCACACCGGCCGCGTTCGCGAGGGTGTTGAGGAGCTTGTTGTTGGTGAACTTCGGCAGGTCGAGGAACTGGCCTGGCTTCAGGTAGCCGCCGGCCTTGCCCGCGACGAGGTACGGTACGTTCTTGTACTGGTGGTGTCCGTCGGCGATCTGATTGGTCCAGACCACGTAGCCGAGATCCAGCAGGGAGCCGGTCGGCAATTTCGTCGCCTGCATCTTGGTGAGCAACTCGGCAAAGCTCTGCAGACGAAGGCGATCGATCTTGTGATGCATCAGATCGGCGCCGTCGATCGGCGTTCCATCCGAACCGTCGCTGTTGATGCGGTGGGAGATGTGATGGAAGCTCGGCAACTTGACGCCGTCGATGGTGAACGAGATGCCATCCGTTCCGTCACCGACCTGCAGGAAGGCAACCCGCGAATGCCCGGAGGCCAGCGCAAAGACGATGAGATCGTGCTGCAGCGAGACGACCTTCAATCGGTTCGGATCGGTGCGGTGCTGACCGTTGATGGCCTTGAACTCCTCGACCTTCGCGGGGGTAAACTCGGTGACCAGCTTGAGCTCAATCTCGCGTATCGCCGTGAAATGCAGATCGAGGCGGGTGCGATCGTCTTTCGAGAGATCCTTGCGCGCGAGCAGTTCCTTGACCTCGCCGCGCAGGAGGTCATTGATGCTCTTGCGTCGGGTGGCCAGCAGTTTTTGTGCGGCCTGATCGCCGCCCGTCATGCCAACGATCTTCGAGTACGCGATCCAGGGATTGTTCTCGCCGATGATCACGTCCTTGGCGCCACGGTGCGAGATATGATCGTTGATGTAGCCGTACTTGGGACCGGCGTAGAGCGCGAGCGGCTCGCGGTTGACAAGCGCCTTCGAGATGAAGTGATCGACCGACTCACCCATGCCGAGCGACTTGTTCTTCTCGAGATCGGGCGACACCTTGTGGGCGGTGAGAACTTGATTGCCGCCACCTGAGTGTCCACATCCGTTACCCGGAAAGGAGAACGAGGCGCCGCGGACGGCGGTTAGCATTTCGGCATGGGCCGACAGGACGCTCATCGCGCGGCCCGTGTCGGCAGCCAGACTCGCGGTCGTCATGGCGCCGGTCTTGGATGGCCAAAACCGCTCTGGTTCAGGTCCGAATCCCGGCGCCTGCTGCACGCCGTTCTCCTCACAGAGGAAGATGGCGTAGCCGGGCTCGGCTGCCTGCGCCTTGAGGTTGCGCGAAAAGGCATCGAGCAGCGGCAATCCCAGCGTGACGCCGCCGGTTCCACGAAGGAACTTGCGCCGTGACACGAAAGGGGCGTGGGTCGTTGCGGTTTTGTTCGTGGCGCTCATGGTCGAAATTTCCTTTTTCATTATTCGGCCGCCCGGTTGACGAACGCATCGCTCGTGACAATTCGCAGGACAACCTCCGACAGGGAGGCATTGTCACCGCGAGACATCTTGGTGGTGCGATCGAGGAGCCCTGTGTCGTTGTCGACCGGACTGCGTCCTTGCAGGTATTCAAGCCAGGCGTTGCCGAAGCAGCGGTGCGCGGCGTCGGTCTCGGCCGCGGCCTTGATAAAGCCGAGGGCGTCCGTCCAGGTCTTCTCCACGCCATCGATTTCAAGCGTTCCCGATGCGTCCACGGGGGCGCCATTCTCCATGGTTCGGTGCTTCCCGATGGCGTCGTACTGTTCAAACGCGAAGCCGGCGGGGTTGATGATCGTCGCATGGCAGCTCGCGCCGCAGGTCCCTTTCCCCGTGTGGGCGTTGACGCGCTCGCGATTGGTCTTGCCGCCCGAGTTCGGAACCGGTGGGACGTTCTCGGCGGGCGGAGGCAGGTTCGTGCAAAGAATATGCTTGTGTACGAAGACGCCGCGATGAATGGAGTCGACCTCGTCCGCATGGGCGTTCGAGGCGAGGAATCCGGACAGCGTCAAGAGACCCATGCGCTGCGTGTTGTCGAGGGTGACGCGCTTGAAGCTGTTGTCGAAGGTTCCAGACAGACCGTAGATCTTGGCGAGCTTCTGATTCACGAACGATACCGGCGACAGCAACATGTCGCGGACGCCGGCCTTCGACTCGAAGAAGACCTCGCCCGTGAACTTCAGGGCCTCGGTCCGCATGTCGGCGCCGATACCCGCGGTGAACTCGGGCACCTTCGCGACGTTCTTGGTGATGCCGTCGTAGGTGCGCAGACGGAAAAGCTGCTTGTGAAAGTCGTCGACCATCTCTCGTCCGGCCGGTGTCGCCAGCAATCGGGTCGCGTGTTCCGCAATCGCCCGTCGCCCCTCCACCGTTGCGCCGAGCTTGCCCTCGTCCGCAGCGGTCGCGAGCGGTCCATCAGGCATGGAGTTGGAAATGGCATAGGACAGTCGTGCTGCGATTTCATGTGAAGACAGCGGTGTGGGTTTGCCACTGCCCGGATTCAATTCGGTGCGGTACAGAAAATACGGCGACTGCAACATGGCCTCAAGCACCGCGCGAACGCCGGAGATCAAGGGATCCGTTGTGCCGTAAAGAGTGTTGCCCTGGGCAAAGAGGTTCGCATAGCGCGTGATCTCGGCGTCGCTCAACGGGCGTCGGAACGCGCGTCGGCCGAATGCGGTGACGAACGCCTTTGCACGCATCGTTGCGTCGGTGGGCAGATCTGCCGGAAGGATCTTGCCGCGCAGGGCGGCGTCGTTCGCAACACGGTTGGCCAGGGTCTCGGCCGCGAGCTGATAGTCGGTGAACAAGCCGTCGGTCACCCGCAAGGTGCCGCCACCGTTGTCGAACTGTCCGATGATCGCATCGCCGGTGAAGGTCGCGGTGAGGTTGGCCTTCTGGGGCAAGAACAACAGATCGCGGGTCGTGTTCTCCCACTGGGTGTGGGACAGCCGCGCGACGCGGCTGCTCGACGGGACAAGCTCGGGCGCGGGCTCACCATTGACCCCGCCGCTTCCGCCCTGCGGCCCATCGCCGGCTGTACCGCCTGCGTTGTCCCCGCCCCGGGGGCCGTCGCCACCGCCGCCGGTGCCATCATCAACGTTGCCGGCACAGCCAGCGAGCAGGGCCAGCGCGACCCAGGAAATACGAAGTGTGTTTGTGCCTTGTTTCATGGCTTCCTCAAGTGTTCACGAGTCTTCGGGAACGGCTCACAATTGTTCAAAAGCGACCTGGTCGATCCACCAGTCCCACAGGGCGCCGCGGCACCCGGATGCCGGTTTCGCAGCGCACGGACCAGCGCGTCATCGTCACCCTGAAAGGTCAGGGGCGCGACAGAGCCCGGAGCCGGTGTGGAAATACCCGTCCGGTCTGGATTGTTATCGCGCTGCATTGGATTGCTGACCACGTTCGCCTGCTGATAGTGTCCACCAGCCTCGAAACCGGCTCAATATGCAATTTCTCCCGATTTTTTCGGCGCTTGCCCTCTTTATTGCCACTCCTGCCTTCGCGAACCCCACCTTGCCGGTGGTTCCGCCTGGCAAGTTGGGGCTCTCGGCCGAGCGGCTGGCACGTGGGCGAAGTGTCGCCCGCCAGTTCGTCGACGAGGGCAAGTACGCTGGCGTCATCGGCCTCGTGGCGCGCAAGGGACAAATCGTCGACTTCTGGGCGGAAGGACTGCGCGATCTCGAGCAGCGACGGCCGATGGAGAAGGACACAATCGTCCGCATCTATTCGATGTCCAAGATCGTGACGAGCGTCGCCGTGATGATGCTGGTGGAGGAGGGCAAGATCGTACTTGCCGATCCGATCGAAAAGTATCTGCCGGAGCTGGGCAAGCGCCTGATCTTGAAAGGCGGCACCGAGGCGCGACCGATTCTTGAAGGCGCGCGGAATCCGATCACCGTGTTCCACCTGCTCACGCACACCGCCGGTATGCCGTATGGCAAGCTCGGCGGCACGCTCCTCGGTCGTCTGTATCACGATGCCCACCTCGACGATGCGCGCGACCTGAAAGATTTCGTCACACGGCTCTCGGCGCTGCCCATCGGCCATGAGCCCGGGACAAAGTTTACCTACGGTGTGAATACCGACGTGCTGAGCCGCCTGGTCGAGGTGGTGTCGGGCATGCCATTTCAGGACTTTTTATCGCAGCGAATTTTCATCCCGCTGGGAATGTTGGATACCGGGTTCTTTGTTCCTGAAAACAAGCGTATGCGCATGGCGGTGATCTACGAAACGGGTGAAGACGGCAAGCTGCGTCCGAAGGCGGCTCCCATGTGGCCCAATCTTTGTGTGCCCGGCGATCACTGCATGGCCTCTGGCGGTGCGGGTTTGTATTCAACCATCTCGGACTATTTCCGCTTTGCGCAGATGTTGCTGGACGGTGGCGTTGCCCGTGGCGAGCGCTTCCTGTCCAAACGGACCGTCATGCGAATGGCCTCGGATCATCTGCGTTCCATGGGCATCGCAGGGCTGCCCTGGGAATCGGTGACCGGCTTCGGTCTGGGCGTCAGCGTGCGAGAGCAATACGGCCCGGCGCCCATTGCCTGGCCGATTGGTTCGTTCGGCTGGGACGGAGCGGGTTCTACCTACTGTCGGATCGATCCGCAGTCTGGGCTCGTGACCCTGTTCTTCATCCAGCATATGCCGATGGATCCGGCGAATCTTGTGCCACGTTTGGTCAATGTCGTTGAAAGTGCAATGGAGGCAAACTGATGGGAAATCTGACGGGAAAGCGGGCGCTGGTCACGGGTGCAGGACACGGCATCGGCGCCGGGATCGCCGCCGCCTTGCTTGAGGCCGGCTGCGATGTGGCGGTTCACCACCATGGCGAGCGGCCTTCTGACCTGGACGCGGTTGCGCAGAAGCAGGGCCGTCGCATTTTCTACCATCAGGCCGATCTGACCCGTACCGAGGACGCCGGGCGCTGTGTTTCGAACGCCGTGGCGGATCTGGGCGGCCTTGAGATCCTGGTCAACAACGCGGGCGGCCTGGTTGGCCGTCGTGCGATCGAAGAAGTGGACGATGCCTTCTGGCAGCGCGTGATCGACATCAACATGACCACGATGTTGACGACGACGCGGGCTGCTGTCCCCGCGCTCGGGCGGGCAGGTGGGGCGAGCATCGTCAACGTGTCGTCGCTGGCCGGACGCAAGGGAGGCCACGGTGGCTCTCTGGTGTACGCGACCACGAAGGGGGCGGTCCTGACCTTCTCGCGCGCGCTCTCGACCGAGCTGGGCGCACGCGGCATTCGCGTCAACGCGGTCGCACCGGGCCTCATCCTTGGAACAAAATTTCACGACACCTTCACAACGCCCGAATCTGCGCGCGCGACGGTGGCGGGAATCCCGCTTGGGCGCGCGGGCACGGTGGAGGATGTCGCGCGCGCCGTCGTGTTTCTGGCGGGTGAGTACGACGGTTTCATCACCGGCGCCACGCTTGATATCAACGGCGGCGTTTACTGCGCCTGAGCGATTCACGTGCTTCCGAAACCCGCAGCCATAGCCCAGCTTGAAGATCGGATCGGCAAGGCGATTCCGATCGATCCCAACATCCTGTCGGCACTCAAGCTGGTGGTGGTCACGCCGCTCATTTTTCTCGCCCTGCGCCAGGTGGGGGTCATCGCCGTTGCGCCCTTTGTTGTTGTCGCGTTGTTCGTGGTGTTTTCGTTGCTCGACTACCTCGACGGCCTCGTGGCGCGTTCGCAGGGCAAGGACACGGCCTTCGGACGAGTCTTCGATCGCGTAACCGACTACCCAATGCTGGTGGTGGTCTCGTGGTTCTGCAGGGAACGCATCCCGATCGGCTTGCTCGTC
>Ga0169931_10012967_pt1 | contig 11465 bp, 8 predicted proteins | sample Kivu_15m_20L_FD_129675 | JGI IMG/M metagenome (GOLD analysis project Ga0169931, IMG submission 129675) | Freshwater microbial communities from Lake Kivu, Western Province, Rwanda to study Microbial Dark Matter (Phase II) - Kivu_15m_20L... | ecosystem: Environmental > Aquatic > Freshwater > Lake ... | reverse complement strand
CGTCCTTTCGAAAAGGCACTGTGGCTTCGATTCCGAGAGCTATGGCAGCCAAGTGCTCTACATCGAGAAGATCACTCAACGCCTTGCAGGCGATGACCGCGCTCAAGAACTCGTTCTGGCCAGTAAACGGCGAAAGAACATGATTTTCTTTAAAGTTGAAGCATCGCTTGACGATTCCAAAGATATGGTCGTTCTGTGCTTCTGTCGAGTCCAATAGATAAAACTCGCCACGGTCGTTCTTACTCACTAGACCCGTGAGGTATATGTCACAGTCTGGCGGCAAACCACCGTCGACTCCCGCCTGAACGACATCATGAAATAGCCCGATGATCGTATCGAGGGGGTCGTTGGAGTCCGCCACCATCAAGGCGTGTGGAAGATCATGGTAATGACGGCTCGGAAGTGTCATCGAAACATCGACCAGCTGAACAAGTCGCTGTAAGCGATCGGGAGCGCACTGCGGTGCGAGATGGGCGAGAGCCCACCGCAGCGTCTTTTGGCAGGAGAGTTTATCGGTCATTTTTCCTTCATCACCCAGACGCCGTTCCATTCGCCCGCCGGCGGATGCGCTTCGAGATAGTCGCAGCGGTCAATGTACGTTCGAGAGAGATGATCTTCTGGATTGAGCTTCAAGCAGAGGCTAAAACCTTCTCTTGCCTTACTCCAGTCGCCGCCTCGATACGCTTGCATCGCGTCGCCAAAGCGCGTGATGACATCGATCATGTTGGGGAAGGTTTTGTTGTCATGATAATCGAGAACTTCGTACACACGGACTGGTTGAGTTTTTCCTTTGACTACAACGAGATCGATGTCTCGGTATCGATAGGTTCCTTTTAACTTCAGGATAGTTGATTCACTGGCGAGAATATGTGCCGAGTATGCTTTGCAAGCGCTCTCAAGCCGCGCCGCCAAATTCACTCCATCGCCGATGACTGTGTAGTCCATACGCTTGGGTGAGCCGATATTGCCCGAGACGACCGTATCGGTATTCAGACCGATTCCCATATCCACCGTCTTCAGACCTTTTTCTCGTCGGATCGCATTCCAATCCCACATCTCGCGAATCATCGAGATGGCCGCCTTCATTGCACGGTCGGGATCGTCTTCGTGAGGCGCCGGAAGACCGAAGCACGCCATGATGGCATCACCGATGAACTTGTCGAGCATGCCGCCTTGACGATTGATGCACTCAACCATGAGCGTGAAATACTCGTTGAGGAACGAGACAGTTCCCTGCGCGCCGTACTCTTCAGTGATCGTTGTGAAGCCGCGAACATCCGTGAACATGATCGTCGCTTCTTTGTTGGCGCCACCAAGCAGATCGGAGCCGCCACCTTCGAGCATTTGTGCCGCGATAGCTGGATCCATGTAGCGGGACATGGTGGACTTCATGCGCTTTTCGGAGCTGATGTCTTCAAACATCAGCATTGCGCCGAGCTCTTTGTCGTTATCAGCAGCGCGTAGCGGCATCACACTGACATTGATGGATCTTTCAGCACCGTTTAGTGTCAGTTGTGCATCAGGAAAATAACCACTTTCTCCGGTCTCCTTCGCCGACGCGATGCTGTCATTGAGCCATGCGCTGTTCTCACCTAGCAGCTCGGTTAGAGGCTTGCCGATGACCGCGTTACTTTTGACATCCCATATCTTCAGCCCAGCAGCGTTGCAGGTCACGACCTTGCCAGCGGCATCCAGCGTGATCACGCCGTTAGACATGCTCTGCAAGATGCTGTCGTTGTAGCTCTTGACGCGCTGCACATCGTCGAACAATTTCGAGTTCTCGAGCGCGATAGCTACCTGTGCCGTAAAGGCTTTCAGACGTTGCTCGTCCTCTTGCGTAAAGACGCCCGTTTCCTTGTTGAGAACCTGAGTGACGCCGATGATGACTCCGTGTTTGTTGAGAATGGGAGCGCACACAGAATCGAGCGGGTAAAAAATCCCGTTTGACGATCAAACGAGGGGTTAAAACGCAGATCTGCATAGGCGTGTGGGATGTTGAGCGATTGGCCGCTGGTGAAAACTTCGCCCGCGATACCGAGATGTGATGGGGAGCGAATTTCCGCTATTTCTCCACCAGCCGAAACGCGCGAAAAGAGAGTTTTGGTCGTCGCGTCGAACATGAAGATGGTTGCTCGCTCAGCGCGGAGCATCTTGGTTGTCTCGGCGACGACTCGCTGCAACAGTCGAGAAAGATCGAATTCCTGGTTGATCTCCGATACGAGACCGATGAACTTCATCTCTTTCTGGCGCAACTTTTCCGTGCGTTCGATGAAGTGCAGGCTGCTGAGCGCGATGGCTGCTTGCGAGGTCATGTCTTGCAGCAACTCGAGGTCATCTGCGGTGAATGAGCCCGTGTTCTTGTTCAAGCATTGCATTGCGCCGATGACTTCGCCCGAAGCGAGCCGGATTGGAACGCAGATGATGTTGCGTGTTTTGTAGCCGGTCCAGTCATCGACCTGGCGGTTGAAGCGAGCGTCGGAGTAAGGGTCATGGGTGATCACCGACTCACCGGTCTGAAAGACATACCCGGCAAATCCTGAGGTATTCAGTATTCGAATCTCCCGAACCAAATCGCCTTGTGCTACTCGGGAGTACAACTCGCCGGTCTCAGAGTCATTGAGAAACAATGTTCCGCGATCACAATCGAGCGCGCGAGCGGTGATATCTACGAGCGTGCGCAACACGCTAACGAGGTCATTAGCTGCAGCACAGCGTGCAGAGACTTCGAGCAGCGTCTCCGCCCGTCGCAGAGCGACCGATTTGGAGAGCTTTTTCTTCCGCGCCGGTTTTCGTTTTTGAGTGTCGGTATTCACTTGCGTTTTTCCAGTTCGAGTCGGAGCAGTTTGACTTGCTCCATGAGGTGAGTTCGCTCGAGTGCGAATCCAGACTCCTGCCGAGTCAAGGCCGCTTGATGAGCTACGCGCAGGCCATCCATCTCGATACGCATCGAGTCGATGGTGTCGCGTAGTTGTTTCGCTTCGGCCGCACCGTGCGCCTTTTCTGCTTGGGTTTCCGCGCGACCTTGCGCAGCGGTCTCCTCGAGGTTACGTCGCAGGCTATCGATCGTCTTGCGAAGCTCGGAAATTTGATTCGCAAAGTGCGTTTCGGTGGCTTGAACATTGGCGCGCCCGACCGCAGCAGCGTTTTCGAGTTCGGTGCGCAAGCTTGCGACCGTATCCTGCAATTGGAGATGAATAGCGCGCAGTGATGACAGCTCTGTATTCGAGATCGATTCCATATCAGCTAATTTATCCTTGCAATTCTCGATACATGCGTAGGTACTCGCGCGCAGAACTATCCCAACCGAAGTCCTGAGTCATGGCGGTCATCATCATCTGATGCCAGCGACTCTTGTCGCGGTATACGTGCGTCACGTGTTGAACCACGTCGGATAGCGACGTGAAATGCTCGTCAAACACGAAGCCGGAATGGTGATCGACCGTATCGGCTAAGCCGCCGACAGATTGCACGACCGGCAGGGTCCCGTAGCGTTTAGCGTAAAGCTGAGTTAGTCCGCACGGCTCGTGACGCGAGGGCATCAGCAGAGCATCGCCGCCGGCCATCGATAGATGAGCGAGTGGTTCGGAATAACCGATGTGGATACCGACTTGCCGAGGAAAGCGATCTTGAAGTTGTCGGAACTGCCACTCCAAGTGACCATCGCCGCTGCCGACAAGCACGAGTTGCGCGCCCGCTGCGACGAGCGTCTCGGTCGCATCGACGACCAAATCGAGACCTTTTTGCCAGTTCAGGCGACTTACGATAACGAAGACAGGGCCTGAAGCGTCGTCTGCCAGCGAAAAATGCTGGCGAAGTTTTGCTCGGCAGACGGCTTTCCCAGATAGGTCATGCTGATCGTACCGAGTAGGCAGCTGTGCGTCGTTGCGGGGATCCCAAGTGCCGAAGTCGACCCCATTGAGGATGCCAACCAACCTGTCGTTGCGAGACCGCAGGACCGCATCGAGGCCGCCACCATGTTTTCCGTGACTGATTTCCTCCGCGTAAGTTGGGCTCACTGTCGTGACGCGATGGGCGAGCAGCATGCCTGCCTTCAGGAAACAGAGATCGCCAAAGAATTCAAGGGGCCCATAAGGCGCTGCAAGCCAATGAGGCAGCCCGAGTCGGCCATAGTCATGGGGGGGGAAGCGGCCCGGATAGTCGATGTTGTGGATCGTAAAAACCGTTATGACGGGCGGCCATGTTTCAGTTAGATAGGCGTGTGCGAGCGCAGGGTGCCAATCATGAACATGCAGCACATCGGGACGCCATTGGCGATCTAGCTCACCGGCAGCAAGCTTGGCTGCTGCCCAGCCGAGCATCGCGAAGCGCAGCAAATTGTCGTTCCAGTCGCCGCCATGAGGGTGGGAATAGGGATTGCCTGGGCGCTGAAACAGCGCGGGTGCATCAACGACATAAACAGCAGTTTTACGTCCCGGAAGCGAGCCGTACAAAACCCGCATCGTCGCCGTACCAAACAAACCCGCCGCTTCATATACCGGCGTCGCGTTTTCCAGCGCAGCCATGATTGCGGGAAATCCCGGAACGATGGTGCGTGCATCAACGCCAATATTTGCGAGCGCTTCTGGCAGTGCTGCAGCGACGTCGGCAAGGCCGCCGGTTTTCACCCACGGGAACAATTCCGTCGTGGCATGCAGTACGCGAGTCATATGTCTAGACGATCGATCATCGCTTGGGTGATCAGAGTAATGCCGTTCTCACTACGCACGAATCGTCTTGCATCCATCTCTGGATCCTCGCCAACGACGAGTTCGGGCGGCACCTGACAGTCGCGATCGACGACGACCCGACGCAGTCGAGCAGCGCGACCAATTTGTGCGCCAGGGAGCACCACACCGAACTCCACGACTGCATTGGAGTGCACGCGAACGCCGGAGAACAGCAGCGAGCGTTCGACCGTGCCAGAGACGATACACCCACCCGACACGAGAGATTCGATTGCAACACCGCGCCGCTCGTCTGAGTTGTGTACGAATTTTGCGGGCGGTAACTGCGGCTGATAAGTCCAGATCGGCCATCGGTCGTCGTACAAATTCAGTAAGGGAACGGTGGCTGTTAAATCAATGTTGGCATCCCAATAAGAATCGAGTGTACCGACGTCGCGCCAATACGGTTCTGAATTCACACCGCGATTGACTGCGCTGCTCTCAAAACGATGGGCCACCACCCGACCTTCGCGTACTAGTCGCGGAATCAAGTCGCGACCGAAGTCGTGAGTCGACGCAGGGTCCATCGCATCACGCTCAAGCTCGGCAAGTAGGAATGCAGTATCAAAGATATAAATTCCCATCGAAGCAAGTGACCGATGGGGGTTGTCTGCCAATGTCGGTGGATCATGCGGCTTCTCGACAAAGTCAGTTACAGAGTCATCGTCGCCGACATGAAGAATTCCAAAACCAGAGGCTTGCTCTTTAGGAACTTCGACACAGGCAACGGTACAGCCGCGGCCATGCTCGACATGGTGTGCCAAGGCGATTGCATAGTTCATCTTATAGATGTGATCGCCAGCCAAAATAATGGTGTAGTCACAATTGAAGCTTTTAATTACTTCCTGATTTTGGTGGACCGCATCGGCAGTCCCTTGATACCAGACATCACTGCCCATTCTTTGATTGGCAGGCAGAACCTGTACGAATTCATTGAGCTCGCCACGCAAGAAGCCCCACGCCATTTGGATGTGTCTGATAAGGCTATGACTTGTGTACTGCGTGAGTACCGCAATGCGCCGCACGCCCGAGTTGATAGCGTTTGAAAGCGCAAAGTCGATGATTCGGAATTTGCCGCCGAAATAGACGGCGGGTTTGGAGCGCTTGAGGGTCAGGTCGAGCAGGCGACTGCCTCGGCCGCCTGCAAGCACGATCGCGGCGGTGCGACGCGGCAGATCGAGACTGGCCACGACATCGTTGCGAATCACTGCAAAAACCTCCGCTCCAACTTTCTAGTTGAATTAATCCGTATTGGAGCGATGCTAGCAGGCCATAACACGCCGGATTCTTCAACGGGGTCTGCTCTTCTGAGGATGACAACATGATGAAGTGGAATTGGTCTGAGTATCTGAGTGAGTTTTTTGGCACCGCGATCATGATGGCGATCGGTATTGGTGCTGTGGTGTTCATGTGGTCGGAGGGCAGTGTGATGGCTGAGGTCATTCCCTCCGAGCCTTGGCGTCGGCTAGCGACAGGCGTTCTCTTTGCTGGCGGTGGTACCGCAGTCGTGTTGTCACCCTTGGGGCAGCGTAGCGGTGGTCATCTCAATCCGGCGATGACTTTTGCGTTTTGGTTACGCGGCAAAATCACCCATAGAGATGCGGCGATGTATTCGCTAGCCCAGATTTTGGGTGCTGTACTCGGCGTTTTGGTGGTCGGCGCTGTCGCTAGTGAAGCGGCTGCGACGGTAAATCTCGGCATGACGGCACCCGGCGCTGGTTACTCGGCGTCCGTCGCCTTGGCGGCCGAGCTGATTATCACTTTCTCGTTGATATTCCTCGTTTTTTGGGCGGTCGATCGCCGCGCAATTGCGCGCTATACGCCCTATCTAGCGGGCGTTCTGATCGCCGTGTTGGTGATGATCGGAGCGCCGATCTCGGGGACGAGCTTAAATCCGGCGCGCAGCCTCGCGCCCGCAGCTCTGATGGGGATGTTCGAGCACCTTTGGTTGTATTTCGTCGGACCCATGGCCGGAGCGGTTCTCGCTGTTGCGGTGTATCGCGGCATCGGTGGCGAGAGGACGGCGACGGGTTGCGCCAAGTTGCATCACACGGATCAATATCCTTGCCTTTTCGAGGGCTGCGGCTATCGACGAGTGCCAGCAGGCGCCGTATTGGTGCAAGAAGGAGCAGAGCCGGATCGCGCCTATGTGATCCGGCGCGGTGAAGCCGAGGTGCGAAAAGTGCAAAAAGATGGAAATTACGCGGTCATTGCGCGGCTCGGCCCCGGCGATTGGGTCGGTGAAATGGGCTTGCTGCTCGATTTGCCCCGATCAGCCTCTGTTGTGGCGATGACCGATCTGGAGGTTGAACCGCTGACGCGCCAAAATTTTGAGCACCTGATTGGTGCACACCCCGACGAGGCGTTACGGTTAATGAAGCAGTTGGCTAGTCGGTTGTACGAGGCGGACCAACGGCAGACCATTTAATTGCAGACTCGTGCCCAAACAATGATCGCTGCTCAAATCGTCATCAGAATTTAACTTCCCCACGCTTGTTTTCATTCCGGAAACGATCCATTCTGGAAGGGTATACAAGGGGTCTAGGTGGCCCCGCAGCAATAACAACAACGACGAATGACCGGCCGAAAAGAGCTGGCGCGACGTTCTGACTGGGGGGTGAGATGGGTAAATCCAAGCAGACAGCCGAGCATGAACGGCTGTCACAAGCCCGTGGTGGTTCTCCGTGGTACCGATGGGGTCCGTATCTAAGCGAGCGTTCTTGGGGAACGGTTCGCGAGGACTACAGCGCCAACGGTGCCGCTTGGAATCATCTAACCCACGACATGTCGCGCAGCAAGGCTTACCGCTGGGGCGAGGATGGCCTTGCTGGCGTATCCGACCAGTACCAGTTGTTGTGCTTTTCTTTGGCGCTGTGGAATGGCCGCGACCCGATTTTGAAGGAGCGCCCGTTCGGTTTGATCCCAGCCGAAGGCAACCACGGCGAAGATCTCAAGGAGTACTACTTTTACATCGACAGTACTCCGACCCACAGTTACATGAAGTACTTGTACAAGTACCCGCAAGCGGAGTACCCGTACGAGTGGTTGGTGCGAGAAAACGCGAGTCGTCAGGGTCGAGGCCCTGAGTTCGAACTGCTTGATACCGGCACCTTCGACGAGGACCGCTATTTCGACGTCTTCGTCGAGTACGCGAAAGAGGGTCCAGAAGACCTTTGCGTTCGCGTCGAAGTCTGCAATCGTGGTCCAGATGACTCGGAAATTCACCTGATTCCGCAGCTGTGGTTCCGCAATATTTGGAGCTGGGATGCGAACAAGAAGCGTCCGCCGAATATCAAACTTGGCGCAAAGCGCGGTAAGCAGGTTCGCCTCGTTGCCGATGACAGTGAAGCCGACGGCCTCACCAATTTGCCCTTCAAGTATCAGCTCGGCAAGCGCTATTTGTCAGCCGAGGCTGATGGCGAAGCGCTGTTCACGGATAACGAATCAAACGTCGAGCGTTTATACGGCGTGATGCCCGAGAACGGTCGGCGTTTCTACAAGGATGCGTTCCATCGTCACATCATTCACGGTGAAACGGCAGCGACCAACCACGATCAGGAAGGCACGAAAGCCGGTATCCATTATCGCCGTGTTGTTCCAGCACGCGGTTCCGTGGTGTTCTATTTTCGTTTGTCTGATGACGGCAACGCGTCGCTGAGTGATGTTGACTCGGTGATGACCCGCGCGCGGCGTGAGGCGGATGAGTTCTATCAGACCATCCATCCCAAGGGCGCGACAGAGGATGAGTGTCGCATTCAGCGCCAGGCTTTTGCCGGCATGATGTGGTCGAAGCAGAACTATATTTTCGACGTCGAAAAATGGTTGAAGGGCGATAACCCGAACCTGCCACCGCCGGAGTCTCGCAATCACATTCGCAATCAACACTGGCGTCATCTGAACTCGATGCGCGTGCTGTCGATGCCCGACAAATGGGAATATCCGTGGTTCGCTGCGTGGGACCTCGCATTCCACACCGTGGCAATCGCAATCATCGATCCGGACTTCGCCAAACAACAACTTTGGTTGATGTTGTTTGAGCAGTTCCAGCATCCGAACGGGCAGATTCCCGCGTACGAATGGGAATTTTCGGACCTGAATCCGCCGGTACATCCTTGGGCCGTCTGGCGTGTCTACAACATGGATCGTATTCGTTCGGGCACGGCCGATCGCGCCTTCCTCGAACGCTGCTTCCACAAGTTGCTGATCAACTTCGCTTGGTGGATCAACAAGGTCGATAGTCGCGGCAACAACGTCTTCGAAGGCGGATTCCTCGGACTCGACAACATCACGTTGTTCGATCGTTCGGAGAAACTGCCAGGTGGCGCAGTGCTCGAGCAGTCCGATGCGACCGGTTGGATGGGTCTGTTCTGTCTGAACATGATGCGTATCGCGCTCGAGCTCGCAAAAGAGAACAAGACCTACGAGAGCCTCGCGACCAAGTTCTTCCAGCACTACGTCTACATCGGTGCGGCGATGAAGCGTCAGGGTGGGCGTGACCACGATTTGTGGGACGACACCGACGGCTTCTTCTACGACGTGCTGCGTTACCCGGATGGTCACTACGAGAAGATCCGAGTTCGCTCCATGGTCGGACTCATTCCGATGTATGCCGTCGAGCGGCTCGAGACCGACTGGCTGAAGCAGTTCCCGGAGTTCAGCTCGAATCTGAACTGGTTCATGAACAACCGTACTGAATTGGTTGGACGCTGTATTTCTCGCATTGCCAATCCGGAAGGCGAGACGTTGGCGATGACCATCGTCGATCGTCAGCAACTTGAGCGCATGCTGCAGTGGCTGTGCGATCCAGAAGAATTCATGTCGGATTACGGTCTGCGCAGTCTCTCGCGGGCGCACCTTGCGCATCCATTCCGTTTGGGCGGTAACGAGGTGGGTTACGAGCCGGGCGAAGCCGACTGCAAGATCAAGGGCGGCAACTCGAACTGGCGTGGGCCGATTTGGTTCCCGACTGCCTTCCTCATGATCGAGTCGCTACGCAAGCTCGCCAAAGCTCACGGTAACGATCTGACGATCACTGATCGTTACGGCAAGACGTGGACGATTGACGATATTGCACGCACGCATGCGAATCGACTGATCGCGGTGTTCGCGCGCGATGCGAATGGTCGACGGCCCGAGTACGGCAATATCGAGAAGTTCCAGTCGGATCCTCACTGGCGCGATTACCTCACTTTCCACGAGTACTTCCACGGCGATACGGGCGTGGGCCTCGGTGCATCCCACCAAACGGGCTGGACTGGCCTTGTCGCTTCGTTGATCGACGAATGGCGTTCCCACTGATTTAGCTGCTCAGACAGCAGGAGTCTTTTCATGTCATACCAACCTTTGAAAGGTCAGAAAGCGCTCGTTACGGGTGCAAGTTCCGGTATCGGTGCCGGTGTTGCCATGGCGCTCGGTCAGGCCGGTGCCGACGTGGTCGTTAACTACGCCGGAAACGCAGCCGGAACCGTGCCGGTGATCGCTGCAATCGAAGCGGCCGGTGGTCGTGCTATCGCGGTGCAGGCTGACGTCTCTGACGAGGCGCAAGTCGAAGCGATGTTCGACAAGATGATGGCGGAGTTCGGCGGCGTCGATATTCTGGTGAATAACGCTGGTCTACAGCAGGATGCCGCGTTTCACGAGATGACCTTGGCGCAGTGGAACAAGGTCATGAACGTCAACCTGACGGGTATGTTTCTCTGCAGCCGTCGCGCGGTGCGCGAAATGATGAAGCGCGGCGTTCAGCCGGGTGGATCGCCAGCTGCCGGCAAGATCATCTGCATGTCTTCGGTGCACGAAGTCATTCCCTGGGCTGGTCACGTGAACTACGCCGCATCGAAAGGTGGCGTGAAATTGTTCATGCAGAGTCTGTCGCAAGAAGTGGCGCCGCTAAAGATTCGTGTGAACTCGATCGGCCCGGGCGCTATCGCTACGCCGATCAATCGTCCGGCTTGGGAAACACCAGAAGCGCTCGAGAAACTGCTCGAGTTGATTCCGTACGGACGCGTCGGTCAACCGTCTGATATCGGCAAAGCGGCCGTGTGGTTGGCATCCGATGATTCAGATTACGTCAACGGCCAGACGATTTTCGTCTGCGGTGGCATGACGCTCTATCCGGAGTTTGCAGACGGCGGTTGAGATGACGACGAAGGTCGCGATTGCAGTAGTAGGGTCTGGGCCGGGTGGGCTGAGTGCAGCTGCCCGGGCGGCTGAGGTTGGCGTTTCGCATGTGCTGCTCGAACAAACGACGGCACACTCGAACACCATCCAGAAGTACCAGAAGGGCAAGCATGTCATGGCTGAGCCCAACATCCTCCCTCTGCGCAGTCCGATGCGATTCGAAGCGGGTACTCGCGAAAAGATCCTCGGCGAATGGGCCGAGGGTCTTGCCGAGCATAAGGTCAACATTCGCTACGGCTCTGAAGTCGTCGGTATCAGCGGCGCGAAAGGCGACTTCCAACTCAAATTGCAGGATGGGAGTGAAGTGCTCGCCGAGAACGTCATTCTCGGTATCGGACTGCAGGGTAATCCACGTCGTCTGGGTGTTCCGGGCGATGGTCTGCCTTGTGTGCAGTACACGCTCGATGACCCCGACGAATACAAGGGCGAAACGATCGTCGTCGTCGGCGCTGGTGACGCAGCCATCGAGAATGCCGTGGCATTGTCGAAACAAAACACGGTCTATCTCGTCAATCGATCGGGCGAGTTTTCGCGCTGCAAAGACGGCAACCTCGCGCTGATTCT
>Ga0169931_10012966_pt1 | contig 11465 bp, 10 predicted proteins | sample Kivu_15m_20L_FD_129675 | JGI IMG/M metagenome (GOLD analysis project Ga0169931, IMG submission 129675) | Freshwater microbial communities from Lake Kivu, Western Province, Rwanda to study Microbial Dark Matter (Phase II) - Kivu_15m_20L... | ecosystem: Environmental > Aquatic > Freshwater > Lake... | reverse complement strand
TCTTGGCCGCCTTGACCGCCTCGGGATGCTTGCGCTTCCAGGACTCGATCTTGGCCCGGTCCGGCGCGATGATGGCGGTCAGACGCTTGCCGGCCAGCTTGGGGGCGCTCTCCAGGCGACCCAGCTCGCAGAGCTTCTTCACCACCTCGTCCACCTTGGCCTCGCCCAGAGCGCGGTGAGCCAGTTCGCGGCCGCGGTAGTTGGCCACCAGCTGCACCTTGTGGCCCTCCAGCAGGAAGCGCAGGGCCTGCTGCACGCGGATCTCCACGTCATGCGGGTCGATCTTCATGGACCGGCCCAGGCGGACCTCCTTCATCTCGCTGCCCTTGGTCTTCTTGCCCTGCCGCTCCTTCTTGCTCTGCTCGTACTTGTACTTGCCGAAGTCCATGATCTTGCAGACCGGCGGGCGCACGTCCGGGGCGATCTCGACCAGGTCCAGCCCGGCCTCCATGGCGCGGCGGCGGGCGTCTTCGGTCTCCACCACGCCCACCATCTCACCGTGCTCGTCAATCAGGCGAATGGGCGTGATGCGGATGCGGTCGTTGATGCGCGGGCCGAAGCTGGATTCGGGACGGCCCATGGGCGGACGGCGTGGCGGGAAGGAGCTGATGGCGGAGTCCTCAGGCGACAAGACGGGAAATGAACATCCGGTCGCCGTCGCGGGCGACCGTGAACCGGGTCGGATTGACCGGAGCGACTCGTGCCGAAAGCGGGTTCAAGCGAACCATGCCGGCACGGAAGGAGCGATGGACATGCAGTCAAGGTCCTCGAGTCGCGGGGTGGCAGGGGCACGCGCCCACGCCGAAGCGTTGAAGGTAGCCCGGGGCAGGGGGTCGACGCAAGCCGTGGAGCCACGGAATTCCCGTTGATTTCGCGTTGGCTCAGGGTTGCAGCCGCTCGGCCCGGGCGGGCCCCCGCGGCTGGCGGTCCGTGCCGTCATGGCGGCGGAGTCTCGTCGCCGGGAGTGGATCAGGGCGTCGCTTTGTGCGAGTGACCGGATGCCACGACCATGGCTCGCAAGTCCCGGATCGCGCGATCGAACGACGCGGTCTCCTCGGCGACGAGGAGGCAGTCGAACTCCAGGTCCGCCGCAAGCAGGCTCGCTCGCGACCAGGCCGACTCCTGGGTGACCTCCAGATCGGCCCGGGCGCGCTCCAGGATCGCGGCAGGCACCGCCAGCGCCGCCGCCTGCATGCGATCGGCCGCGACCTCGATCGAGAGCAGGCCGTCTGGCGAGGCCTCCCAGGTCTTCGAAGGGTCGCCATGGCGCAGCGAGATGGTCGGTGCGTTGGCTCGGAGCAGCTTGGCCGAACCCAGCAGCGTCACGGGCAGGGCCAGCAGGCCCAGCAGCAGTCCGATGAGGGCCGCGCCCGGATCGAGCACGAAGATGCCGAGGATCGCGAGCAGCGAGGAGATCGACGCGACCGCCACCAGGATCACCACGGATGCCCTCCGAATCCCCTCGGCGCGCCGACGCCTGCGCAGCATCATGGGTGGTTGCGAGGCACCGGTCACGCAGGGCAGGGCGCCCGCCGGGTCCCGCGTGCGCTCGCCGATGCAGGCCCATGCGATGGTGCGTGCGGCCGCCATCGCGTCCTCCAGGCCTGCTTCGCCTGCAGGCAGACGCATGTGGATCGTCGGCAGCGGCCTGAGGGCCGCGCCCATCGCGACCGACCGGACCTGGCCCTGCGCGACGGAGACGAAGGGCGTGTGCAGCACCGGCTGCACAGGTGTCACGTCGTTGCGTGGCGGATTCCGCTGGAGACCGAGCAGCATCCGGAGCATGTCCTTCGCGTCGGCGTCGGGCGAGACGTGCACGCCGTCGATGACGTGCACGGTCACGTCAAGAGTGGGTTCCTTCGACCCCGGATCCGTGTTCCGCGCGATCACCGTGGCGGCCAGAACGGGTCCGCCCATGCGGGGGCCTTCGATGCCCGGACCTGCCGCCTTCCATTCCTCGAAGAGTCCGCTTCCCACGAGCCAGGTCGAGCGACTCGCCTTGCCGGCGCCGGGCGTGCCGCGCCAGAGCGGGCGCACGAAGTTGCGGACGAACAGGGCGAGGCACGCGAAGGCGAGCCCGAACAGAAGCACGCTTCCCGTGATGTTCGATCGTGCGGCGCTGGCATCGGCGAGCGACTGGATCGCGAGCACGAAGAGCAGCAGTCCCGCGAGCGCCGAGGCAGGTCCGATCAGCCAGCTCACCAGGAGGCGCCGCGTCGAGCCCACCCGAGGGTCGTCGGCCCGGCTCGTTCCGCCGCAGAGCATGCGCGAGCCTGCCGGCACCTGCCAGCCGCACTCGTTGCAGTTGGCGGCCATGCCCTCGCGGAAGGCGCCGAATCGCGTCTCCGGCACGCCCGGGCCTGGAGCCATCGGATGCAGGCAGCGCGCGCAACGATGCGCGGGCGCGGCGGTTCCAGGCAGGCGAGCGGAATCGGGGCTGCCACTGGCCGCGCTCATCGAGCGAAGGCACCCCGCACGGTCGACTGCCCGCGCGTGCGGTGCTCCTGCGCCAGCCCCTCCACGAACGCGTCACAATCCATCTCGCCCAGGTTGGCGTCGATGCCGAACGCACGCACGCTGACCTTGCGGCCCTCGGCGTCACGCGGGCCCACCACCGCGCAGTAGGGCACCTTCATGTCGGCGGCCTGCTTGATCTTGCCCTGGATGCGTTCGCCGCTCTCGTCGAGCGTGGCACGCAGCCCCCGTGCCGCAAGGGCCGCATGCACCTGCCGCGCATAGTCGGCGCTCTTCTCGCTGATCGGCAGCACGCGCACCTGCTCCGGAGCCAGCCACATCGGGAATGCGCCGGCGAAGTGCTCGATCAGGCATCCGATGAACCGCTCCATGCTGCCGAACGGCGCCCGGTGGATCATGACTGGGCGATGCGGCTGGTTGTCGGCGCCGGTGTACGACAGGTCGAACCGCTCGGGCAGGTTGTAGTCCACCTGCACCGTGCCCAGCTGCCAGCTGCGGCCGATCACGTCCTTCACCACAAAGTCGATCTTGGGGCCATAGAACGCGGCCTCGCCGGGCTCCTCGCTGAAGGGCACGCCCAGCGTCCGCGCCGCGGTGCGGCAGGCTTCCTCGGCCTTGTCCCAGTTCCGTGGGTCGCCCACGTACTTGGCGCTGTCCGGGTCGCGCAGGCCCACGCGCACGCGGTAGTCGCTCATGCCCAGCGTGCCAAAGATGAGCTTGACCAGGCTCAGGCAGCCCAGCAGTTCCTGGGCCACCTGGTCCTCGCGGCAGAACAGGTGCGCGTCGTCCTGGGTGAAGCCCCGCACCCGGGTCATGCCGCCGATCTCGCCCGACTGCTCCCAGCGGTACACGGTGCCGAACTCGCTCAGCCGCACCGGCATGTCGCGGTAGCTGTGCGGGCTGCTGGCGAAGATGCGGATGTGGTGCGGGCAGTTCATCGGCTTGAGCAGGTAGCCGTCGATCTCGCCCTTTTCCAGTCGGTTGGCCAGCTCGCCGCAGCTGCAGCCTTCCTTGGCCAGCGCCGCCAACTGCTCGTGCTCGATCACCGGCGGGTACTGGCTCTCGCGGTAGTAGGGGAAGTGGCCGCTGGTGCGGTACAGGTCCAGCTTGCCGATGTGCGGCGTGAAGACCTGCGTGTAGCCCTGCTTGCGCAGTTCCTCGCTGATGAAGTTCTGCAGTTCCTGCCGCACGATGCTGCCATTGGGCGTCCACAGGATCAGCCCCTGGCCCACCATCTCGTCGATGTGGAAGAGCCGCAGCTGCTTGCCCAGCACGCGGTGGTCGCGCTTCTTCGCCTCGTCCAGTTGCGTCAGGTGCGCGGCCAGTTCCTCCTTGGTGGCGAAGGCCGTGCCGTAGACGCGGGTGAGCCGGTCGAGCTTCTCGTCGCCCTTCCAGTAGCTGCTGGCCAGGCTCATCACCTTGAAGGCGCCGATCTTGCCGGTGGCGGGCACGTGCGGGCCGCGGCAGAGGTCCTCCCAGTTCTTGCCTGGTTCGCCCGTGGCGTACCAGCTCAGCGTGGCGCTGCCGGCGGCGCAGGCGCGTTGGGCGTTGTCCAGCTTGAACTTGCTGCCCTCGGCCCGCAGCTTCTCCATGCCCTTGGACGCGGGCAGCTCGTGGCGCGTGAAGGGTCGGTTCTCGGCCACGATCTTCGCCATCTCCGCCTCGATCGCCGCGAAGTCGTCGGTGCTGATGGGCTTGCCGCCGTCGAAGCTGATGTCGTAGTAGAAGCCCGTCTCCAGCGGCGGGCCGTACACCAGCCTCGCCTGCGGGAAGAGCCGCTGGATCGCCTCGGCCATCACGTGTGCGGTGCTGTGACGGATCAGGAACAGCGCATCCGCGTCCGCGCCGCCTTCGCGCTTCCTGGGCGTGACGATGGCCAGCGAGCAGTCCCTTTCCAGCGGGGCTGCGAGGTCGCGCAGCTCGCCGTCCACCTTGGCGCCCACGGCCGCCTTCGCCAGGCCCGCGCCGATGTCGGCGGCCACCTGCGCCGCGGTCACGGGCTTGTCGTAGGTGCGCCTGGATCCATCGGGCAGCGTGATGACGGGCATGGCTTCAGTTCTTCTCGGGTCGGGAGGGCGGGAAGAGTTCCCGCTCGTTGGGCAGCGGCCGTGGTCGTCCCTGCAGCGTGAGCATCTCGGCCGCAAACTCCTCGATGCTGGCGAATCCGTAGTGCTCGCTGGCGAAGCGGACGTAGGCGATGGGGTCCAGGTCGCGCAGGCGTGCCGCCAGACGCCGGCCGATCTCGGCGCTCTCCACCTCGCGGTCGAAGGCCCGGTGGAGCTCCTCCTCCAGGTCCTGCACCAGACGCTCCTTGGCCTCCTGCGGGATCGGCCGCTTGCCGCAGGCCGCCTGCAGGCCGCGCATCAGATTGGCGGTCTCGAAGGGCTCCCGGCTGCCGTCGCGCTTGACCACCATCAGGCGGGCCGTGCGCTCCACGCGCTCGTAGGTGGTGAAGCGCTTGCCGCAGGCCAGGCACTCGCGCCGCCGGCGGATGGTGGAGCCATCCTCGCCCGGTCGGCTGTCGATCACCTTGTCATGGTCGGCGTCGCAGGAGGGGCAGCGCAACGGCTAGACCTCCTCGATCTCGGCCACCTTCTTCTCCGCCAGCTCGTCCACCCGCGAGGTGTGCTTCTTGGTGAAGTCGTCCACCGACTCCTTGGCCCGCTTGGCCATGTCCTCGGTCACGCCCGCGGCCTTGTCGCCTTCCAGTCCGTCGACGGCCTTGTTGGCGTCGCGACGCTCGTTGCGGATGCTCACCTTGCTCTCCTCGGCCAGCTTGCGCACCTGGGCCGAGAGCTGCTTGCGGCGATCGGCGCTGGGCGCCGGGATGTTGATGCGGATCTGGTTGCCCTCGGCCTGGGGATTCAGGCCCAGTCCCGACTTCTCGATGGCCTTGATGATCTCGTTCTTGGCGCCGGGGTCGAAGGGCTTCACCAGCAGCTGCGTGGCCTCGGTCACGTTGATCGCCGCCAGCTCGCGCAGGTCGGTGGGGCTGCCGTAGTAGTCCACCTTGATGTACTCCAGCATGGCCGTGCTGGCACGCCCCGTGCGCATGCCCCGCAGCTCGCGCTGCAGGTAGTCCACGCTCTTCTCCATCCGGTCTTCACACTCCAGCAGGATCGTGTCCAGGTCCACCGCAGGCCTCCTTGAAAGGGGCGAGGATAGCAGGGACCCGGGCTTCACCGTGGCGGTTCAGGCGTTGTGGACCAGCGTGCCGATGGTGTCGCCCTGCACGGCGCGGGCCACGTTGCCCGGGGTCCGGAAGTCGAACACCTTCACCGGCAGGTCGTGCTCCATGCACATGGTCATGGCGGTCAGGTCCATCACCGCCAGCCGCTTCTCCAGCACCTCGCTGAACGTGAGCGTGGTGTAGCGCGTGGCCTTGGGATCCTTGCGCGGATCGGCGGAGTAGATGCCGTCCACCTTGGTGGCCTTGAGCAGCACCTGGGCCTGCAGCTCCACCGCGCGCAGGCTGGCGCAGGTGTCGGTGGTGAAGAAGGGATTGCCCGTGCCCGCGGCCAGCACGATCACGCGTCCCTTCTCCATGTGCCGCAGCGCGCGGCCGCGGATGAAGGGTTCGGCCACGGCGGTGATCTGCAGCGCGGTCAGCAGTCGGCTGGGGACGCCCGTGGCCTCGAGGGCCTCGCGGAGTGCCAACCCGTTGATCACCGTCCCCAGCATGCCCATGTAGTCGGCGGTGGCCTGGGCGATGCGGCCGGTCTCGGCCAGGCGCGCGCCCCGCACGATGTTGCCACCGCCCACCACCACCGCCATCTGCAGGGCCGGGCAGAGGCGGCGGGCCTGGGCGATCTCGCCCGCGATCACGGAGAGCTCCTGCGGCGAGATGCCCAGCTGGCCCTCCTGCGCAAAGCTCTCTCCGCTCACCTTCAGGACGACGCGCTGGTAGGGCTTGGACACCGGGGGCTCCTCTTGAGGGGCGATTCGACCTTGCCGCCGCGGATTGGTCAAGCGGGGCCGAGGATTCCGTCTCCTAGAATCGGGTCACGGCCGCGGACGCGGCCCGGAAACCCGCTCCCGTGCCAGCCCCCTCCGATCCGGCCACGCCATCCGGCACCTCCGCCACGCCGCAGGGCTGGTGGCCCGTGATCGTGGCGGCGCTGGCCTTCTCGATCCCGTTCCATCTGATGATTGCGCTGTGGCTCTCGGGTGTGGTGGGCGAGCCCACCGGAAGCACCGAGCCGGCCGTGCTGGCCACCGTGGAGACGGCCGAGGTGGGACAGCCTCAGGACACGCCGCCCGTGCCGGATCCGGTGCAGCAGCCGCCCGTGCCCATGCCGCCATCCGTGGCCAGCGAACCCGACCCGGCCTGGCTTGCGGTCCCAAGCGAGCCTGCCTCGGTCGCGATCGATCCGCAGGTCACGCGGCCCGTCGAGGCCGTGCCCTCGATGGCTCCGGGCATGGCGGCGGTGGGTGTGGCGGCGTCCAACCCCACGCAGGCCAGCGCCGCGTTCTTCGGCACGCGGGCCAAGGGCAACCGCTTTGCCTTTGTGGTGGACAAGAGCAGATCCATGCAGGGCCGACGGATGGAGCAGGCCGTGGGCGAGGTGGTGCGATCGGTGCGTGCCCTGCCCGATTTTGCCGAGTTCCGGGTGTGCTTCTTCGATACCGGGATGATCATGTTCCCGGAGCGCGGATTTCGAAAGGCGCGCGCGGAGCCGGTGGCCCAGTTGGCCACCTGGGTGCAGGGCGTGCGGCCGCAGGGCGGCACCACGCCACAACCGGCCTTTGAGCGCCTCATGAGCGACGCGGCGGCGCCCGACGCCATCTTCTTCATGACCGACGGGGAGATTCCGGCCGAGGATCCCGCGTGGATCATCCGCCGTGTCCAGTCCCGGCTCGGCATGGTGCCGGTGCACTGCGTGGCCTTTGGTGACGAGCGCGCGGTGCCGCAGCTTCAGGAGATCGCCCGGCAGACCGGCGGACAGTTCCGCTTTGTTCCCGAAGGTGGCCCATGAGGGTGACGCACCTGGCGTGGTCGCTGGTGGCGATGTTGGCGTGGGCGCCGCCCGCCGCGGATCCGTGGCCCGCGCTGGACGTGGGCGACGCCGCCGACGCGCGGGCCGCGCTGGATGGCGCACCACGCCCGGACGATCCCGCGGAGGTGGCCGCGTGGATGGATGCTCAGGCCCGTGTGGCCTGGGCCACGGGATGGTGCGACGTGGCGTTCGCTCGCAGCGTGCAGGCTGTGGCCATGTCCGAAGCCGCTGGTCGTGCCATGCCCGCGCTCACCGCGGCGCTCACGCCCGATCGGCCGTGGATGGATCCCGCATACCTGCTGGTGCTGCGTGCGCCGCCCACCGGTGACGCGCCCGCCGAGCACGCCGCGCTGGCCGCGGAGATCCTGGCCCTGCCGGCCGCGGGCACGACCGAGGGCGCCTGGCTGGTGTGGGCGGCACGGCTGCTGGATCCGACGGTGGCCGCGCCGCCGAGCGAGGCGCCGCGCGAGCGCGGTCCGCCCTCGCCGGCCCGCCGCCGTGTGGCGCTGCTGCGAGCCATGGCCGAGGCGCGTCACGGGGATCCGCGGTCGCTGCCCAAGGCGATCGCCACGCTGCAGGCCGTGGAACGCGAGGGCGGACCCGCCGCGCCACTGGCCCTGTGGTTTGAGGGCGAGGCGATGTTCCGGCAGGGGTTGGTGCGCCAGGCCGCGCTGCGGTTCGTGCGTGCGGCGGCGGGATTTGCCGACGCGCCCTGGGTACGCGTGGCGGCGTTGCGTCGGGCCGCGGAGGCGCTGCGGGAGATCGATCCACAGGAGTCGCTGCGGCTGGAGTCCGCGGCGCGGAAGGAGATGCCATGACCATCGTGCTGGCCGAGGGCGGAAGCCTGCTCAAGTTCGTCACCCAGGGAGGCGTGATCGGCTACGTGATCGTGGCCCTGAGCGTGGTGGCGCTGGCGTTGGGCGCGGCGCAGTTCGCCACCATCCGCCGCACACGCATGATCCCCGGCACCCTGCTGGCCGACGTGCGGCGCGAGGTGGCGGCGGGAAGGCTGGAGCGAGCGACTGCGCTCTGCCGCGATCCGTCCCGCAACGGCTACATGGCCCGCATCCTGGCGGCGGGCCTGGCGCGTGCGGGCAGCGGACCCCTGGGTGTGCTGCAGGCTCGCGAGGCCTTCCAGGAGGCCGGCGACGCCGAGACCTCGCGGCTGGAGCGCGGCACCGACGCGTTGGCGGTGATCGCCAGCATGACGCCGCTGCTGGGACTGCTGGGCACGGTGCAGGGCATGATCGGCGCCTTCGAGGGGGTGGCGGGCGGGGCGGTGAGCGACGCGGCCTACTACGAGGGGCTGGCCAGCAACATCTCGCTGGCGCTCATCACCACCTTCCAGGGACTGGTGGTGGCCATCCCGTGCACGGCGGCGCACGCCTTCCTGCGGAACCGCATCGAGGCCATCGCGGCCGAGGCGGGCAAGGTGGCCGACGAGTTGGTGAACACGCTGGAGGCCGCCGGTCCGTGAGGTTCGCCCGCGCCCGCAAGCCGCTTCGAAGCCCGGACATGACGCCGATGATCGACGTCACCTTCCTGCTGCTCATCTTCTTCCTGGTCACCGCGCAGATGGCCGAGCGCAGCCGCGGCGACGTGCGCCTGCCGGTGGAGGCGGGCGAGTCGCGTCTGCAGGACGTGGCCGCGGGACTGGTGGTGCTGGTGGACCAGGCCGGCACCGTGCGCGTGGGCGAGCAGCCCGTGGCGGCCGCGGATCTGGCGGAACTGGCCAGGCAGGCCGCCGCACGCGACGGCGCGGCGGTGCCGGTGGTGCGAGCGGACCGGGACGCTCCGGCGGCGGCGCTCAACGCGGTGGCCAAGGCCCTGCGGCAGGGCGGCGCTCCCAGTTTCCGCCTGGCCACCGACTCCGGAGGCCGTCGGTGAGATTCTCCTCCAGCCGCTCCATCAACCGCAACCGGCCGCTGATCAACATGGCCAGCATGATCGACGTCACGTTCCTGCTGCTGTCGTTCTTCCTGGTGACCAGCGGCATGGGAAGGCTGGAGGGCCGACTCTCCGGTGCGCTGGGCACGTCCAGCGGCGCCGCCGGCGACCTGCAGGCGGTGGTGATCGAGGTGCACGGGTCGCCGGGGGCCGCGTGGTATCGCGTGGCGGGTCGAAGGCTGGATGGAGCGGCGGCGCTGGCTCAGGCGCTGCAGCCGCTGCCGCGCGAGCCGGGCGCGGCGGTGCGCGTGCACGACGGGCCAAGCGTGGCGGATGCGGCGGCGGTGCTGCAACTGGTGCGCAACGCGGGATTTGAGCGGGTGAGCTATGCGCCGGTTCCGTGAGGCGGTGCTGCTGCTGGCCGTGGCCGCCGCGGCACCGGCGCGCGCGGACGAGGCGCTCCGCGCGTTCCTGGATCGGCACGGGCTGGTCTCCACCGAGCGGCAATGGCTTCTGGAGCAGCTGGAGCGGAGCGGATCGGCCCAGCGCGACGCGGCCCGGCGGCTGGCCGGTGACATGGCGTGGCTGGACCAGGATCCCTCGCGGTCGCCACCGGAACGCACGGAGCTGCTGCAGGCGATCGTGCAGGCTCTTCCCGAGAACGACCGGCTCTCCGTGCGACCTCGACTGGAGCTGGCCCGGCAGCAGATGCATCGCGCCATGGCACGCATCGAGGCCACGCGTGGTGGCCGCCCGGACCCGGTGGCGGTGGCGGACGCGGCGGCCTCGCTGGCGCAGGTGGAGACGATCCTGCGGCCGGCGCTGGAGGGGCGGGACGGCGCCAACGCGGACACGCGCACCCCGGCCATGCTCATGGACGGCTGGCGACGGGCCCTGCAGGGTTGGCTGGGCATGACCTTTGGCGAGGAAATGGCCGGCGTGCGCCTGCCTCGCGTGGAGATCGACCGTGCGGTGGTGATGCTGGCCCGCCTGGTGGACGCGGACACGGTCGAGCCCTCGCCGCGCGACTGCAGCCGCGACCTGCTGGCCACGGAACTTGGTGCCGAGGCGGCCCTGGGTCTGGCGGTGGCGCTGGCGGCCCGAGGCGAGTGGATCGCCGCCGTGGCCTGGCTTGAGGTGTTGCCTGTGCATGCGGCGGGCACGACCGCCGCCGCGCGAGCTCCGGTCGTGCGGCTGGGTCTGGCGGTGGATCGCCGAGAGCTGACCGCCATCCGCGCGGCGATCGAGAGCGTGCCGGTCCGGGCGCTGCCGGCGGATCTTGCCCGTGCCGCCGCGGCCGTGGCCGGCGCGGTGGGCGGTGCCGACGCCCTGGCCGTGATCGCGGCATCGCTGGAGTCGATGGATCCATCCGATCGCGACGTGTGGCTGTCGGAACTGGCGTCCGGCACGGGTGAACTGGCTGAGTTGGCCGCGGCCATGCGGCGAGCCCATCAGGTGTTGCCGACGTTGCAGAAGGGTCACGGGGGCCCGATTGCGGCGGCTGCGGCCCACGAACTGCAACGCACACTGCGGGCCTGTGGCGACCGGGTTCCGGACACGCTGTCGGGCGAGGCGCTTCGGCTGCTGGGTTGGGCCCTCTGGCTGGATGATCAGCCCGGGCTGGCCAGCGTGGCCTATGAGCAGGCGGCGGCCCGGCACGCGGCCGTGCGTCCAGAGTGCCTGTGGATGGCGGCGTTCGTGCAGCCCGCCCAGGACCAGATCGGGATCAACCGTCAGCTTGACCTGCTGCAGCGGCAACGGGAGGCGGATCCACAGGGACCGTTCGCGGGCCGGGTGGCGGTGTGGATCAGCAGGCTCGACGGCTTTCCAAACGCCGCGGTGGCGGTGGCGGTGCTCATGGATGTGCCGCCACAGGACCCGTTTGCGGCCCAGGCACGCTGCGAGGCGGCCCACCGACTCATGCTGCAGGCCGGGCAGGATCCGCCGGCCCGCGCGGATGCGGCCCGTCGAACCCTTCGCATGCTCGAGCCCTTCGCCGCCGATCCGGTCACCGCGCCGTGGCGCGTGGTGGCCGCCACCACCGAGGGAGCTCAGGATGCCGCGGTGGTGGACGCCGCGCTGCCGCAGCTCTTGCCCAGCGACCGC